>CDYS01000090.1_pt1 | contig 132884 bp, 117 predicted proteins | sample 557491 | NCBI WGS metagenome assembly CDYS01 (sample SAMEA3182057, study PRJEB8094) | gut metagenome | biome: human; feature: gut; material: Stool; isolation source: human stools | place: Canada | collected 2012-11-26
GACGCTTTGCACTCCGCAAGACGCTCACTGTCCGCGGGGCTCAGCGTGCCGCATTCGATGCTGGCTGTCAGGTTCTGGATGCGTCTGCGCAGCTGCTCTAAGGTCTGCTGGCGCTGCATATTCTGCTGCGCGGCAGCGGCCTGAAGCTGCTCCCGTTTCTGATTCAGCGCGTCGATCTCAGACTGGAATCTGACCAGATCATCCGCTTTGAACTGCTCGAACGTACTTTGACTTTTCTGCTCCAGCTCCTGAAGCTCTGCGATCTGACCTTTCAGCTGCGTGCCGTCGGCAGCGATTTTCTCCGTTTCCGCCTGTAAAGCCTGACGGAACGCCGGATATTCCTGCTGGGAGAGCACGCGGCGGCAGACCGGGCAGCTTGTGCCCGGCTGAAACCGCTTCAAAAGCGCGGCATTTTGCTGATACTTTTTCCCCAGCGCCTGAACCTTTGCCGTATTCTCTGCCAGCGGGCCTGTGTATTTTGGCTGGTAGACCTCGGACGACCGGGCACCCAGCTTCGCGTGAAATTCCTGCAGCTTTGCGTCCAGTTCTGCCGTATCTGGTGTTTCCGGCGCTTCACCGGAAAGCTCCTCATACTGCTCGCTGGCCTGCACAAGCTGCTCCTGCAAATCCTCTAAGTTGACGTTCTCGAATCGCTGTGCTTCCAGCGATGCAATTTCACGCTGCAATTCCTGAATCCGCACAGTCAGTCCGTTAGACAGTTCTTTGCTGCTCTGCCGCTGCTTCTGCGCCAGATCCAGTTTGCCGCTCAGATAGACTGCGTTCTGTTCCAGTTCCCGGATCTCCTCCCGGCGATTCTTGAGAAACGTTTCAGGCGAAGGAAGCTGCACCCCAGACAAACGCTCGCGCGTCTGCTCGTTGAGCTGAGATAGCACGTCGCCCTGCGGAATGGGCGGCAAATACCGCTCCAGCAGCTTCTTCCCATCCTCACCCAGTTCTTCGATAAAGTACAGGGGATTGAAAATAGAGAGAAACACATCCCGTTCGCCAAACATCTCATTGAGATCCGTCTGCCGGATGGCATAGCCGTCGTAGGTGATGCTCATACGATCCTTCTGCCGACTGCGGGTCAGTTCGTGCGCTCTGCCGGTATCATCCGTAAAGCGCATCGTGATCTGCAGGTCCGGGTTCGTCTCGTTATGCAGCCGGTCAATGCCGCGCTCGCCGAAGAACGGAAGCCCCGTGACGGCAAACGCAATGGCATCAGCCAGACTGGATTTGCCTCGACCGTTGCCGCCGGTGACGATGGTAGGATTGCCGAACGTGATCTCCATAGGCGCTTCATAGCATTTGAAGCCGGAGACGGTCATGCTGCTGATCTGAAAGCCTTTGATTTTTTCCATTCTGCCTCCTTACGCTGCCTGCTGCACGACCTGATAGCCGTCCAGCGTATAAAATGCGACGTTTCCCTGTTTGCGCATTGTGATCTGCGCGTCATAGAGCTGCGCGCCGGGCATGAGCATCGGATGGCTGCCCTGCGCGTAGACCTTCGCCTGTTTGCCCTCTGCGTTTTGCAGCACGGCGCAGACCAACGGCTGGCCGGACATATCCTGCTGATTGCTCACCGATACCACAACGTACTGGCAGACCTGCCGTGTCATAAACGGAAGCGGCTGCTGAGACTGCTGTGCTTGCTGCTGCGGCATTTGCTGCTGCTTTTGCGGCGTGGCCGCCGGGGCGGTATTCTGCGCCTGCTGTCCGGCCTGTCCGTCGCGCTTATAGCTGAGCTGTGCCTGCGCTGCGCCCGGAGATGTGGGAAGCTGATGCAGCTTATCCAGTAATTCCAGATACGCGGCATTCAGCTTCGGCCGCTCGGTGTCACAGATCACATAGGAGTTGCCCTTCTGCTCGATCTTGACCCAGAGCGGCTTTGTCATCTTGTAGAGGACACGTCCAATGCCCCATTGCACGGCGGAGCGTTTCATGGAGTCGGACAAGCCGCCCTTAATGGGTTCAATGTCAGAATCCTCCGCGCCGTCCCACTTTGTAATAAAGCCTTTGCCCTCAAAATAGATGGAAATGCCGCAAATCTGCGCGTCCTTCTTTCCGTTGCCATGCCACGGCTTGTAGTCGTTGTACCAGTTCTCCGGCCCCACGACTTCATCCAGACGGTCCTGAATGGCGCGGTTTGTGACATACGGAATGGCAAGGCCGCTGGTCTTATCTTTCGATGTCACTTGTATCCGCCATTCCAAGTCCTCCGGCGCAAATGGTCGGGTCAGTTCTTCCCGGATGGTTTTTGCGTCTTTTGCCATACGTTTACCCTCCAATAAAGTCTTTTAAGGTCTTTCCGTTGGGGAGCAGCACATCGGAATAGTAGTACGACGGGTCTTTGTCCTTCAGGTGCTCCAGAAGATCACGGTACTCCAATTTCAGCTTGTTATCCCTGACGTCAAAATTATCGTCATTGTTCGGCAACCGAAGCAAATATCCCGGCAGGTTGGAGATGCTGCCCGTTGTCTTATAGACCGGTAGCACGTTGTTTCCGGTGCAGAGATGAAAATTGCTCTGTGTTACGTTGGAAAATGGATAGCAGAACATTTCTGTGCTGCTTTTCAGATCTTCATCCGCAACGACACCTACCCGGCAATCACTGACCTTGCCCAGTTCAGAGATCTGAAACCCAAAGACGAGCTTCGGCAGCGGAAATCTTTCATAAAGCGTATTATGGTAGGTGATGTCCGCATAACGCTGCTGGCAGAGCAGGCAGTACCGTTTTGCGCCGCTCTCACAGATCTCGACGGAAAAGCACCCCTTCGGAAGCAGACCGCTTGAAATGAACGAATTGCGGTTTGTTGCGTGGATGATTGCCTGAAACAGATCCTCCGGGCAAATTTCCTTTCTGCTGATCACACCAAGGATTTCCTGCTTCAATACCACTGTTGCCCGCTGGGGATCGATCTCAATAACCAGTTTTTGTGTTCTGTCCATCACGCAGCCCTCCGTTCCGTACACCGCGCATTGCGCTGTGCTGCTTCAACCGCTTTTTCCAGCCCGCATAGCCTCTTATCAAAAAATGTGAAAATGTCAAGCAGACCATCGATCAATTGGACATAATCACAAAATTCGTCATCATATGCGAAAACAATGCCGCTGGAAAACTTTTTCCCGGTTTTCTCTTTCAATGCCCAATCATAGCAGTAGGAATCCAGCCATAAAGCATTTTTGATGCACGTGCTGGCCTCACGCCAAAATGGGTTTTCTTCGGGTTTCATGTGAAGCAGCGATTCATATTGTCTGCAAAGGCGGATATAAGCGGTCATGTTTTCAGACGAAAAATAATGATAATAGGAGGATATATCATATTCATAGTCCAGCTTCTGGTTGAAACAATGAAATTCGGAGACGATATCCAGAGCCAGTTCCTGAAGCTCATAGAAGGAATCTTCCCGCAAAATATGCTGGGGAAACGCCTTTTTGAACACATCAAACCGTCCGTGATCATAAAAGGATTTTGCGATTTGGATCGCATAAAAGATAAGCGTAAGCTCCATAACTTCTCCTTAGCAAAACTGTTTCATTTTTTGTGCCTGCGCCGGAAGTGATGCAGCGCCGTCTGCAAGAACGCAGCTATAGTAGCTGCCTGGCCAGTTGTAATAAAAGAAATCAGCAACAGGCCATATATCTTCCAATTCAAATTCCTCATAGCAAATATCCTCCAGGAAGATGTCTTGACCGGTCAAGAACGGGAGAACCACACGATACACAAGGTAGGGGTTTAAGCGCTCCGTAGAATCCGTCTGATTCTTTTTCTCGCGTTCTTTTGCCCCGCAAAGGAGCGTCATCAGCGCGGTTAGATCAGTTTGAATCATGTTTGCTCTCCCATACCAGCTTCACCACGCAGATGGCATAGTCCTTCATATTGCAGAGAATTTTCTTATGCTCCGCCTCATTCAGATACGACCGGCCCTCGCGCAGGAAATAGATCCCGCAGTCCGGCATCAGCTCTCCAAACATGCTGGCGATGTGCCACTCCATGTGGGAACGTGCTTCGGCGGTATCTCCCTTGAGATAGGCCGTACACATCTTGGTATCTCCGACGGTCTGCTCGTTCCCGATCTCCAGATGCTCCATGAAGCCGTCCAGATGTGCCTTTGCGCGCTCATCCAACTGATGCTTCGCAGATGCGTAGAAATACAGGAACAGCGCCGGTTCGTTTCTGCCCAGAATGACGCTGTATGGACTGGACACTTTCTGTCCCCATGCGCCGCCGGACGGCTCGAACCGCGTGCAAAGCTTTCCCATCTGCGGGACGATCCGCTCCGTGACCTGCTGCCAGACGGTTTCACGTGCCGTCTGGTCATCTGCTTCTGTGACGGGTGCAACGATTGCAAGATTTGTGGTTAACATAATTCCTCCTAACTCAGCGCCAGAAATCCGTTCGGCGTCAGGACGTTGAAGATCATCTTGTTGCTGATGACCTGATGCACCTCTGCGCCGGTATGGTTTCCGCGCTGATCAAACTGTTCCTCGCGTTCTACATTTTTGACTTTCACAATACGGCCCTTGATGATGTGCGGAGTATCACATTCAATCAGTCCGTTGATCATCCCAGAGCCGCCGATGAGACCGATCTGCCCAATGGAAAGGGGCAGGAGCGGATGCTTTTCCGTGCTGTCCAGCGCGCTTTTTGCATGCAGCAGCCGTGTAAAGCTGCCGGAGCGCGTCAGCTGCCGTTCCAGTTCCTTCTCATTGAATCGTTCGCCGCGAAAGACCTCGACAGTCTTTGCAACGTCGGGCAGTACATAGCGGTGTTCGTCCAGCTCCGTGACACACGGGATCATCTCTGGGGTCAGCGTCTGTGCACCCAGCCGGTCAGCCGTTTCATCGTCTTCCGTCGGCTTTCTCCGAAGCCCCAGCACGACCGCCTGATGGAATCTGGCAAACTCGCCATCGGTGAATTTCCAGACAGAAAGGTCCGAGAAGTTCTCCGCGAGAATGTTACAGATGTCCGGCGTCAGCCGGTAGTACGGCACGATGTAGACGAGCAGGCCGCCCAGCATGAGTGTACGGATGCTCTGCACCAGAAACTGCTTTTCGCTGCGCACCCGGCTGCCGCCCTCGGCCAGAACAGACAGATATGGCGGATTCAAAAACAGCACATGGAACGCCTCGCGGCTGATCTGGCTGTGAAAGAAGCTGCCGAAGCCGATGCGGTGGAGCCTTGTCTGGGCTTCCTCTGCGCGGTGTTCGTCCAGTTCCATGCCGTAGGTGTAGCAGTTGTTGCCGTCGGCAAGCTGCCGGAGCGCCTTGCCGCAGCCGCAGCACGGATCGAGCAGATTGGTCGTCACACCCACCGGGAACGCGATCCCGCGCAGGATGTGCGTGATATTCTCTGGGTCTGTCGGATAGTAGCCCATGCGGACATGATTCATCAGCCGCCCGATCACCGCCGCGTTGACGGTGTCCGTTTGCGGAAGAGATTTCGCAAAGCTGGTCAGGACTTCATACACAGGCTTGTACGCTCTGGACATGAGATCAAAGCGGCGTAACCCTGCTTGAAGCTGCCCGGCTTTTCCTGCCAGCGCGGATTCCTCCAATTCCAGAAGATTCCGCTGTGCATCACTGAGCGTCCCAACGAGCGCATCCCGCGTTTCCTGCAATTCCAGATAGTACGCATACGCGCGCTGTGGCTGTGCTTCACGGTATTTCTCCACAGCAGCGCGGCATTTGAGCAGCTGCCGTGTGCTGCGGAGAATGGTTTCTGCCAGCTGCCGCAGCTGTTCCAACGGGTAGAAGGAGCATTTCTGCTCCTTCTGCAATTCCTGTTCCATGCTGTGACCTCACGCCGCGGGCTGGATGCTCTCAGCCGCAAAGTCAAAGACCGGTGCGTTTTCCTCCGGCGTACCGGGGAGAATGCGCATGGTGTAGCCTTTGTCCCGCAGCAGCTTGAACGTGCCGATCATGCGCTGAAGCTCGAAATCGTCCGCGTCATTTGCATCATCCGCGCAGGCGGCCTTTTCCGCCGCCTGCTGTGCAAGCACCTCCTGCACAATTTTTGCGATGTTTGCCTTTGTTTCAGCATCTTCCGGTGTGTCAGAGGGTTCTTCCACCGGCGCTTCCGTGCGCGGCTTCTCAAACATGCCCTGCGGCCGGCTTGCCGTCAGGCGCAGCCAGAAGGTGCGCAGCATGGAAAGAAGCAGCGTCAGGAGCATGCCGCGCGGCTTCGGCGTCAGATGCACGATCTCATCCGCGTCCGCTTCGCCGATCTCACTGACCGCCACGGTCAGGCTGGGAGCCTTGACATAGTTAGCGGAGAAAAAACGGGAGACAGCGGCGCTTTCCGAGACCAGCGCCTCATTGACGCTGACGCGCTGCGCCAGCAGCCTCCGGCAGATGACCGTGCCGCATTCCAGTTCGGTCACGTCCACGATATCCGCGGAAACCTCACCGGCGGTAATAAACCCTCTGCCGGAAATATGCTTCGCTTTCAGACCGTTCGTGACGTGCAGATGCCCGTGGATGATCACATCGTCCGTGACAAGCGTTTCATAGTTGTACGTCGCACCGGCGGGGATATAGACTGTTTTCATGTTCAAAATCCTTTCTTTTTTACGCTGCCTTTTTTCTTGATTTTTGTAGTGTCGCACGCATATTGACAGAACCCGTCGCAAACGTGATCTGCCGCACGCGCGTTTCTCCGACGGTCAGGATGTTGTAGATCATGTCCACGACGGCGGTAGCCGCCGTAATATTGGCGGCGATGCTCTGCGGCGCGGAAACAGACGCCTCGGCGCAGCTCAGCTCCGTCGGGAATTTGTCTGTATCCTGCAAAACCTCCGGGAATGCCGCGCCGACGGGACGATAGAACGTGCGCCCGCCGCTGCGGATGCCGCAGACGATCTGCCCGGTGTGCATCCCGTTGCCGCTGTCGATGTAGATAAGATCATCCAGCTTGTAAAAGACTTCGTGGCAGAGCTTTCGGCTCTTGTTGTTGTCCACCGCGCCGATGAGGATCACCAGCTCTTTGACGGTTGGAGAATGCCAGTACGGCCCGGTCGGGAACGTCCGTGCCCGCAGCATGGAAAGAAGCCGCTCGCCGGACTCGATAAACTCCGGTACATACTCCGTTTCCATCCCGAACACGGAGGAATACCGCTCGGCCAGCACCTTTGCCTTGTTTTCCCCAAGGTCAGCCGGTGTGAAGTTCTGGCGAACGAGATTCTTTTCCTCCACGATATCCCCGTCACAGATGATAAAGCGGACAGGCCGTTCCAGCGCGTACAAAAGCCGATACAGATGCGGCGCGATATGTCCGCCGGTGCCTCCAGCTCCCAGCATGACGATCTTTACGGGGCGGTTCTCTGCAAACTTCATCCCGCACCTCCAAGCAATCCGCCCAGGAACGAGCGCACGCCCGCGAAATGTGCGGACGGCGCTTCCGGAAGTTCTGGAAGCTGATGGACGACCCTGCTGTCCCATTCCGCGGGAAAGCCGCTGTCCAGCCCTTCAAGCACCAAGGCGGGCTCGATGGGGACGAAGCTGCCGCCGCAGGAAATGCGGGCGGAGATCTCCGGAAAGAAGCGATCCAGACGGCCGATCACGAGATACAGCCGCGTGCCGCGTTCATCCTGATCGTCGATGGCAGAAAAGACTGCTTTCATGCTGTTGTGCGAGTGAATATCCGCGTAGTACAGATACCGCGTATCGTCCGGAAGGTCTTCATCCGTCAGCCGAACCGTCACACTGTCTTTGGTGACGCGCTGTTTTGGTACGAACGGAACGAATTTCTGTTCCTCGCGATCCCAGTAGATGCGGACAAGGGCTTCAAACTCCGCGCCCGATTCCATCTGGCTTCTGAAAAAGCCGATGATGGAGCGCAGCAGCTCCTGCGGAATGCGAGGAAGAGCCGGGCGAAAGCCGGCTCTTACCTCTGAAAACTCCGTGATCTTGTGCTTGGGCGCGATAAACTCGCCGAGCTCGCTCCGGCGCATCTCATACGTCTGCCCATCCCGCGCGGGGATGAGGCAGATGACCTTGTTGGATGCGCGCGCAGCTTCCAGCGTCGGGAATACGCCCTTGTAGTCCGCGATGCCTTTCTTTTGCATCCGTACCTGCGGCTTCACGACGCACTCCGGATCCTTGACTTTGCCTTTTTTCAGGCTGTCCAGGAATGCCTTAGATTTCTCAATCTCCGCTTTCATGGCCGCGATGGTGTCTGTCTTTGGCGTAGGAACGGTCTTCGTAACATCTCCGTACCGTACCTGCCATGTGACAGCCGACGCATCCTCCAATTCAGGGAAATCATCCGCTTTCTGGATACGCAGAGCCTCGAAGGTCATATCTGCATCCGTGATCTGCTCTCTGGCGCCGCCGTACTGAAAAACGGGCGGCTTGTCAAAGAGCGACAGTTGTGTTTGGGGTCTTGGCGCAATGCTTTTGACCGGGGCTGCCTCTGGGATGGGGGCGCTTTCCACGCCTGTAAACGCTGAAAAGAGTTCCAGAGGCTGTTTTTCTTCTGCAGGTACTTCCTGCGTCTTTGCAGGGAGCGTCTGTTCCGGCTCGGGCTGTGATTCTGCTGTCTCCGTCTGAGCCTGTTCCGGATCAAACTGGGGCTTGACTTCTTCTGCCAATGTTGGTGCGGGAGGAGGCGGTGCGGGTTCATCCGAACCGCTGCCGAAGATCTTATCTACGTCAAACTCCTCATCATCGCCCAGTAAGGCAAAGCCGTCAAATACGTTTTCTGTGTCTGTCATGCTGTGTCTCCTTTCTTTTTATGTCCGGACGCAAAAAGACCGTAACTGCCAAACGGCAATTACGGTCTTATGAGTCCAATATTTCATTCCATGTCCTGCGCGCGGAACCGGGGGCATACCTGTCCCCAAGTTTTCACCTCTGCCCTGAAATAGCTCCGCCCTGATACTGCTCTGACCTGGAATACATAATAAGTTTATCATTTGGATTGGAATCAGTAAACTTGTAGACGACACAAGGAAGCAAGAAACTTCGTTGGGAATGCCATTGTATCAAAAGAAGATCAGAAAGTGAATAGAGTAAACTGACCTTGTAATGTTGCATAATTTCTTAAAAAATTTTTGGCAGTAATTTACCGTTGACAATATATTTGCTTTCGGAGTATAGTTTAAATATAGAATGTAACCGGTTTCAATGGAGAGCAATATGAAAGCTACAATTCGAGATGTTGCCAAATATGCAGGGGTATCTGTTGCCACTGTATCCCGATATTTAAACCATAGCCCGCTAATCGCTCCGCAGTCTATAGAAAAAGTCCAAGCAGCTATAGAGGCGTTAAACTATCAGCCAAGTATGATGGCGCGTGGCTTATTGCATGGAAACAGCTGCACGATTGCGCTGGCTGTTGATGACAGCAATGTGGAGACTTATGGGAATGACTACTTCCTGAGGATTCAGTATGGCCTTGAGCATGCGTTGGCGCGAGAAGGATACTATCTGATGATTTGCCATATTGGCAGCAAAAATGTTTCCACGTTGGAATCTATTATCAATGAAAACCGCATTGACGGACTAGTATTGTTAAGCGAACTAGCAAGCCCACAGATCCTAACCGTTTTAAGAGAAAGCAAGATTCCTTTTGTGATTGCAGGAAGATGCGTGGAGCCTCATTCAATGTGGGTCGATATTGACAATATCGGCGCGGGCTGGAGCGCAACAGAATGTTTACTAAAAACTGGAGCATTGAAAATTGGATTTTTAACAAATAGCTTTCAAAAAGTTTTTGTCAGTGAGCGTTATGAGGGATATCGAAATTGTTTGAAACAAGCCAATGTGTCTGTGCCAGAAAATGCAGTTATTGACGGCTTAACAACATCAAACGAGATCTTATCATATATTACATCGCACGAAGGACAGTTATGCGATGCGTACGTTGCGACTGACAGCACAATCGCATTTTACTTTTTGCGTGAGCTTCAAAAACGTGGGATTCTCGTTCCAAAAGACATTCAGGTAATTGCATTTGACGACGGCATCCTCGCAGAGGTTTCAGAGCCTTCCATGACTGTCGTGAAGATTGATGTGATGAACTTGGGCATGGCTGCAGCTAAAATGCTCATTCAACAACTTCGGTTAGAAGCTCAGAGTCCGGACCATCTGCTGCTTTCAACCAGCATTATTGAAAGGGGGTCCACAAGGAAATAGCTAAGATAAGAGATAATTGTTTTACGCAAAATTGTAACCAGTTACATTTTGAAAAGGAGTGAAACAAAATGAAGAAAACGCACCTTCGCAGATCTGTTTCAGCACTTCTTATTTGCGCCATGCTGCTGTCACTTTGCGGCTACACTGGCACGAGCATTGCTGCAGCAGACGCAGATACGCCTGCCTCAGTTCAGCGGACATACACTCGTTATTATGAGCAGGTTTATGAAGCCGAAAATGCAGTGGGGAATGGTACGTCTGTAAACACCGATCATACCGGGTATTCAGGAACCGGGTTCGTAGACAATTTTAATGCTACAGGGAAGTATATTGATTTTCAGATTAACATCCCTGTTACGGGAGACTATTCTTTTATTTTACGCTATGCTAATGCGACTGGGCATAAAGCGCATGCCCATGTGTATTTGGACGGTGAAATCCAAGAAACAATTCCCTTGCACGCGCTAAGCGATTGGAACACATGGGGATCTTCAGAACTTGGCGCTACGATGGTCTCAGCCGGAACACACACACTTCGAATTTCTTTTGTAGATTACGCTGTCAATATTGACGCTTTGACCGTTGAAGATAAGCACGAAAGCATTCGGAGCTTATATTTGTCAAACTGGAAAAACATGATGGCTATTTGGAACGATACAAAATTATGTTCTGAAGATACGCCTGAAGCTGGGCCGTCTATTCGAGAGATTCGATTCGCATCAAATTGGAATCAAAACCAAATCAAAGATTACTCTGGATTCTTTTATGATAACACCGCGAATAAGAAGTACACATCAGCCACTGAGTTCAATGGTGAAGGATATTTCACAGAAGATGGTACGCTCAGAACAAACTACTTGAAATATGGTGACGAATATCCTGATGGCCTGAATTTTTCTCGGGATTATTTCATGATCCCGAACAAAAACGTGCTTGTTTCCAATTATTTGATTGAAAATGTCAGCAATGAAACACACACGGTAAGCGTACTTGACATGATTCATCCAAATAATACGTCGACCAATAGCATCACGGCAAACTACAATGAAGAATTAAATGCAATCTTGATTGATATGTCTGGTGCAGGGCAGTTTTATATGGCTCTCGGCGGATTTGCTACACCTTCCGCATATCAAGTTGCGAATGACGCAGAAACGAGTCTTACATCCGCGACATGTAGTCCGTGGGCTACATTTAACTCCAATGCGACACTTAAAAATAATGCATCCGCATCGGCAACCGATCTTTCAGCGGCACTTATGAACACAGTAACAATCGGTGCCGGTGAAACAGCTGAGCTTTTCTATTATGTTGCTATTGCAGATTCGGCTGCAGAGTTGACAGAAATATGTAACAGCTTACGGACGAAGAATGGCTCTGTATGGCAGCAGGAAACTGCAGCAGCCTATACGACATGGTTCAACAATGCAAATACAATTCCAGCTCTCGGGGACGAGGATCTTGTCTCCATGTATAAGCGAAATCTCGTTTTAATAAAGAACTGCATTCGTCCCGGCACAACAACGTCGGATGGTGCAATGCCGGCAACAACAAACTACTATGACTATTCTTACAAAGTTTGGACGCGCGATGCTGCAACGACAGTTGTTGCGCTTGATGCGGCAGGATTCTATGCAGAGGCAGAACGGTATTGGAAATGGATGGCGGCAAGGCAGCTGACTGGTGATGCCGCAGGCACATATAATACCTGCATTAACCTTTGGGATAATACACGAGCTGAGTTTATTGAACCCGAACATGACTCAATTGGCTGGTTCTTGTATGGTGTATATCGCCATTGTACAGAAACAGGAGATTGGTCATTAGCAGATGATATTTGGACTCAGGTCAAGGCATCTGCTGATTTCATCATGAACAGTATTGATGAGACGGGATTTGGCCCCAAAGACTTCTCTATATGGGAGGATATGGAGCATTTTGGCGATTACGCATATACGCAGGCACTCTATGTTGCCGGTCTGCGTGCTGCAGCTAAAATGGCCGAGCACAAACAGCTGTTTTCATTGGCTGATTCGTACAATGGCGCTGCCTCCACAATCTTGACGGCAATCAATCGTGATGATACCGACATGGCTGGTGCGGGTTTGTGGTATGCAGATGGCGGTTATTATGATAAGCTTGTATTGTGGAATGGAACACCAGACAGATTAGTTGATGCATCAGCTATGCTTTTATTTGCATTGGGTGTTGTAGATATACACTCGAGTCGGGCAACTTCTACCATCGCGAAGTTTGAAGATGTCCTTCTTTCTGATGAATACGGCATGGCGCGCTACGCATATGACGTATACTATTCTGATGAATCACCTTGGTCGCCGTCTGGCGATGAATCACTCGAAGTAAGCCCAAGTTGGCCGCAGATTTCCTTCTGGAATGCGATTTGTTACGCATATAAGGGAAATACAGCAACATCTCTGCAAATTCTGGATTGGGCAAAACATCGTACCGGCGTTGGATATATGATTACAGGTGAATGTGTCAGTGATATTTCGGAGAAACCGGTTGTTTCTACGGCAAGTGAACCAGTGACTGCAGCAGCATATATTCTCGCTTACCTTACGACCAGCGGGAACCTGGATCTTCGGATTTATCCAGACAGTGCGAATGCAGGAGCCTATAAGCAGGTGGATCTAACTGTCTCTGACAATTCTCAATACGACTATATTCCGTACTATTGTGATTTAATTGATGATTCGGCTACCCTTGATCTGGACATTGATCGACTGTATATTTCAAATGATGCCAGCAAGCTTTACATTCGAGTCGACAACGATGGCAGCATTGCAAACACAGGGGTCCAATGTACAGTTTATTGTTCAGATCCTAGTCAAACCTCAGCAACCTTGGGATATACGCTTAGTCAAAGTACACTGCGGCATCCGGCTGCATATGCATTCCGCTATGATAATAGCACTGGTACGATTACAAAGTACACAGCATCAACAAACGGATGGCAAATGGCCGGTGTTCTTACCAGCGCAGACTCTCGTATTGATACGAGCAAAGGCACGATTGAGTTAGCTGTTCCACTGTCCGAAATTGGAGTTCACTCTATTTCTACGCAAAGCTGGTTTTATGCAAGCACATTCTTGGGTTCAGCAAGCACAGGCGATTCTGATAATATTATTATTAATTACCGTACAACAAGTGAATCCGATACATGGCTTTATGGGAATTTTTATGTCACCAATAATACAGAGTATGAATTTGGTGGAAATGAAGTTGTGTATATGGTTTTAACAGATCGCTTTAGCGATGGTGATACGAGTAACAATGGAACAGAAGGCGTCGAGTATCGTCCAGGTGAACTGAAATACCGGCAAGGCGGTGACTGGCAGGGAATTATTGATAATATGGATTATATCAAAAACCTTGGCGTAACCGCTATCTGGATTAGCCCACCGCAAGCGAATGAACCCCTAAGCCGAACAGGAGATGAGGCTGGTTATCACGGTTACTATACGAAGGACTATTACTCTACGGATACCCATTTTGGTTCTTTAGCGAAGCTGAAGGAACTTATCAACCTTGCGCACAGCAATGGAATCAAAATGATAATCGATGCTGTTCCAAACCATACCGCAGACTATCTTGAGCCGTTTGCAACGGCATATTCTTCGGAAAGTTATATGCCAGCGGCTCCATTTAATAATGCTGCATGGTATCATCACAATGGTGACATTCTCAACTATGATAACTATACACAGTTGGTCAACAACGACATGGGCGGGTTGGATGACTTAGCACAGGAGAATCCCGAAGTGAGCAACGCACTTATCCAGGCATACCTGTTCTGGATAAAGGATGTTGGGTTTGATGCGGTTCGTGTAGATGCAGCAAGTTCAATCTACAAGAATTTCTTGTCCGATTTTGAAAAAGCGCTTGGGGTAGCAACCTTCGGTGAAGTATTTAACGGAAACGTCGATTTCGTTAGCGATTTCCAGAAGTACGAATGGGGTGTTTTAGATTTCCCGCTATTCTTCGCTGCACGTGATGTATTTGCAAAAGATGTAGGGTTTACGAGAATTAAAGAAATTCTGGATCAGGACAACAAGTATGTTAACCCGCAAAATCTGATTACATTTATTGACAACCATGACCGCGATAGATTTTTGTGTGTTGCTGATGACAGCTATGAAAAACTTCGAATGGCGCTAGCTTTTATCTTTACTGTTCGCGGAATTCCAGATGTATACTATGGTACAGAACAGAACTTGTATGGAAATGGTGAGATTCTGGAAACCGCAGGTATTGCAAACACTTACAATCGCGAAATGATGTCATCGTTCGATCAGAACACAACAACGTACAAGTATGTTCAGAGACTATCAGAAATTCGCAAGATTTGCGGAGCATTCAACAATGGAACGCAACGGGAGATGTGGTGCAGTGATACTGTCTATGCATTCTCACGCCGCGATGATGGTTCCGGTGAAGAGGCATTTGTTGTAATGAACAATGGCTATTCCGATGCAACTGTCACCATTCCGGTGCGTGCAGAAAGCTCTTATACAGTTGGCACAGAAATGGTCAATCTACTGAACACTAGCCAAACCGTTCAGATTGCCTCCGGTGATACTACTGGACGCCAAATCACTATTACCATTCCCGCAAAAACCACCGCAATTTTAGCGCATGGCTCCTATGAACCGTACACAGAAATGACATATACAAAAACAATTATCCGTGTACACTATGATGCTGGACTTGGCAATAGTATCTCGTTGAGAGGAAGTGAATATCCTCTGACTTGGACTGCCGGTGTAGAAATGCGTAATGTTTCGTCTGACCTCTGGGAATATACGATTGAGCGCTATTCGGATGGAACCCAAGTAGAATTCAAGCCATTGCTGAACGACGAAACATGGGCCACAGGTAATAACTATACCGTAACAGCAGGGACCACCGTTGATATTTACCCAACATTTTAATTTGATGGAGGAATTATCATGAAAAAACGAGTCATTGCAGTAGTTTTGTCATTGCTGCTCATTTTGTCGCTTGCCGCCTGCGCGCAGAAAACGCAGTCATCGCCGGATCATGCGACAGACGCGGTTCCGTCGAATACAACGGCTGACAACACCGCGGATTCGGCTACGCCGCAGTCGGAGGAGCCCGTCGAAATTACATTCTGGCACTCCTACAGTGAAGGCGAGGAACGAATCTTCACAGATACGGTCCTGACTGCTTTCGAAAAAGCATATCCGAACATCAAGGTAAATGCAATTCGGATGCCGTATGAGGGTCTGGATGAGCAGCTTATTACCGCAGTTACGGGCGACGCAGCACCGGATGTGATTCGTCTGGATCTCACATGGGTCTCTCAGATGGCAAAGCTCGGCGCATTGGAGTGCCTGAATAACTATGAAGGCTTTGACACGCTTGCCAGTTCTATCATGTCCGGCTCCATGAATACAACGCTTTACAACGGGCAGAATTACGGCCTTCCGCTTAACGCCAATACGACAGTTGCTGTATATAACAACGAAATGCTGCAGGAATATGGGTTTGATACTGCACCTGAAACTTTGGATGAACTGATGGGTGCACTCGATAAAACAGATCCTTCAAATGAAAAGTGGTTGTTTGCCGTTTCTGGCTCATACAACTGGGCGATGCTGCCGTTCCTGTGGACGCTTGGCGGTACAGTAACGGATGATGCGTACAAAACAGCAAGCGGATACCTCAACAGTCAGGCAACGGTCAACGCGCTGGACACGATTGTTGGATGGTATCGAGATGGCGTTATCGGTCCGGCTATTATGGGTGAACAGCCGGACGGCTGGGGCGGCATCGAGGCTGGCAATTATGCAATGATTGTGGAAGGCCCGTGGTTCTTCAGTTCTGAAGATAAGCTTGATACCTATACCCCAGCACTGATTCCTTCTGTAGATGGTCGCAGTATTTCAATTGTCGGCGGCGAGGACATTGTCATGACCTCCACGAGCAGCAAGAAAGATGCCGCGTGGACGTTTATCCAGTTTCTTCTGCAGGATGAACAGCAGGTCGCTATGGCTGGAGCTGGCATGATCCCGGTTACGGCTTCCGCTATGGAAAAGGTCGATACTAGCAACGCACCGTATGTTGATGTGTATATGCAGCAACTCAAAACGGCGCAGGCGAGGATCCCCTGCTCAAGCTGGCCTACGATTGAAACTGTGCTGAATACTGCTTTTGAGTCCGTCCTGCGCGGTGACGCAACATCTCAGGAGGCGCTTGACGCAGCTGCTGCACAGATTGATGAATTACTGGCAAAAGAATAACTGACTGCACTGGCGTGGGGTCACCATGACCTCACGCCAGGCCCTTTATGGAGGAGGATAATCTCGTATGCAGATACGAAAAAGCCGCTTTATGCTCGGTCTGCGGCAATGGGCTCGGGCAATCCCCTTTTTACTGACGGGTTTTATTCTTATGGCGCTTTTTGTGTTATACCCGTTGATTCGAAACGTCTGGATCAGCTTTACTGATTTTAACGTAATACAAAACAAAGCAAACGCGTTCGTCGGCGGGCAAAACTATCTCGCGTTGCTGACCGACAAAAGTTATTTGTCTGCATGCAGGAATACGCTCCTCTATACGCTTGTTACGGTTCCGGGGCAAATGGCACTTGGCTTGATTTTGGCCTGTCTGGTCAATGCGACCCGCCGCGGGCAATCTGTATTTAAAGTAATATGCTACCTTCCGGTTATCACGTCATGGGTTGTCGTATCAATGGTTTTCAAGTACCTGTTTATGTCCGGTAAGGGTGGAATGGTCAATTATATTTTGATGGAACTTCATGTGATTCGATCGCCTATTTCGTGGCTGCAAAACACATGGACGGCCAACATTGTGCTGTGGTTATTCGGCATCTGGAAAGGCTCCGGGTGGGTTATGGTCATTTATATGGCAGCACTACAGGGAATTTCACAGGAAATATATGAAGCAGCCTCACTTGATGGTGCTGGTGCGATTCGGCGTTTCTTCTCCATTACGCTGCCGATGGTTCGCAATACAACAAATTATCTGCTGACGGTTTTAACAATCGGTGCTTTTGGAGCGTATATCCACGTCATGATGATTACTGATGGGGCCCCACTTGGAACAACAAATCAAATGATGAACTATATGTACAACACCGCATTCTCAACATTTGACCTTGGTTCTGCTGCTGCGCAGGCTGTTTTAATGGGTGTGATTGTCCTGTTGCTGACACTGATCCAGCGCAGGGTCTCGCATGACCAGACCGCATAAAGGAGAAAAACATGAAACGAATCTTTTCTGCTCTGCCAAGATACCTCGCTCTAGTTTGCTTTTCCTTGTTTGCACTTGTCCCCTTTCAATATATGTTCGCTACGGCAATGACCCCACAAAGTTATTCTATGCCGTATCCACCGATTTTGTTTTCAAAAAGTTGGTACTGGGGAAATTTTGTGGAAGCATGGAATGCGAATCATTTCAGTCAGTATTTTGTCAACAGTCTCCTGATTGCGGCAATTGCGACTGTGATTATCATGTTTGTTTCATCAGCTGGGGCTTACGCATTTGCGCGAATGCAATTTCCAGGAAGGGATATACTCTTCTATCTGTATTTGTTTTCAATGATGGTACCAACCGTCACAAACCTGATCCCGCAGTTTTTATTGATGAAAGATCTTCACCTTGTTGACAGTTATCTGGGATTACTTCTTATTTACATCGGAATTGGTGTTCCAAGCAACACCTTTTTTCTCAGGAATTTCTTCCTGAGTCTTCCTAAAGAGTTGGAGGAGGCTGTCATTATTGACGGGGGAAACAGGTGGCAAATTTATTGGAAAATGGTTCTCCCACTTTCAAAACCAGCGCTGGGGACCTTCGCAATTCTGGCATATTCCAACGTGTGGGACGAGTTCCTGATTGCGCTGACAATGATTAAAACGCCAGGAAAAAGAACACTTCCTATTGCACTCAGACTATTTCAGGGACAGAACCTGAATAACTGGGGACTGATTTTTGCCGCATCCTTGATTGCAGTGCTTCCAATCCTTCTGGTTTATATTGTGATGCAGAAAAAGCTGATCCATGGCGGTGCAATGGATGGGATGCTAAAGGGGTAGAATATGCAGATTTTAAACCTTGCCGTCATACATAAGCCCTCCTATCCATGGCAATATGTGGAGGGAAATTACTGCTACCTTCGAGTTAAAACGTGCCTGCCGGTTCAGGCGATAACAGTCTGGTATGGCGATCCTTTTTGGTTTTCTGGCCCGGAAAAAAAGCCGCAGCTTTCCTGTTGTGAGATGCAGCCGACGCAGCGCATGCCAGATAGCCAGCTTTATGCAGTAAGCATACGAATGCAGACGCACAAACTGCATTATTACTTTGTAATCAAACTGCAAACCGGAATGTGCGCCTGGCTTTCAGAATGCGGCGTAACATTGCCAATTAAAGAACCGGGAGCTCTTCGATATTTCAATGTTCCCTATGTTTTTCCACAGGCGCATAGTCTCGCACCTGCATGGGCAAGCAGTTTTACATGGTATCAGATTTTTCCGGATCGGTTTTGCAATGAGAAAAATAATCATGACGCAAAGATCTTTGTCCCAACCCGTGATAATTTTTATGGTGGTACGCTGAACGGCATTTTGCAGAAGATTCCCTATTTACAGGCACTAGGGATACAGGGAATTTATCTGAACCCAATTTTTGGAAGCTGTTCAAATCATCGCTATGATACCACTTCTTATGATTATATTGAGCCTGCCCTCGGTAACGAAACAGTTTTTGGTACACTTGTCGAAACGCTACATAAAGCCGGGATGAAAATCATGCTTGATGGCGTATTTAACCACTGTGGTTGGAATAACGTAATTTGGCAGGACGTAAAGCGATATGGAAATGCATCGATATATCGGGATTGGTTTATCGTTTATGACGCTGATGCGCTTACAACACTACAGCCCGAGGCGTTATCGTCGGAGCGTATGCAGAACAAGCCACCGTACGAATGCTTTGCCTTTGCAGCAAATATGCCAAAATGGAACACGGAAAATCCGGAAGTAATTGACTATCTGATTTCCCGTGCAGAACGCTGGACGAATGAATATCAGATTGACGCATGGAGGCTGGATGTTCCAGATGAAACCAGTCTACGGTTTTTACATAGCTTTGCGAACCGCCTTCGCAAACTAAATCCCAATGTGTACATTATTGGTGAAATATGGCAAGATCCGGCTGAGTGGCTCGATCAACGCGTTTTTGATGGTACAATGGATTACCCGCTTTATTTTGCAATTCGAGATTTTGCACTCCTGCACACAGACTCGCTAGAAGTATTCTCTATGCGGATTCAGCGCTGGTTTGAGTCTATGCCGGATCTCATACACAAGCGTCAATGGGCATTCTGCTCAAACCACGATATTCCTCGTGCATGGCATCTTTGTGGCGGCAGAACGTCTGATTTTCAACTGGCGTATTTATTAGCGGCGCTTTTGGGTGGCGGTTTAAGTGTTTATTATGGAGATGAAATTGCATTAGATGGCGGCACCGACCCTGACAACCGCCGTGCAATGCAATGGACTGCGCAATGGACAGATATTGGTATGTTTATCAGGAAGCTGCTTTCGCTGAAACAAACTGCATTTGCAGAAAGCAGATTGGCAGAAATCGTGCTAGACACATATCTGTATCTTCGGCTTGAAACACAAAGCACAGAAGTAATTGCCATAATAACAGAGCCGGGGCAGACTGTGATGATTCCAGAGATCAGAACGCTAAACATACTGATAGAGTGCGTTGATGGTCAGGCTCTGCAAGGTCAGGTAACTGGCTTCGCAGTATTTCAAAAGGCGAAAGGGCTGGTGATTGGGCATGCATAAATATGAGAAATGTTGGTGGAAAGAACGCACTTTCTACCAGATTTATCCCAGAAGCTTTCAAGATTCCAACGCGGATGGGATTGGCGATATTCAGGGAATTATATCAAGACTGGACTATTTGAAGTGGCTGGGAATAGGCGCTATATGGCTTTGCCCTGTCTACGATTCTCCGAATGCAGATATGGGATATGATATCCGTGATTACGAAAAAATCATGTCCGAATTTGGAACAATGGAGGATTTTGACACGCTTCTTCTGGAAATGCACAAGCGGGATATCAAGCTGGTCATGGATCTTGTTGTGAATCACTCTTCCGACGAACACACATGGTTCATTGAATCACGAAAATCAAGGGGAAACCCATACCGCGATTACTATATCTGGCGGGATGGAAATGGAAAAAAAGAGCCCAATAATTGGGCATCTTTCTTTACGCCATCTGCGTGGAGCTATGACGAGCAAACCAGTCAGTGGTATCTGCACCTTTTTGGAGAAAAACAACCGGATCTGAACTGGGAAAATCCAATGCTGCGAGAAGAAATTTACAGCATGATCAACCGGTGGTTTGACAAAGGCGTAGATGGTTTTCGGATGGACGTAATCAGCTTAATTGCAAAAGCGCCAGGGCTTCCGAATGGCCAGGGGACTGGGTATGTGTTTTCACCGGAATACTTTGCTTTTCAACCAAAGCTGCATTCGTATCTGCGGGAAATGCGCCGCAGATGCTTTGACGGCCGAACCTGTATGTGTGTGGGTGAAACGACATTTGTTACAGTTGAAAATGCAAACACAGTTGTAGGAGATGGACGTGAACTGGATTTGCTGTTCCAATTTGACCTAATGGATATGGACAGCGGTGCAAGCAAATGGGATGTATTGCCGTTTTCTGTTTCTGCTTTTAAACAAATCATTGCTCGCTGGCAGACAGCAATCGATTGGAATACGCTGTTCCTTGGAAACCATGATCAGCCAAGGGTTGTGTCGAGATTTGGCTGCACCAGAACAGAAGATTTGCGTGTTCGGAGTGCGAAGTGTCTTGCGGCGGCAATGTATCTGCTGCGTGGTACGCCTTTCCTATACCAAGGAGAGGAAATCGGTATGACGAACTTTCCGTTTACAAATCCATCCCAACTACGAGATATTGAGAGCATTAAGCTTTTAGAGGAAGCAAAAAAGAGCGGAGCAGAAACGTGGGCATGGAACGGCATCCTGCACAAGGGCCGCGATAATGCTAGAACTCCTATGCAGTGGGATCGTACCTCAAACGCTGGATTTACAACTGGTGATTCGTGGATTGCAGTTAACCCCAATTATCCCAGTATCAATGTTGAAGATGCTATATCGGATGATACATCGATTCTTCATTTTTATAGAAAACTTATTGCCTTGCGAAATGATAACGATGTATTAAAATGGGGGACATTTCAGATGCTCTTGCCGGAACATCAACAGTTGATGGCGTATGAGCGTCGGCTTGAAAATGAGGCCATATATGTATTTTGCAATATCAGCGATCAAAGTGTGAAGATACCAGTGTCCGCCTATGCAGATATTCTGTTGTCTGAATCATACGTAGAAAAAATGCTTATGCCGTATGGCTTACTTGTTTATGCTGTGTCATGCAGGGCGGCATAGAAAAAATTTTTGTGTCAGACAAGGCACATTTTTTGAATTCTTCGCAATATTTTTCTTTCTCCTGTATATTTACTATGTAAAAACCAGCAGCAGGTCAATATGATCTGCTGCTGGTTTTGGATTTCATGTGATGCAAGTATCTTTATTCATACCCTTTGAGAAACCATACTCCGCACGATCTCATCACCGGCCAGCTCGCTTGTCCGATAGATCTTCTGGCAAAACGGCGTCAGGCTGAAATCCATGCCGGGGCTGCCAGCGTCGAGCAGAATGCCGGTCACGGTGAATTTTCGGGCAGCCTGTTCCTTATGGAGCTTTTCCAGATAGCCCTCCGGCAGCTCACACAGGCCGTCGGTCAGAAAGACAATGTCGGCATTCTCAAAGCCGGCGTCCATGAGCTGGATCGCTTCACCCAAGGGACGCTCGAAATCCGTACCGCCGTTCAAAAATGATTCGGCGGCATTCATCTTATCCTGCATGGAATACTGGCCGGGCAGAAAAACGTCCACCTTGCACTCAGAAGAACCGGCAAAATGAATGAGCGCGAACTTGCGCCGATTTTCTTCTGCAATATCCAGGAGCGTCAGCGCCACAGCCTTGCCCCAAGCGTCAGCGTCGCCGCGCGTGGAGCCGGATTCATCGAGGCAGCAGATGATGTCGCCCATGCCCTTGTGGATAGGTTCACGCCTGCGGTACTGCTTGAGCCGCCGCTGCTGATACTTCTTCACAAACAGCGGCAGCGTCTGCGGCGAAACAAGCATGGCAAACTCCGAACCGATAGCGCGGGAAAGATCATTGCCCAGCTCCAGCGCGTAGGTTTCTCCGCGACCATAGGCGTAGCCGTTGCGCTTGCCTTGCGCGAAGATCTCTCGAAACCGGCCAAGGTGCTTTGAGATATCCAACAGTGTGGGATTTTGCCGCACCTTTTGAAGAAGCTCGGTGTTCACCGCGTTTTTCTCCATCTTTCCGGTATCATCACTCCACGCGCCGAGGATTATCTGAACTTCCTTTGCCTTTTCTGCGGCTGCGCTGACAGCGGCAGAAACGCTCTGACGAATGACGGCTTTGTTCTGCGTTGCAGTGACATCCACCATTTTTGCAACGGCCTCGGCCTGCTGCGTTTTGCTTGCAGCCTGATTCGCCGCGTCGATCACCGCCTGCTCTAGCGTAGGATTCTGCGCAGAATCCCGCATCTGCTCCCAAAGCTCTGTGAGCTTCTGCTGCGCCTTGTTCCGCGCCGCTTGCAGCTTTTCAAGGGTTTTCAGCGTACCGTCCTCGCCGCCAAGCTCCGGCAGCAGATCATCCAGCTGCGCGCTGATCCTCGCCGTAAACTCGGACGCAGCCTCATAAGCGGGCAGCTCCCGCCCCTCGCAGATCGACTTGATCGTGGGATAGTCCGCGTCCTCGGTCACATGATCGAGCAGCTTTGCGTTGAATTTCTGCGCTTCTGCCGTAAGCTTGTCCGCGTCGGTTCGCTTTGGGAACAGCGAGTAGAACGACTGAAAAATATCTCTGGACAGCGCGGGAAAGCTGTGCAGCTTGGGCGCAGCCTCCTGCTGGATGGTCTCCAAATTTTCATCATCCTTGCTCAGATCGCGGTAAATGCAGTCCTCCAGCTTGGAGCTTTGCAGCACACGATCCGTTTTCTGTGCCGCGGGCGTTCCGGCATACTGGAAATTGCCCCAGCGGGAATCCATGACGTTTTGTATCGTGCGAAAATATTTCTTCATCATGCACCTCCATAGAAAAGGCAGGGTGGGAAGATTCCACCCTGCACTGTCAGTTTAATAGTTCCCGCCGAAGTTCGGCACAAAGCTGCCGGGCTGTGCGCTGCCGAAGTTGGGCGTAAAGCCGCCCGACTGTGCAGGCGCACCAAAGCCCTGCGTGGATGCGGGAGCAGAACCGCCGTCGTCCTCCTTCTTGCTATCACCAAAATAGATGTTTTCGGCAAGAATCTCTGCCGTGCGGCGTTTGTTGCCTTCTTTATCTTCCCAGTTCCGGATCTGCAAACGGCCGGAAATGACAGCCGTGCGGCCTTTTGCGAAATACTTTGCCGCAAACTCAGCGGTATTGCGCCACGCAACGACATCAAGAAAATCCGTTTCTTTTTGCCCATCCTGCGAGAAGTCGCGGTCTACCGCCACGGAAAATGACGTGACGGAAACGCCGGAAGCTGTTTTGCGAAGCTCCGGATCGCGCGTGAGTCTGCCCATAACTACAATATGATTCAGCATAATTATTCCTCCATATTTTTATGATGTTTGTCTTTTACTGCAAGGCTGCCAACTGCTCCAACGGTGTATAAGTAAAGCCAATCGCCTCATGCACCGCCTTGCTGATACGCTCCAGTTCGGAAAGCAGTCCGTCCGTAAGCGTCTTTTCGCTGTCAGAGCCGACGCTTGCTGCCATCTCGGTCTGCATCTGGTAGAGCCGCACCAGCTCGCCGCGGAATTTGCGGAGTGCCGCCTGCTTTGTGCGCACGTTTTCCGCCGCACCGCAGGCACTGTCAAAATCGTCCTTTGCGTCCTGTGCCATGGCAAGAAGGTCGCTGACCTTTTCCTGCATGGGGTTGACGCAAAGACGCTCCAACGTGCCGGTTACAAATTCGCGGTCACCCGGCTGCTGCCAGAAGTAATTCCGCAGCACCAGAAGATCGGTCGATGTGACCTCCGTATGTCCCTCCAGCCACGCCTTTGCCTGCGCAATGGAGAAGTAGCTGAGGAATTTTCGGTCGGACACGGGAATTTGTGTGCGCAGCGCACAGAGCACATCGTCCATCAGGTCGTGGATGCTGTCCGGTACCTGAATGGCTGCGACTTCCTGCTGCATGGTGCGCAGTTCCTCCAGCGAGATTGTCGCATGGATAGTGCCGAACGAGCCGCCGAGCTTGTCTTTCAGGATCGCAAGTCGATGTGACTTTTCCGAAATATTTTCCGTGACGACCTTCAATTCCAGCCGGTCATAGAGCGCCGCAAGGATCTTTTCCTCCGGGTCATTGAAATTCGGAATCTCATTGGACGCGGCGAAAAAGGAGATCGTCGGGATGGGATAGGTCCGGCCTTCATTGGTGTATTTTCGCTCGTTGAGCGCCGTCAGGAGCGCGTTCAGAACGCCGTCATTGCATTTGAAGATCTCATCCAGAAACACAATGTCGGCCTCCGGAATTTTGCCCGCGGTCTGTACGACCGGTTCACACGGATGCAGCGCGGCAACGGCTTTGCGGTAGACATCCAACTTATTGCTGACCTCCGCCAGCTTGTCAAATGTCACCGCTTCGTTTTTCATCTGCGGCAGACCGCTCAGGAAGCTCTGCAAATCAAAGCGCAGATTCTGGTAAATCCCATCTCCATCGAACGCAGATTCCGGCACGGAGCCGGGGATCAGGCTGGAAAGATCGAGCCGCCCGAATAGCTGTTCTTCGTCCGTCTGCTTGGAAAGGAGCCGTTCAAATTGCTTCGCGCCTGTGATGCGGCTGCGGAAAGCGTTGATCGCGTAGCTCTTTGCCTGACCGGGATCGCCCAGAATAAACAGGTTCTTCCGCGTCAGGAGCGCAATGGCAATCAGCTCGACCAGTTCTTCACGCTCGGCGACGGCGCTGTTCACATCGGCCATGACAGCCAGCATTTTGTCTCGTAAACTCATGCGGCATCTCTCATACGGTAGGCGTCCAGCGAGATCACATTGCTGTGCGCTGTTTTCTGCAGCTCCATGCGGAGCTGTGCGAAGATATGCTGCTCCAGATCGCCTTTCTCCGGATCAAATGACATGACTGCCCGGATGAGCCGCAGCGCAAGCTCCTGATACACGTCGTCCGCATCCAGCTTCGCCGCACGGATGAGCGCGCGGTTCTGCTTCATCACGGCCTTGATGCACCACAGATGGTTTTCCACAATGGCGTTTCGCTGAGAAATGGTGAAATTGTTTTTCATGGTCTTTCTCCTATTCGTATTTGGGGAGGCAGACGCCTCCATTTGTGTTTTGTCAGGCGGTAGCCTTTTTCTGTTCTCTGCGGTTCTGTCTGGCGCGTTCGGCGTCAAATGTCGGGGCTGGGATGAAGCCGTCCAGCGTCTTATAGAGGATGACAGACTGTACGCCGTCAAACACCTCCACGACCTGATGCAATCCCAGATGCACGTTCAGAAGCTCCTCCACAGGTGTTGTCCGCGCCTGCTTCTGGAACGCATATGCGTCCAGATCAAGCTGCCGCACCTCGCAGAGCGTGTATCTGGATGCCGTGGGGCCGATCTCCCGTCCGAGAGATTTGCAGAGATTTTCGTGCATGAGCCAGCTTTCCGTGCTGGCAAAATCATAGATGCGCACCAGGCTCGGCCGGATGCGCTTCTTGCACCAGTCCGGAACGCGGAGCATCTTGTGCCAGCGTTTTAGTAAGCGCGGCTTTTTCTTTTTCGTGCAGTAGGCTTCTCCAAACTGCACCACCACGCCGCCGAGCTGACCGGGGTTTCGGCCTCTGTACTCGAAAACGTGATCGCAGTCTGTGCATACGGGAACCTTTGGCCGGATCTTCATACGACATTCTCCTTACTTTTTATCCATTTTGACCCGGCAGAGGTCGATCACACGCTGGCAGGTATCGATCTCGAACCCGCCGATGTGCGTCTCCTCCTCCGGGAGCTTTAATTCTCTTGCCAGCCACTGATAGGCTTTTGTCCGGCTGATGTGCTGCTTCTGCCAGTAAGCGTCGAACACCTGATGGGCTTCGATGCGCTTGAGCCGCAGAATCTCATTTGCCACATCGCCGAGCGGCCGCGTGGTTCCCTTGTGGCAGCCAACGCGGGCATTGCAGTTCTGGCACTGATACAGATATTCGTTCTGCATTCCGAGCCGTTCCGTCGAGCTGCCATAGACATCAGCAGCCGGAACGAGCCGGATGATCCCGCCGCAGTAGCGGCAGATGGTTGGTTTCTTCAAATAGGCGTGTCCTCCTTTTTTATGCCGCCTCCTTGCGCGGCTTTTTTGTCTTTTTGGGCTTCGATTCGATTGCTTTTGGTTCACGCACCGCCATCTGGAAGCAGACAAGCTCGTCTGTTTTGAGAAGCAGCGCACTGTGCTGCACGACCTCCAGCATGAGCGTTCCGTTCAGCGCTTTCAGGCACTCCATGAGCTGCGCTGGATTGTACCAGTACACGCCCACAGGCTCGCCGCTCAGCGCGACCACGTCCATAGCCGTCTCCGAAACACCGTATTCGCTTTCACAGCGCACAGTCAGCCGGCTTCTTGCAAAGGACAGGGAAAACCGGTTCTGCGTGCCGGTGACGCTCAGGGCTTGCAAAATGGTATCGCGGAGCAGCGCGCTGTCGGTCAGGACAGTAAACTGCTGCTTCAGATTGGACAGCACCTGCGACACGGCCAGATACGGCCCATCCATGATGCGTGCGGCAAACGAAAAGTTCTCTTTCGTAAACACAATGGTCTTTCCGGTCGTGCCGACCTGCAATTTCTCACGGTTGTCCACCAGCGCCGCCAGCTTTTCCAGAGAAGCGGCCGGAATGAGGAAGCTGATGTTCCCGCGGCTCTCGCGGTCGCCCTTGGCAGACGCGATGCGGAAGCTGTCTGTGCTGACCGCCTGCAGGCCGTCCGCACCAAAGATCAGATTCACACATTTGAGCATGGGGCGGGTCGTATCCTCGGAAACGGCAAACGCCGTTCGTTTTGTAAGCGACGGAATACCGCTCACATGCACGGTTGCCGCCGGGCAGGGAATCTCCATGCGCGGGTACTGTTCCGCGTCCATGACGGGAATGGCATATTCCGCGTTTCCGGAGGAAACAACGAGCTTTCCGTTTTTCATCTGGAAAGTCACGCGCTCGCCATCCAGCAGGTGCAGCATTCCGGAGAGAAGCGGGGCCTTTACGACAACGCTGCCCTCATTCTCAATCTGTGCGGGGATCTGCTGCTCCAACGCGATCTCCAGATTGCTGGACGCGACGGTGAGCGTGTCCTGCTCAGCCTGCAAATACGCGCATTGCAGAATCTCAATCGTGGAAACCCTCGGCGCAATGCGCTCGGCATTCTGCGCCGCGGCAAGCAGCTCTGTTCGGTTGACGATGAATTTCATAGCATTCTCCTTGTTACGCAACGGAATCGAACAAGCTCAGCTGGTTCTCCACCTGCTGCGTTTTCTTCGTCCGTTTGTCTTTCTGCTGTTCCAGCTGCACCATGGCAGCTTGCAGCTTTTCTTCCTGCTCCACTGTAAACACGCGCTTCGGCTGTTCGATCATCGCGGGTAGCGGTAATGCTGCTTCTTTGGCAGGTACTTCTGGTACTTCTCTGTCCGGATTCTCAAACGCCATCTTCCTGAACGCTGCCGCAATATCCTCCACATTGTCGCGGATGCCGAGCATCAGCTCCTTCGCCATCTGAGAGGTCATGTCCTGTACGTCGCTCATTGCGGCAAGCCCTTCCTCAGAGAAGTTTCCTTCAATGAGACCGGCGACCGCCAGCTTCGAGGCCATGAGCTTCAGACATTTCTGCTGCATGGTGTCCTCGTAGTAGAGCATATAGACCTTGACTGCGGGCGCTTTCTGGTTGATGCGCCAGCTTCGGCGCGACGCCTGCCGCAGCGTAAAGAGCTTGTAGCCCATACTGTAAAACACCAGCGTCGTAAAGGCGTTGAGGTCTAACCCCGTTTCCACCAGAGATGGATTTACGATCAGCACCTGCATTCCGGCAGCCAGCTTCTTCTGCACCCAGTCCTCTCGGTCGGTGGTCTTGATTTTGTCGGTCAGGATCTCCGTGCGATAGCCTTCATCTGTCAGGAGCTTTTTGAGCTTCTGCTGGGAATCCGTGCGCACCCAGCTTGTGTAGATGAGCGCACGCTCCCCGTTCTGGATGGCAGCTCTTACGATCTCCAGCGTCCGCTGTTCCTTTTCTCTGAGCGTATCCGCATCCCCGATGTTCTCAGGTTCGACGATGGGTACATCGCTGTCGGGGTAGAGAATGGGCTTCTGGTCATACGGCTGATCCGGATAGACAGTCAACAGATTCAGATACGCGGAAAGAATCTTCTGTGCTGCGCGGCGGTCCGACCGCAATACCCGTACAAGCGCATTCTCAATGCGTTTGTATTCCGATTGCACGGCCTCATCCATACGGCAGGCAATGGGAATTTCTTCATAGCTGGGAAGCGCCTTGCCCATGTCGGACAGTGACAAAAACGCCGTCTTTTCCAGCAGGAACCGGGAAAACACCAGCGGCGAAACGCCCGGAAGCTGACGCGTCCGAACGCCGCTTTTCTGCGATCTGCGCTTTGCTGCGTAGCTTTCATCGGCTTCGGTGTAGGTTGTTTCCACAACGCCATACTCCGTATTGAACAGCGCGGGCTTTTCATGCGGCTTGCCGTCCGCCAGCATCAGCTGCGCCGATGTGCGGTAGAGCAGATGAAAAATACCGGAGCTGTAGCCGTTGATGAGCGTGGCCGTCATGCCGATGACCTTTTTTGCTGTGCCGAACAGCTCTGCCATCGCGTCACCCTGGCCGCTGTCGTTGTTGTACTCGTGCAGTTCGTCCACGATGAGGCCGTCAAGCCTGCCGCGGTACCGCTTCTTGATGTACGAGCTGAGCGGATACCGCCGGCACGCGCCGCGCGTCGGGAAGTATCCGTCCGAGTTTTCGCGAAGCGCCTGCAAGGCGTCCAGTGCTGCGGGGTTCTTCGTCCTCTGCATGGCATGGACTGCCAGCTTCCGATGCACCCAGCCGTATTCCGGGATTTTGACCCACGGAGAAGGCACACTTGAATTCACCGCTGTCCACAAGGGACTTTCGCAATTCATACATTGATGATTGCGCCGGTTTTCCATGCGGAACGCCTCCGGCTTTGCGGCCGTCCAGCCGTCTGTGTCATCGCTGCTCGGCAGCTCTATGATTTCCCCACAGCTGGGGCAGCGGAACGCACCTTTTCGTGCGTCAAACAGGACAGCCGGGCGGCGCATATAGCCGTCTCGTGCCTTTTCCTTGCTGATGACGGCGTAGATGCTTTTATCGCCCTGCTGGTACTGTGCGTACAGGCTGTCCAACTCTGTAATGCTGCGGACGATGACGCCCGCAGTCTCTGGCAGCGTTTCGGCAAGTTCGCGTACCCACTTCTTCGCAACGTGCGACGGGCAGAGGATGATGTTGAACGTCTTTTTCCGTTTCTGCGCCTGATACGCCGCCAGTGCGGTCGCACCGATCTTCGTTTTGCCGCTTCCACACTCTGCCACGATGAACGCAGACTTGCCCTCCGAGAGCTTGCGCTTGACCGATTCCGCAACCGCAAGCTGCGCCGGGTAAAGGCTGTAGCCTGCGTGTGCGCGGATATAGTCGTTGATGCGCAAAATCTCCGGGGAAAGCTGCTCCGCAGCGGGGTCAAACAGCTGTTGGAACTGATTACGGATTCGCTCTGCCACGGTCACGCCGAACGCGCTTAGGTAGCTGGTGACAGAATGCACACTGTCAAAGCCGTTGAGGTTCTGAACTGTTCCGGGAATACGAATTGCACCGCTTTTGAGGCCGTCCTCCAGCACCTTGACGATGTTGGCGTCGTCCTTCTTGCATAGCAGCAGCCACGCCTCCAGCCGTTCCCGGATGGAGATGACGCGCAGCGGCTTGAGAAGTCTGCGCCGCTGCAATTCGTCCAGAACATAGTCCTGAAACTCCGGGATAAGCGGCACAGCCGTTTTCCGGTCCAGCGCTTCAAACAGCGCCTGCCGGTCTCCGGCCGGGCAAAAAAGAACGCACTTTCGCGGCGGCAGCTCTACATTCGTTTGCCCGCCCATTTCTTCCTCGTTGGTTGATCTTGTCTCATCTGCATCGTCCAGCGAAAAGATCGTTGCCTCGGCATAAATTCCGTCGTGGCTCAGATGGCATTCGTACTTCTTCGGTTCGCAGGTGAGCATGGCTGTTTCACCGGCAAATTCCGTTTCCAGCGTCGCGCCGGCATAGATCGCATCCGACATGGCGCGCACCATCTCCGGATACCCGCCGAAACGGATCGCCCGAAGACGCTGCTCACGCCCATCCGGTTCAAGGACGATCGTGTCCGCATACGCGCTGAGACGGATCTCCTGCTTGGGATTGTAATAGCTGATTGGCATGAGTCTGCTTTTCTCTGGCATTCATAGTTTCACTCCTTTCATCGTTTTTGGACACAAAAAGACCGTAACTGCCAAGCGGCAATTACGGTCTTACTGGTCCTGTTGTATTTTGGTATTCACTGGCCTGCGCACGGAACCGGGGCATACTTCACCCCGAGTAATCACCTCCGCCCTCAAACTGCTCCGCCCTGATACTGCTCTGACCTGAATACAGGGATATTGTATAAAATCAGACAGGAAAGGAAAACTTGCGGATTGCGCAAGAACGGATTAGCAGCAAACAGGTAAATGCGTACTGTTTATGATGAGATACTATTTCATCGCCTCTTTTGTGAGGAGGCGGTTTTTATACAAAGGAAATAGCATATCAACTGGTTCTTAAACGTATATGGTGCCGTTGGAAAGACTGCCGTTCCAAACACTTACACAAGCGCATTGATAAGTTCTCTTATTCCCACGGCCATTTGCCAAAGAGTTTTTTGTAGCAATCAGCACAATACAATTTTCCATCAGGTCCTTTGAAGCCCTGACACGGGGTACCACAACAGGCGCAGCGAGTATCACCATTCATTTTAAAATTCTCCCATCTATTATTTGTTGAAAACGCCCATAAACGTTCTCTGAATATAAGACGCATATTTCGATATAATGCAACATATGTCAGATTGAAATTTGGATTTTTTTGGAATTATTTGTTGCATTTTAAGGAAACCTGTGTCTGTATAGTTAGAAGTATTTTTGCCTGTTTGATCGCGACCAGCGACGGCTGTTCTGCCACCATATATGGCACAAAACGTTTATCCGTTTTCACATCAGGCACAATCTGCTCCCCGCATTTATAATTCGTTTTATCAGGAGGAATCTAAATGAAACTCAAAGCACTCAGTCATTATGACAATGATATGGACACACGCTTCGGCGACTGCATTCTGCTCTACGACGAAGCATCTCTGGTCGTGTACGATTGTGGGCACTCGCGGCACGCGCAAGAGGTTGAAGATTTTCTGGAAAAGCACAGCGCGATTAAGGTAGTCGACGTTGTGGTATCGCACAACGACTCTGACCACACCGGTGGTGTCTGCGAGCTGCTGAACTGGCTGAAAGACAGTGGAAAATATACCGTCCGGGTGTTTACGCACCAATATTTAAAGTACGTCGACAAAATTCTTGATACTGTAGACGACGGACGCAGGAACCGGGAGTCCCTGAAAAAATCGCTGCTGGAGAAGTTTAACCATATCAAGGAAATCATCGAGACGGCAACGGATTGCGGGTTTGACTGCGTGAACGCAGTTCCAGATACTACAGTCGGCACATGCACAATCGTCGGCCCGACGGAGGATGAGTTTATTGAAGTTGCAGCCAAGGCGATCGACTCACGGGAAAGCGACAATATCGGCGAGGGTGATGCGCAGGAAACGGTCATGAACGCGGCCAGCGTTCAGCTGAAGTGTACGCTGAGCGACAAAAATACGATCCTGCTTTGCGGCGACGCATCGCCGGATTACCTGCATGAGCTGGACAGCTATGTGTACATTCAGCTTCCGCATCATGGGCAACTGGATGATGCCACAGCCATTTTTGATGAGCTGGGCGGAGACGCTTATAAAAAGCAGTACCTTGTGTCCGACAATAGCGGTTCTGGAAAAACGAGCGGCGGTTCTGATAAGCTGGTTGATTTCATGAAAAAAGGAAAATACGATGCTGCACACAATACAAAGAATGGTGTTGTAGAGTTGCCATTGTTTTCGGCTTCGTCAACACTGAAAGGTGCTGAAAAAGAAAGGGTGTGCCTGTGTGATCTGGATTGTGTCTAGTAGCGTTGCCGGGACGGACGAAAATCTAAGTGCCAGACATGAGTATATTGAATTGGTGTCGCAGGCGCACGTTTCTCCGTGGCAAAAGCATGTTGCTGAGGCAGATAGAGATGGCTATATAAAACCAATCGTGGAGTACTACCAATGTCGGTCGGAAAACGGCGAATATGGGATTGTACTTACGGCGCACATTGATGAATCGATTACGATTCTAAACGCAATTCGGAATGATAAAAAGACGATTTATGCGTTGAATACGTGCATAGTCTCTGATAATTTCAAGCTCGAACTGCTACATACCATCAAGCATTATAACCTGCAATCTGAGTTATATCTGGCTCGACAGAAGAAGGGGGCAGAAGGGAAATATTTCAACTATGCCGAAAATTTAGGAACCTTTGGCTTTTCTACGACAAGATCCGAACGCGAAGTATTCATGCATCGTGAAAAGGGACTCACGCAGGCAATTCGTCTGGCCTTTGAAAAGATAACTGCGACATGAAAGATCACTATGTCAAAGACTACAAAGAAAAAGAACTGCGGCAGTATATTCTTGCGTACCTGCTTATAACAGTCGCATTCATTGCGCTGCATACGGATTTCTCTGCTGATAACGAAAATCTTCTGGATACCTTGCTCAAAATGGCAGCTATCGACATTTGGGTCAGTGGGCTCAGCGTTCTGGTTGTAATCCTGAATGAGATATGGCCAGATGCAATGAAGACAGAGATTGTGTATGGCAGTATGCCGAGTGATACCATTTTCTCCGAGATTGCAGCCGGGGAAAATGAGCGTTGCTTTGACATTGATGTGGCAAAGCAGAAGTATAAACACTTTTCTGCGCTTCCTCCAGACAAACAGAGATCTGAGTGGTACAAATTGCTGCACGCCAGCAAAGAGGCCGACTGTGGGAATGTCATAGAGGGACAGCGGATGCAGTTGATGACGCGCGATATCTGCATATCCACGCTGTCCCTGCTCATCTTGACACTGCTAACTGTGGCGATTTTTACTGCGCTGAAGCCTGACGGTCAGGAGTGCTGGCAGATGTTTGCCGTGCCGGTGCTTTACTTGTCGGTCATGTTCTTCGTCACAAAGGTAGCAGCAAAGAACAGAGCGAGAAGATTTGTAGAGTTGGTGATAAAGGAGGATCTGATAAAAACACGCAAGCAGCATTGCCGGTTAAATCCAGAAAGAAAGCAGAAACAATATAAAGAGAGGGGCAGAAAAAGATGAATTTATCTCCAGAAAAGAAGGAGCGCGTTCGATGGTTTCACAGGGTCGGACTTTCAGTATTTACTCCCGTGCTTTCCTTCGTTTTTGCCTTTGCGTCATTGATTCTATCGATCTGTGGCAGCGAAAATATATTGATAGGTGGAGTCTCTCTTCGCCAGTTTGCTTTCCGAGCTGCATTTGTTGCAGCTGCATGTCAATTTGCCGTTTCCATATTCGAGCGTGTGACAAAGCGGAAATACCTGATTATGTGCCGGCAGGAAGCCCTGTCAAAGGCCACCCTGCTTGCGCAGCAAAAGAGCAATGAGGCAAAAACAAGAAACATTTTGCAGCTGACTTATGGACGTGTTCCAGAGTGGAGACCGTTCAACTTCCGGAAGAATGTCCTTGTCTATGATATTCACGAGCAGCTTCGCACACTTCTGGTGGAAATCCGGGACTCCGTGCTGGCACTCTCCGATGAAACGGATTCGGACAAGGTCACTGTCGATCTGGTTTATTGTTATCCTGACGATACTTATTCCGGCCGGCTCCCAGAGCCTTCTCCTCGCTACGGCGATGTGAAACAGGAAAACGCATGGAGACTCATTACCAGCGGAGATGCATCCTGCGTCAACTATACGCTGCATGATTTTCTGAGAAGCAACGAATCCTTCTTTTTTCGGCTGGATCAGGAAAACTTTGTGTTTATCAATGACAAAAAGACGGTGAGCCGTTACTACATTCCATCAGGAAAGGATCAGGAATACGACGGCGTTGGGTCTATCGTCGGGATGACCATCAACATAAAAAATGATGCCCCAGAGTCCGTCCTAGTAAAAGCAATGCTGACGATTACGACCTATGGCTGGAACCTGCTTGATAAGAAAAGCCTGATTAAAGAAGCGGAGTACCGGGAAATCTTCAAACAAAATGTTCTGAACGGGCATAAGTCTCTCCTGGAGAGTGAACTTGCCCAAATGTATATTCGGCATGCAATCAAGGACGGCAATATGTGTCCGTACACCGGCGCACGGTGTAAAACTTCCCGTCCGATTGAAAAGGACGAAGACGGCAACGCTCCAGGTGCGACCGATACCAAAAAAGACAACGCTGCTTTCCAAAGTGCATATGAGGTTCGCACGGCACAGGAATGTTCCCAATGTCCAATTATGCAAAAATCTTGTGCTATCCAGAGCAGTTGCCCCCTGCAATAATACATCAAATACGTCGGGAGGATATGTCAATGAGCGGACAGGCATCTAATATGACCTTTTCGGATAGCGCTATTCAAAGAGCCGTGATCGAGCGCGTTTTTGACGAAAGGAAGAAGTACCTCATCATTGCACTGACAGGCAAAATAGGCGCTGGGAGCTCTTACGTTTCATCCTTTATTCAGAAGGCCAGCAACGGCGAGGAAATCCCCTGTTCATCATCGGAATGCAACAACTATTCATCCGATGAAGAGCGGGCAGACAACATTCTGCTTCGATATTTCGAATGTAACCGTATCCCGTTTCACGTTATCCGCGTGCGGGATGTGATTACAAGCTTTATCGTAGAAAATGACGCGTGGGCTCGGCTTGCGGTCAGGCAGCAGAATATTAAAAAAGCCGAGTCTGATATTATGAGATTGCTTCACGGAAAACTCGAACGACTTTTATCCAATATCGTTCTGCAGCCCGGAGGTGGAGACGCCTTCATAGACGGAAAGAAAGTTGGCAGGAATGAAGCGGAAACACTGAACAGCAGCGTTAGAAGAATGCTGTCGGGTTGGGATAAGAAGAGAAGCCCCAAATTATTGACGGAGTACAATAGATATCTCAAAAAGAGCAATTTGGAAATAGGGAAAGAAATAGAGATTCGAAATTATATTCTTTATATTTTACCGCTTCTTTCCGACAGCATCCGGGAGTATCTGGCAGAAAAGTACACCGTTTTATTTCAGGAATTCGGAAATGACCTTCGCTTTTATGGCACGCTGAAAACCGATAAAGGAGCAAGAGCCAAGTCAGCAGTTTATGAGGATAATAAAGACAGGCTTTACGCTATCGCCGAGCGGATCAACCGAATGATTAAGCATATCCGAGCCGGTGCAGGAGACAACGCACGAACGGCGATTGTGATCGATTCGATGAAAAACAAATATGAAAGCAACTATTTGCGTGACCGCTATTCTGCTTACTATCTGTTTGCCGTATCGAGAGATGAAACGATCCGGATCCGCCATCTGCTGCAGGATCAGAAAAAGGGACTCTCGCAGGATGAAATCGATATCATTGACCTGAATGAACGCCCGGAGGCCGCAGCAGGCCGTTTCATCAGCTTTGTGAATGCCTTGAAAGACGTCGGCGTGAAGGGCATAAAGCTTGCCTCCGGTGCTGGACAAGGTGATAATTTTAGCAAAGAATTTGAAAAGTATCTTGCTGCGTTGTGCCAGCGCTCCAGCAATACATTTTACTATACATATTGCATCCCATTTCGGTCGAATCCTACGGATGCGAAGCAGAAAATGCTGGAGGATCTTCAGAAGGATCATGTAGCCGCCGCAATCCGCAGCATCGTTTTTGAATCAGGGGAACAGGTTTCTTCGAGATTTCGGGAGCAGGGTATTTCTCCCGCACTCTGCAATTACTACCTGAGCGTATTGGCAGATCCGCTGCGCGCATTTCTGTATAAAACGAAGCTATATCCCTTTTTCCTTCAGGATGTGGAATACTGCATCCAGAATGCGGATGTCTTTCTTACGAACAATGAAGACGATTCCGGCCCCAAGCGTCGGCTAAAACTGAACGTTATCCGCTATATTTCGCTGATGATGCATCCGGGGCTGGTTCCGCCGACGCCTGTTGAGCGCTGTATGCAGCTCGCATACACAGCAAAGGTCAACTCCGGCTGCATTTCAAGACAGACCGGCGCCGTTGTCACGGATAGTGAATACAATATCATTTCCCTCGGCTGGAATGATGTGCCGTACGGTCAAACCCCATGTGTCTATCGCAGCTTTGCGGCTTTGCAGAAGCAGGGGGATCTGGGTGCGTTCAGCGATTATGAGTGGCAAAGCGATTCCCCGTTCTATATCAAGCTGCGGCAATACTGTTTTCCGGATCCGGATATTCTTCATGGCTTGCCGTCCAGCTTCTGCTTTAAGACGCTGAATGAAAAAGTGACCGGGGAAAAGAACCCCATGAGCGCACGCGCAATGCACGGTGAGGAAAAAGCGCTCCTGCAGGGGCGAACCCCGAAGATCAAAGGCGGCTGCCTGTTTACTACGTCGAGCCCATGTGAAATGTGTGCGAAAAATGCGAAGGAGCACCAGATCAGCAAAATCTATTATATCGAACCGTATCCGGGCATATCGCAGCGGCATGTATGCAACTCGGGAGATCCAAACAACCGTGCACAGTACATCCTGTTTGAGGGCGCGATTGGAAGGGCTTATACGCAGCTTTATACGCCGATCCTGCCGTACAAAGATGAGTTGAGCCTGCGCGGCTTTCCCTGCAGATGTGATACGCTTTCAAAGCCCGATGCAAGAACAGGCAGAAAAGGAAAGAACAGAAACAGACGAAAGAAAGGGATTATATAATGAAACCGCTTTGGGAAAATGTCAATGATGTTTCAAGGCTCCTCCGTACAATCGACAAGCCTGTGCCGTGCGGAGCACTCGCAGACACCGATATCTGGGATGCAATTTATCGCGGTGAAATCTATATTTCGCCTTTCCACTCAGAAAATCTGACGGCAGCAGGCTATAATTTGCAGGTCTCCGATATCATTATCTCCACCAGATCCGGACTGCCGCTAAAAATATACACCAGCGGGCAGTATCGGTATGTGGACGTTCCGGCAAATGATACGGTGCTTATCACAACCGTGGAAAGCATATTTGTGGGGCCGCAGATTATGGGAACCTTCCACTCACGGGTTTCCATCGTGTCACAAGGCTTTGGGCATATCTCTACGACACTCGACCCTACGTGGTGCGGCCCGCTTCTTATTGCGGTCAATAACCCATCAAACAGGAAAAAACGATTTGTGATCTCTGATTCAAGCGGAACGCACTCCTTTGCCACGCTTGTGTTTTACCGTCTCATCCATCCAGCAGAAGCGATAAACAGCAAACCGCCAATCCGTACCGACGTTCTCGGTACATATCTGCAAGAACCCAAGGGGCTTAAAAAATTTCTGATTGGGAGAGCCTACTCACAGTACGAGCGGCTCGTTGATAAGCTGAAGTGTGCTGGAACATATAATGATGGCGGACTCAAAGACCCGCGGACAAACATCGAGCAGATTGTGCAGCTTTTAATTGAAATAAGAGCCCAATATAAAGCAGCGGGCTGCCTGACAAACATCAGAGAATTGTCGCGGCTTGACGCTATTCTTGTTCAGCAGAAAACTGCTGCGGATCTTCCGCCGCTTTGCCTGGATATGCTGAAGATATTGCAGGCTGCCCTTGCTCAAAGAAAAGAGCTCTCAAGAAAATCTGACCGCTTTGGGCAAGAAATTGTGTGCTACATCGATATCTGCCTTATGCAGCTGCGCAGAGAACAGCAGGCATATCATTGGACACAGAGCTATATGGAATGCAGCGCGATTGCGCAGAAGGAAGCCTTCTCCAACAACTGGATGCGCTTCATTATGGGCCTCCAGCCGAGACGAGTCCTAAAGTATCTTCTCTGGGTCGTTGCGATAGCCGTTGCGCTTATTCTTCTGGTTTTCCGTAAAGAGCGTCTTTTGGTTCTCATTCAGAGTCACTATAAAGACCCCGATATGGCTAAGGCGACAGTGGAATCAATCTGGACTGTGGCATGGGGCGTATTGAGCGCTACAATTATCTTGATTGTAAACGATTTGTTCAAAGGAGATCAAAAGTAATTGTTTATCGTAAAAATTAAGAAACTGACGGAGGATTGTACCATCCCCCAAAAAGCACATATTGATGATGCAGCGTTTGATATTTATGCCGCCGAAAACATCATCGTAGAACCGCAGAAACCGACGCCGGTTTCTACCGGCTTTTGCATGGAGCTTCCGCCGCAGGCAGAAGCACAGATCCGCCCCAGAAGCGGGCTCGCTTTGAAGCACAGCATTACCGTGCTGAATACCCCCGGTACCGTTGACGCGGGCTATCGCGGCGAAGTGAAGGTGCTTTTGATGAACCTCGGAAAAGAAGAATTTAAGGTTACAAAAGGAATGCGAATCGCACAAATGGTGATTGCACCGGTTTATCCCGCTGAGTTTGTGGAAGCCGACGAGCTTTCCGAGAGCGATAGGGGTAGCAATGGATTTGGATCATCCGGAGTATATAAAATTACGCCTTGAAGATACTGGTTCTAAGCTTTGCTTTCGTGAACCTTAGCCCACAAACAACGCAAAGTGTAATGCAACGCCAGATGTCTTCTATGGCCGTTCTTGTTTGAGGGCGGGCATAGAAGGCATTGATTTACGAATCAAGGGTGATGGTTTTATAACCTTTTCCTCTGGAAAAGCACATTTTATCCGAAACAAGCAAAAAATCACAAAGCAACTAGCAGTTGCCTCGATGTAAAGCGCGTGTGGTTTACATTCGGGTGGTTAGAAAATACAATTGGGAGCGTAAAGGGTGACACTTAGAGATAAAATGATTGTGTTGCGGGACAAAGCTGGAATCTCGCAAATGGCGTTAGCTGAGCAGCTTGGTGTATCTAGGCAAGCGGTTACCCGCTGGGAGAGTGGGGATACAACGCCGTCCATGGACAAGCTGAAGGCATTGGCAAAGATATACGATGTATCACTGGATTGGCTGTGTAGTGATACGGCCGATGGTAAATCATTTGAAGAAGTAGTGGAACCAGTAGAAGACAATGGAACAAACAATGCCACTACAAGCGCAGAAAATAAGAAAAAGATTCGATACGCTGTAATTGCATTAGTAGCTGGCGTAGCAATTTTAGCTTGTATGTGGCTTGCAATGAGACCTAAGAACAATGAGATGAGCGGCGTGCAATTTGAAGATATGGAAAATGAAATCGTTGATATACCGGATCAAGGTGTAAATGGGTTTGATTTTGAATGGGAGGGCTGAGGAAAAAGAATGAAAAAGACGTTGTGTTCGTTGCTAACAGTGGTTTTGCTTATTAGCTGCTTTGCTGGAACGGTTGATGCCGCATGGCGTGCATCAGGGAAATTTGATATAACGGTTACGGCTGGAGAGTTAAAGCCTGCAAAGACTGGTTTTCCGATGGCGGCAGGGGAAACAGTTACGATTAATGCAACGTATTCTCCAAGCTCGGCAGATATCGATTTTGGACTGATAGATAAGAATGGGATATTTCATTATCTGAAGGGTGAGAATGGCGCGTTTAACAAGAAAATTGAAATTCCCGAAAATGGAACATATACGTTTGCGGTAAGAAATAATTCAAATGTAAGTGTAAACGTTATGGGGTTCGTGAAGTATTAAGACAGACGACAGTGATTCCCTTGCTCTTAAAAAGCGGCCGCTTTTAAGATATAAAGAAAGTACGAATGAAACAGCTTAAAATGGAGGAATTTTTATGAAAAGCGTAAAAAGACATCTATCCCTTTTCTGCGTTGTTGCACTCGTTCTCGCAATCATGGTGCCTACAGTATTTGCAGCAACAGCGGGCTATAACTACACCTATAATTTCAACTTGGGGACTGGCGGCTCGACAACCTATAACGGAAAGACCGAGAAGGACTTTTGGTATCCGAGCGATGAAGCAGCAACGTGGCGCGTCGATGTAAACAGTGGTTCGCAAACATATGTAAAGTCTGCAACATTGTACTACATTCGCTCGTTTAATACCGATATGCCGGTTGAATCGATGCCGAGCATTGGTGCTGGCGGGTATGATAGCAAATCCTTCGTTGGAATTGACGGAAAAACATATTATGCAATCATCAATGCAAATTCGAACGCGGGTGTTTACGGAACGACAAATCTGTCGCAGTGAGCAGTAGGCAGTAGGATATAACCGTATAGAATCTCTGGTGAGAAGTGATCCAGCTCCACATTTGTGGAGCTGGATCATGGAGGATTGGAAATGTCAAAATTCAAATTTAATCTGAAGGTCGTTCTACGGTCTCCCATTTTTCTATTTTACTTAGCATTCCTCCTGCTGTCCTTTTTGTTATTTGTGATTGCGGCGGTTCTTGATCCACTGGTCAACTATATAAACTACGCAATCGGCTTGCGAGATATGGAGTATTATGGGGTTGGAATGCTGACAGCATCTTTTTGCGTTGCGGCATATTTTGCACAAAGAAATACGATTCTTGAAGATACCTGTTTGATTCCGCCTGTACATACACATCTTACGCGATTTTTTGCGTTAGCTTTTTCATCGCACTTTATTTTGATCATTTTAATCATATATGTTGCAATTATGTCCGTAATACAGAAAACGGACATACTGTTTTCTATATCTACTTTTGCTGCGACCGGATTCAGATGGAGCATAACGATTTTTCTGGGAGAGAGCATAGGGTATCTAGCAGGACTCCTTTGTAATCGCTTTTATATATATCTTTTGGCGGCACCGTTTGCGTGCGTATTCGGAATGCCAAATAGGTATTTGCTTTCGCTACTGTTCAGGGACTCAGACCGACTGCAATCAATCCTTTCCGGTATTTTGTCAACGCAGTCTCCGTTTCCAAACGGAATGGCCTTGGACTACGTTGGATCACAGCTTGATACATTTTTTGCAGCTGGAGTTCTATTTAAGTATCTGTTGTCTGCGCTGGTACTGTTTCTGATTTGCCTTGTAGCATGGTGCCTACGCGGGAAGGGATCCGTACATTTTCTTAGGAAATGGTGCGCTGGAACGATTGGTGTGTGCATATGCATTGCTGCCAGTGCGTTTCTGTATGTAGAAAAATTTCCGTTACGGTATAGCGCAACAGAAAAACTATATATGCCAATAGAAGAGAAGGCATGGGGAACTATCAACACAATTTCCGGAGAGATTGATTTAGGGCAGATCTGCAAGGTAACGTGCAACGTTCTATTAGACAATGTTACATCATCCGTAGTGACAGTTCGGTTGGACGATTCGTTTAATGATTTGCAAATTCTTCATGACGGCGAACCTGTTCGGTATACTCGAAACGGAGATACAATTACAATCTATGTGGATAATGTATCGCAAGAAAAACAGATACCTTTGGACTTTGTGTATAAAGGGTATGTGTATTATTTGAGCGATACAAATAACATAGATATTTTTGCATCAAAAATGGCTGCGGCGCTACCACCCGGATTTGCATTTTTGCCGCAAGCAGATGATGGGAATCCTATTTGCTATGACTTAGATGTTTCAAGCGGGAATACTGTGATATCCAATCTGAACATCGAGAATGTTGAGCAGAGCCATTGCTATAAAATCCATGGAACCAGCTCATCAATTTGCATTTTCTCAGGTTTTTTAAGTGAGCAGCGAATTGGTGAAAGCATTTGCTATCGTGCAAAATATAATGTCCGGACAGACTATGCTGCATTATACGAGAAAATGTTTACATTGGGAGCTTTTATAGATGCACGCAATGGTATTGTAGAGATGAAGAATCAAGATATGGACTTTCGGAATCCCCAGAAAGTATTTTTAATATTCTATTTTTATGATACAGGTGGTTTTCCGATTTGTTATGATGATTATGTTCTCATGAATTATGGCTATGTTACGTAGGAGGATATGTATGCTGTCAGTGCGCAATCTATCTTTCCAGTATCGCAAAGGAGAGAACGCGATAAGAAATATATCGTTTGACCTACCAACTGGATTTACACTCTTAATTGGGGAAAATGGTAGTGGAAAAACAACGTTAATTAGAAACATTGTAGGTGGTCTTAAAGCGCAGACAGGAGCTGTTTCTATTGATGGGGCTCAACAAAACGACTCTGTATTTTATCGGAAGTTATCTTATTTGCCGCAGGAATTTTCAATTTATCCTAGCCTAAAAAATAGGGAAATCCTTCAATTCATAGCTACACAAAAAGGCGTTGCAAAGGATGCACTAGTTGAATCTGTTTCTCTTGCTGCTAAACAGGCCAACATCACACAATTCTTGGATCGAAAATTTAAGCAGTGTTCGCTTGGGATGCAAAAACGGATTGGCATAGCAGCTGCACTGCTGGGAGATCCCGCAGTTGTTATTTTGGACGAACCGACGGCTGGGATCGATCCAAAAGAGCGATTGTCTTTTTATCATGTTGTTCGAGAATGCTTTAAAGAAAAAAGTGTGCTTTTATCTACGCATATCCTGGATGATATGAATCATCTTGCGGACAATGTTTTAATGTTAAAATCGGGAGAAGTCGTATATCAGGGTACATATATAGATTTTTGTCATGCTTTGGATGGCAGACTATTTGAAAGTATTTCCCCGAATAGAGACAGCCCGAATTTGCCAAGTGATGCTGTTGTCATAACGGAAGAATCCACACAAGGTGGAACTGCATATAGATTTCTTAGCAAAGAGACAGGAAACAGTGCAGACCTTAAGTATAAGAATGTAGATCCGACAACGGAGGATATATGGAATTATTACAGCCAAAATCATGGAGCCGACTAAAAGCATTACTAAAAGTCGATTTCTATGTAGTTAGGTATCCGCTATTGGTACTTATTATACTTTCGATTATTGCTTGTATTTACCCAGAAGCATCCAGATGCAGCGCAAAATGGGAGGGTAATGAACCAGCCGTATATACGAAGTGTTATCGATACATTCAATTCTATCCAGCTATTCTTATAGCCTTTATGACGGGAGAAATATTTGAAGAGACATTTCGCCCTGCGCCAAAAGAGTATATACGCACATTAGGACTCTCTCCGGTAACGTTGCTGTTGAAAAGAACAATCTTCTGGTGGAGCGTTTTCTTAACAATAGAAATGTTACCAATCATAGTTCTTTTCTCGAAAATAAATGCAAGTGTCGTCGGTCGAGTTCCTATAATTCCGCTGTATATTCCCATTTTTCATTGTGCTATTGCATATGCTTCATATATTGCTATCATACAGTTTCTTTTAGCGCTAGCAAAAGAAAAGGCTATTCCAATTACACTCTTTATGGCCTACTGTGCCATGGAGAGCGGTTCATTTCATATCATTTTTGGCTCATATTCAGTTTTTCGGGGAGCGTTTAATGCGCAAGATTACTATCATATATTCCCACAAAATATAATGTGTATGGTAATTGCTATGCCAGTGTTATATACTGTGGTGTATTTTCTTAACAAAAAAAGATAGACGTAGTGTAATCTCAAATGCAAATACTCCTCAGTCTCATACGTGCCGGCTCTACATTGACTGAAGCAATTTTATAAAAGACCGCACTTTAGATTATACGTCCAAAAAACGACCCTTCCTGCGCAATCTATACCACTCTCGCCCTGCCCTCTTATCTATCGTCCCACAATCTTTCCGAAAATCTGCTTTTTCCCCTCGTCATATCGCTGGATCACGACCATGACGGTATCGCCGGTTTTGAAGTCCGAGTCCTCGTAATGGAACGAGTACCGGCACATAACGACCGCGCCGTCTGGAAGATTGCAGAACACGCCGCCGGCGTATTTGCCTGCGATGCTTGCCCTGCGGCGGCAGCCGACGGGGTGGCGCAGGCTGGCTTCGTCGAAGGGGTTCGGAACGGTCTCCTTGACGGAGATCTCCAAGGTACCGGCCCTGCGGTCGAACTGCTTGACCACGCAGGTCAGCTCATCGCCCGGATGGTACTGTTCCCGCAGGTCGGGGATGGCGGCGTAGCTCATGTCGCGCTGTGAAAGATTTACATCGTAGCCGTAACACTCGACCAAACACCGGCGCGGCCCAACGGCCAACACATGACACGGAAGGCGGCTGCCCGGCTGGTGGAGCGGCTGCGTGGAGAAGAAATAGCGTCGAGAGGCCAGCGCCAGACGGCGGGAGCCGATAGCGAAGCCTGCTTCGCGATCCACATGGGTAATAACAAAATCGATCTGAGCGCCCGGCATATTTCGTAAAACGAACGCCGGGCGTTCGTCATTTTCCGCCCACATTTCCGCTTCCGGGATCAAAATGCGGGCACGGAACGGCACGATGACCGCGCAGTACATCCGCTTGGTCTCGACCTGCCCAGTCTGCGCACTGCGGACGGTCATGGAATGCGGATCGACGCCAATGATCGTGCCGCGCATAACGCTTCGGCTGCGGAAGAAGGCGTAGATCGTGTTCCACTCCTGCCGCTGCTCCGGCGAGAGATCCTGGTCGAGTGTACGGAAGTCCAGATCGTAGAAGGATTTCTTCTCCGGTTCGGAAGACTCTGGTTTTTCTTCCGCTGCGGATGGTTCTTCCTCGCCATAGGGTTGTACGGGTTCTTCGACCTGCGGTTCCAATGTGGGCTGTTCTTCGACGGCCTTTTCTGCGGTTTCGATGATTTCCGGCTGCACGGTTTCTTCCTGCAGCACTTCGGGTTCGGCTTTCTTTCTGGGCATATGTAGTTCCTCCTATAAAAATTATTTTCTGGCAAAGAATCGGTGCGTGCCGTTTTCTTGCCGGATCGCAAAAATGACGGGACTGGCGTATGAGAATGTCTCCGGCCTAGCGCCATCAGGCAGCAGGACAATGATCTTTTCGTCCTGTCGGATTTCGCGCTCCGGCGGCGGATCGCTGCCGGACACGATGACAAATTGCTTGAAGCTGGGTTCTCCAAGCGAGAAGCAGAGCAGAATATGTCTGTCCACGGCATAAAAATCCTGCGGCTGCGCCGCGGACAGCTCCAGCATCACGTCAATGGCTTCTATCCGCTGCGAAAACGCCTGTTTTCCGCATGGGCTGACAAGGCCATCCGAGATTTGCAGCAGTCCGCCCATCTGCATCTGCCGCGCACAGGCATTGGTTACGCGCACTGCATCGTCAAGCGAAGAAAAGGCAAACATCTTTTGCAGCAGCGTGGCAAGCTGCCGCTGTTCCGCGCAGCCGAGCTTTTCCAACGCGGCCAGCAGATATTTTTGCTGTTTTGTCAGCAGCATCAGTTTCGCCCCTTTCCCGGCGGTGAACGCAGCGAATTGAGGTACGGATCGACCAGCAGATCGCTCTCTGTTTCCGTGATGCAGTTGTAGATCGTGGACATGACATACTTCGTAGAATCGCGGACAGGCACGTCCCGGTTCGCGTGCAGCTTGATCTCCGCTTCCTGCAAAACGAAATAGTTCAGCAGATGCAGCCGCGACCGCACCCGGCTTTGCGGCAGAACAGCCTGCCCGATGCGCAGATTGTCCGAGTAGAAAAGCCGCTCGATGGCGTTCTCAAAGACACGCGCCACCTCCGGCTCGAAATACGAAAGCTCACAAGCATCCAGAATGCCCGTGAGCTCTTTTTCATCGTTCGCCGGTCCGTCCTCCGAAGGTACGGATGGACTGACATCTGAGAAAGCTGTATCAGGTTGACTAAAATCAGTATTACTTGCGCCCGGATTCTGCGGTTCTGGAACATCAGAATCTGCGGTTCTAAAGGCGGGGATTTCGGGGTTCTGGGGCGGCAGATCCCGCGGTTCTTCCGCTTCAAGAAGCGCAGAATCCGCGGCTCTGGAACCGCAGGATTCATACGATTCAGAGCAGAACGGCGTACATTCGTAGCTGGGGTCGTCGATGGGCGTGACGCTGGCCAGATAGATCTGATTGGCATCGCCGCGCCCGCAGCGTTTCTCCCATATCAGTTGAAGCTCCGCCAGCTTGCGAAAAGCCGCCGTGACGCGCTGCTCACAGATGCGAAGCTCCTTCGCCAGCGCCTTGCGCGGAAAGATCACGAACACCTCGCCAGCGTCGTTCACCCAGCCGTTGCGCCGCGAGAGCTGAAAGCGGTTGAGAAGAAAGGTGTACGTCACCTTCGCGTCCAGACTCATATCCGCATATCGCGGGTCGGAAAATAACCATCGCGGCATCTGCATGTGCCAGACGTTTTGTACGTCCGTCTGCCGCATAAGGCGGAAACTTGGATGCTCGGTCAGCTTGGCTGCTTTCATGGGGATTCCTCCTGTTTCTATAAGTGAATAAGAAAAGGTGCAAATAACTCAGGAAATATTTGACGATGTGGTGCAAAAAACTACAGATAAAACTTGAAAAAAGGTGCAGGTTATATTATGATGAGTTCAAAAGCGTATGGAGGGATGAATCGTGGAACGAACCGCATTACAGAAGTTGGCGGATTGGGACAGCAATAAACGGAAAAAGCCATTGATCGTATGGGGTGCACGTCAGGTCGGAAAAACTTATTTGATACTGGAGCTTTTCGCGAAAAAATATTATCCAAACAGATACATTTACGTAGACTGTAAAAAAGAGGATGAAATCCGCGATTTTTGCTCAGGTACTGCAAACGCTGAAAAAATAATTGAATATATTTCCTTGCGAAAAGGGCAGCAACTCAACGAGCAGACGCTTCTGATTTTCGACGAGGTACAGGAATGCCCCAATATTCTTTCTTCCCTAAAATACTTCTGTCAGGATTATCGGGAGATTCCCGTTATTGCAACCGGCTCAATGGTGAGAATAAAGCTTCAGCGGGAAACCCATAAAAGAGGTGCAAGGGATAACGACAAATTCCTTTTCCCTGTCGGAAAGATCAATCAAATGACAGTTTACCCGATGACCTTTGATGAGTTTCTGATGAACAGCAATCAAATGCTTTTTGATGCCGTCCGGAACGCTTATGAACGCAGACAGCCGCTGGAACGACAGATCCATGAATTGGCCATGGAGCACGTGTATAAATATCTGCTTGTGGGCGGTATGCCTGAAGCGGTAGAGGCTTACATTGACGGCGGAAACTTACTTGAATCGAGAGAGATTCTGAAGGTGCTGTATGATAACTACCTTGCGGATATGGAACTGTATCAGGCGAGTCAGGAATCTGTCCTTCGTTCTCGTGCGCTGTTTCAGAACATTTACCGGGAATTGAACAGAGAATCCAAGAACTTTTCCCCGGGGCTTATTGAGGAAAAAAGCAAGACAAGGGACTATGCTACATCGATTCAATGGCTTACCATGGCTCATGTTGTAAACCAGTCCTTCCAACTCAAGGAGCACGTCACGATGCCGCTTATGCCAGACAGCGACAGCAGCTTCCGCTTGTTCCTGGGCGATATCGGTATGTTCTCGTACCAAAGCGGGATAAACGCGGCATCCTTTGTATCAAGTGAGCGCGAAAATACGTTGTCAGGCATCTTCTTTGAGAACTTTGTCGCAAACGAGCTGATAGCAAAAGAACACAAACTTTTCTATTGGCGGGGAAAATCGTCAGCGGAATTAGAGTTTATTGTCGAGTCTGATAATCGTCTCTACCCGATTGATGTAAAGAAAGGCAGAGGAACATTAAACTCACTTGAAAAGTTTTCAAACCATAACAAATTTGAATATGCAATCAAGGTCTCAAAGAATAATTATGGCTACGACCGGGAGCAAAAGCTGCTTACAATACCGCTTTACTTTATTCCTTTTGTGGCCAAGGATCTTGCCGATGGAAAAATGAGGGCTTAAGATCATTGCCGTTTGCAATTATGAATCCAAAATGGAATCCACCGTGCACTCCACCATTCCAATCTCATCACCCTCAGCCAGATCGTAGGCGGGCGGCTGCTCGCTGCGGTCTGGCTGCTTTTCTTTGTCGGGTGGTTTGGGGATGTTTGACGGTTCTTTTTGTGCTGGGGCTTGAGGCTGCTTTTGCGGCGCTGCCTCGGCTTCTTTTCTCCGCCATTCCGGGATATAGTCAATGACGCGGCAGGTAGTGAGACCGGCATAGTCCGGCAGTTCCTCCGGCGTCATTTTGTAGAGGATCGCGGGCTTATGGCCCTTAAACAGTGCCAGACACTTCCGGTTTTCCAAGCGCAAAACTTCATCCGGGTTCATCAGATCGCGCTGCGTGTTGCTTCGCGTCTGGGAGTACGGGCGCGTGGACGAATACACCGGCGAGAACAGCGGCATCATCGGCATCTGGTTGTTGAGGACGGAGATCGTCACCTTGCCGCATTTCTCCGAGATGTACTTTGCCGACGTCAGATCATTGCAGCCCATGTAGAGCGTCTGGTCGAACGTCGCCAGCTGATTTTCCCACTCCTTGCCCGGATACTTTTCCTGCCACTGAGAAAGGCTCTGCACGACGATCTGTGCGGACATATTGAACCCTCGGATACTGTTGAGGCTGTCCGCCACGCCGTCCAGATAGCCGATGTTGCAGTATTCGTCCAGACAGAAATTTGTCAGCACCGGCAGCCGTCCGCCCGCGCATTGCAGGCGCGCGAAGTTGGACAGCTGCGGCAGGGCCAGCGAGAAGAACAGCGACGATAAAAAGCGGTACGCGCTGTCCTGCGCGGAGATGATGACGAAATACACACACGGACGCTTGCCGGGGAGCAGGAGGTCTACATCGTGGTTGCGCGTGATCTTATCCACCAGCCGGCTCTGGAAGACCGCCAGCCGGTTGCCAAGGCCAATGACGATGTTGCCCCAGAGGTTTTCTTTCGCTTTGAGAAACAGGCCGTGCGGATACTTACGTCCTTTAGGTACATCCCGGAAGATATGGCGCTGTCCAGCTCCTCAAAGTCCTGCCGGGTGTCCGCAACGTCGCGCATCCGACTGCGGTTCATCATGGTCTGCTGCGAGATCTTTGCGAGGATCTTTTCCTTGGATTGCTTGTCAAAGTGGAACGAAATGCTGACGCCCTCGCCGGCCTCGACCAGCGGAGCCAGCCAGCTTGCGCCGACGGTCGTGGAGTAGCCATAACCCGTGATGTAAAGATAGGCATGAAAAATGCCGTCCACTACAATGTAGTCCCGGCTTTTCGTATCCACGCTCGTGGGCGAGAGGATATCCAAGATCGTTGTTGAGCCTGCCTCCAGCTCGCTCAGATCCGGCGTTTCCTCGCCAAACAGCAGACGCTTGAGAAACGGCTGCTTCTTCGGCTGTACCTCAATAATCTGCTCCTGCTCCGGCGGCAAGCCGGGCGGCGGGGCGGGTTTGTTCTTGCGGTGCTTTTTCAAGTGGATCACACTCCTTGAAATTATTTGGGTTTTGGATATAATAGAATCAGAAGCAAGAGAGGTGAGCGTTATGATTCTTTATCACGGCAGCAATATAGCAGTTACAGAGCCACAAATCATCGTTTCCAACCGTGCGTTGGATTTTGGTGCAGGGTTCTATACGACATCCAGTGAGGAGCAGGCCATTCGCTGGGCAAAGCTGCAAGCACTTCGCCGCGGCAAAGGTATCCCGACTGTGTCGGCCTATGAATTTGACGACGCAAAGGCATCAGTGCTCTCCGTTTTGCGTTTTCCGTCCGCAGAGGGAGAATGGCTCCGGTATGTGACAGATAATCGCAAAAGTGTTTACAGCGGTGAAAAATATGATATTGTGATCGGCCCGGTGGCAAATGATAACACGATGCCGGTCATCAGCGATTACATGGCCGGAATCATAAACGAGGAAACAGCCTTGATTCTTTTGAAGCCGCAGAAGCTGGCTGACCAGTATGCGTTTCTGACTTGGAAAGGCTTATCCATGCTTCATTATGTAAGGGGAAACACCTATGAATAACAGGACTTTGCCGCCAATCCTTCAGAACATTGATTCAGAAGTGGCGGAACTGATTTCAAAAAGCCGCAATATATCCGATATGGATGCGCTTCGGCTGTTTCTGTCTTCTAAAACACATGAAATGCTATCAGACAACGCTCTGCGGCTCTGGCATTTCAGCCCGCTTGCGATTTTTGACATGTGGGAATCGGAGCAGGCTACCGGTGATCCGCGAAATTCTCTGTATTTACGGGGTGATGAAATTGAGTAAGGAGTTTCGATTTTTCACATATTTGCTGGAAAGCTACGCCCAGCATAAGAACACGACAGCAGGCAACGTGCTGAAAACGTTGGACGAAAAAGGGCTTACCGATTTCGTTTATAAGATGTACGACCTGTATCATGTCGAAGCGATTGAAAATGCGTATATGGACTTGGACAGTCTGATCGCAACGGGTCAGCCTGCATGGTGATATTTTGAGGAGCGGATGCGTCCGCTCCTCCTTTTCCTTTCATTCTTCATACACCCCATGCACCTCCGTCGTCATATCGAACACGCCTTCCGGGAGCTTGACGCGCAGACTCGTGCCCTTGTTGATGAGCTCATACAGGAGCTTCAGCACGAAATCATCCGTGTAGCGCGGCTCTAAGACCTCCAATTCGCAGATATCCAGATAGCGCCGCGCGGTATCTGCTTCTTCGTTCAGACGCTGAATGATGCCCTTGACGGTGTTGCGCTTGGCGCGCATCTTGGCTTCGTACTGGAACACGAGGAAGAACCGATGCCGGATGGATTCGCTGGCAATGCCGAGACCGATCTTCTCAATATTGTCCTCGATCTCCGCACGGCAGTTTTCGCTTTCTTCGCTTTTCTGAAACTGCCGCATCTGCTCGACGTATTCGCTTGTGTCCGGCGGAAGTGTGCGCACCTCGCAGCTCATACTGTCCGGCGCAATTTTGAGGTATGCTGCGTAGGACGTAATAATGTTCTGCTGGTCAGACGGGGATTTCAGATAGAAGTTGACCGGCAGCACCTCAAGAATTTTGATGAACCGATTGTCCTTTGTGATGACCACGCCGCCAATGATGTTCTTGACCGGCAGCCACGCCTGAATGCTGTCACGATAGGTTGCGCCGCCGTGACTGGATGGCGCGGCTGTGCCGAAAATGGCGTCCTTCATGCTCATAGACGCACCTCCCCGCGGTAAAAGATCATGCGCCGGTGCTTGCGCCAGTGCATCCACGCCTTGAGCCATCTGGTGAGGCTGTCGCCGCCGATGCCAATGAGCGCAAAGCCGCCCACGGGGACGAGAATCGCCATTGTGACGATGATCTTCGGCATAAGCGTCAGCGGCAGAAGCGCCAGACAGAGAAAGAGGATGGGAATGCACAGAAGAACCGTTTCGACTGCGTTGCGAATTTCAAACACGCCGAACAGCTTGCCCGCGTCCGTAAAATTTACGGGGATATGATAGGTTTCATAGCTCATATTCGTATTCTCCCACGCGCTCCATCAGACTGTTTTTGCAGGCGATATATTCTTGCTGCAATGTATCAAGTTTTTCTCCGCGCTGCGCGATGATCGCCTCAAAGCCGCTTTGGATTTTCTGTACAGTCTCCGCCGACGGCTTGTTTTCGCTCAGTTCCAGCTCGCTGATGCGCTGCGCGGATACGCCGCAGGCCCGGCCAAGCTCCACCATACTGACATGGTGCCGCAGGCGGAGAATGCGGAATTTTCTGACCTTCATAGGCCCCTCCTTTATTCGTCATATTGTATGTACGGGATCTTGCACCAGCCCTGCCAGCCGCGGCCTTCGACCTTTGTGCGCACCACGCCGTACTGCGTGCCCATCGCTTCAATGGCATAGCCGTTCCCGACATAGACGCCCCAGTGTCCCTGCTTCCAAAGACCAAGTCCAACGATATCGGGCATCGTGTCCATACCGCCGTACTCGGTGCCGTTTTCCTTGGCAGACGCATACATCCGGTCGGCATTGTAGTCCGGCATCCCGTTTGTGTTGTAGTCAATGGTCAGCGTATCAGGGTTCAGCCATCCATAACCCTTCAGCAAGCCAACACAGTCTGTTGTACGCCTGCCGAGCCAGTGTTCGCGGATAAATGCTTCCGACGCGCCGATGTCCGGGTACTGCTCCAGCTTGTATTGGAGCATGGATTCCGTCAGGACGGTTCCAAACGTCCCCCACACATAGCCCCAGCCATGCTCCCACGCCTGTATCGCATAGGCGGCGAGATCATGGTTGTTTTTTGTATGCGGATTTGTAAAGCCGGAGATATCAATGGTGTTGTCTGCACTGCCGCCGCTCTCCGCGCCGCCTCCGCCACCACTGCCGCCGGGGGAGGATTCTGCCGGACCGGTATAGCTGGTATCGCCAGCGTAATTTGGCTTGTAGGCTTCAAATTTATCTTTGTATTTACCCAGCGCGTCGCTCTCATAGATCGTCTCGAACAGCGCACCCGCCCACGTTTTGGTGTCCTCATCGAACCCCAGATCATCCATGAGCTTGTCTTTATCGAGCGGTTGAAAGATAATGCGGAGGACAGTCTGGTCGCCGGAGGATTCCAGCCGCGTCGTGTGCTTGAGATTGGAGATCAGAAGTGACTGGATCTCCTCCGGCTTCATTTCGGACAAATCCTGCTTGTGGGCGACGGAGTTGATAGCGATGTACCAGCAGAGATCTTCTTCATCAAATTTGCTGGACACCCGAATTTCATCAATTGTGACGCCCTGATTCTCATACGCGGCAGCTTCGCCGGTGATGATGGCGTCCTGCTGCGTCTTTTCAAAGTCCTCCAACGATAGATATGCGCCGCCGATGGAAAGCGCCTGCTCCCGCATGGTGATCTGCGAGTCCTTTTCGGACGTTTCGTAACCGAAAAACATATTTGGCATAGCGGAGATCACAAATATGGGTATCACGATGATGGCAATGAGAACGCCGACGGCAAACTTGATGATCGTTGGCAAAAGCTCCTTCGCAGCGGCAGCCGCCGCGCCGTGAAGCCCTCCTGCGATCGCCGCCCGCACGATGTTGACAGCTGCCTTGACCACGCGTGCCGCATTCGCCATGACCTCCGCAGCGGAGCGGTGGTTCTGGTCATTCATCCGATGCCACCTCCTGCGTGTTCTTTTTCGGGCGCTTCGTCGTCTTCTGCGAGGCTTCATGCAGATCGAGATGTGACGGAATGGATTCCGGGGTTCTGCCGGTCAGCGGAACGAACGGCTTCTTTGCCGCCTTTTCCGCGGAAGGCTTCTGCGCCGCCGCATCTGTTGCGGCTCCAACCGCTGTGGGCGCGATTCCTGCGGTACCGGGGCGGTGATAAAGCGTCTGCTCCTTCTTCTGCGGCTCCGGTTGTGTACCGGCCTTGCGTTCCTGCGGTACCGGACGCTTGGCGGAGGATTCTGCTGCAGGGCTTCTTTGCAGCCCGCGCGATTCCTGCGATACCGGAGCCGACGCAGTCATGCCGCCCATAGCAGCTGGGGCAGCCGGTTTCCTGCTCTGCCGTTCGGAAGAAGCGGCGGAAACAGGAGAAGCTTGTGTGCCAGTCTGCGGTATCGGCTTTTCTGCGCTGCCGCTTTGTGCGGGAATTGGGCGCTGCGAAGCGCGCTGTTCTGCCGGACGTGCCGCATCAGACCGCGCGGTCGAGTGCGGAGGCGTACCAGTTTCGCGGTTGGAAGATGGTGCTGCCGGAGATGCCGGCATTGTGGGTGTAGGATGCTCCCGATTTGTAGAGCGGCCATCCATGCGGGCTCCGCTGGATGGCTGTGCCACGCCGTTGGACTGCTGGGCAGAAACATGATTTTGCTGCGTGATCTGGGTATTGCCATTTGCGGAAACGCGCGTTGTCTGCTGCACAGGCTGGGTATAACGTCCGCCGATGGACGTGCGCTGCGTTCCTGCTGTACCGGGTACTGGCGTATTCTGCGGGCCGCCTGATTGCTGCAGCCGCGTACCAGTTCCTGCGGTATCGCGGGCGGGTGCGGAATAAGAATCTGGCTGTTTTCCTGCTACACCGTTTTGTGCGGGAATTGGCGGTGTGCTGCTGTGTGGCACAGACGGATTTCCTGCCATACCGGATCGCGGAGAAACCGGAGCAGACGGATGTTCTGCTGTCGGCTGCTGTGCGCCTGCCGTGTTCGGAGTCTGCACAAAGGTACTGCGCTGCCGCGTAGTTTCTGTATGTGCAGACTGCACCTGACCTTTTCCTGCGCTGCCGACAGGCTGTGCAGGATTGTTCGGCTTTGCATTGGGCACGACTGTAATCGGTGTGCCCCGCTGTGCGTCAGGCGGCTGCACAAAGGTGCTGCGCTGCTGCGCGGATTCGGTCTGAATCGTCTGCCCCTGTGAATTGCTGCTGTGATACGATTTTCCTACGGGACCGGTCGGCTGAACGGTAGTGCGCGGTGGATTTTGGCCTGCCGTTTTTCCTGCCGCACCGAACGAAACCGCGCCAGCATGATTCTGTGCCGATGCGCTGCTGCGCGGATGGGATTCCGACTGGGAATGTACGGTCTGTTCCTGCTGCGTATTCTGCGCGGCCGCGCTGCCCATGACGGGCTGAGAAGTATCCGCACGATGATACGGCGCATTGGACGCTGTTTTTCCTGCCGTCGGCGCTGCCATGTGGCCCGGTGCACGTCTGGTGCCGGGCGGCACGGCGGTTTTGCGCGTGGAGTTCGGCTGCTTTCCGGCTCCAGCAGGCGCGGCTTGTGGGAATGCGCCCGCCATCTTTTCGGCGGCGGATTGTACGGTATCTGTCTGTGCAGCAGAAGTCTGCGCGGAAACAGATTCCTGACTGGATGCAGGATTCGCGCTGTTTTGCTGCGCAGACGTGCTATGATGATAGCCGTTTGCGTGCGAGGGCGCATTGACATTGGAAGTGCTGCCAGCACCGCCAGAGCGCGGTCCGGTCGGTGCATTCGGCTTGGAATTTCCGCTGCCGCTGCGCGGCTGATTGCCGTTCCTGCCGATGGTATGCGCCGCATTGGACAGCAGTGAGCGCACGACCATCATCGTCATTGTGCCGGGGAAACCGCGGCCTAATGGGTCACCCGTCATAGCTGGATTCAGGCCGATCCGCGCAAGGATGCTGTCCGCTTTTTTCGCCACCTTGACGATGGTAATGACCAGCACCATCCATGGCAGCACGTCAAGGCCGCTCGGATAGTACGACAGCACGGAAAGCAGCATCTTGACAAACATCACGTTCGTTGCCATGAGCAGACACATCGAGCCGAACATCCGGCACCAACCGGTAAAAATGTCCGACGTATTCCGGCTGCCGCCCATGCCAAAGGCCAGCGGCGAGGTGATCGTCAGTACAGCAAGGATGAAATACCGCTCCGCCATTTCCATAATGAGTTTGAACATCTGAAACATGACGATGATGCCGCAAATCACGACAAGCAGCCAAGAACCGGTCAGACCGCCGAAGGAGGCTTCATCCGCAAATGTAATATCCACGGCGTCCGGCATTTGCAGAAGCTCGATGACAGTCGATGTCATGTTCAGCCCCAGCTCACAGATCTGCGGACTTGCCACAAGCAAGAAAGAAAAGGCAAACGTCCTTGTGAACAGGAGTTTTGGATCTTCCGCGTCGAAGCCAAGCCCCGCCGCCATGCCGCGCGTGGCCTGAAAGACAAGGTTTCCGATGAGCAGCGCCCAGCCCACGCCAAGCATGATCTGCCGGATGGTGTCGATGATGGGAATGTGCTCGCGCAGATAATTTACGCGAACCATGCTCGGCTGCGCATTATCAAAGTGTTCTATGCTTTGTAAAAAATAATGATCTCCTATCATGTGAAAAAATGCATGTTAAAGTTTAATCATGACAGAACAGAATATTAGGACTCAGAGGAAGTGTCATACAAAACACTTCCTCTGGCGGAAGCGTACAAGGTACGCAAAAAACATAAATAGGAGATTGTAACATGGATAATCAAATAAAAACATCAGAGGCAATTACAATTAGATATATAACAGAAGATGCTCAGCGGCTTCGTGCTGAAGCAAAGGCTGCCGGTTGTTCTCTGAGCGAATTGATTCGTGAACGCTCCCTTCGGGCAGATATGGAGGCTGAATTATTGAAGATACGCATTCAGAAAATCTCCGCTCAGCTTTGTCGTCACAATCTTATTGTGCATGAGATTCATGACAAAGATGCTCGTAACGCTTTTTTGAATTGGGAGGCAGAAGCATGGCGGTGTTTAAAGTGATTTCTGTTCCGCAGAAGTATGCTGACGAAGACGCTTATGCAGATTTGATCCATTACTGTATCAGGCCCATGAAGACGCCGGGCAATTTCATTGACGGCTTCGGCGTTCTGCCACAGCTTGCGGCAGAGCAGATGCAGATCGTATCGCATGCCTACCGGCAGGATCATGGCATTCGCCTGCGGCACTGGATCATCAGCTTTGAAAAGGATGAGATTCGGGACGCTTGGCATGCCAATCAGTTTGCACAGCAGGTATGCTGGTTTTACGCCGAACGCTATCAGATCCTCTACAGCGTCCATGAGGATGCCCAAAACATTCATATTCATTTTGTTATGAACATGATCTCGTTTCAGGACGGAACCCGCTATACCGGGAAAAAGAAGGATTACTATGATTTCCTCCGGTATCTGAATGACATTGCTGCTTTATTCGGCACCTATGTCTATCCGGTAAAGGATATCCCGGAATAGAAATCGTGGTTATTGCGCAGACGCCTCCCATATTGAATTGAAGCTGCGAGGGCTGGTCTATGCCGTTCCCGCAGCCTTTTAATTGGAGCTGTCATATCCCAACAGCTCCAGCGCTAACAACACGCCTTTTGAAAAGGCAGCAATCGCTTTTGCGACTGCTGCCCATGTAATCATTTTACGGCATAGTCCATGCCGCCGATCAGCAGCAGTGCCGCTGTGAGCAGGAAACCCAATACATACCAGATCATGTTTCTTCCTCCTTTCCGATTTGTTTCTCGTATTCTCTGACCTTGCGGTAAAATGTGCTCGGAGACAGTCCCAGTCGTTTCTGTGCCTCTACTGCGGTAATCTCCCTGCGGCGCCATAACATGAGTACACTGTCAAAGCCTGCGCATACAATCGGCTTTCGGCCTTTATAGACGCCGTTTTCTTTTGCATTGGCGATGCCCTCTCTCTGGCGCTGGAGAATGTATTCCCGTTCCAGCTCTGCTACTGCGCCGAACACCGTCAGCATGAATTTCCCCGTCGGCGTTGTGGTGTCGATGGCTTCCTTCTTGGAAACAAACTGCACCTGCTTGCTTTGAAGCCGCTCAATCAGCTCCAGAAGATCTCTTGTATTCCGCGCGAACCGGCTGATCGACTCCACAATGACGCAATCACCGGTCCGCACAAATGCCAACAGCTTTTGCAGCTCCGGGCGGGCCAGGTTCTTACCGCTCATGCGGTCAATGAAAACCTGTTCCACGTCAAGCGCCTGCATCAGCACCTCCTGCCGGATGGTATTCTGTTCTTGGGTGCTGACCCGGATATAGCCGACCTTCATGTGAAATCTCCTGTGTCAATAGGGCGTACCCATATGGGATACAGAAATGCTCTCCCAATAGCGTCGGTTTTCCACTTTTGACATATATGCCGCTGGCCGCCCGACCCTATTGACCTATATCTCCCCATAATAGAAACACTCCTCAATTTCCTCCGGCTGCAATCCCTCGCCCAGCCATGTATCCACATCCTCCGGGGTATATCCGAATGCACAGGCCAGATTTTTCAGTTCACGGGCATAGCTGCCGCCGGAAACCTTTTGGACTCTGGTGCTCTGCGCACCGGACAGTGGCCAGTCATATGCGCGGAGGTCATACAAATGCCGCACGGAGAAGGTGCCTCTGCTGCGCCCGCCATCCGGCAGCAGGCACAGAATGTCCCCTTCCCGAACCGCAACTTCTTCTACCGGGCCATGCAGGCTTTTCCGAATGCTGGACAGCGCATAGTTTAAGATCTCCTTTGTGGAAGCGTACAGATATACCTTTTGCTTTGGGAAATGGTACAGGCGGAACGGATTGTTCCCGCGCACAATATAAAGGTGCTCATGGTCGTCCAGCACCGTATAAGTAAAAGAACCGCGCAGCAGCTCCGATGTTATGCGCAGCGTATCCAGATCGATTGTTCCCGCCTGTTCCAGAAGCTGCACGATTGCAAAGCTGTCTGTCTCGATTCTTGAAGCAGGCAGCTTCTTTTCCAAGCGCAGCAGCTTGTCATTGCTCAGAATACCGTTGTGTGCCAGTGCAAATGCGCTGCCGTCTGCGACCCCATAAAAGGGATGATTGTTGCAGTTCTGCATTTCGGAGCCCTGTGTGGTCATTCTGGTGTGCCCCATTACCGCCTTTACCTCTGCCGGAAGCCGAAAGCGCATCCACCGGGCGGGAAATGGCCGCTTGTAGATACAGAGCTTCGTCCCGGTTCGATATGCGATTCCGGTCGCATCTGTTCCACGGATCTCACTGGAAATGGCAAGGGCGGAAATGATCCTGTTCTTCTGCTTTGCGGAAAGCGTTCCGCCGTAATCATAAAATCCAAACAGGCAGCACATTACAGCTCCACCTCACTCTCTACCGGCTCATTGAGATACAGTCGCCGCTCTTTCAGATACTGGATCAGCTCCGGTTCCGTCACGCCTGCAATAAAATCCGACCATGAAAGCGCACGAAGCTCCTCATCGTTCAGGCACGTCACCACATCGCACAGGCGATCTGTCAACTGGATCGTCGCAGCAAGCGTGTTGTATTTGAGTGTACCTCTGAAAATACGGATCTCCACGGTGTCTTCATTTGTCAGGTTTACACAGGTATATCGGCCATAGTGATAGCTCTTGGCGTGATCCATCATTTCCTTCGGTGTGTCCTTGTAGCCGTATCTCGCCGCCCAGCGTTCCAACTGCCGGTTTGTCCGGCGGCTGAATTTCAGAAGCTCGTTCCAATGCTTTTCCACAAAATAAAGCAGCCTTGCGATGGCTGCTTCCTGCTGCGCCGCCGTTCTGCCGAACGCAAGACGGCTGATATGGATATGCAGACCGCAGGTACAGGCCTGATGGGAACGATAGCCGAGCGAAACCGCTTCCGCCATGACTGCCTTCCACGGTAGCTGCGTCAAATGATATTCCACCGTTGCCGGATGGCTGACGATTTCAAACCCATCATCCAGACTGCCATCATGCTTGCAGTAGTAAAAATCATGCTCCCGGTTTCCAACGGCAAGGATCTGCTCTGCGTTGCTTCCGATTTCGCCGCCCTTGTCGATTTCCAGCTCTACGCCGAAGTATCGTGGCCCGTCTCCGTAGAAAATCGTTTCCGGGCGGTAATCGTAGTTGTGAATGACCTGATTTTTCAGAATATGATAGCAGTTTTCGCAATAGGGATTGTCCTCGCCGTCTCCCAGATAATACGCATTCTCGCAGTCGATCAGTTCCCCACAGCGTTCACAGTCTGTGTAATGGCTGTCATAGCATCGCTGGCAGAGCGGATGCGTCCGCGAACCGGCATTGGCGTCATTCCAAAGCCGCTCCCCACAGTCCGAGCAGACAACGGTTTCTTCGTCAAGGCAGTGCTCGCAGAAGTAATCTCCCGCAAACAGTGTCAGCGCATCTTCTGGGAATTTCCGTCCGCAGATGCTGCATCCATGGTAGTCTCGCATAGTCGTTTTTCCTCCAGATAAAAAGATAACCGCCGGACGCATCTGCGTCCGGCGGCTTCACAGCGATAATATGTGGTTGAAATCAGCGATTTTTACGCAGTTTTCCGGAGAAATAAGGGAACATCATGGTAAAAAACAAAGAAGGAGTTTTTATCATGAACGATTATGATAGACAAGATTTGATCAAGCAGCGGGCCGGTTTGGAACCGCCCGCCCACGAAGGAGATTACTGGAGCGATGAAGACCGTGCGCGGTTGAAATGCCTGTTCGACATGGGTTTTGGTATCAGCGAAATTGCGCTGGAGCTCCGGCGCGGAGAGCCTGCTATCTGTCAACAGATAGCGCATATGGACCTGTTTGAGCGTAAGCGCCGTCGGCACAGGGTACGCCCCGCGTTTCCAAGCGGCTGCCTGTGCAAAGAATGCACAGCAGACCCGGAGGACTGCACCATCCGCCGGCTGCAGAAAGCAGCAAAGGAGGCCGTGTAATGTTTGAAGATTACCCGGATATCCTTTCACCGGAGGAAGCCGCAGACGCCCTCAGGATCGGCGAGAATGCGATTTATGAACTGCTGAACAGCAAAAAACTCAGTGCCTATAAAAACGGCCGCAACTGGCTGATCCCAAAGGAAGCTGTGCGAAAATATGTTGTAGAGCAGTCAAAGCTGGAATGATCCACAAAACAAGGTCCGAATCAGGAACGATTCGGACCTTGCTTTGCTTTTGTGATCAGTTCAAGGATTCCCTGCAAGGTTTTGTCGATGCTTTCCTTATAAGCAACGTCAAGCTGACTGATTTTTGATGTTGTATCAGACCATGCGCTTTGATTGACCGTATTCCCGAATAACAGTTCATCGCTGCTGCAGGAAAGAATCTTGCAAACCGTCATAAGCGTGTCCAGACTGAACGCAGAATCGCCCAACTCGACATTTGCCAAAAAACGCGGACTGAGAGAACAAAGCTCGCTGAGCTGTTCTCTGGTGTATCCGGCAGATTCGCGTTTTGCCCGAAGCCGCTTCCCAATTTCTGCTTTTGTTTCTTTATCCACGAAATCACCTCTAATCACAAGTTTAATATGTGTTATAAGAGGTTGAATGTGATAAAAATTCATGTAAAATATGTGATATAGAGTGATACGGAAGAAAAGGGAGGTCTTTAGATGAAGTTTCGGCTGCTCGGTCAGGACGTAGCAATCAGCGAAGCGGCAGAAAGCTACAACACATATCGGAAACTGTTCATTGGACAGGCCAAAACCGCGGCCAATCAATTCTTTGATACGTATGAAAGAAACCAGTCGCTGGAAGACGTTGTGAGAAAAACACCGGATCAAATTGCAGCGTGTATTGCGCCGTCGGTCGAGCTGTGTATTCAGATACTGGTCGACCACGGTGTTTATACCATTGACCGCGAACAATTCTCCAGCACATATCGGTCTTATCTGGATCGATGGAAGAAAGCGTATGAGGCGATCTGCGACCAGTATGACAGCATTGTTTCTGAGCAGGAGAGCTGGATCAGTATCGTGTTGCGCGCCGGGAGAATCGCGGCCGCTGGGTCGGCGGAGGCTTCGGCGTCGGCGGTGCATTGAAAGGAGCTGCGACCGCAGGGGCTATGAACATGGTATCCGGCGCTGCACACAGGGTCGTAAACGGCGTCGGAAAGATTTTCTCATCATTATCTGCTTCAAGCGAAATGCGGAAGATCTTCAATGACAGCAAAACACGATCCAGTTTGGCCAGAAGCGTCTGGAATACAGTTTTTTATCTGCATTACGCGCTGATCGACTGCCTGGATCGTACCGGGGCTGATCACCTGCCTTATGAGGGACGCGAAACCTCAGGTATGGATCAAAAGGCAACCGCGATTTTGAATAATATCGGGCATATAGCCGACGCTTCTCAACGGCGCGAGGCGTTGCTGGAGGCCTTTCGGATCGACCCATATCTCTCTGACTGGTATTTGCTTGCGCTGCAAAGCGATGGCGATCCGGATGGAAAGCTGCAGGAAGCCGCAGATTATTTTGATATTCCCGGCATTGCCAGTACAAAACAATAACAAAAGCGACCAACCTTTTACAGTCGATCGCCTTTGGCTTGGTCATTTATTCTGTGTATGCATACGGCGGTAGCCAGCGGCAGCTGGCGCGGGGCTGAACGGCAGTAGTGCGGTGCCAGCGGCAGCAGCTTGATATAGTCTACAAATCCCTCATAATAGTGGTATCCGCGACAGCGGAAATACACTATTCATAAAAAAGACTTTCTCGATTGAGCAGCGGGGAAAGTGTGAAGGGGGCAAAAAGTCCCCTTCGCGTTCAATCAAACCGCACGCTGGCTTATCAATGATTTTCGGCAATTTCTTCGTTCTGCCGTCCTTTTCCCAGTTCATGGCCGGCAGTTCGTTACAATTTGCCGGAACCGGGAGACGCGGAAGGCGTTCCCCCAGGGGGAGCGTCTTCCGCGTCTTGTTTCGTTATCTGCTGTTGGCCCGGCTCCAGATCTTTTCCAGCGCCGCCCAGTCGCGCTGCGGGAGCTTGTCGTTCCAGGTCTCGACACGCTTGCCCATCTGGTAGGTGTGGCTGTTGGTAGCCTCCATGATCGCCTCATAGAACCAGTCTGCCGTGGTGCAGTCCGGCCAATCGATGCGGCCGGAGATCTTCATGTGGTTCTTCGACGGCTTGCGGCCGAGCACGCGGTTGACGATGGTGCAGGCCTCGGCGCGGGTGATCCTGTTTTCAGGTTTGAACGAGCCGTCGGAATAGCCCTCGATCAGGCTGCTGTCCTTTGCTGCGGTGACGTACGGGGCGAACCAGTCGGTCGTCTTCACATCAGTGAAGTAGCTGTAGACGGCGGAGCCGTTTGCCTGCGAGAAGCTCACGGCGATCTTGGCGAATTCCGCGCGCGTGATAGGTGCGTTCGGACGGAAGGTGCCGTCGGAGTAACCGCCGAGGACGCCCATATGACAGAGCGTGGAAACGGCGTTGTTGTACCACTTGTCGGCGCTCACGTCGGAGAAGTTATTCTCGGAAGACCAGTTCCGCTGGCGGGCATCGTCGGTCAGCAGGCGGAAGAAGATCGTTGCGACCTCCGCACGGGTGATCCTGCCGTTCGGGCGGACCGTACCGTCCTCATAGCCGATGATATAGGCCACATGGTCGTCCTTGTTCAAGGCAGGAATTGCATCGGCAGGAATGATGATGTTGTCAGGGAGAGAAATATTTTGTTTCCATTGGGCAACCAGCGTGATGTTTGCTGTTACCTCAGTGTTGAAATCATACGGCTCGCCATCCAAGGTCCAGCACTCAAAGGTATAACCCGGACGGGTCGGCTCATCCTCAGGTTCAGAGGCGTACACCTTATCATCATCATTTTCAAACGGCAAATGCTGCACATCCCACGGAGTTTCAGAGCCGTTGTTGGCGTCGAAGGTGACCTCCCAGAAGTAGCGGGTTCTGATTTCGCCACACATATCAATGTTGCAGTCGCCACACTCCATACCGGGCGTGTCTCCGTCAGGAAGCTGCGTCACTTTCCAGTCATCGAAGCCCGTATGCGGCTGCATTGGCTCATGGCAGAGACCGTCAAAGTAGAAATGAACCTCTTCTTCAGGATTCGCAACCGCATCGGAAGGAATGTGGGTCACGTTGGCAGAGTTCCGGCTGGATGCAATATAGGATTTGTAGTTATCGCCATCTAAGTTTGAATAGTCACAGTACTGCGTACCCCAGGCGGCATAGATGTATGCCTCCTTCCCATCATTGCCTGGCTCAATTCCTCCGTCCTGGTAATAGATACCTGTAACGCACTGCGCAATGGCGCCGGTGCCGGTATAGTCTTTGACCGGCGTGGACGGGAACACGCAGAGATAAGTGCTGTTCGGGTCTTTGACCCACTCCACATTTTTCGTGGTGCAATTCGTAACCGTAACAGAGCAATGCTCGTTAAGACCGATCAGGCCGCCGCAGTTGTAAGCGCCGATGATCCTGGTGTTTTCAACGGAGCAATTTGTAAAGGAATGGCGCCCACCCGGCTCGGCAAGATGACCGACCAAACCGCCGACTTTTCCATATCCCTTTACTGTGCTGTTGGTCACATGGACGTTATCCATCGTCACATTGTTGCAATATGCGTGGCCAATTACAACACCCACCTGATTTCCGTAGTATTGGCCATTGATGGAGACGTTAGCGCTATCAAATGTAAGGTTCTTGACTGTAATCGGATTTTTTGTCGAGCCAATGAATCCGCAGGCATAGGGATAACCATTAATTGTAGAACAATTTCCACGAATCAACAGATTCCGGATGACGCCGTTCTGACCCTGAATGGTGACCTGATCCAACGGACCGGGGCCGTAAGAGCTGCCCCAAGCATTGATAGGCTCCCAGAGATAGGCGCTCATATTCAGTGTACCTGAGATCGTAATGGTGTATCCAGCAAAAGATTTGCTGTTGTTCTTAATCTCTGCCGCCCACCATGCCAGCGCCTCCGGTGAGGAAATTGTGAGCGTTGTGCCGCTTTCTACATAGCCTTCAGGCTGCTCTGTCACAACTTCCTGCCAGGATTTACCGACCGGGCAAAGAACGCCACTGGAATCGCCCTCAATTCTGCCGGGCGCCTGGTCATCGGAAATCGTCAAAGAACTGGTTGTATCAATGGACAACTTGCCCACATTGCGGATGACGTTGGTCTGATTGGCAATAAAGTTTGTCTTTGTTGCGGTCAGTGAACTCCCAGGAAGATTGTTGTTGACTGCATAGCTTGTGCTGCTGGATACTGTACTATTGGAGATACTGATAGAAGGATTGCTGCCATATTCTTCAGCAAGACCATTCAGGATTCCGTTGTCTGCACCGTAAATGGTTGAAGCTGAGACAGTAACGCTGCCGTTCAGATTGAAGATGCCTGCTGCGACATTACTGTACAATTCCGCGCCCTGAATGGTCACAGTGCCTTGGTTTTGAAGGACCGAACTGGATGATGAGAATACCTTTGCATTTGAAATTGTGAGGACAGCGCCTGCAGCGTTCACAATTGCCGTACCAGAGGCGTTGGTTGTACCACCGTTAATGCGCAGCTCGCCGCCTTTAGAAATACGAAAAGCATGCTCTCCAGACTCGATTGTTCCGTTCCCAGCACTGTCAACAATTGTGCAGGTGCCGTAGACCAAAACGCCCCAGTTTGCTGCCGGTGTATTCAACGTATGGCCGTTTAAATCAATTGTAATATCACTGTTTTTCGGAATTTCCAGTGGATTGCTTATCGTAAGGTCTTCGCTCAGTTGATAGGTGCCAGAGGCCAACTCGCCACCCTCTGGGGGCAACGTCAGCGCTGCGTCTTCTGCAAAGGCCGTGACGGTCAGCAAGGCCATCAGCATTGCCAACGTCAACAGGCCACACAAGATTCTTTTTTTCTTCATGCCGCATCTCTCCTTTTCTGTCTTCCCCATTCTATCCCGCGAATGCCTCACACCATCCGCCGCCATAGCTGAATGCAGCCAACGCGGTGTTCCCGGAAATCGCGCCGCCACGCATCGTGAACTGAGGGCTGTCACCGCTCAGACCCACGCCGCCGCCATGAACAACAGCATCGCCAGATCCAGTGCCGCCGGTAACGGCGCCGCTGGTATAGGCATACTAGTGGGGCACAATCCATCCATTCTCGCCAACAGAATCGGAAGAATAGCAGGTAGTCCAGGTACCGTCCTGATGATCAATGATCTTTGCGGTAAATATCCCATCGCTGTACACGCTATTGAGCAACGCGTCCATCGCCACTTCCACAGGTCAGCCAAGCTGACTGGGGGTTGTTGCAGATTTGCAATTGTACCAAAAGATCGGTAAAATTTCTTGTCGGTACAACCCCCAGGCCGCCCTTCGGGCGTCCAACTCCCTCAGAGGGGGCATGAGGGCCTGTACAATCCGTCAAATTCCGATTCAAGCTGCCGCCGTTTATTATAACACAATACAGGAAAAACGCAACCCAATTGTTGGAGAAATCTAAGGCAACACCGCACAAATGACCTTTTGAGGGCAAAAAGAAAATCCGGCAGACCTGCAACGCTGCGTTGCATTTATTTTTTGAAACTACAGAGCATTTTTAGGGCAGTTTTTCACACACTCCATACATAAAATGCACTCGGTCCCATTCGCTCTATTTCTTGCGTTGTCGGTCATATCAACATCCATAGGACCCTTCCATCCATCAAGAATGACCGGAGTAATATAATTCAATTTGATGTCTTCTTCCGACATCTGTTTCTTGCCCAATATGGTCATGTCAAAACCTCCTAATCAAGTTCTTTGGTGTTGGTTAGTCACGAACCGTTTCAAGAATATCTTCAATCCGGCAATCCATTACCTCGCAGATACGAAGAAGAACATCCGTGGTTATGTTGTCTCCTTTGCCGAGCTTTGCAAGGGAGGCAGAATTGATGCCGGCTTTTTCTCTCAAATCACTCTTTTTCATGTTCTTGTCAATAAGCATCTTCCAGAGTTTATTGTAGCTGATGCGCATATTGGGAAACCCTCCGTATCTTGTGAAATATAATAATACGGCGGGTATGAGGAATTGGAATTTACGCCGCTTCGCAAGCGAAACGACATGAGTTGGAACGGAAACCCTTCCGAGATCAACGAGTGGCTCTTTAATCAGTTCTTGGAGCATATATGGACTTCCATCCTCTTTTCGGCCGTATGTGACCTGATATACCCATGATTTATCCTTTTGCTGATAGAAGCTGCCTTCTCCGTTTGAACGACGTGCCATGCTATCAACCTCCAATTTCTTTGTAATATTTGGAGATTTGACGTTAATTCATAATCGTATGCGAGGACTTCATCCACTCATAAAACGGTTCCTTTGGAACGCGAAAAGAATTGCCGATACGAATGACCGGAAATGATTTGCTGTGGATCAGATTGTACGCAGCGTTGATGCTGATGTTCAGAATCTGCTTGATATCCTGTACAGTCAAGGTTTCATTTTCTCTCTTTTCCATAGTGGAATCCTCCTCATACGAAGTAAAATATGAACTTTTCAAGGTGCAGAAGCTGACTCGTATGCAGCAATCCGAGCCAATCGCCGAGCATCGGCAAATGGAAGACCTCCTGATCTCAAAAGAGGAGATCGAGGAATTGGTGCGGCGCTGGCCGCAGCTTGATGCCAAAAGCAAGTATCTGTTAGAAGGAAAATACATACGCGGCAAAAGCGATGAGGTCATGGCCGAGGAACTATCCATAAAACCCGCCAGTGTCCGAATGGCGCTGACGCGGGCAAGACAATGTGCATATCAGCTTCTTACGAAAGAGCAAACCCCGAGTCGTTCCTGATGGAATGGCCCGGGGTTTGCTGCATTTGACCGACTTTTGTGTCTGATATTTCGGGGATGAATTGTCTCTGAGCGCAGAATGGTCTGCATTGTCTACCTGCACAGAAAAACAGTTTTTTCTTGTATAAACTGACAAATTGACTTCATCTGAAAAACGTGCTACTCTGGCATTAGGCAAACGGTTGCATGAATAAATTCGTTATATCCCGTCGGATTTTATCGTCGCAAACAAATATACTCGATATTTCCTTGCTTTTATCGCTGTTTCAACGCGAAATTTCAAGAAATATCGGTAAACCGTTTGCGCGGAGGTGCAGGATGGCAGCAACGATCAAGGATGTGGCGCGGCTGGCGGGCGTTTCGCCGTCGACGGTTTCGCGCGTGCTCAATCAGAAGGGCGTCATTTCGGACGAGACGAAGCAGAAGATCGCGTCCGCGATGGAGCAGCTCAAATACGTTCCCAACGACATTGCGCGCAGCTTTGCCAACGGCTCGGCGCACGCGATCTCGCTGGTCATCGATATCTCGGACGGCACGGCCTACGCCAACAATTTCTTCAACAACACCGTCTTCGGCATCGAGACTGCCGCGCACCAGAACGACTATAACCTCATCATCACGAACGGCGCGGCGGCGTTCGGCGGCATTTCCTCCGTCGAGCGGCTGATTGCCGGGAAAAAGGTCGACGGCGTGGTGCTGCCGATCTCGCTCGTGACGGACGAGCTGCTGCGCAGGATCGAAGACTTAAGCGTGCCGTGCGTGATCCTCGGCCGCTCGGAGGAGGTCGGCGCGGAGGCCAACTGGGTCGATATCAACAACGTGCAGGCTGGCCGCAGGGCCGTCAGGCTCCTGCTGGAGCGCGGATATAAAAAGATCGCCTTCCTTTCGGACGGCGATGGGGAGGTTTTCAATCAGGATCGCATCGCGGGCTACCGCCGCGAGCTTGCCGCGCATCATCTGTCCGTCCCGGACGGCTTCATTCTCCACGGGCTGCCGACGGTTGAGAGCGGCATGGACTGCGTCCGTGTGCTCCTACAGGACGATGATGCGCCCGACGCCGTCATTTGCAGCGACGACCGGCTGGCGCTCGGTGCGCTGCGGGCCGCGCATCAGTTGGGGCTGCGGGTACCGGAGCAGTTCGGCATCATCAGCTGCGACAACACGCCCCTGACGGAGCTGGCCGAGACGCCCATCACGAGCGTGGATGTTGACACGTTCGCGCTCGGCGTGCAGGCGGCGCAGATCCTGATCGAGCAGATTGAAGACCCGCAGACCAGCCTGCGGCAGATCCTGCTGTCGACGAAGCTCATTGAGCGCGCTTCGACAATGCGGGAAACACGAGAAGAAACGGAGGCGATCCACATTTGAATCAGGCGGCCATCATCCACCGGCCCACCTCGGACTACATCTACCCAAGCTCACGCAACACGTTGGAACTCCAGCTCATCACGGCGCGGGCAGATGCGGACGAGGTCGAGCTCTGGTACTGGATGCGCTATGAGACGGATCCGGCAAAGATCCGGCGGCAGCGGCTGCACGTATCCCTACAGGACGCGCTGCACGACTACTACCGCACGACGGTCTGCACCGGCCAGATCGCGGCGTACACCCGGTACTGCTTCCACCTGAAAGCCGGGACGGACGAGCTGTGGCTCGGCGCGAACGGCCTGCAGGACACGGAGCCACACATGAACGGGAATTTCTTTGAATTCCTCTGGCCGAACCCGACGGACGGCTTTTCCGCGCCTGCGTGGCGAAGCCGGCAGGTGTATTATCAGATGTTCCCGGAGCGGTTCAAGAACGGAGATCCCACCCTCACCCCGCCGGGCGCGGAAGATTGGGGCTCTGCGCCGACGCGGGAGAATTTCATGGGCGGCGATCTGGCGGGCATTGCGCAGCAGCTCGACTACATCCAGTCACTCGGCGCGACATGTCTGTATCTGACGCCCATCTTCCGCGCACCGTCGAACCACAAGTACGACACAGTCGATTATTTCGAGATCGACCCGGCCTTCGGCACGAAGGACGATCTGCGGCAGCTGGTCGACGGCGTACACGCGCGCGGGATGCGCATCATCCTTGACGGCGTGTTCAACCACTGCGGCTACTGGTGGGACAAATTTCAGGACGTTGTGAAAAACGGCGAAGCGTCGCCGTATCGCAGCTGGTTCTTCATCCACAGCTATCCCGTCGACGCGGAGCGGCAGAATTACGACTGTGTCGGACATTACAAATGGATGCCGAAGCTGAATCTCGCGGACCCGGACGCGCGGGACTATTTTCTCTCCGTCGGCCGGTACTGGCTGGAGGAATTCGGCATCGACGGCTGGCGGCTGGATGTGGCGGACGAGCTGCCGACCGCGTTTCTGGAAGCCTTCGCCATGGCGATGCGCGCGTGTAAGCCAGACTGCATCCTGCTGGGCGAAACATGGGGCGACGCCGGGCGGCTCGTAAGCGCGAACCGGCTCGACAGCGCAATGAACTACCTCTTCCGCGACGCGGCGGCCGCGTGGCTGGCGAAGGACGCGCTTTCCGCGTCGGAATTCGGCTGCCGCCTCAACCGGGCGCTGGCCCTGTACCCCAATGAAACGAATCTGCGGATGTACAATCTGCTGGACAGCCACGACACGGCGCGCTTCCTCTATGAAGCGGGCGGCGACAAGGCAAGGCTTCGGCTGGCCGCAGCGCTGCAAATGACATTCCCCGGCTCCCCGGCGATCTTCTACGGCGACGAGATCGGGCTGAGCGGTCCGAACGATCCCGGCTGCCGCATGGCGATGCAGTGGGATGCAGAACAGCAGGACAGGCGGCTGCTGCGCTGGTACCGGCGGCTCATCCAGCTGCGGCTCGCATCCGATTCTCTGACAGACGGCGATTTCCATACCGTACTGGCCGACGACGCGGCGAACGTATACGCCTTTTCGCGCGCCGTGCCCGGCGAGCAGACGCTCGTCGTCCTGCACGCAGGAACGGCACACTGGCACGGGCAGCTCCCGATCCCGGACTGGGCACGGGAATTTGCCACATGGACGCTCTGCTGCCAGACGGGCGGCATGACAAAGGATGACCCGTTCCACCCCACGATCCTGACGGACGATCCGGGACGCTTTGAAGCGGAGCTTCCCGCAAGATCCGTTAAGATAATCCGATTCATCAACAAAAAATTAAAGGAGAAGGTGCAATCATGAAACAGACAAGTATCAAAAAAATGCTGGCGCTCTTCCTGATCGCAGCAGTGATGTTCGCGGCATTCACTGCGTGCGCCGAAAAAGCGCCAGACACTGCCCAATCCCAGCAGCCCGCAAGCGACGCGGCCGTCCCCGCCGATGACAAGGCGGCAGAAACGCCCGCAGCCACGCCCGAAGAACCCGTTACGATCAACTTCTGGCATCACTACAGCGCGCAGTCCGCAGAGAATGAGACTCTGATGAATGTGCTGATCCCCAAATTCGAGGAAGAAAACCCCGGCTACAAGGTCAACGCCGTCTCGCACGAGTGGGCCGACCTGCACGACAAGATCCTTGTCAGCGCAAGCTCGAACACCCTGCCCGATGTGGCGCGTCTGGACATCGCATGGGTTCCGGAGTTCCAGAAAATGAACATCCTTGTCCCGCTGGATCAGCAGATGGGTGATTTTAATGATGTGGCAGGCCAGCTTCTTCCCAGCGCCATGAGCACCGCCGTGGTCAAGGGCAGCTATTACGCGCTGGCACTCAACACGAACACGAAGATCCTGTTCTACAACGCCGACGCGCTCGCGGAGGCCGGGATTGAAGTGCCTAAGACGATGGATGAGATGTTCGCCGCGATCCACGCCCTGTCCGGTACGAATGCAAACGGCCAGCAGGTCTGGGGCCTGAACGAGCCCGCGCTCGCAGGCTGGAACGTCCTGCCCTATATCTGGAGCAACGGCGGCAACATCACGGACGACGCCTGCACCACGGCCACGGGCTATGTCAACAGCCCCGAGACGGTCGCAGCCGTGCAGAAGCTGGTCGACCTGTATGCGAACGGCGAATTCACCGGCTTTAACAGCGGCGATATCCCCATGACCGACGGCTTTGGCACCGGCCGGTACATGATGCTGCTCGAAGGCCCGTGGAAGACCGCGGAGCTGGCCGGCGCATATCCCGACTTCAACTACGGCACGAGTGAGGTTCCCGCTGGTTCCGCCGGTTCGATCTCCGTGCTGGGCGGCGAAGACATCGCCATGTTCAACACCGCCAACAAAGAAGGCGCGTGGAAGTTCATGAAGTTCATGACCAGCGAATACGCGCAGGAGGAGATGGCCAAGTGCGGCCAGATCCCCGTCAACATGACGGCGCTGGACAGCCAGACCGTAAAGGATGCGTCGTTTGCGCCGTTCCTGGAGGCCATCACGACGGCAAAGGCCCGTCCGACCGTCGCTTCCTGGTCCGAGATCGACAACGCGCTGACCGTCGCCATGACCGACATGATCGTCAACGGCGCAGACGTGCAGCAGACGCTCGACCAGCTGGCTGTGACGATCGACGGTTTGCTTGCCGAATAAACACAGTATATCAGACAGACGAACCAAACGCAACTTTTTTCAAAGCAGGCTTCGGCCTGCTTTGAAAATCTGAAAAAGGGATCTGCTCTATGGAACTGAAATCAAAACGCGACCGTCTTCAGGTCGGCCTTCTGCTGCTTCCGGGGCTTCTGGTCTTCGCATTGTTCACGATCTACCCCATCGTCAAACTCCTGTACATGAGCTTTCTGCAATGGGATCTCGGCTCGATGCTGCACCAGAAGTTCATCGGGCTGCAAAACTATATCGACGTGCTCTCCGACGAGACGTTCCGGATCGCATTTGCAAATACGCTCCTCTACACGCTCGTGACCGTGCCGGGACAGATGATTTTGGGCTTGCTTGCCGCGGTGCTCATCAATGCCATTCCGCGCTTCCGCGTCACGTTCCGCGTGATCTATTACATTCCGGTCATTACCTCATGGGTTATCGTCTCGCTCATCTTCCGGTACATTTTCAACACCGAGGGGATGCTCAACTATGTGCTCACGAACGTGCTGCACCTGACGGCGTCCAACATCCGCTGGCTTGATAGCCGCTGGGGCGGTCTGACGGTGGCGATGATGCTCGGCATCTGGAAGGGCGTCGGATGGAATCTGGTCGTATTTCTGGCCGCGCTGCAAAGCGTCCCCGGCAAGGTCACAGAGAAATTCAACCGCAGCCAGACGTTTGCGGATATTGATGCAATGTTCCGAGAACAGGATTTGCAAGCAGCGGCCTAACATATTATTGGGGCGGCGATATAAAAATAGGCGTGAACTGTGCAGTTGCATAAATCCAGAAATGCTGGTAAAATACCAATAGGGAAATTATTTTTACAGGAGGTGTCGGACAATGATGTATCCTTTTTTAACGTTGGATGACCAAACCGAGATCGTGCATTCTCAGCTTCTGGACGATGGCAGCGTAAAGGTCTATGTGGAAAAGCCGGACGAAAAGGATTGCTTTCACTATGCGACGTGCTTTCTGCCAGAATACCGCTGGGAAGATGTTTCCGGCTTCTCTGAAGCGGAGATTCAGAAGTATCAGGAAATCATCTCGTCTACGGCGCATCTGATCATGCGGTTTGCCGCAGAGGGAGGCTTGGAAAATGCCGCAGGTTTTTAAGGTCGGTTCTTACTGGGTCTACTTCTGGGCAAATGAAAACGATCCGCTGGAACCGGTACATGTTCATGTCTGTCAGGGCGCGCCGAACGGCAACGCGACGAAGATCTGGATCACACGGGCTGGCGGTTGCATCCTGTGCAATAACAATTCCAGAATCCCGGACCGGGTGCTCCGGAACATCATGGACGTGATTGAAGCCAGAAGCGCAGAAGTAATTCAAAAGTGGACGTCATTTTTTTGCGAGGCTAGATTCTTCTGCTAAACCATACGGATGGGAAAGAATAATAAGAAGTGTCCTCGCTGCGGGCATAAAATGAAGCAGCAGTTTACACGAGAGGGGCAGCGTTGCTGCCCCTCCATGCGAAAAACTGTCACAAGGAGATAAACATGAACAGATTGCGTACGCTTGTAGGCATACTTTTCGTAATCTTGGGACTGACTGGCCTGCTGGGCTGCAACCGAGGACCTCAAAAAGATGCCATCGGATCTCTACCAGATTTGCCGGAAGTATCGTCCGGTTTTACATATCAAGCTGCCTATACAGACATTGCTGCTGAACTATTATTTGCAGACGGCGAAAGCCTTCTTGCAGAGAAGAACGGGCAGCGGGAAATCTATGAAAACGGAAAAAACACAGAGGCTGCAGGCGATGATATAATTGCTTTTACGCTTTGGCAAGGGAATCGCTATTACCTGCATGAACAGAACAACTCTGTTTTTTGGGAAACTCCGTCCGGAACAAAAATCTCTTTAGCGGAAGATACGCGCGGGTATGATCCGAATCATATTCGTGCGCAGCTTGTTTTCAGCGAGAAAGAGCAATATCTGCGATATGGGTATCAATTGTATGTTTTAAATGAAGATACGGCAGCGCTGGTGGGGAGTGATATTCGCTGGGTAGGTATAGGGATCGTCAATGATACAATATATGCTGTAGGCCATGCGGCAGATAAAAAGCAGACGGAGGGCAGCGGATACACGGCACTATATCAAATAGATAACGGACAAGCGACTCCTATCGCAGCCCTTACACACGGCGCATCTATTGTCTGCGGCGGCGAAGAGGGCTTATACATTCTTGTAAACGACATGATATATCAGTATCAAAACGGTCAGCTGATGAGCCTGACGCAACTTCTTCCGCTTGGGATCGTCTCAAATGAAATAACAGGAATGACTGCGGCAGCTGATGGATTACATCTGCTCACAGAGGACGGTTTTTACACGCTGTCGAAATGCGACGACACAGAAATGGTGTCCTCAGAAGAAACGACGGCAGATACTATACTGCGTGTCGGCTATTGTAATGACGAAGTCGGGAATATTCAGGCGGCTCTGGCTGCCTTCGCTGCGGAAAACCCACAAATTACATTAGAGGCAGAAACATATGCCTCGCATGATGAACTATTGATCAAAATCATTTCCGGGGACGTTCCAGACGTCCTGTGGTTTAACGGCGAACTGGCAACTCTTCAGATGCTTGCTGGTAAGGGGCTGTTGCGGGAGTTGAGCAGCATTGCGGCCGATTTGAACAAATCTGACGAGTATTATGAAAGTATTCTTGAATGCGGAACATTCGGCGGCGAACTCTATGTCCTGTTTCCGGCATTCTCAGTTGAAATATTCTCCGCGCCGGAAACAATTCTTCCCGAAAGCCGTAAGATTGAAACTTGTCAACAATTCGACGAACTGTTTCTTCCGTATTGTCCGAACGGATATGGTTGGACAACCCAGAATATTGTCTTGAATTGGTTCCTGAATGATAGCCTTTCGGAGTTTGTAGACTACGATACAAAGGAATCGAACTTCCAACAAAACAGTTTCTACGAAATGCTTGCGTTCTGCAAGAAGTTCCCTGTCGAATTTGAGGCAGCAACAGCCGACCAGCCCTTCCGAACGATTTCCTTAAGAAGTCCGGCGGATATTGTGAGCGAAGAAACTCATTACGCACTTTTTTCTTCTTTTGATGCGGGGGTTTCCTTTTCACCGCTTCCCTTCTCTTCTTATGCGGGTTTTGGCGTAAATGCAGACTCGTATCTTGCTGTGACAAGGGCCTGCCAGAACGACGAAGCGGTAAATGCTTTGCTGCGATTTATTTTCTGTACCGACACCCAGGTTGAGATCGCTCAGCAGGAGTTCGGGAAAATTGTTTTAAATAAGCAGGCAAATGAGAAACTCTGGTCAGATGCCGATGATAGCGAGGAATGGAAGCTTGCATGTGAAATGCTGCAGAGTATTTTGCAGCGTGTTGATCATCTGAATGGCTGCGTCGATTATTCTGTCATAGAGATTATCGCAGAAGAGAGCAACGCGTATTTTCAAGCGGATGCCTCTGTACAGGATGTTGCGTCCAGAATAGATCAACGTGTAACCTTGTATTTGATGGAACAAGAGTAATCTCAATGAATTATTCTTAGGGTGTATCTGAAAACTCATGATGTGACCGGCAGCGAGGGATTTTTGCGTTGCGCAAGACATTTTTTCGCAGGAATACTGACGTATTTCAAGGAAAAATGACGCGGCGCACCGCAAAAAGGCCCGCTGTCCGGGTGCGTTGGGAGTTTTCAGATACACCCTAGGCACAGACTTTGTGCTATTTGGAATATTTCAAAAAAATCGTTGCATTTCTACAAATTTTGCGTCTATATTCTATATATTATGCTGATTGCAGGCTCTCCCTGCTGTCAGCTCAAAAAGGCAAGTGTTCCGTCAGCGGCGAGTTGTTTCTGAATCCGGACAACATCGTGTGTCACATGTTGCTTTTTGAATCCATTGAGCGCAGAAAACCGGACAGCGTCGCTGTCCGGCAATATAAGGTTTTCAAATTAGCCGCGGGCAAAACCGCAAAATCATTTCCGCCGTCCAGACGCCGATGCCCTTCAGACTGCTCAATGCCCGGATAGCAGCTTCATCACTCATATGCGCCACGGCGTCCAGATCGAATGCACCCGTATGGACCCGTTCGGCAAAGTCCGTGATATACGCTGCCTTGCGGAACGTCATGCCAAGCGCCTGCAGGCTCGGAACGCCTGCGGCCAGAATGGCTTCAGCATTGACCGTGCCCAGCGCGTCCTGCACTCGCTGCCAGATCGTCGCCTGCGCCTTCGTTGAGATCTGCTGGCCGATGATGTGGTGCAAGACGGACGAAAACAGGTCCGGGTCCACCGTGCGGTCGATATGCCCGATGCGGTCGATCACCTCACAGAGCCGCTTGTCCTTTTTGCGCAGATAGGAAAGCGCCTGTTCTCCGTATGCGAAATACATCCTGTTACCTCCCTGCATTTTGCAATTTTATTATACAACAGCGAAGTGTGCAATGCCATCAGAAAATATGGCGAGGCAGCATTTGATGCGCGGAAGAAACTGGTTTGCATTTTCTGCTTATTTCTGTTATGCTTTATGTACCGCGCTGTGTACGCGGTATTTTTTACGTGAAGGGAAGGATGCGCTGTGGGCGGAAATACGCTGGATATGACAAAGGGAAGCGCGTGGAAGCTGATCGTACAGTTTGCCGTGCCGGTATTCCTCAGTCAGGTGTTCCAGCAGCTTTACAATACGGCGGACGCGCTGATCGTCGGCCGGTTTCTGGGAGATGAGGCGCTGGCGGCCGTCAGTGCGTCCGGCCCGCTGATCTTCCTGCTCATCAGCTTCTTTACCGGCCTGTCCATGGGCGCAGGCGTGACCATCTCCCGCTATTTTGGCGCAGGCGACTATGACCGCGTGTCCAGAGCCATCCACACGGACGTGATGCTGGGCCTGATCAGCGGCGTGATCCTGACGGTCGTGGGCGTGTGGCTGACGCCGACGTTCCTGCGCTGGATGGGCACCGCACCGGAGGTTCTGCCGGATGCGATCGCGTATTTCCGGTATTACTTCATTGGCGTCCTGGCCGTCGTCATGTACAACATGTGCAAGAGCATCATGAACGCCCTCGGTGACAGCAAGCGGCCGCTCTATTATCTGATCATTTCGTCCCTTACCAATATTGTGCTCGATCTGCTGTTTATCGGCGCGTTCCATTGGGGCGTGTGGGCGGCTGCCGTCGCCACGACGATCTCGCAGGCCGTCAGCATGATCCTGTGCATGATCCATCTGATGAAGAAGGGTACGATCTATCAGGTCGAGTTGAAAAAGCTGCATATCGACCGCGAAATGCTCGGCCAGATCGTCCGCTACGGTCTTCCGTCCGGCGTGCAGAACTCCGTGATCGGTTTTGCAAATGTCATTGTCCAGTCCAACATCAATTCCTTCGGCAAGGTCGCCATGGCGGCCTACGGCGCGTACTCCAAGCTGGAGGGCTTCGCGTTCCTGCCCGTTACCAGCTTCACCATGGCGCTGACGACCTTCGTCGGGCAGAACCTCGGTGCCGGGCTTCACGACCGGGCGAAAAAGGGCTCGCGCTTCGGCATCATCGCGTCTGTTGTGATCGCGGAGATCATCGGCGTGACGATGTATCTGCTTGCGCCGCAGCTTGTCGCGCTGTTCAGCCCCACGCCGGAGGTCGTCGAACTCGGCACGCGCCAGATGCGCACGACGGCGCTGTTCTTCTGCCTGCTGGCATACTCCCACGCGATTGCGTCGATCTGCCGCGGCGCAGGCAAGGCCTTCGTGCCGATGGTCATCATGCTGCTGTTCTGGTGCGTGGTGCGGATCGCATATATCACCATCGTCATGGGCATCGTCCACGAAATTCAGTATATCTACATGGCCTATCCCATCACGTGGTCGCTCAGCTCCATCGTCTATTTCCTCTATTACCACTTCTCCGACTGGGTCCACGGCTTTGAGAAAAAGCCTGCGAAATCATAAAAGAACGCCATGCCCGGCAAATACCGGGCATGGCGTTTTTTATAGCAGACCGATTTGCTCATAGCAATGCGCCGTCAGGTCGATCCGGTAGCCTCCGCCGGGGCGCGGCTGCCAGTCGTAGCCGGACTTTTCCTCCTCCGGGAACAGCGCCTGCATGATCGTGAGCACCGTTCCGCCGTGCACAACGGCGAGAATATCCGCATCCTGCGTCTGCATGCGCGCCAGCGCGGATAAGATACGAGCCTCCGCCTGCGCAAAGGATTCGCCGCCCGGCGGGACGTTCCGGAACCAGTCGCCCGCCAGCCATGCCTCGTACTCCGCCAAGCCCTTCAGCTCGTCGTAGGACTTTCCCTCGAATATGCCGAAGCTGATCTCACGCAGCTCCGGCCAGATCTCGTGCGGCGCCTCGCCGTAGATCAGGCGCAGCGTCTGCTCTGTGCGGAGCATTCCGCTCGTCAGGATGCGTTCGCCGCTGTACGGGGGATACAGGCCGCCTGCGGCGGCCTCCTGAACAGCGGCTTGTCCGGCCTCGCACAGAGGAAGATCGAGCGCCCCATAATACCACCGGCGGACATTTCCCTCCGTCAGTCCGTGGCGGATGAGCGTGAGCCGCCTCATCCCTTCAGCTCCAGCGGAAGCCCGCAGAAAATGCGTGTGACCGTGTCCGCCTGCGCGGCCAGCGCCGCGTTCATGCGCCCAACGGCCTCGCGCCATTCGCGCGTTTCCGCGTCCATCGGCACAACGCCGCAGGAGATATCCTCGCAGATCAGAATTTTTTCGCTTAAATCAAGCCCTCCCAGCACGTCCGCAGGCTCCTTTCCCGCCCGGACGCAGGCAAGCGCGAAGCGCTCCAGATGCCGGAGGCAGCGGGCGGTCAGATCGAGCGCTTCCCCCTCGCAGGTGAAAATTTCCGCGTCCCGCAGGGCGTATTTTGTTTGCGCGTATGCTGTTTTTCCCTGATACGCGCCGCCGATGATCAGAACCATACCGTTCCTCCTTAAAAGACTGCCAGAATGAGAAGGGCGGACGCCTCGCCCAGCGTGATGGAAAAGCCTGCGACGTCGCCGGACATCCCGCCCAGATGCTTCTGGGCCAGACGGCAGGCAAGGATGGTCACAAGCCCCGCCCACGCGACGGCCAGCGCGCAGCTGGGCCGCGAAAACAGGAACACGAACACCGCCAGCATGACGGCAAGGTACATCCCGAGCAGAATGTTCCGCTGCCGTTTTGTCTTCCCGGCTGCAAATGTGCCGGAATACTGGCTGGTCTTCATGGGCGCAAACGATTCCACCGCAACGCCCGCCATGCAGCGCGTTACGACCGGAACAAGCAGCAGCGCCCGCCAGATATACGAGAAGTCACAGTCCGCCAGCGCCGCGAACGAAAACAGGAACAGCAAAATCGCGCACACGACTGCAAACGCGCCCACGCGCGAATCCTTGAGAATCTTCTGCCGTGTGACCAGATCACGCCGCGATAAGATCGCGTCACAGCAGTCAAGGAACCCGTCCAGGTGGAAAAAGCCCGTCACGAGAAACGGAAGCGCCGTCAAGATCGCGGCGGCCAGAAATCCGGTAAACCGGAAATGGGCGAACAGGGCGGCGCACAGCGCCCAGAGTCCGCCCACGATCAGCCCTACCGGCGGCAGGCACACGATCTGCCACGGGCGCAGCGCATCGTCCCAGACCTTATACGGGCACGGGATCGCCAGATACGTCCCCCACGCCATCATGAGTGCCGTCAGGGGCTTTTTGAGCTTGGCTTTCATACGGAAAAGCCTCCTTTGTACCAATATGCCTGCGCACAGCAAAGCTCTGCGGCGTTTTCGCACGCCGCCGCCAGCGCCCGGTCAAGCCGCGCCAGTCCCCGGCGGTAGCATTCCGTCCATTCGTCATACTGCCCGCCATCGGCGTAAATATAATCGCTCACGAACACGCAGCAGCGCATCCGGCGGGAGAATTCCAGCAGCTCCGCCTCCAGACGCGCCGGGGCAGAGGCGTCCATCGTGCCGTCCGCGCGGAACATCTCATTTGACAGCAGCGCCGTCACGCTGTCGAGCAGCACTGCGCCGTCCGGCTCCATCCGCGAAAGCGAGGAGAGAATGTCCGTTCCGCATTCGACGGTCTGAAAGCCCATCCCCGCGCGGTTGTCCAGATGGCGCTGAATGCGCAGCCGGTCCTCATCGTCGTGCGGGATCATGGTCGCCAGATAATAGCGCGGACCGCTCTGCGCGCAGACGATTTCCTGCGCAAGCGAGGATTTCCCGTTTTTTGCGCCGCCGGAAAGAAAATAGTTCATACCGTAAAGCTGTCCCTTTCACGTATTTCGGTCAGATATCCATCGTCGATGGCGGCCTCCGGGAATGTTGCCATCGTGTTCATCACCGCGCAGGCCGCCTCGACCACGCGGAAGGCCAGCGGGCACCCGCTGCCCTCGCCGAGGCGCATCCCGAGCTGCAGACAGGGCCTCAGGCCGAGTAACCGGGCTGCGATCTCGTACCCGCGCTCATAGGACACGTGCGAGCCGATGAAATAGCCCGCTGCGGCCCCACACAGCCGGGCAGCGCAGAGCGCGGCGACGACGGAAATGAACCCGTCGACCACGACGGGCAGGCGCTCATGCGCCGCACCCAGAAACACGCCCGCCATTGCGCACAGATCGAACCCGCCGACCTTGTGCAAAACGTCAACAGGATCGTTCCCGTCTGGCGTGTTTATGGCCAGCGCCCGTTCGATCACCTGTTTTTTCTTCAAAAATGCCGCGTCGGTCAATCCGCCGCCGCGTCCCGTAACGGCTTCGACGGGTTTGCCGCTCAGGGCGCACAAGACGGCGGAGGACGTGGTTGTGTTGCCGATGCCCATTTCGCCCACGCCGAGAATTTGAATGCCGTCCCGTTTTGCCTGTGCGGCAAGCCCCATGCCGGTCAGAATGCCGTGCACGGCAGTCTGCCGCGCCATGGCCGGGCCTGCGGCGATGTTCGCCGTGCCCTTGCCGAGACTGCGGTTCAGAATTTCCGGGCAGGCATAGGGGAGCGCGATGCCCATGTCAGCGACGACCAGCTCGTCGCCGAAGTGCTTCGCCAGACACGACGCGCCGGTCAGACCGCGCGTCAGGTTGATGGCCTGCGCCCGCGTGACCGACTGCGGCGCGGACGAAACGCCCTCGCAGACCACGCCGTTGTCTGCCGCAAGCACGTAAATGCGGGTGTGGCTGACTTCGTTTTTGACCTGCCCGGTGATGCCCGCCAGCTGGACAGAAAGGTCCTCCAGCAGACCGAGGCTGCCGGGCGGTTTGGCCAGTGCGTCCTGCCGGGCCTTCGCCTCGCGCATGGGCACATCATAAAGCGGGGTAATTTCGGAAAGCAGCGAAACAAGCTGCCGTTCAGTCTGTTCCATAGGGTTCACTCCAAAAGGTGCTTTTCCACGAGCCAGTCAAGGCTCGGCCTGTCCTGCGTCAGCTCCAGCGTACACGTCGCCTGCGGGGAAAGCGCTTCCAGCAGGGAAAGAAGCCCCGCAATATCCATCACGCCGTCAAAGAGCGCCGCGTGCAGGTCACGGTCGCCCTGATTGTTGTGCAGGTGCACGTGGGAAAGGTACGGCGCGCAGGCGCGCAGCCAGTCCTCCGGGGGAAGCGCTGACGCGCACGTATTCGCGTGGCCGAGATCGAGGCAGATACGCAGGCGCGGGTCATGGACGGCCTCCATGATCGCCGTTAAAAGCTGCGGTTCCGGCTCCAGCACGTTTTCCAGACACACGGTCATATCGTCCGGAACATCGCAGAGCAGCTCCCGCCACACGGCGGCACTGCGCTCCACGAACCACTCCGGATAATAGACCAGCGGCAGAAAGCCTGCGTGCAGAACGATTTTCTGAATGCCCATTGTATGCGCCTTTTTGATCGCCTGCCGGTATCGCTTCTTCGTCACATCCAGCACAAGTGGGTCGATGGCCGCAGGCGTCAGCTCGTTGAACGGCCCGTGCAGCACGAACCGGCTTGATGCAGACAGGCAGCGTTCCACCGGAAGCTCCCACGGCTCCGGCGGAGCGCCGTCGAGCCGGGCGGCGGTGCAGAATTGCGCAAGCTCGATCCCAAGGCCAAACGCCCGCGCAGCCTCGCAGCAGTCTTCACCGATGGACGAGACGTACAGCAGTTCCCGCCTCACGAGAGCCTTCCCTCCTGCAGCATGCACCACACGCGAAGCGCGGCGGCCTGCGTCTTGGCGTCGGGAATTTCGCCGTTCAGGACCTTTTCGACCAGCTCCCGCAGCGGCAGGCGGAACACGTTCAGAAATTCATCCTCGTCCAGCTCCCGTTCGCCGAAGCTCAGCCCGCGTGCCAGGAACATCTGGATGACCTCGGTCGAATACGCGCAGGTGGGGTAAAACGGGCCGAGCGGGATGAGCTCGCTTGCGACCGCGCCCGTTTCCTCGCGCAGCTCCCGCAGCGCGGCCTCCCGCGGGTCCTCGCCGATGTAGTCGAGCTTCCCGGCGGGGATCTCCGTCAGGACTTCGCCCATGGCATAGCGGAACTGCCGCTCGAGCAGCACGTCGCCGTTTTCCAGCAGCGGCAGGATGCACACCGCGCCGTGGTGGACGGTGTATTCCCGTGTGGAGGTTTTGCCGTTCGGCAGGCGGACGGTATCCTTGTAGATATGCAGCACGTCGCCGTCAAAGATCGGCTGGGACGTGAGCTTTGTTTCCTGTAAATTTTTAAATTCTTCCATTGCCTTTGTGCTTCCTGTTCGTTTTTTTCTTATCTTACCGTTTTGCGCCTGTAAAGTCAAATCAGACCTTGTGTATTTTTCTTCGCCCTGCGCATACTATGGACAGAGAGATCGTTGGCAAACGCTTTTGAGATGCTTTGTCCGCCGGATGATCCATACGCAGGTGCGCGTTTCGGTCAGACGCCGCGCTTCGCCGGAGCGGCAGAAGGCAGGCAGAACGGGGGTTCCGCGTCCCGCTGATCCGGGCGGAGCCCGAAAAGCAGCTGCCTGGTTTCTTCGCAGTCTCCTGTTCCGGCCGCACCGATTGACCGGAAGGGCTGTTTTTTCCGGCAAGAGCCGGGGAAGCGTCGACGCTTCCCCGGCTCTGTTTGTCTTCAGCGCTTCTGCGCCAGCGGTCTGGATTTCTGCTGCGCTTCGAGAAGCTCCACCAGAATGGTGTTCGAGAGCATGAAGCCCTTCGGCGTCAGGTGCCAGCGGCCGGAGGTAAACGCGGCGTATTCCCGCGCCTGCAGCCGGACAAGAATGTCCTCGATCGGCTCAAACGGCAGCAGGAACGAGCGGGTGTATTCGCTCTTTTCAATGCCGTCGACCGTCCGCAATCGGAGCATGAGGTATTCGCCCGCGCGTTCGCGCAGCGGGACAAGCTCAGATTCGGACAAAATCTGGCCCTTGTCCGTCACGCCCTTGATATAGCCCTCCAGATCGGGCTTGATGGTAAATCGCCGCCCGGCGAAGTCAGAGGCCGCGCACGGGCCGAAGCCCAGATACTCGTCGCCGACCCAGTATTTCATGTTGTGGCGGCAGATGAAGCCGTCGTGCGCGAAATTGGAGATCTCGTACTGGTGATAGCCGAACTGCTCCAGCGTTTCGACGGCGTAAAAATACATATCCGCCTGCGCGTCGTCGTCCGGGAGGTTGGCGCAGTCCTTGTACGTCCAGAGCTTCGTGCCCGGCTCGACCTTCAGCCCGTAGCAGCTGATGTGGTCGGCCTTGAGGTCGATGACGTTGCGAAGCGTCTGCATCCAACTTTCGCGCGACTGGCTCGGCAGGCCGAACATGAGGTCGACCGAAACGTTGTCAAAGCCCGCGCGCCGCGAGAGCGACACGGCCTGCTGCGCCTGCCGGTAGGTATGCGGGCGGCCCAGCGCCTTGAGCTGCGCGTCGTCGTCCGACTGCACGCCGATGGAGATGCGGTTGAAGCCCGCGCGGCGCAGCCGCGTGAGCATGGGCAGCGTCACGGAGTCGGGGTTGGCCTCCAGCGAGACCTCCGCGTCGCGGCTGACGTCGAAGCGGCGGTCGATCTCGGCGAAAATCTTTGCAAGCCCGCCGGCTCCGAAGAACGACGGCGTGCCGCCGCCAAAATAGACGGTATCGACCTCGTAGCCCGCTGCACCCTGCGCCGCCTCGCGGATGTGCAGGATCACGGCGTCGAGATACCGGTCCATCAGATCCCGGCTGCGCGCGCCGGGAACGGAATAAAAGTCGCAGTATTCGCATTTGCTCCGGCAGAACGGGATGTGGACGTAGATGCCGAGGCTTTTTTTCTTGTTTTCAACGATCTGAATGAGCGCCACGGAAAAACCTCCTACGATTCGTCGTCGAGCTTGAGGACGGCCATAAACGCCTCGGACGGCACGGCGACCGTGCCGAACGTGCGCATACGCTTCTTGCCTTCCTTCTGCTTTTCGAGCAGTTTCTTTTTGCGCGTGATATCGCCGCCGTAGCACTTGGCAAGCACGTCCTTGCGCAGGGCCTTGATCGTCTCGCGGGCGATGATCTTGCCGCCGACGGCAGCCTGCACGGGGATCTCAAACATCTGGCGCGGGATATTGTCCTTGAGCTTTTCGCAGATCTTTCTGGCTCTTGCGTAGGCGTTGTCGGCGAAGAGGATGAAGCTCAGCGCGTCGACGATCTCGCCGTTCAGGAGAATGTCGAGCTTGACGAGCTTCGACGGGCGGTAGCCCTCCAGCTCGTAGTCCAGCGAGCCGTAGCCGCGCGTGCGGCTCTTGAGCGCGTCGAAGAAGTCATAGATGATCTCGTTGAGCGGCATGGAATAGTGCAGCTCAACGCGCGTGGGGTCGAGGTACTGCATATCCTTGAATTCGCCGCGCCGGTTCTGGCACAGATCCATGATCGCGCCGACGTATTCGGGCGGGGCGATGAGGTTCGCCTTCGCATACGGCTCCTGCGCCTCGGCAATTTCGGCGGGGTCGGGGTAGTTGAGCGGGGTATAGACGTCGAGCTGCGTGCCGTCGGTCTTGGTGATCTTATAGACGACGTTCGGGGCCGTCGTGATGAGGTCGAGGTTATATTCGCGCTCGAGACGCTCGAGAATGATCTCCATGTGCAGAAGGCCCAAAAAGCCGCAGCGGAAGCCGAAGCCCAGCGCGATGGAGTTTTCCTGCGTGAAGCTCATGGACGCGTCGTTCAGCTTCAGCTTTTCCAACGCGTCGCGCAGATCGCCGTATTTCGAGCCGTCCGCCGGGTACACGCCTGAGAAGACCATCGGCTGCGCCTGATGGTAGCCCGGAAGCGCCTCGGCTGCCGGATTTTCCACGCCCGTGATGGTGTCGCCCACGCGGGTGTCGGAGACAGTCTTGATGGAGGCCGTGAGATATCCGACCTCGCCCGCGCCGAGACTTTCGGCCGGGATCATGCCCTTCGGGTGCAGATATCCGACCTCCACGACCTTGTAGACTGCGCCGGAGGCCATCATGCGGATATCCATGCCGGGATACACCGTGCCGTTCACGACGCGCAGATAGACGATCGCGCCGCGGTAGGAATCATACTGGCTGTCGAAAATCAGGCACTGTAAAGGCGCTTCGCGGTCGCCCGTGGGCGCGGGGACATTCTTCACGATCATTTCCAGCACGGAATGAATGTTGATGCCGTTCTTGGCGGAAATTTCAGGCGCGTCCATGGCGGGGATGCCGATGACGTCCTCAATTTCCTTCTTGACCTCGGCGGGCCGCGCCGCCGGCAGGTCGATCTTGTTGACGACGGGCAGGACCTCCAAGCCGTTGTCAACGGCCAGATAGGTGTTCGCCAGCGTCTGGGCCTCGATGCCCTGCGACGCGTCGACGACCAGCACCGCGCCCTCGCAGGCGGACAGGCTGCGGGAGACTTCATAGTTGAAGTCGACGTGACCCGGCGTGTCGATGAGGTTCAGGACATATTTCTCGCCGTCGTCGGCGCGGTAGTCCAGACGCACGGCGCGGGCCTTGATGGTGATGCCGCGTTCGCGTTCAAGCTCCATGGAGTCGAGAATCTGGTCCTCCATCTCGCGCTTTTCAACGGAATGGCACTCCTCCAGCAGACGGTCGGCCAGCGTGGATTTACCGTGGTCAATGTGGGCGATGATCGAAAAATTGCGGATATGCGAAAGGTCGGTCATGTGCGGTTCCTCTCTTAGTAAGCGATATTTTCAGTCGCGACAGTCTCATATTTGGCGGAGCTGGAGAAATAGGCGTCGAGAATGGGAATGCAGACATTCGCCAGATTGCCGCCCTGTGAGCCGCGCTCGACATAGACGGAGATGGCGATCTCGGGATTGTCCGCCGGAGCGTAGAGCACGAACGAGGCGTGGTCAGAGCCGGAGAACGAGCCGGTGGAGGTCGTGCCCTGCCACTGCGCCGTGCCGGTCTTGCAGGCGATGGGGATGGGGTAATCCCTGAGGTACTGCTCCGCCGTGCCGATGGTACCGGTCATGCGCATGCCCTGATCGAGCGCGTTCAGCGCCTTTTCCGAGATCTCCAGCGTGCTTGCCACGACGGGCTTGGACTCCTCGATCAGATCCTGATAATCCCATGAGACGACGCGGGACAGGAGCGTCGCTTCATAGCGCGTGCCCTTGTTTGCCAGCGCCGAGGTGTAGCAGACCAGCTGCAGAGGCGTGAATTTATTCAGGCTCTGGCCGATGACAGCCTGCAGAACGTCCGCGCCGAACCAGCCTGCGTCCTCGCCTGCGTACTGCTTGTTCTTTTCCTCTGCGTTCGCGCGTGCGCCGGTGTCCTCCGGCAGCTCGATGCCCGTCGGCTCGCCGAGGCCAAGGGACTTGGCAACGATATCAAACGGGTTGTTTCCCGTTTCCTTTTTATAGCTGTCGTAGGTCAGACGGCCGACTTCATAGAAATAATAGTTGCAGGAGTAGGCGATGGCCTCCATCAGATTGATCTTGCCGTGCGTGCGCGGGTTGGCAAGCGACCAGATGTGGCACTTGGGCTGGAAGGATTCATAGAAGGTGTAAAGGCCCTTGTCCTCGATGATATAGCCGGGGTCGAAGCCGCCCATATCGACGGCGGCGATGGCCGTGACCATCTTATAGACCGAGCCGGGCGGGTAGGAGGTGAGTGCGCGGTTGAACAGCGGCTTCATCTCGTCCGCGTTGAGGGTGGTATAGTCCTGATTGAACGTGGCAAGATTGTAGGTCGGGTAGCTTGCGATGGCGAGAATCTCGCCCGTCCTGCACATCTGCACAACGACCGCGCCGCCCTGCGCGTCCTTGCCCTCCTTGTTCCGGCCGACGCCGTTTTCCCGCAGGTCGAGAATGACCTTTTCCAGCGCCTGCTCGGCCACAGCCTGCAGCGAAATGTCGATGGTCAGCTCGACGTTGTTGCCCGGCACAGGCTCCGTCACATAGTATCGGTTCAGAATTTCGCCGGTCGAGGAGACGGTCGTCCGCTTGATGCCGCTTGAACCGTGCAGATATTCCTCAAACGCCTGCTCCACGCCGGATTTTCCGACAAGCGCGTTCATGGAGTAGCCCTTTTCGCGGTATTCGGCGGCCTCCTCGCTCCAGATCGGGCCGATGTAGCCGAGAATGTGCGCGGCATAGGTGGTGTTGTACTCGCGCACCGTGCCGTTTTCGACCACAACGCCCGGCACGGCCAGCTCCATCACGGCAGCCAGCGATTCCGCGTCGACGTCCTCTGCCAGCATATAGTTTTCCATGCCGATCTCGTCTACCGAGCGCAGCTCCAGCTCATAGCGGACGGAAATGACGCGGTACACGTCCTGCTGGGTCCAGTCGTCGGGGATCTTATATTCGTCGCGCAGGCGTTTCATGAGCGTGGGCGCGGAGATATCGAGGTCATAGCTCCGGCTGGCAAGGAAGCTGCGGAAATAGCCCTGCCAGGCGGTGTCGTCGGTATCGGTATAGGTATAGGGACGCTCGGCGGAGACGGGGAAATGCGATTCATACGCGATCCCAAGCTCGTCGCAGAGGTTCAGGACCTTCAGCAGGTTCCCGTTCGGGTCGGGCGCGTTGAAAAAGACGAAGTTGATGATGACGAGGTTATAGCTTGCGCGGTTCGACACCAGCACGTTGCCGTTGCGGTCGAGAATATTGCCGCGCGCAGCCTCGACCGTCGACTGGTACTCCATGGAGTCGGCGTCCGCCGCGACGAGGGAGTCCTCCGTGACGGCGGCCTGCGTCTTGTAAAGCCGCAGGGAGAACACGCCGATCATGGCCAGAATGACGACGATGAATACGATCATGCGGAAGCGGGAAATTCGCTGCATTTATTTGGCACCAACCTTTCGGATCGCCCAGGCTCCGAGGTACAGGAGCGGGCACGCGAGCAGGCTCAGGCCGATCTGGACCGGCAGAGCAGTGATCATGCCGATGTGGATCGTGCCGAGATAGCATTGAAACAGAAACAGGAGCGTCTGGCAGAATACGAGCGCCAACAGGCTCATCAGAATGGCGGACAGCAGCTGCCGCACGAGATACCGGTCGCAGATATAGCCGATCACCGCGCCGCAGACGGTCAGCAGGACGATGTGCATCGCGCCGCCGGCCGCGCCCGTGAAGCACCAGACCGTGCCGCAGCAAAGTCCGTAGAGCGCCCCGGCCTCCGCGCCTGCCAGCATGGAAACACAGGCGATGCAGACGGGGATCAGCGTCAGTTTGACGCCGAAGAATCGCGCCCGGCCAAACACGACCGTCTGCAAAACGGCGATCAAAAGAAACAGCACGCCGTAAAGCGTCCACATCAGCGCATTTTTATAGGTCGCGTGCATCGCGCGGGCCTCCTTTCGGTCATATACACGTCAAGCTGCATTTTTGCAGGTCGTCTGTAGGGGCCGGCGACTCTGCCGGCCCTGGAAATGTTGCGAATTCGCCGGAGATTTTCAAAAAAACGCTGTATTCTGCGGGCGGACAGAGACGTCCGCCCCTACAACAGTTTCTTGCGTCACTGCACATTATACTCCGTAATGATCGCGATCTGCTCCAGCTTGGACAGGTCGCAGGACGGTTCGAGCGTGGCGTATTTCGCGACGCCTGTCTCGTCGAGGCTGGCGTTCGTGATGTACCCCAGCAGCAGCCCGCGCGGATAGAGCGTCGAGCCGGTCGTGACGACCTGATCGTTATTCTTGACGATCGCGTCCGTCAGCAGATAGTTCATGCGCAGGATCTCCGTTCCGTCCTCGAGGAATGTGCCCTGTACCACGCCCGTATAGCCGGACGAGGCCACGGAGGCGGAAATTTCAAGCGACGAGTCCATGATCGTCGTGACGGTGGCCCAGTTGGCGCCGACCTTGGTCACAAGGCCTACGACCTGCCCGTTTTCCGTCACGGCGCACATACCCTCCTCCAGCCCCGCGTTCGTGCCCTTGCCGATGGTAAAGGCGCTTTTATAGTCGGAGGAATCCCACGAAATGATGTACGATGTGAGAAATTTATAATCCTCATGCTCTTCGGACAGCTTCAGAAGCGCCTTGAGCCATTCGTTCTCGCGCTGCAGCTGCTCGGCGTCGCGGATATCCTCCTGCATGGCAAGGATCTGCTTTTCCATCTCCGCGTTCTCCGCCTCAAGCGTCTCATAGCGGAACATATAGTTGTAATACCGCTCGGCCAGCCGGTCGATGGACGCAACGCCCGCACGGATGGGGGACAGGATCGTCCCGACCACGTTTTCAATGGCGCTTGTCCCGTTTGTGATGGCAAGCGTCACGGCGGCGCAGATAGCGATGATGAGCGCGACAATGAGAATGGTCTTGAGGCGGCCCGTCCAGAATTTTTTCTTCATGCCTGCGCCTCCTGCACGTCAAGGATCGGAACACCGAACGCGCGCAGCATCCGGCACAGCGGGCACAGGGGCAGGCCCATGACGGAGAAATAATCGCCCTCGATCCGGCTGACGAACATGGCCCCGTAGCCCTGAATGCCGTAGCTTCCGGCCTTGTCCATAGGCTCGCCGGTTCTGACATAGGCGCGAAGCTCCTCCTCGCAGAGCGTGCGGAACGTCACCTTCGTCACGACGGCTTCGGACTCAAGCTGTGAGCCTTTGCAGACGGACAGAACGGTCACGACCTCGTGCGTTCTGCCGGAGAGCAGGCGGAGCATGCCGAGCGCTTCTTCCTCCGAGCGCGGCTTTCCCAGCTCGCGCCCGTCAATGACCACGATGGTGTCGGCGGCGATGACAATATCGTCCGGCGACGCGCCGGCGGCGATGGCCTGTGCCTTCCTGCGGCTGACGCGCGTGACCTCCTGCTGGACGGGCAGCGCCGGATCCATCGTTTCGTCGATATCCGCGACACGAACGGTAAACGGCAGGCCGGTGAGCTTCATCAGCTCGTGCCTGCGGGGAGATTGCGATGCAAGGATGATCATAAGAAGTTCCTTCTTTTTTGCTTATTCCACGCCGCGCGAATACAGTCCGCGCGTATAGCTTCCGGCGTCGAAGACGGCCCGGCCCTGATAGTCCATCAGCACCTTGTCGATCTCGCCGGGGTTTTCCGTTGTAAACTGCAGGCGCAGCGCCCACAGGCCCATGCCGCGCAGCGCGTCCTTTTTGTCGAGCAGATACAGCTTCTTGCCGTTCAGCAGCACGTTGCGGCACGTGCCGGGGTCCTTGACGATGGGGAATTCCTCGCCCACACGGTCGACCAGACGGACCGTGCCGGTCTGGCAGGCGCAGATGCCGGTGCGGTTCTTCATGACGCAGTTTTCCATCAGCATCAGCGGCAGCCGCCCGTAGATCAGCAGCTCCGCCGGGACGGCCTTGGAGATATCGCGGATCTGCGGCAGCGTCAGCTCAAACGACAAAAGCTGCGAATCAAGCCCCTGCTCGCGCAGGTACCGCATGGCGCGGGAATTGACGATATTGAGGCCGAAATCGCCGCGGACGGCGAAGCCCGCCGCGCGGGCAATGTGCAGCTGTCCGAGATTTCCGGCCAGAACCTGCCGCACGCCCATCTCATAGACCGTGCGCAGCTGCCGCGCGACGGGAGCAAGCTCCCCGCTCCAGATCACGCGCGGCAGAATGGCCGCCAGCTGCGTTTCAACGCTTACGCGCTGCGGCAGATCCGGGTGCTCCGCCAGCTCGGACAGGGGGACATAGAGCACCGTTGGCTTCATGGAGAGCATACGGGAGGTGATCTGCCCGGCTGTGCGGACGGCGATGGTCAGCTGCGGCTCCCCGGCAATGCCGTCGTAGCGCGGCGGCTCGTCATACGCGTTCAGACGCGCGGGCGCGGCACGGCCGCGCTTTGCGGTCAGCTCCGCGATCACATCGCGCCGCATGGCGTTGATGGCGGACGCCGGGAGCATCAGATCGGGGTCCAGAGACGAGCGGACGGCGGTGCACAGATACGGCGTTCCGCCGGTTTTTTTCAGCTGCTGCTCCAGATCCTGCGGCGTGAGCGACCGGTAGACCGCCTGCTCCGGCACGGGGCCGCGGGTCCGGCAGAGGTTGCCGTCCGGGTCCTCGACGGCGAGCTGCGCAGGCTCTCCGCGGCGGATCATGGCGTAGAAGCGCACGCCGATGCGCTGCGGCTCACCCTGTTCATAGGTGGCGCGGGCAGAGGCGAACAGGTCGGCCGTGTCCTCGCCCTCCTGACGGCGGCCAAACATATCGCTGCCGGTCTGGCCCCTGAAATAGCCGTCGGTAAAGCCCTGCCGGGAGAAGGCCGTCTCCAGCTCCTGCAGATCGGACGGCATCAGCTTGCCGCCGTTTAAAACCGTGCGGTAAGCGCGCGTGACGATGGCGACGTACTCAGGCCGCTTCATGCGGCCTTCGATCTTGATGGACGCGACGCCCATGCGCCGCAGCTCGTCCAGCTCGCCCGCCAGACAGTTATCCTTGAGGCTGAGCGGGTAGCGCGTCGATTCGAACCGGCCGTAGCCGTAGGGCAGGCGGCAGGGCTGCGCGCACTGGCCCCGGTTGCCGGAGCGGCGGCCGATGACGGAGGACAGGTAGCACTGTCCGGAATAGCACATACACAAAGCGCCGTGCACAAAAACCTCGATCTCGACCGGGCTTTTCTTACAGATATGTGCGATCTCCTCCGCGGGAAGCTCCCGCGCAAGCACGACGCGGCTGCACCCGAGCGCGGCGGCCTCCATCACGCCCTCAAGCGAATGGATGCTCATCTGCGTGGAGGCATGGATGGGCACGTCCGGCGCAAGCTGCCGGCATAACGATACCACGCCCAGATCCTGCACGATGAACGCGTCGACGCCGCAGGACGCGGCCAGCCGGATCAGCTCCGCCGCACGCGGCATCTCGCGGTCGAGCACGAGCGTGTTGAGCGTCAGATGCACCTTGACGCCGCGCACATGACAGTAGACAACGGCCTCCTGCAGATCGGCGGCGGAAAAATTGCGGGCGTTCATACGCGCGTTGAAGGTATCGGCACCTAAATAAACAGCGTCAGCGCCGTTGCAGACGGCGGCGCGCAGCGCCTCCATCGAACCGGCGGGAGCGAGTAATTCCATGATGATCTTCCTTTATCTATCCAAATCTGCGCAACAGCATAAAAATCCGAATACATTGTACCACATACGGACACAACAGGAAAGTGCAATCATGCAAAAATTTGTTTCCGGCCTGTAAACTTTTTGCGCCGCAGCAGGAAAACAGCCCCGGACGGCTTTGGAAAAGGGATAAAACAAGACATACAATGCCAGCACCCGGCCCGGCCAAACCATCTGCCAAGCCACCCATAACCGTCCAGTCGTGCTCTTTCCGGCGGCGGAGCAAGCGTCATGGAAACCGCGTCGTTTGTTGCGCGCGGGGCTCTGCAATTACGCAGAAAACCCAGCTTCTTCTATAAGAGGCTGGGTTTTCTGTTTGGAAATTTTGTTTACCGTTCTTTCCGAAAAAGGACATTCAGATAGTCTGTTTTCCCGTGGATCACGGCGCCGACGGACACGAATTCGCCCTCGATGCGGTAGAAGATCTATCTGTTATTCGATCTCCAGCCGTCTGGACGAGGCGGGGACTTCCTTCTGCTTCGGCAGCGTCACGCGCAGGACGCCGTCGGCGTATGCGGCCTTGATGCCTGCGGCGTCGATGCCGGAGATATCAAAGCTTCTGGCGTAGGAGCCATAGGAACGCTCGCAGCGGAGGTAATTGCCCTTCTTGTCCTTGTCTTCATAGTTGGAATGACGCTCGGCGGAGACGGTCAGCCGGTCGTCGGCGACGTCCACGTGGATATCCTCCTTCTTGAAGCCGGGCAGGTCAGCCTCCAGAACGAAGTTGTCGCCGTCCTCCTGAATGTCGGTCTTGAACTCGCCGAGGGCGTTGTCGGAGAAGAACGCGCGCTCCAGCTCGTCAAAATCGTGGAACGGATTGAAATTGGAAACATTGTGATTTTTACGTGCATACGGTACTAACATGGAAAAGACCTCCTTGAGTCTTGTAATATATGATGTTTGAAAACTCGATCTGAGCATCTTGCTCATCTCTTGTTTACAAGTCACATGATAGACCCGGCCTGTGAACAATTCTGCATCTTTGTGTGAACGGACTGTGAATTTTAGCAGTCTCACGCTACGACTGCCAAATTGTTTGCCTGTACAAACTGAAAAAAATCTGCTATGATATAGACACATGGGAACTTTTGCCCAAACAAAACGTCTGAAGGGATACCCATCTTGAAAGGAGTGGATTTGATGCTGAAAATTGAGCATCTTACAAAGATTTATGGAGACAAAAAAGCGGTCGATGATCTGAGCCTGCATATTCGGCCCGGCGAAATTTACGGCTTTATCGGCCACAACGGCGCAGGCAAGACCACGACGATCAAAAGCTGCGCGGGCATTCTGCAGTTTGAACAGGGCGAGATCACCATAGACGGGAAGTCCGTCAAGGCCGACCCGCTCGGCTGCAAGCAGATTTTAGCGTACATCCCGGACAACCCGGATCTGTATGAATTCCTGTCCGGCATCAAATATCTGAACTTCGTGGCCGATATTTTCGGCGTGTCGAAGGCCGACCGCGAGGCGCGGATCGAAAAATACGCGGATCTGTTCGACCTGACCGGCGATCTGGCGCAGCCCATCTCGGCCTATTCGCACGGCATGAAGCAGAAGCTGGCGATCATCTCCGCTCTGCTCCACGACCCGAAGCTCATCATCATGGACGAGCCGTTTGTCGGCCTCGACCCGACGGCAGCCTATCAGGTCAAGGGCATCATGCGCGAGCACTGCGACCGCGGCGGCGCGATCTTCTTCTCCACGCACGTGCTGGAGGTCGCGGAAAAGCTCTGCGACAAGGTCGCCATCATCAAGCAGGGCCGTCTTATCGCCTCCGGCACGATGGACGAGGTCAAGGGCGACCAGTCGCTGGAGGCTGTGTTCCTGGAGCTGGAGGGTGAGAAGAATGCTTAAAACGCTGCTTCGCGTCCGGATGGCGGCGCTGCTCGCCGCGTTTACCGGACAGAGCCGGAAGCGGAAGAGCCAGACGAAGGGCAAGGCCGCCGGCTATGCATTTTTGATGCTTTACTGCTTCTGTGCGTTCGTCTTCCTGTTCTATGCCTCGTTTTCCCAGCTTGCCGCCGCGTTTTTCCCGGCGGGGCTCGGCTGGCTGTATTTTGCCATGTTTGCGATCATGGCCTTTGCGCTCATGTTCATCGGCAGCGTGTTTACGGCAAAATCGCAGCTGTTTGAGGCGAAGGACAACGAGCTGCTTTTGTCCATGCCCGTGCCGCCTGGCATGATCCTGCTCAGCCGCATGGCGGCGCTGCTGGCCATGAACTTCGTGCTTGAGCTTGTCGTGGCCCTCCCGGTCTTTGTTTCGTGGCTGCAATACGGGGAGACAAGCGGAACGGGCATTGCGGCGTTCGTCGTGATCGTGCTGGCGCTGCCGCTGTTTTCGCTGGCGGTGAGCTGCCTGTTTGCGTGGCTTGTCTCGCTTGTGACCAGCCATATGCGCAATACGACCGCCGTGACCATGGTGATCTCGGTCGTGTTCATGCTGGCATATTTCCTGTTCTGCTTCCGCATGAACAGCTATGTCACGCAGCTGGCCGCGAACGGCGCGGCGATCGCGGGCGCGCTCGGCTCGGCTGCCCCGCTCGTCTGGCTGGGCCGGGCCGCTGCGGACGGGAGCCTTGCAGACCTCGGCCTGACGCTTTTGTGGACAGTCCTGCCGTTCGTGCTGGCCTATGTGCCGCTGAACCGCAGCTTTATCCGCATCGTCACCACGCGGCGCGGACAGGTCAAGGTGCGGTACGAGAAAAAAGCCATGCGCGCCTCCTCGCAGAGTGCGGCGCTCTACCGCCGGGAGCTTGCCCGGCTGACCAGCAGCTCCGGCTATATGCTCAACGCCGGGCTTGGCCTTGTGTTTGAGCTGGTGCTGGCTGTGCTGGCGGTGGTCAAGCGGCGGGAGCTTCTGGGCGCGCTGACCGCGATCCCGGAGCTGTACGCAGCAGCCGCCCCCATCTTGCTGCTGGCCTGCATGATGGTTTCCGGCATGGTATTCTTTACGGCATCGTCCGTGTCGCTGGAGGGCAAGAGCTACTGGATCGTGCGCTCCATGCCGGTCGAAACCAAAAAGGTTCTGCAGGCAAAGCTAAGCCTGTCCAACTCTCTGGCAATTGCGCCCGCACTCCTTATGACGCTGGCCGCTGCGCTTGCCCTGCGGCTGCCTGCTGCCGAGACGGCGCTGCTGCTGGCCTGTCAGCTGCTGTTCGTGCTGCTGACGGCGAACGTCGGGCTGATGGAGGATCTGCGCCACTGCAACCTCGACTGGATCAACGAGACGCAGGCGGCAAAGCAGGGCGCAGGCGTGCTGCTGAGTATGCTGCTGGGCTTTGGCTTCGTGGTCGCGGTCGGCGCGCTCTATTTCTTCCTGCTGGCGGAGCTGATGCCGACAACAGCCTTCCTCGGCCTGGTCCTGGCCCTGATGGCGATCTTGTACGCGCTTACCGCCCGCTGGCTCATGACCCGCGGCGTAAAGCGCTTCGAAACGCTGCGCTGACACGGCAAAAAGCCTCCCCCTGCCATGCAGCGCATGGCAGGGGGAGGCATGGGCGCGGGCGCTTATACCGTGCAGTACGGGAGCGTTTTCCGGTCCGCGAAGCGGTAGGTGCGCAGAAACGGCTCCGGGCGCAGGCCCTTTTGCAGATAGTCGAGCAGCAAAAGCGCGCAGGCGCGGCTGTCGCTGCCGGCGTTGTGGTGGTCGAGGTCGAGCCGCAGATGGTCGCAGAGCGTGTTCAGCTTGTGGTTCGGCAGGTACGGATATGCCTTTCGGCCCATCTGGCAGGTGCACAGATACGCGGCCTCCGGCTTCCAGTCGATGCGATAATCGTGCAGACAGCTGGCCAGCACCCGCAGATCAAACGGCGCGTTGTGCGCAACCAGAATGCAGCCGGCCAGCATCGGCTCCAGCAGCTGCCAGAGCGCGGGAAAGTCCGGCTGGCCGCGCACCTGCTCCGGCGTGATGCCGGTCAGCGCGATATTGAACGGATCAAAGTGCGTCTGCGGGTCGACAAGCGTGTAAAGCTCCTGCACGATCTCGCCGCGCTCGATCACGCTGACGCCGATGGCGCTCATGCGCCGGTTCTGCGCGTTCGGCGTTTCCACGTCGAACGCCACATAACGTTCTTCCATAGTTCCACCCCATTTGACAGGATGGAACCAGTATAGCAGATTTTTTGCCCCTTGTCAGCCCTCTTCGATCGCGCTCGTCGGGCAGGCGTCCATGGCCTCGGCGGCAGTCTCCTGCGCGCTTTCCGGCACGGGGCCGGGCGCTGCCTCGGCAAAGCCGTCGTCCCTGAGAGAAAAGACCTCCGGGCATGTTTCGGCGCACAGCCCGCAGCCGATGCAGACGTCTTCGTTTACATGATAGTGCATACACGTTCTCCTTCCAAAAAACTGAGCCAGCCGGTTTTTCCGGCTGGCTCTAGTATTTGCGGATTTTTATCTTTTTTTCCTGTGCGGGAAAATTCCCTTGTCCAGCCGCGCCTTTGCCTTGCGCAGTCCCCGGCGGCAGACAAACATGACCGAGAACGCAAGCAGGCCCAGCACGACGAGGATCAGCAGCGACGGCTTGTCCAGCGCGCTCAGCGTAAACAGCTCCGGCAGGAAGAAGTAGCACACCACGAATGCGATGCACAGTCCGACGAGCATGGCCTTGCGGAGCTTATTCATCGGCAGCGAGGTCTGATGGACCATCAGCAGGCCGACGATGCCCATAATGCCGGTGCAGAGCGTGGAGAGCATATCCTCTTTGATATGGAATGCCAGATAGAACAGCATCACGCCGACCACGAGAATGAGGTCAGACAGCGCGGCGGGCAGCGCCCGGTAAATGACGTTCGGCATAAACCGGCCGCTGATGCGGTTCTCGTTCGGCTCCATGGCAAGGATGAACGACGGGATGCCGATGGTCAGCGCGTTGACCAGACTCAGCTGCGCGGGCGTATACGGATAGGGGAGCGTAAAGAACAGCGTGATGAGGGAAAGCACGAACGTGAAAATATTCTTGACGAGATACAGCGACGCGCTGCGCTCAATATTGTTGATGACGCGCCTGCCCTCGGCCACGACGGACGGCAGCGCGGAAAACTGCGAATCAAGCAGCACGATATGCGATGCCTGACACGCGACGCCCGAGCCGGAGGCCATGGCGATGGAGCAGTCTGCCTCGCGCAGCGCCAGCACGTCGTTCACGCCGTCGCCGGTCATGGCGACCGTGTGCCCCGCCCGCTTCATGGCTGCGACGAGCTTCTTTTTCTGATCCGGCGTGACGCGTCCGAAGACGGTCATGTCCTCCGCCGCCTTCGCAAGCTCCGCGTCCGTTTTGAGCGTCCGCGCGTCGACAAATTTCTCCGCGTCCGGGATCCCGGCACGCCGCGCGACCTCCGAAACAGTCAGGGGATTGTCGCCGGAAATGACCTTCGTGCGCACGCCCTGCTGCGCAAAATAGGAGAACGTCTGCGGCGCTTCGGGTCGGATCTTGTTGCTCAGCAGGATCAGCGCCAGCGGCATCATTTCCGCGTCCAGCGCTTCGTCCGACAGCTTCCCGTCGTAAAGCGCCAGCAGCAGCACACGGCAGCCCTTCGCCGACCATTCCTCCGCCAGCGGCAGATACTGCTCCTTTTCCGGGCAGTTTGCCAGCAGAATTTCCGGTGCACCGAGCAGATACGTCTCGTCCTCGTGGAATGACACACCACCGTATTTTTTCGCCGACCGGAACGGCATGGCGTCAATCGCCGTCTGCATGGACTGTCCGGTAAAATATCGCCGCAGCGCGGCCATGGTGTCGTTGTCGTCCTGCATGGCGCAGACGTAATCGGCCATGATCATGCGGATATCGTCGTCGATATAGCGCTCCGGCTGTAAGGGAACAATGTCGTCGACGGTCATTTTCGGCTCTGTGATTGTGCCGGTCTTGTCGACGCAGAGCGTGTCGACGCGCGCAAGCGTCTCAATGCAGCCCATGTCGTGCACGAGCGTGCGCCGGTTTGCCAGCCGGATGACGCTTGCCACCAGCGCAAGACTTGTCAGCAGATACAGCCCCTCCGGGATCATGCCGACGATAGAGCCGACCGTGCTCGTCACCGCGTCCACAATCGGGCTTTTCAGCCACAGATACTCCTTGATGAACATCACTGCGCCCAGCGGAATGACAAGGAAGCCGATCCATTTGATGAGACTCGTCAGCGAATGCATCATCTCTGACTGCGGCTGCGATCCGGTCTGCTTGGCCTCCAGCGTGAGCCGGGAGACGAAGCTGTCCGCGCCCACGGCGGTCAGCCGTGCGCGGCAGCTGCCGGACACGACAAAGCTGCCGGAGAGCAGCCGCTCGCCCGGCTTTTTGACGATCTCATCGGCCTCGCCGGTGACGAGCGCCTCGTTGACGCGGCATTCACCCGCCGCAACGACGGCGTCCGCCGGGATCTGGTCGCCGGGGGAAAAGACGGCGATATCGTCCCGCACGAGCTGGGCCGCGTCCAGCTCGACGGTCTGCCCGTCCCGCACGGCGCGGCATTTCGGCGCGGCCATGATCTTCAGCCCGTCGACCTTTTTCTTCACCCGCAGATCCTGCACGATGCCGATGAACATATTGCAGAACACGGGGCCGAGGAACGTCAAATTCAGCCACTGCCGCACGGCGATCACACAGCCTGCCAGCAGGAAGAACAGGAAGTTAAAGTACGTAAAAACGTTTTTTGCGATGATCTCCCGGACCGACGCGCCGGGAGACTCCACCGGCGCGTTGCCCCAGCCGCCGTCCAGCCGCTCCTGCGCCTGCGCGGCGCTTAAGCCCGTCTCGGCGTCCGCCTCCAAAACGGGGATCTCCTGCCGCTGCGGCCCGTCCGGCTCCTTTGGTTTTCGTTTCAGGAATGACGCTGCCACAAATGCCGTCCTCCTCCAAGTAGTTGCTGATATCATATCACATCTGCGGCAAAATTTATCAACAAACTGTATATTTTCAGAAAATCGTAAGAAATCATGCACCGGACGGGGAAATTCCGATACCGCCCATACTGCTTGCGGAAAAAGATCAGCATTTGATCGTGATTGCTCTTGTAATCAGCAAGTACGCTCGCTTGCCTTACATATGGAGACGTCCGTTTGGATGCGGGAAAGCGCGTGATATGGAAAGGGCGGTTCTGGCGGAAGGACGTCTGGCGAGGATGGAGAAACAGAACGCTTCTTTCAGATTCCCGTTTCTTCACCTCTTGCTTCGTCGTGCGTCGCTGGAGCGGAAAATCCGCAGTGTTATCCGAATAACGTGTTTTACTTGAAACTATTTGCGGATTGGGTATAATGGAAGTACAATCATGCCAAAAGAATACATCCCTTCCTTTAAAAAGGAAGTCGTCCGCCGATATGAACAAGGGATCACTTTGAACGCACGCAGCCGGGAGCTCCACATTGCGCTCAGTACCCGTTGCCATTGGCGCAAAGAATACTGTTCTATCCAAACGGCCAACCACGCCTGCACGGCGAAGGCAATTGCTCCGTTTTCCGCAATAACTGTTGGCATGGGTGCGTGCGCTTGGTATAATGGAATGGATAAAACCGGTAGCCGGGGAGGCAGCTATGGAATACTATGCGAAATCCGAAAATCTGCAGGGGCATCAGGAAACTGTGAAGGAGCATTTACAAAAGGTCGCTGCGCTTGCGCGGGAGTACGGGGAGGCGCTTGGCCTTGCAGATGCCGCAGGACTGGAAGGGCTGGTACATGATTTTGGAAAGTATACCGAGGCGTTTCAGGATGTGTGGAAAGGCAAACGAACAGGCGTTGACCATGCGATAAGCGGGGCCTGCTTTCTGGAATGCTGCTATAGGGGAAGACCCGGCAGCCGTCCTGTGATAGAGGCGGTCAATGGACACCATGCCGGTCTTGTGGCCTACGATATGATAAAGGCGGAGCTGCACGCGATTGCAGATGATCGTAAGCAAGCCCACGGAAACGCCGGAAAAACGCCCTCGATTGAAAACGCAGCGCAGCTGAAAGAGGCAAACGCCGCGTTTCAAAAGGATTTTCCTGATTTCAGACTGCCAAAGCTTCCGATACCTCCTGCCGATGAACTGGAATCCATGCTGTATACCAGATTGCTGTTTTCCTGTCTGGTGGATGCAGACTACACGGCCTCTGCAATGAATGACGACAGTACATACCTTGATCGTGCGGAGGACTGCTATTTTGACCCGCAGGCGCTTCTGGAAACACTGTACGCCTATTGCGGCAGCATCCGGCAAGCCTCCACTGCGGACAAAACCCTGAATCAGTACCGGGATCAGGTCTTTGAACAGTGTGGGAAGATGGGTGATAAGCCGGAGGGATTATATACGCTGACGGCGCCTACCGGAACCGGAAAAACGCTGGCGCTGCTGCACTTTGCGCTGCGGCACTGCCTGAAGCATGGGAAAAAGCGGATCATTATTGTCCTCCCGTTTTTGACGTTGGCGGAACAGAATGCAGATACGTATGCTAAAATCATTCCAAACGTGCTGGTCGACCATAGCCAAAGTGATTTACCGGAGGAGGCCCGGGAGCTGGCCGCCAGATGGAGCGCTCCGGTCATCATCACCACGTCTGTCCGTTTTTTTGAAGCTCTGTTTTCAGACCGCCCGACCGTTTGCCGAAAGCTCCACAACATTGCAGGCAGCGTTGTGGTATTTGACGAGGCCCAGAGCCTGCCCGCCAGTCTGACCTCCGCCACGCTTCGCGCAGTGAATGCGCTGTGCAGCCGCTATCACACGACCATGGTATTCTCCACAGCGACGCAGCCGGATTTTGCCGCGCGAAAGGATCTGAATTGGACGCCCTGTGAGATCCTTCCGGAGCACAGAAAATTGTTCGAGGCTCTGAAGCGGGTGAATGTGGAATGGCGGATCGGGAATGAAACGCCCCTCGAAGCCATTGCGGAGGAAATGGCGGGCTGTGCGCGGGTCTGCGCCATCGTCAACCTGCGCCGTCACGCCCGGCAGATCGCTGACGTACTGTCACGGCTTTGCCCCGAAGACACGGTTTTCTTTCTTACCACGGACCTGTGCCCCGCGCACCGGAGCCGGCAAATTGAGATCATCCGTCAGCGGCTGAAGCAGAAGCTGCCCTGCCGGGTCGTGGCGACCCAGTGCATCGAGGCTGGGGTAGACCTTGACTTTGAAACGCTGTATCGCGCGCTGGCTCCGCTGGATTCCATCATTCAGGCTGCCGGACGCTGCAATCGGAACGGCTGCGGTTCTATGGGGCAAGTGATCGTATTTCGCCCGGAGGACAGCCGTATGCCGTATCCTGACGACTGGTACAACAATGCTGCGGTCACAGTACAGGAAATGAATCCGCCGTTTTCCATCCATGACCCGGAGAACATCCGGGAATACTACCGGCGGCTGTTTGACGGCACGGTCGATAAACCGGAGCTGACGAAGGCAATCGACGCACGGGCCTTTGCAGAAACGGCGGCGCAATACAAGCTGATCGCCAGCGCCGGTGCACAGGTCATTGTTCCCTATGCCGCAGAGCGGGAGCTGTATGAACAGATCGCAGAGCAGCTGCGAACGCAGGGCGTCACCGGCGCGCTGCTGAAGCAGGCGGCGCCGATCACCCTGACCTGTTTTGCAAAAAATCTGGCCCTGTATGCCGAGCAGATTCCGTTTGCCCGCCGTGGCAGAGAACAGTCTGCCGAACAGGCCGCAGGCAGCAATGTCTATCTGCTGTGCCAGCAGTACGAGGACCTGTATTCGGAGCAGCTGGGCCTGCATTTTCCGCAGGAAGAACGATTTGATTCTATATTTTGAAAAAAAGCACACTGGTTGTCCGGATTATTGGACAGCTGGTGTGCTATTCTATTTTTGGAAAAAACTATTGACATCCATTTCACAGTTTATTATACTATACATGACAGCTTACACTAAGCTGATGAGTAGAAATAGGTATAGTATTATTTGAATGCTCTGCCCGTAATCCGGAGCAGAGCGAACAAATCATGGAGGTGAACATTATTTGAAAGAAATCACAATCGAGGTCTGGGGAGATTTCGCTGCTTTCAATGCTCCATACAGCAAAGTCGAGCGGCTGACCTACCCCTTTCCAACCCCATCCGCCGCCAGAGGGATTTTTTCTGCAATTTATCTAAAAAAACGGGAGTTCCGCTGGCAGATCAACCACATTGAGGTATTGAACCCCATCCGCTATATCAGCTTCAAGCGCAACGAGGTCAAATGTACCGTCGGTTCGGAGCCGATCTCCACCGAGGAGGAGCGAACGCAGCGGCAGACGACGGCGCTGCAGGACGTCCGCTACCGGATCGCGGCGTCGATCATTCCCCGCCCGGCTTTTGTGGGAAAAGAGCCCCAGCTGTATGAACAGGCGCTGCGGCGCATCCGAACGGGAAAATGTTTCCATCAGCCGGAGCTTGGAATGCGCGAGTTTGTCTGCTATTTTGAGGAGAGCGACGGGACGCGTTCGCCTATCCAGCAGTCGATGGACGCAGGGCTGATGGTCTACGACCTGTTTGCGCCGGATGATGTGGAGGTCACGAAAAAGACGAAGATCAAAATGTCCCTGTTCCACGCGGTCATGGAGAACGGCGTGATTCTGATCCCGCCCTATGACAGTCCGGAGGTTCTGAAGGGGGAAGGCCTATGCTGAAAGCACTATATGACTACGGAGTACGCCGCCAGCTGGCTTTGCCGCCGGGATTCGCGGGGAAAACCATGAAGGCATATATTTCCCTCTCTGAAAGCGATGACCATGTCAGCGTCTATCTGGGGGAAGACGAGCCTGTTCCGTGCCCGGATATCGGCAGTCTGGCCAACGGCAAGGATAAGAGCAATGTTCTTGCAGAGAAGCGCTCCGTCGTCATTCCCGAGGAGCCCGGAAGCAAAAGCACATTCTTTTTGGAGGCACTCCGCAGCGCGGCAGAGGAAGAACCGCAGCTAAAGGTCTGCGTCCGTGCACTGGAAACGCCTGAACTTGCGGCGGCCGTTCGCGCAGAGCTGGATCGGGCCAAAATCAAGCCGGGAGATCGGATCTCATTTCGGGTCAACGGGCAGTCTATCCTGCAATCGGAAAAACTTCGTACATGGTGGAAGTCCTACCGAAAGCAGTTTTTTGCGGCGGACGAACGCCCATCCGCCCTGTGCCTGATCACCGGCGAACCGACGGTTCCCATGACGACGACCACGCCGATACAGGGCCTGCGAGTCGTCGGAGGGCACGCGAGCGGGGATGCGCTGATTTGCTTTGACAAGACGGCATTCTGCTCCTATAACCAGAAAAAAGCGGCGAACGCACCTGTTTCGGAAGAGGCTTTCAGCGTCGTGAAGGCTGCGCTGGATGATCTTTTGAAGGATGCGCCGATCCTTGCAGGAATGAAATTTGTCCACTGGTTTGACCGCGAGATTCCACAGGAGGATGATCCGCTTTATACTGTGGACTTTGGTTATGATCTGCCGGAGGATGAAACGGACGAGGAAGCAGAACCGGAAGCCGCCGTCAACGAGCTGACAGCGCGAAATCAGGCGAATCAAATTCCGGAAAGCGTCTATTCCGGGCAGCCTGTTCCCGATTTGGACAACGTATCCTACTATATTCTGCTGCTGTCCGGCGCAAACAGCCGCGTTATGATCCGCAGATATGACAGAGGCAGCTATCCGGATCTTCGCCGCAATCTGGGACAATGGTATGCCGATCTGGCACTGACCAATCAGGGCGGTACCGGAAACATCAGGCCTGTGAAGCTGGCTGCTCGTCTGCTTCGTCTTTTAAAATTCCAGAAAACTGACAGTCGACCCTTTGAGCGGCTGTCAAAGGAGCTGGCCGGGATCAGCCCGGCGGTCGTGCAGGCGATTTTGTCAGGCGGATGCCTGCCGGATGCCGTCGCGGCAAAGGCGCTGGCCTATATTCGCTCGGAGCTGCTGTCGAACGACGACAGCGACACGCGAAGCACCCTGCCCAACAGTCTGGCCTGCCAATGGCTGAAGGTCTGGCTGCTCCGGAAAAATCGAATCCATCATCAGGAGGGAACAATTTTGGAAGCATACAATCTGCATCTTCGCAATGCCGCATATCACTGCGGCGGATTGATGGCCGTATATGCGGCGATCCAGAGGACGGCCATGCCGGACGTCAATACCGGCATTGTGGAGCGGTACTACGCCTCCGCCATTCAGATGCCCGCGCTGGTCATCGGCCAGCTCAGCAGCCGCTCAAATCACCATCTGGAAAAGATCGAAAACGGGTGGCTCGCCGATAAATACCGCGAGAAGCTGCAGGAAATTTCCGTCGCGCTGGGGACGTCCATTCCTGCTACGCTGAATCTGGAACAGCAGTCCTATTTTGCGCTGGGCTACTATCAGATGGGCGCGAAGCTCAATCAGGAGAGAAACAGAAACGTCGCCGCCGCCAGAGAAAAGACCGGCGCGGCAGAAGAATAAGAGGAGGAGTATCTTATGGCAATTCAGAACCGATATGAGTTCATGTATTACGTTGCGTGCACAAATTGTAACCCGAACGGAGACCCGGACATGGGGAATATGCCCCGGCTCGATCCGCAGACCATGCAGGGCTTCATCACCGACGCTGCAACCAAGCGCCGCATTCGAAATTACGTGGAGCTGGCCCATCAGGGCGAGCCCGGCATGAACATCATCATCCAGCAGGCAACCAACATCAACCGCCATATCGCGGAGGCCAAGCGGGCAGCCGGTGTTGAAGACTGCGCAAAGGCAAAGGAAGCCGTTTACGCGGGCAGAAAAAAGGCCTGTGAGCTGTTCTACGATGTACGTACCTTCGGCGCAGTCATGTCCACAGGCCCCAACGCGGGGCAGGTGCGCGGGCCGGTGCAGATCACCTACGGAAAAAGTCTGGACGCCGTTCTTCCGCTGGACATTTCCATCACCCGTATGGCGGTCGCCGACAAGGTAAAGGATGGCGCTACAGTAGAGGATTACGCGGCATGGGAGCAGGAGCAGCCGGAGGACAAGCTTCGCACAATGGGCCGCAAGCAGATCATCCCCTTTGGCCTGTACGAGGTTCGCGGCTTCGTCAGCGCCAACCTGGCTGAAGAGACCGGGTTTGATGACGAAGATTTGAATGTCCTGTTTGAAGCCATTCTGAATATGTACGAGCATGACCACTCCGCCAGCAAGGGCGAAATGGCCGTCGTTTCTCCGCTGATTATTTTCAGGCACGTTGGCACGGATACCGACGCGGCGCAGAGAATCCGTCAGGCCAAACTGGGCTGCGCCCCGGCCCACAAGCTCTTTGATCTGGTCAAGGTCACGAAAAAAGCTTCCGTTTCCTATCCCAGAAGCTATCGGGATTATGACGCGCTTGTCTCTCTGGACAGGGTTCCCAAGGGCGTGCAGATCGGGTTCAAGCCAAGTGCCTTTGAGCCGGTAGTCTGGGACGCGCTTCCCGCAGACGAAGACTGGTTCTGCCATGGATGAGTGGGAGCCGATTCCTCTTTCCCGACTGTCTCACGCAGGGTTCTGCCTGCGTCGGGCTGCACTGCTGACCAATGAGCAGGTCTGGGCGGAAAGTGCGGATACCGCAAAAGGACGTTCTGAGCATGAGCGGGTCCACACGCAGCGGATAGAACGCCGGGGCGATTCAGCAAAGCTGTATGAGTTCCCTGTATTCTCCAAAGCTATGGGAGTTTCCGGGAAATGCGACTGCATAGAAGCGGAAGCATCCGCCCAGGGCTGCATGATCCCTGCGCTGGATTTCCCGGTCAGGCTGTATCCGGTTGAGTACAAGCACGGAAAACTCCGCGCAGAACAGGAATATGAGGTTCAGCTGTGCGCGCAGGCCATGTGTCTGGAAGAAATGTTCCAGACACAGATCCCGGAGGGCGCCATCTACTACATCACATCGCACCGCCGGTATCCGGTCTCTTTTACAGCGGAGCTCCGCAGTCTTGTAAAGGAAACAATCGAAAGGATCGAGGCGTTTCGCCGAAGCTTTTCGATCCCGCCGGCGGAATACGGGGCGAAATGCAAGGCGTGCTCCCTGCGGGAGCACTGCCTTCCCAGCGTGCAGCGATCCGCGTCCGGCTACTGTATGCAGCTGCGCAAAGAGGCCATGCACGAGGAGGATGTCCCATGAAAAAGCTGCTGGAGACGCTCTATATTACAACGCCTGAAAGCTATCTGTTTGAGCGGAACGGGAATATCTGCATCTCCATCGGCGGTGCAGAAAAGGCCGCTGTTCCAATCACACAGGTGAACTCCATCGTTCTGTTCGGAAAGAACACACTCTCAACTGCGTTGCTCTCATTTTGCTCCCAAAACGACGTGACGATTACATTTCTCAGCGAGAACGGCTTTTTTCTGGGGCGGCTATGCGGCCCGGTCAGCGGAAATGTGCTGTTAAGAAAGCGCCAGTATGAAACACTGGCAGATACAGCCTTTGCAAACCGGTTTGTCAAGGATCTGCTGTTCTGTAAGCTGCGAAACAGCAGATCTGTGTTGGTGCGGTATGCCCGTACTGCCTCTGATGAAGCAGAAAAGAGCGGCGTTGCTGCGGCGGCAGCTGATTTGACCGCAATCGCAAATCGTCTGGATGATTGTACGGACATTGATTCCATGCGCGGAATCGAGGGCGCAGCTGCGTCTGTCTACTTCTCTCGCTTTGACAATCTGCTCTCCAGTCCGAAGGGATACCGCTTTGAGACGAGAAGTCGGCGTCCGCCGCTGAACGAAGTCAATGCGGTGCTGTCTTTTGTCTATACGCTGTTGGCACATGACGTTCGATCTTCGATGGAAGCTGTGGGGCTGGACCCTGCCGCCGGGTATCTGCACACCCTTCGCCCGGGGCGGCTATCCTTTGCGCTGGACATCATGGAGGAGCTGCGTGCGCCCCTGTGCGACCGGCTGGTCATTTCCATGTTCAACAGGGATCAGTTTCAGACGCAGGATTTTACGACAGACTTTGAAGCGGTATACCTCAGCGAGAAAGGGCGGCGAAAGGTTCTTGAACAGTGGCGGGCCAGAAAGCGCGAGTCCATTCAGCACCCGTTTTTGAAGGAGAAAGTTCCCATTGGGATGATCCCATACGTACAGTCTATGCTGTTTGCCCGTGTGCTGCGCGGGGATCTGGATCGATACCCGCCGTTTGTGTGGAGGTCATGACATATGATGCTGGTCGTAACCTATGATGTGGACACATCGGATTCTGCCGGGCAAAAGCGCTTGCGGAAAGTAGCAAAGATCTGTGAACGACACGGGATGCGTGTTCAAAACTCCGTGTTTGAGGTGCTCGTGGACGCTGCACAGCTGGTCGTGCTGAAACAGGAACTGGGAAAAGCTATCGATATGGAGCAGGATTCTGTCCGCTTTTATCGACTCGGCAATTCATACGAGAACCGGATCGAAAGCATGGGACGCAAGCCCCTCGTGGAAGCAGGAAGTGCCTTGATCTTTTAACGCCAACCCCTGCCGTACACATTTTTGCGGCAGGTTGGCGCATGAAATCCATGCAAGATATACAGCTTTTGGATCTCTTCTTGGAAAACCAAAGGAAGCCAGACATAAAACTGTATCATCTTTCGGCAATTTGCCGCAAAACCTCATGACGGACTTGTGGAAAATTGCTGTCGCCCCTCCCGCAGGGGCGTGAGTAGAAATCGAACGCACCGCGCAGGAGTGGCACAGGCAATTTAGTCGCCCCTCCCGCAGGGGCGTGAGTAGAAATACTTTGCTGGAAACGTACCAGATTGCGGATGTGGTCGCCCCTCCCGCAGGGGCGTGAGTAGAAATTTTATCGATGCCGACGGCGTAACGCAGGCTGGCGTCGCCCCTCCCGCAGGGGCGTGAGTAGAAATAAATCTCCATCGCGAATGAGGCCTGCGTTCCGAATGTCGCCCCTCCCGCAGGGGCGTGAGTAGAAATAGGCACGCAGACAATGACGTTATGAATGGAATCCGTCGCCCCTCCCGCAGGGGCGTGAGTAGAAATTGCGATACAGTGCGCCCGTCGCACGGGAGCCATGGTCGCCCCTCCCGCAGGGGCGTGAGTAGAAATTGCAATCTGGTAATTTCGGTTTGTGTGCTCATAAAATCGTCGCCCCTCCCGCAGGGGCGTGAGTAGAAATGGATATACAAAATTAAGCGACACCGCGTAACTGTGTCGCCCCTCCCGCAGGGGCGTGAGTAGAAATGGGTCGTCCGGCTTCTTCGAGCCGGGCCAGATCTTGTCGCCCCTCCCGCAGGGGCGTGAGTAGAAATCATTTTTCTGTACCTTTCTCTTTTATTTGCCGGGGTCGCCCCTCCCGCAGGGGCGTGAGTAGAAATACGCCAACGTCAAGGAGGGCGAGTCCTACACCGTCGCCCCTCCCGCAGGGGCGTGAGTAGAAATCGCGCCCTTCTGTTTCGTGGTAACAACGAAATCTGGTCGCCCCTCCCGCAGGGGCGTGAGTAGAAATACGTATTCCTCCATCATGCCTTTTCGCGCCGCTGTGGTCGCCCCTCCCGCAGGGGCGTGAGTAGAAATAGCTTTGTGTAATTTGCGGCAGTCATGCTGATGTTGTCGCCCCTCCCGCAGGGGCGTGAGTAGAAATAAAGCCCTGCCCAAGTCCTTCTGCCATGTAGCCGCCGTCGCCCCTCCCGCAGGGGCGTGAGTAGAAATACGCCCTCTTTCTCCGCTCTGCGCGCCTCCATGGGTCGCCCCTCCCGCAGGGGCGTGAGTAGAAATCGGTTTTACATTGTCGACCCGTCGGCAAAGAAGAACGGTACGGGTCGCCCCTCCCGCAGGGGCGTGAGTAGAAATATTTCCGACAAGCTGTGCCGTGACGCCGGAATCCGTCGCCCCTCCCGCAGGGGCGTGAGTAGAAATTGGAGCCGGACAGAGCCGCCATCCGGCAGATCGAGGTCGCCCCTCCCGCAGGGGCGTGAGTAGAAATTTTAATGGTATTTCTTACCCGGCTGCTAGCTTCTGTCGCCCCTCCCGCAGGGGCGTGAGTAGAAATTGAGGAGTTCTCTGTAAATTTTCATCTGTTTACTGTTGTCGCCCCTCCCGCAGGGGCGTGAGTAGAAATTGTACATCATTTTCTTCTATTCCTCCAATAATCGTCGCCCCTCCCGCAGGGGCGTGAGTAGAAATATTCCGAGCCTGATGTACGCACTCGGTTTTTGAGGTCGCCCCTCCCGCAGGGGCGTGAGTAGAAATGTTCCGCCGGTCGGGAGTGCCCCCGGCAGGCTGCCGTCGCCCCTCCCGCAGGGGCGTGAGTAGAAATACGGAAATCCACCGCTTCTTCTCCCGCAGCGCGTCCGTCGCCCCTCCCGCAGGGGCGTGAGTAGAAATGGGCGTGGGCTTCGCGCTGTGCATCATCGCGGGCGTCGCCCCTCCCGCAGGGGCGTGAGTAGAAATTACCGGATGTGGCCGTATGAGGCGTATGTGTTTGTCGCCCCTCCCGCAGGGGCGTGAGTAGAAATCCGCGCCGCATAACGCTCCTGCTTGACGCGCTTGTCGCCCCTCCCGCAGGGGCGTGAGTAGAAATGGATGGGACGTAAGCAAGATCACAAAGCCCGTCGAGTCGCCCCTCCCGCAGGGGCGTGAGTAGAAATTGCTCCGGCAGGCCGAAGTATTTGCGGATGATCTGTCGCCCCTCCCGCAGGGGCGTGAGTAGAAATGCGGCAAAGCACCGCCGACAAGGGAAAGGAAGATAGAGTCGCCCCTCCCGCAGGGGCGTGAGTAGAAATTCCATCAACTTTTTTCATTCATCGATCACCTCCGGTCGCCCCTCCCGCAGGGGCGTGAGTAGAAATCGATACCACTGCCGCGAAGATCTGGCCCGGCTCGAAGGTCGCCCCTCCCGCAGGGGCGTGAGTAGAAATTCACTGACGCCGACGCGAGTCTCGCGCCGGAGCTGTCGCCCCTCCCGCAGGGGCGTGAGTAGAAATGGTGTGTACGGGTCCAACGCCTCCGGCGTCGTCCGTCGCCCCTCCCGCAGGGGCGTGAGTAGAAATTGCTGCAGACAGCGAAGACGACGCTGCAGGGGCAGAGTCGCCCCTCCCGCAGGGGCGTGAGTAGAAATTTTTCCCTGTCGCGTTTTTCGAGGTTTGCATACCGGTCGCCCCTCCCGCAGGGGCGTGAGTAGAAATGAAGCATGGTTCACGAAAAACCGCCCGGCAATCGGTCGCCCCTCCCGCAGGGGCGTGAGTAGAAATAGCCTTTGCCTCGTAGACCTTCAGGATCTGCTGCCCGTCGCCCCTCCCGCAGGGGCGTGAGTAGAAATAGATTCGACACATGCTGCCCAGCCTTGATTTTTTGTCGCCCCTCCCGCAGGGGCGTGAGTAGAAATTTCGTCAGCCCGTCCCATTCCTCGGAGAACGCGAACGTCGCCCCTCCCGCAGGGGCGTGAGTAGAAATAAAATGATCGACATTGACCAGCTGCAGGCCAACGAAGTCGCCCCTCCCGCAGGGGCGTGAGTAGAAATGATCTTCATTTCCATCGTTACGCCCTCCTGCTCTAGGTCGCCCCTCCCGCAGGGGCGTGAGTAGAAATTCCTGCTGGGTGAGGGGAATGTGGAACTTTCCATCCGTCGCCCCTCCCGCAGGGGCGTGAGTAGAAATCCAGTCCTCACGGTCTGTCTGCAAGGCCGCGTCTGGTCGCCCCTCCCGCAGGGGCGTGAGTAGAAATTGTCCCGCCGGTCGGGATGCCTGTAATGGTGCCCCGTCGCCCCTCCCGCAGGGGCGTGAGTAGAAATTCAATGCGCTCGTTGATCCTGCGGCGGGCAGCTTCGTCGCCCCTCCCGCAGGGGCGTGAGTAGAAATTTGGTTCGTGAACGACTTCTGCCAGCCGATCTACGTCGCCCCTCCCGCAGGGGCGTGAGTAGAAATAAGCGGCTCCGTTAATGTCGTGCCCTCCATGACCTCGTCGCCCCTCCCGCAGGGGCGTGAGTAGAAATTGCGGCAGGAAGCACAGCAGCATCCGCAGCCGCGCGTCGCCCCTCCCGCAGGGGCGTGAGTAGAAATAGCTTCCGCCCTGACCAGCTGGCGGACGTGATCGGTCGCCCCTCCCGCAGGGGCGTGAGTAGAAATCGTAAATCGCGCCGAGTATTATCAGGCCGCGCAAGGTCGCCCCTCCCGCAGGGGCGTGAGTAGAAATGTGGACGTGGCCTTGATATCCTCAATGCAAAGTCCGTCGCCCCTCCCGCAGGGGCGTGAGTAGAAATAAGGAAAATATTAAGTTAATTAAAAAATAGGGCTTGGTCGCCCCTCCCGCAGGGGCGTGAGTAGAAATTACACCGGGCGGACCGACCGGAGACTGCGAAAAGTCGCCCCTCCCGCAGGGGCGTGAGTAGAAATCTACCAGACAAAGGGCGAGAACATCCAGTTCAAGTCGCCCCTCCCGCAGGGGCGTGAGTAGAAATAGTGCGATCGCCTCGCCCTCGGTGTGCGAAACGGGCGTCGCCCCTCCCGCAGGGGCGTGAGTAGAAATTACAAAGGGACAGACAAGGACATGAAGTGCCGCGGGTCGCCCCTCCCGCAGGGGCGTGAGTAGAAATGCATGATGTTGGGTTGACGGGTGCAGCTGCGGTATGTCGCCCCTCCCGCAGGGGCGTGAGTAGAAATACACCGGCAGTGTTCGCAGCGCTGCCCTCCACGTCGTCGCCCCTCCCGCAGGGGCGTGAGTAGAAATAAGACGGTGGACGCCAGAGGGAAGCCGACGGCGTGTCGCCCCTCCCGCAGGGGCGTGAGTAGAAATTTCTTCTGCTCTGCCGCGAAGCTCGTGTCGATCTGGTCGCCCCTCCCGCAGGGGCGTGAGTAGAAATAATCTCAAAAACACACCAGTGTGCGGGAATCGAGTCGCCCCTCCCGCAGGGGTGTGAGTAGAAATCGGCAGGCGGCGGACGCGGACGCGCGGGAGCGCCTGTCGCCCCTCCCGCAGGGGCGTGAGTAGAAATGGTGAAAGCTACATCGACGAAGCCGGAAACGAGTGTCGCCCCTCCCGCAGGGGCGTGAGTAGAAATGTAACGGTATCCGCCGGTGCAACAGTCACGGCGACGTCGCCCCTCCCGCAGGGGCGTGAGTAGAAATGGTGTACTCGCGGAGAAATTTCACATCCTGACCAGCACTGGAGCGCTGAATCTCCAGTTATTTGACTGCAAATACGAGGATGTCCGAAAGGCAGCCGTCTTGCGGACGCTTGAGGCAATCTTCTCGAAGCATTGACACGGAAAACGAAGAAAGGAAAAAAGATGACCAGACAATATCAGATTCAAAAAATCACCGGGAAACCGGACTGGAATAAGATCGAAAAAGCGCCGATCGACCAGAAACTGTGGCTGCCCTGTGAGCAGGTCAGCGCCTACGCGCAGCTTGCGTACGATGACAGCCGGTTGTATGTGCGCCTTCACGCGGAGGAACCAACGATCCGCGCAGAAAATACCGGCATACTTGACCAGCCGTGTCAGGACAGCTGCCTGGAGTTTTTCTTCAGCGCCGCAGAGCAGGATGCGCGATATATCAACATTGAGCTGAACCCCAGCCTGTGCATCTATTTCGGATTTGGGACCGGAAGAGAGGATTTGATGCGGATCCTGCTTCCGGACGGCGCAAAGACCTTGCATGCAGCCAGCGAAAGAACGCCCAGTGGCTGGGATGTGACGTACGAGCTTCCTTTTCAGCTGCTGCGGCTGTTCTTCCCGGATTTTGCTCCGTCCGGAACAATCCGGGGCAATTTCTACAAATGCGGCGATCTGACCGTGCAGGAGCATTATCTTGCGTGGAACCGCGTGGACGCGAAACGGCCCGATTTCCATCTTCCGAAGTACTTTGGAGCGTTGATTTTTTCTGAATAAGCAAGCAGCCCGGCTCTGAATTCCGAGTCGGGCTGTTAAAGATGGCGGCATCTCATTGTATCAATGGGATGCCGCCATTTTGCTATCATACAATACACCTCCATTCTCAGCGCCCTTTTTGAGCGCAAAAAAGGCGCTGGTCATTGGTCCGTCAAAACCAACAATCCAGCGTCCATAATTTTGTGAAAGATTTTTCTTCGTTTTTTCCGGAATCTCGCCGCCGCAGCCCTCTGAAAAAGGGCGCTGACAGCAAAAATTCCTTGAATATGGAAAAGCAGAGGTTCAAAACCCCTGCCATCCGTGATTTCATCTATGGAGTTACCAAAGAATTTTGAGAATAAAAAATTGCCGAACACCTTGAGACGACTGGCTTTTTTGCCATTTCATCTATAGTGTTCGGCAATCATGGAGGTGCCGCCCAGATTTGAACTGGGGAGTGAAGGTTTTGCAGACCTTTGCCTTACCACTTGGCCACGGCACCGGATATGAAAATAGGAATGCTGCGAAGGCATTCCTATTTATTTTGGAGCGGGTGACGAGGCTCGAACTCGCTACCTCCACCTTGGCAAGGTGGCGCTCTACCGGATGAGCTACACCCGCATAATGGTGCCTCCGGTCGGAGTTGAACCAACGACACGCGGATTTTCAGTCCGCTGCTCTACCTACTGAGCTACAGAGGCATATTGAGGCGAGATCACTCTCGCCTCAATACATTATGGCGACCCGGAACAGACTCGAACTGTCGACCTCCAGCGTGACAGGCTGGCGTGCTAACCGACTGCACCACCGGGCCAGGTAAATTGGTGGAAAGTACAGGGCTCGAACCTGTGACCCCCTGCTTGTAAGGCAGGTGCTCTCCCAGCTGAGCTAACCTTCCGTTCCATCAAGCCGCATCTCTCAGCGACGTGTGTATTATAACGGCCAGTTCGGCAAATGTCAAGAACAATTTTTAAAATCGTGAAACTTTTTCACTGGCGGCTACACCGGCTGCAATTCCATGCTTGAGAATACCTCCGTCAGCATGGTATCATAGCTGGTGCCGGCGCCCTCCGGCACGCTGACGGTCAGCGCGTAGCAGTAGCTGCCGTCGGAAATCACCTTGCAGCGGTACATACGCCCGCCCTCGTCGGAGGCCGCGTACCACGCAAACTGCCAGACGGGCCGGTTCTTGCCGCCGCTCTTATACACGTGCAGCGCGGACGCATCGAAGCCCGACAGCCGCCGGACGATCGCGGCGGCGGGCGCGGCGTCCAGAATTTCCGTCGTGATCTCATAGCCTCCGCCCGGCTGGGTATAGATCTGCCGCGCACCGCGCTCGGCAAAGACCTCCTCGACCGCGTCCTGCGGCAGAGAAATGCAGATCGCATAGGCCGCGCCGCCTTCAGCCGGCACACAGCCGCCGTCCACCGTTTCCCAGACTGTCTGCGCCGAGCAGGCGCACAGCAGCGCGCTCAGCGCCGCCATCCAACCGATCAGAATTCGCTTCATACCAGATCGCCTCCAATAGAAAGGAATGGTTCCATGCTTGTTTTCCTGCTTCTAATGAATGCATCCGGCTTCGCAATTATGCTGCTGGATAAAAATCTTGCCTGCCGTCACCGCCGCCGTGTCCCGGAGGCGCTGCTGCTGGCGTTTGCAGCCTGCTTCGGCAGTCTTGGTGTGCTGGCGGGGATGTATGTCTGCCGCCACAAGACGAGAAAGCCGCTGTTTACCATCACGGTCCCGCTGCTGCTTCTGGCGCAGTGCGCGATATTATATTTCCTGTTCCGCTGATCACTGGCGCAGCTTGCGCTTGTTGCCCTTGCTGTCGACGATGTAGGTGTTGTCGAGCTGCTGGCGCAGATCGCCGACGACGGAATCGATATACGCCCGGCGAAGCACGGCGCGCTCCTCATTCTCCTCCGGCGTGAGGCCGACGGTCTTGGCCTTGCGGGCCAGCTCATTGATGCGGTCAATGTCTTCTTTTTTCATAGCAGATGCTCCTTACAGAAATCTTGTAATTTCAACGCAGATGCGGCCCTTTTTCGTATTGCCGCCGACGGCGTCCAGCCGGATCTTGCCAAGACCCCGGACGGTGATCACGTCGCCCTCCGCCGCCTGCTTGTCGCCCTTTACGCAGGGCGCGTAGTTCAGCTCGCATTTTCCGGCGCTGATATACTCCGCAGCCTTGCCGCGGCTGATGGAAAAGCCGGAGGAAACAATGCCGTCGAGCCGCAGGGAGGGCACGGTGTCGCGGATCTGCCGGACCTTCTGCTCCGGCACGGAAACGTCCGGGACCACGATGCGCTCCACGTGCAGCTTCGTGCGTCCAGCGGACAGAAAGTTCTGCAGCAGATACGGCAGCACCTCGCGCGTGACGAGAAAGTCGCAGCGGCCCTCGGCCACATAGATATCTCCAATCGTCTCGCGCTTCACGCCGCAGCCCATCAGCGCGCCGAGAAAATCCCGGTGCGTGAGCGTATCGCCCTCGAAATAGGATGCGCGGACGGCGGCGATCGGCCCGTCCTCGCTCTCCAGCCAGCTCTCGTCCAGATAGTCCGGCAGATAGCAGCAGATCTCGCGCTCAGCCATGGGCGGCCCGCCGTAAAACCGGATGTCCTGCCCGCGCAGCAGCTCGGCGGCAAGCATCTGCTCCCGTTTGGACAAAAAGCACGTTGAGGCCGGGATGCTGCGCGTGGCGGCGTTCGTCATGCGCTCGTACACTCTGGCCAGCAGCATTTCGTCTTCCTTTGTCTGCGCCATGCGCGCGATCTGTTCGCGTTTGTCCATTGCTCCGCCTCCTTTCGGTCTGTATTGTACCAGTCCTGCGGGAAAAATGCAATCCTGTCCGGATTTTCTGCCTGTTTTCATTACAATTCTGTTACAAACAGGCCGGTTTGCTTGCAATCCTCCCGGCTGCCGCCTATACTGGATATAAATATACGTGGAAGGGGGCATCGCCTTGAAAAAACTGCTTTGCGCGCTGCTTGCAGCTGTGCTGACGCTGACACTTATGATCCCCTGCACAGCAACGGACTTTGCAGGCTTTTCCGACCAGCAGGAGATCGAAAACAACAACGCCGTGCGGATGCTCTACGACCTCGGCCTGATCTCCGGCTATTCGGACGGCAGCTTCGGCCCGCTGAACCCCATCCGGCGCGAAGAGGTCGCCAAGCTGATGGCGCTTTTGTGCGAGGCGGAGCCGCAGGCCCAGAACGCCTCCGCTCCGTTCTATGACAGCGCCACATCGTGGGCTGCAGATTATATCGCCTACTGCGCCGAGCACGACATTATCGCCGGCAGCAGCGGGCGCTTCCGCCCGGCGGACCATGTGACGATCCGCGAGCTTGCAAAGATGCTGCTCGTCATTCTCGGCGAGGACGCTTCGCGCTATGTCGGCGCGAGCTGGGCGCAGAACGTCGACGAGGACGCGTTTGTGAAGGGGATCTACGCGGGCGTCTCCGCCAACTATGACTCCGCCGCTACGCGCGATACGGCGTGCCTGCTGATCTACAACGCCATGCTCTGCCCCAAGGTCGCGGACGCCTCGCTGGAGGGCGATCAGCGCTATGTGCTCGACGGCCTGATGAACCCCATGTCGTATCTGGAGATCCGTTTCGGTCTGACGCGTTACACCGCCACGCTGACCGGCAACGAATGCGCCGATCTGACGAGCGCAGGCAATACGCTTTCCGCCGGGACGAGCAAGCTGGCCGGTCACAAGGCGTTCGATATCTCTACGGATCTCAGCCTGCTTGGCCGGAACGTTGATATCTATGTGAAGGACGGCACGGTCTTCGGCATTCCCTGCTATGCGGTCGACGAGGTCTATTATACCTTCACCGACGCGTCCCAGCTCAAGGAGATCTGTGCCGGCGGCGGCTTCCGCCTGACGGAGGAGACGGCGTATTACTACAACTACACGCCCTCGAACAAGGATATCCTGAACACACTGTCCGAAAATGACAAGATCACCGTGATCGACCACGACGGCGACAACGCGTTCGACGTGGTCCTCGTCACGACGAGCTATCCGGCGACGGTCACCTCCGTCTCCCCGCTGACGGTCGACGTCGACGGCGAGACCCAGACCGTCCGCGCGTTCAGCAGCACCGACGTGTTCACTGTCGGCGAGGCAGTCTACTACAGCCAGATCTGCGGAAACGGATATATCCGCAGGCTCAGCTGACAATTGCAAAACAGACCAAGGGGGCTGCCTCTTAGCGAGGCAGCCCCTTAGTCTGTCAAAAAACTGCTGTCACCACGTTTTTGCGCAGGACTATCGAGGTCTATGTAGGGACGGACGACTCTGTCCGCCCGCAGAGTAAACCGATTTTACGGAATTTCATGCGAATTCGCAGCATTTTCAGGGCTGACAGAGTCGTCGGCCCCTATGAGTCTTTCGCTTGGGCAGAGTGAGAGCTATATCAATAAGATCGAGAACAGAAGAACATTGCCGTCGATGACGGGTTTTTCTATATTTGTGAATACCTGAATATTACGCCGCAGGAGTTTTTTAACTTTGATGCAGCTGCACCGCGAAAAGCAAAGGAGCTTCTGCATGAAATCGAAAAACTGACGCCAGAGCAATCCGAGCACGTTCTGCAAATTGTCAGGGACATATCGCATAAATAATAAAGGGGCTGCAGCGAGGTTCATTTCGCTGCAGCCCGTTTTGCTGATATGATACTCAATAATTTTCTTCGCGGAGTTCAAAATAGCTCTGCGGGTGATTGCAGGCAGGACAGACCTCGGGGGCCTTTGTGCCGACAGCGATGTGGCCGCAGTTGCGGCATTCCCAGACCTTGACTTCGCTCTTTTCGAACACCTGCGCTGTCTCCAGATTGTGCAGCAGTGCGCGGTAGCGCTCTTCGTGGTGCTTTTCGATCTCCGCGACGAGGCGGAAGCGCTGTGCCAGCTCCGGGAAGCCCTCTTCCTCGGCAGTCTTGGCAAAGTCCTGATACATATCCGTCCATTCGTAGTTTTCGCCTGCGGCGGCAGCGGCCAGATTGGCCTTCGTGTCGCCGATGCCGGACAGCTCCTTGAGCCAGAGCTTTGCGTGCTCCTTCTCGTTCTCCGCTGTTTTCAGAAACAGCGCCGCCATCTGCTCGTAGCCCTCTTTTTTCGCGACGGACGCGAAGAAGGTGTACTGGTTCCGTGCCTGCGATTCGCCTGCAAAGGCTGCGCGCAGATTCGCTTCGGTTTTCGTGCCTGCATATTTGCTCATGATCCCGTCTCCTTTTTAATAATCAGTTATTTTAGTATTCCTTGCCTGTCTGAAATGATTCTAACATATCTGATTCAATTTTGCAAGTAGTTATCATTATTATTTTTAGTCAAAATAAAACTCGCCGTCCTTTTCCGGGGGCGGCGAGTTTTTCTATCCTGTCTGCCGGTCAGTCCGGCTGCTCGAAGCTGCTGTCCATGAGCGCCTGTTCAAGCTGCCGGGCGTGGTCAAGCTCGGAGTAGGGGACGAAGAAGTCCGTCCGGGTGCCGACCTCGCCGGTATAGGCTGCGGTGCGCGGGCTCCACTGGCGGATGATGACGGGGATATGGTCGTCCTTGAGAATGCCGTGATACATCTCGGCCCACGGGGAGCATTTGTTGCCAATGAAGCAGTAATCGTCCATTTTCGGCCCGCGCGTGAGTCTGCTGCCGCAGAACGCGCAGGTGTTTTCCTCGTTCAGCAGATAACAGTTTTCACAGTAAAACATGATGCAGCTCCTTCCCGGCGCTTATTTCCGCGCCCGCAGCTCTTTGCGCTCCTTCTTTGTCTTGCAGAAATGCTCCAGCACGGGGATGAACAGGAAGCAGGTAAAGGCTGCCGTAAAGCCGCCGTTATACAGGCAGAACGCGCCGTGCAGCAGCGGGACGCAGGTGACGAACGTGTAATGGATCATGCCGAATACGACGCCGGCCAGCCAGCCGTAGACGCCCGTAACAGGGGACAGGCCGTTTGCAAAGCAGAGGCCGATGACGATGGCCTGTGCGTTTGCCATGAGCGTATGTTCCGCGCCGGTGAGGCCGCAGACGAATTCCGCGATGTAGCTTGCGGCAACATAGCCCACCATGATCGGCCAGACATTGGCCGGGTGGCTGCCCTTATAGCAGCAGCAGACCATGCAGAACACGCAGCCCAGCGTCGCGGCGTTCCACTTTGCGCCGATAAGCAGGTAGTACAGGACGATAAACAGCCCGTAAATGCCGAAGTTCAGGATCGCCGCGCCGGAGCCGTATTTCGTGCCGTAGTCGACGTTGTAGCCGGAATCGCGCAGGAGCCTGCCGTATTCCTTCGCCCCGCCGAGCGCAAGGCCCCAGATGATGGCCAGCGCGAACACCACCAGACAGAAGCCGACGCTGACGGGCACGAAGCTGTCTGCCAGACCGACGTTTTCCGATGCGGGAGGCGCGGAGGTGAAGATCTTATACAGAAGCGAGCGCAGGAAGAACGCAATCAGGCCGATGGGCACGGCTGCGTTATAAAGGTCGTAGCCCTTGTGCATCTGCGGGCTGTGCGGCAGGACGGCAGGGAAGAGGAAGCCGATAAAAACGCCGACAGCCAGCGCAAGAACGATGCCGAGGCCCGTAAAGCCGTGCCACGCCTCGCCGGGATAGCGGAAGAGCATTTCCGTGATGAGCGGGGCAAGACCCGTGGAGAACAGGAAGGCATTCGCCATCGCGCCGGGCTTTTTCTTCATGGCAAGACAGTAGACCAGAACGCCTGCGAACGAGAACCAGATGTTGAGGATCGTCGTGCCCCAAAAGCAGAAGCCTGCCGTCAGGAAAAACGCGAGGACGGACACGCCGTCCGGCTTGCTGCCGGGCAGGCAGTAGATCCCGAGACACACGGCGCAGACCAGCGCGGCATTCAAAAACGTTCCGCCGAAGCCGCCGTAGCTGCTGTCAAAGTAGCTCTTGACGGTCTGGCCGGACTGCGTACAGATGCGGCCAAGGCCCGCAAAAATGTCGGAGGCCGACTCGTGGTACAAAGCAGCACTGATGACCGCGGCCAGCAGGCACAGCAGCGTGAACCCGGCAAACAGCCAGCGGATGGCGGTCTGCGGAGTCTTGAATTTTTCTTTCATACTTCCACTCTCCCTTCGAAAAACTGCCGCCGGAAAAGACCGGCGGCAGCGCGGTAAAACGGTTTACAGCGTGCGCTCGGCAGCCTCGACCACATGGCCGATGAGCACGGAGGTCGTGACGGAGCCGACACCGCCAGGAACCGGCGTGATCGCGCCGACAATGGGTTCGACCTCGGAGAACACGGCGTCGCCCGCGATAGCGCCCTTGCCGCCCTTGGAATTGACCTTCTCGGGGTCCCAGTTGATGGAGACGTCGATAACGATCTGGTTTTCGGAGACATAGTCCTTCGTCAGGCTGTTCAGAACGCCTGCGGCGGAGACGAGAATGTCCGCCTTGCGGGCGATCCCGGCCACGTCGACGGTCTTGGTGTGGCAGACGGTGACGGTGGCGTTCTTGGCCATGAGCATCATCGCGGCAGGCTTGCCGACGACGAGGGAACGGCCGATGACGACGGCGTTCTTGCCCTTGCAGTCAATGCCGTAGTAGTCCAGAATTTCCATGCACGCCTGCGGGGTGCAGGGGGCGAAACCCAGCTTCTTGCCGGTGAAGACGCCGGCGTTGGAGAGGTCGGTCATGCAGTCGACGTCCTTGCGGGCGGCCAGATGGTTGCAGATCTCGTCCTGATCGGCCTTCAGATGCTTCGGCAGGGGCCGGAACATGAGGCAGCCGTGGATGGAATCGTCAGCGTTGATCGCTTCGATCTGCGCGATGAGCGCTTCCTTCGTCACGTCCTCAGGCAGGACGAACTTCTGAACCTCCACGCCGATGAGCTCTGCGCGGGCGGTCGCGCCCTTTTCATAGGACAGGTCGGAGGGGTTCTCACCGCAGCGGACGATGGCAAGCTTCGGGCTGACGCCCTTTTCCTTCAGAGCCGCGACACGCGCCTGCAGCTTTTCGTTCATCGCAGCGGTAACTTCCTTGCCAAGCAGTAACTTTGCCATAGTTCTCTCTCCTTCTTATTTAAAGAAACCGGCCTTGACCGTCTCGAAAATCTCGTCAGCCATCTTGCCGTATTTGTCCAGCATCCCGAGGCATTTGGCGTTCATTTCCTCGGCCAGCTCCCGGTTCTGGAGCGTTTTGGTGTTGATAAAGACGTTGAGCGAGGCCGCCTGCAAAGCGGACTTCACGATGGCCGCGCCGCAGCCCGCGTCGGAGACGGCGAGGCGGGAGCCTTTGGCGGCGAAGACGGAGATCGCCTCGATGGACTCGCAGCACAGCTCCATGATGTGCATTGGGACCTGGCAGGCCGTGATCGTGGCCTTTTCCATGATCTCCGGGCGGCTGGGGTCGTCCTTGGGGATACCGTAGGCTTTGGACAGGGGGATGAAGCCCTCTGCGTCAGCGGGGACCTGATCGAGAAGCTCGGTCTGGAGCTTGTCGCATTTTTCCTTCAGGGCGATGATCTCAGCCTCAACGTCGGCGTACTTCTTCTTGCCGACGGTGAGAGAGCCGACCATGTTGCCCAGCGCCGTGCCGAGCGCGGCGACCAGCGCGGACGCGCCGCCGCCGCCGGGGGCAGGCTCGCTCGAGGCGAGCACCGTGACGAATTCACGGCAGGATTTTGTCGTATAATCCATAATAACTCCTTATTTTCAGCAAGGCAGGCGGCGGATGTCCGCCGCCTGCCGGTAAGTCATGTAAATCAGAACAGGCCGGAAACCTTGCCCGTCTCGGTGTCGACGTCGATGCGGCGGTAGGCCGGGTTTGCGGCAGTGCCGGGCATCATGGAGATGGTGCCTGCCATCGGGCAGAGGAACTTCGCGCCGCCGTACTCCAAGATGTCGCGGATGGCGAGCCGCCAGCCAGTGGGAACGCCCTTCTTCGTCGGGTCGTCGGACAGGGACAGATGGGTCTTGACCATCATGGTGCAGTAATCCTTGTACTTCGGGTCAGACTCGAAGCGCTCAGCCTTCTGCACAGCCAGAGGTGCCCAGTCAACGCCGTCGGCGCCGTAGACTTCCTTGGCGATCAGTTCCACGCGCTGACGCAGCGGCATTTCAAGATCGTACAGGAACTTGATGTTGACCGGCTCCTCGCAGGCTTCGACGACGGCCTTGGCCAGTTCGATGGCGCCTTCGCCGCCGTAGCGCCAGTGGTTGGACTCCGCGCAGCGGACGCCGTGCTCCTTGCAGAGCTTCTTGAGAAGGGCGATCTCCGCGTCGGTGTCGGTGTAGAAGCGGTTGATGCAGACGACCGGGTTGATGCCGGACTTTTTGATGGTGTTCACATGATGGAACAGGTTGCAGGTGCCCTTTTCCAGAAGCTCGAGGTTCTCCTCGGTGTATTCCTTCGGCAGGGGAGCGCCCGGGGTGACCTTCGGGCCGCCGCCGTGCATCTTGAGCGCGCGGACGGTCGCGACCAGAACGGAGACGTTCGGGGTCAGGCCGGACAGACGGGTCTTGACGTTCCAGAACTTCTCGAAGCCGATGTCGGCAGCGAAGCCGGACTCGGTGACGTGATAGTCGAACAGCTTCAGAGCCAGACGGTCAGCGATGACGGAGGACTGGCCGATGGCGATGTTGGCGAACGGGCCGGCGTGAACGAGAACCGGCTGATGTTCGACAGAGTAGCACATGGTCGGGTTGATGGTGTTGCGCATCCACGCGGTCATCGCGCCTGCAACCTCAAGATCGTCACAGGTGACGGGCTCGCCGCTGCGGGAGTACGCGACGACGATCTTGCCGATGCGCTCACGCAGATCCTTCAGATCACGGGCGACAGCCAGAATGGCCATCAGCTCGGAGCCGACGGCGATGCCGAACTTGGACTCCATCATGAAGCCGTCCAGACGGCCGCCGATGCCGATGATGATGTTGCGCAGGCCCTGCGCGCAGAAGTCCATGACCCAGCCCATCTCGATGCGCTTCGGGTCGATGTCGAGGCGCTTGAGGCCCTTCTTGGCCAGCCACTCGTCGTTGTTGTTGCGCTCGTGCTGCATACGCGCGTTCAGGGCGACCATCGCCAGGTTGTGCGCGTTCATAATGTCGTTGATATCGCCGGTCAGGCCGAGGGAGAACTCGGTCATCGGCATCAGAAGGGCGTTGCCGCCGCCGGCCGCAGTGCCCTTGACGTTCATGGTCGGGCCGCCGGAGGGCTGACGCAGCGCGCCGCCGACGTTCAGACCCAGCTTGCCGAGGCCTTCGATCAGGCCCAGGGAAACGGTGGACTTGCCTTCGCCGAACGGGGTCGGGGTAATGGCAGTGACTTCGATGAACTTGCCGTCGGGCTTATCCTTCAGACGCTTCATGACCTTGATGAAGTCGATCTTCGGGGTCTTGCCGTAGGGGATGATCTCCTCGGGCAGCAGGCCGAGCTTCTCGCGGAAATAATCCACGGGGGGCAGATTCTTTTCTGCTTCCTCTGCGATCTGCCAGTCCTTGTACACGGTCGGGTCGAGCGTGACGCGGCCGGTCTGCGGGTCTACGTACTTGCCGTCTTTGAATTCGATTGCCATATGTATTGTATCCTCCTTGCAGGCGCGGGGCCTTAACTATCCCGTTGCCTGGTATTTTCGGCGCTGCGTGTCCAGTCGTGCGCGGGTTCCGGCGCCATGTCTGTAATCGATATTGTTTTATCGGTTACGAAAAAAGTTTACCACGAACGCCTCCGGAAGTCAATCATTCCGGCGCGCTGCGGGTGTGGAAAATAGCACGAATTTTCCATATCAGAATTGTCATATTTGCCATACTACAAACGAGATACTTAATTTGTGAGAATTACACATGTCAAAAATGATATAGAATGCGCATAAAAGCCTCCCCCTGCTGTGCTCCGCACGGCAAGGGGAAGCAATGCGCTGCTTATGTCAGCGCATAGAGCGCGGAGAATTTTTTCTCCAGATAGGTCAGGAAATACTCCGGGTTCAGGCTTTCGCCGGTGATGGCGCGGATCCATTCATCCGGCGTTGTGACGGAGGCGATGGAAAATACGTGCGATTTCAGCCAGTCGCGGATGGGGAGCAGATCGCCCTTTGCCGCGCAGGCAAAGACGTCGAAGTCCTTCTCCATCGTCCGCAGGATCTGCACGCCGTAGGCAGAGCCGAGCGCGTAGGACGGGAAATATCCGGCGGGCATCGTCCAGTGCACGTCCTGCAGGCAGCCCTGCGCGTCGTCCGGAACGGCGACGCCGAGATAGTCCTGATATTTCTGATTCCAAAGCGCGGGAATTTCATCGACCGTGATCTCGCCGTTCATGAACGCCTTTTCCAGTTCATTGCGGATCATAATGTGCAGGCAGTAGGTCAACTCGTCTGCGTCGCAGCGGTTGAGGCCTGGCGCGGCGGCATTGACAGCCTCATAAAGCTGCCGTTCGGAAACGTCGGCAAACGTACCACCGCTCAGTTCCTGCAATTTAGGATAGATAAAATGGACGAATGCTTCACTGCGGCCGATCAGATTTTCGTAGAAGCGGGAAATGCACTCGTGCATGCCGTTCGTCATGGAGTTTGCGGCGTGCTCGCGGTAAAATTCCTCCGGCTCGTTCTGCATGAACAGCGCGTGGCCGCCCTCATGGAGCGTGGTGAAGATATTGGAGACGAAATTGTTCTCATAATAATGCGTCGTGACGCGCACGTCCCTGGGGCCGAAGTTTGTGGTGAACGGATGCTCGGTCGTCATGAGGACGAGCGCGTCCTGCTTTAAGCCCTCCAGCTCCAGCAGGTATCTGGAGAACGCCTCCTGCTGCGAAATGGGGCACGGGCGGGACATGAAATCCGTGCGGATGGGCTTGCCCTCCGCCTGAATGCGCCGCACCAGCGGGACGATCCGCGCGCGCAGCGCGTCAAAAAACGCGTCGAGCTGGGCGATGCTGCCGCCCTTTTCGGTGTCGTCCAGCAGCGCGTCGTAATACGTCGGCTTTTTGTTTTCGCGCAGATCGAGCGCCTTGTGCGTGTAGGAAATGATCTCGGCCAGCGAATCGCGGAACAGGGAAAAGTCCGCCGCCTGCTTCGCCTCCAGCCATTTGGAATAGGCGCGGTTATAGGCAAGGCTCATTTCGTAATTCAGCTTTGCCGGGATATTCTTTTCCTTCTCCCATGCCTCATACAGGTGTTCCACGACCTTCTTCTGCACCGGCGTCAGTCCCTCACTGTCCGCGTGCAGCTCGGTTACAAGCTGGGCATAGCGCTTTGTATGCGTGAGCCGGAAATGCCGGTCGGACAGAACTGCCATATCCGCGCCCGCCTGCTCCATGCCGTCCTTCGGCGCGCAGCACTGCATATCGAAGTCCAGCTTGCCCACGGCACGGGCATAGACGCTGGCTTCGTCGAGCAGTTTACGCAGACGGTCAAATTTCTGCTGATTTGTCATAGGAATCCCTCCTTTTCTTTCATCGTACCACGATTTGTCTGCGGACGCAAGACACGGGCATTGCGAAACATGGACGGGATATGCTATAATCCCAACAGAGTATTATATTAATGAAGGGAGATTTCCATGAAATTTTCTGAAATGCCGTATGCACGGCCCGATCTGAACGAGCTGAAGCAGCAGCTGCAGGCGCTGACCGACCGGCTGAAGGCCGCGCCGGACTATGCCGCCGCGCGCGAGGCGTTCCTCGCCCAGCAGAAGCTGTCGATGCACATCGATACGCTCGCCACGCTCTCGAGCGTCCGCAACTCCATCGACACCCGCGACAAGTTCTATGACGCCGAAGAGGAGTTCTGGAACGAAGCCGGGCCCGAGCTTCGCGCCTATGACGACGCGTGGACGGCTGCCATGCTCGAAAGCCCGTTCCGCAAGGAATTTGCGGCGGAATACGGCGATCTGATGTTCCTCAACGCCGAGATCGCCCGCAAAGCCTTCTCTCCCGCGATCGTCGAAGAGCTCAAGCAGGAAAACCAGCTCGTACAGGACTATCAGAAGCTGATCGCCAGCGCACAGATCGAGTTCGAAGGCGGCACCTACACCATCTCGCAGCTGTCCCCGTTTAAAAACGACCCCGACGACGCGCGGCGTCTGGCCGCGTGGCAGGCCGAGGGCGGCTGGTACAAGGCGCACCAGCCGGAGCTCGACGAGATCTATGACAAGCTCGTGAAGCTGCGCGACGCGATGGGCCGCAAGCTGGGCTACGACGGCTATACCGAGCTGGGCTATTACCGCATGGGCCGCAACTGCTACACGAAGCAGGACGTGGAGAAGTTCCGCGCCGCCGTTATCAAATACGTCGTGCCCGTCGCGGCCTCCGTCTATGAGGCACAGGCCAGACGCCTTGGCAAGACCTACCCCATGACCTTTGCCGACAACGCCCTCTCCTTCCGCAGCGGCAACCCGAAGCCCTGCGGCACCCCGGACGACATTCTCGCGCAGGGCAAGCGGTTCTATGAGGCGCTTTCCCCCGAAACCGGAGAATTCTTCAACACGATGCTCGATAACGAGCTTCTCGACGTGCTGTCCACCCCCGGCAAGCGGGCCGGCGGCTACTGCACGAGCCTTGGCGAGTACCGCGTTCCGTTTATCTTCGCCAACTTCAACGGCACGCAGCACGACGTTGAGGTCGTAACGCACGAGGCGGGCCACGCCTTTGCCGCGTATCTCAACCGCGACCGCGTCCCGACCGAGACGATCTGGCCGAGCCTTGAGGGCTGCGAGGTGCATTCCATGTCCATGGAATTCTTCGCGTGGCCGTGGGCCGAGGGCTTCTTTGGAGACGATACCCGCAAGTTCCGCTACAGCCATCTGGCGGGCGCGCTGACCTTCATCCCCTACGGCACGATGGTCGACCATTTCCAGCATATCGTCTATGAAAAGCCGGAGATGACCCCGGCGGAGCGCCATGCAGTGTGGAAAGAGCTTCTGGGCGTGTATATGCCGTGGATGAAGCTCGGCAGCGAGATCCCCTTCTACGGCGACGGCGAGGGCTGGCAGCGGCAGCTGCATATCTATGTGAACCCGTTCTATTACATCGACTACTGCCTCGCGCAGACCGTCGCGCTGCAATTCTGGGCGCGCATCCAGAAGGATCTGCCTGACGCGTGGGCACATTACATGGCCTACACCCGGCAGGGCGGCAGCCGCGTGTTCACGGAGCTTCTGAAAAACGCGGAGCTGGACAGCCCGTTTGAGGAAAGCTGCCTGCGCGGCGTGTGCGAGGAAGCCAAGGCGTGGCTCGACAGCTATGACCTGACCGGCATCGCATAATCACGGTTGACATTCCGGAACAAATACGGTATAGTAATTCCAGAAATATCGTTCGCGGCCACAAGGGCGGAATTGGCGTTCCCAATTCCGCCCTCGGCCTGTCTTCGAAAGAAAGCGAGGCGAGAACCCTGAAACAGAAGAAAAAAAGCTCCAACGGGCGGACGCTTGCGCGGCTGCTGCACGGCAGCTGGCGGTATTTTGCCGCCTGCATTGCCGCAAGCCTGCTCTTTACGCTTTGTGAGCTGATCATTCCGCAGATCATCCGCGTGAGCGTCGACTCCCTGATCGGGCAGGCCCCGGTGAAGTCCGCGGCGGCGCGGCCTATCGTCGAAGCGCTCGGCGGCGCGGCGTATCTGCGGCAGAACCTCTGGGTCCCGGCGGTTTTTATGGCGGGACTCGGGCTTCTCTCGGCCGTTATGCGCTACTGCGTGAATATCTACAGCTCCAAGGCGGGCGAAACACTCGTCAAGAACAGCCGGGACCTGCTGTACCACCACATCCAGCACCTGCCGTGGAAGTGGCATATGCAGAACCCCACCGGCGATATCATCCAGCGCTGCACCTCGGACGTTGAGCGTATCAAGACCTTCTTTGAAGAGCAGTTCGTCTCCGTGTTCCGCGCCGTGGCGATGATCGTGTTCGCGCTCGTGTGTATGGCGCTTATGAACTGGAAGCTGGCGCTCGTGCCGGCAATTATGTTCCCGATCATCATCGTCTATTCTCTGCTGTTCCACAACTCCATCCGGGAGCGCTACACCGCCTGCGACGAATCCGAGGGCGTGCTGTCCACCATCGCGCAGGAGAATCTGACCGGCGTGCGCGTTGTGCGCGCCTTTGGCCGCGAGGAATACGAGCGGCAGCGCTTTGAAAAGCAGAACGAGGACTATACCACGCTTTGGGTGCGCCTGTGCCGCACGCTTTCGGACTTCTGGGCCGTCGGCGACGCGACGGCCTGCATCCAGACGATGCTTGTTGTGCTGATCGGCAGCATTCTGTGCGTGCGCGGCGAAATGACCGAGGGCGAGTTCGTCTCCTTCGCCATTTACAACACCATGAGCATTTCTCCCGTGCGCCGTCTGGGCCGCGTGATCTCCGAGATGAGCAAGGCGGGCGTCTCCGTGTCCCGTATCGGCGAAATTCTCGACGCCCCCTGCGAGCAGGACAGGCCGGACGCGAAGGAGCTGCCCATGGACGGCGATATCGTCTTCGACCATGTTTCGTTCCGCTATGAGACGGGGCCGGACGTGCTCTCGGACGTGTCCTTCACCATTCCCGCCGGGTCGAGCTTCGGCATTCTGGGCGGCACCGGCTCCGGCAAGAGCAGCCTGCTGCTGATGCTGTGCAGGCTCTATGCACCGTCGGAGGGCCGCGTGATGGTCGGCGGGGAAGATTTGGCGGACATGCCTGCGGCATGGGTACGCGACCATGTGGGCGTTGTGCTGCAGGAGCCGTTTTTGTTCTCGCGCACGATCGAGGAGAACATCGGCATCTGCGGCGCGGACGGCGAAACGGTGCGCAAAGCCGCCGCGACGGCCTGCATTGCCTCCGATATCGAGCAGTTCGCGAACGGCTATGACACCATGGTCGGCGAACGCGGCGTGACGCTCTCGGGCGGACAGAGGCAGCGCGTGGCCATCGCGCGGATGCTGACGAAGAAAACGCCCGTGATGGTCTTCGACGATTCCCTGTCCGCCGTCGACACGCAGACGGACGAGCACATCCGCGAGGCGCTGAACCGGGATCTGGCCGGGACGACGACCATCATCATTTCCCACCGCATCACGACACTCATGGACTGCGACAATATTCTGGTGCTGGAGCACGGAAAGGTCCTCCAGCGCGGCACGCCGCAGGAGCTGCTGCGGCAGCCCGGCCTGTTCCGGCAGATCTATGATATGCAGATGTCCATCGGAGAGGAGGAGCCGGCATGAAGCAGGAAAAAGAAAAAAAGGGCCTGCCGTTTTTCGGCATCCCGAAGCTGGCCCCTTATTTAAAGCCCTATAAAATGCTGTTTTTCTGGATGGTCGTGACCGGCACGGTCGGCAGCGGCATGGACGCGATCATCCCCCTGTTCCAGCAGCACGCCATCGACCATTTTATCGCCGATAAAACCATGCAGGGCGTCGGCGGCTGGCTGGCACTGTACATTCTGGTCATGATCATCCAGACCGCGACCAACTACATTTCCGCCTACGGCGCGTGCAAAGCTGAACTCTATATCGGCCGCGACTTAAAGCGCGAGACGTTCAACCATCTGCAGACGCTGTCCTTCTCCTACTTCAACCAGAACAGCGTTGGCTATACCCACGCGCGCGTCATGTCCGATACCGACCGCATTGCAAGCACACTGGCCTGGGGTCTGATGGAGGCCGTGTGGTACATCGCGTATCTGCTGCTGGCGATCGTGATGATGTTTGCGCTCAACTGGAAGCTGGCGCTGTGTGTGATGGTCATTGTGCCGGTGCTGGTGCTCTCGGGCGCGTATTTCCAGAAAAAGCTCGTCTTTTTTCACCGCCGCGTGCGCGAGCAGAACTCGAAGATCACCGGCGCGTTCAACGAGGGCATCACCGGCGCGAAGACGACCAAAACGCTGGTCATTGAGGACAAGGTCGAGCAGGAATTCGACGATCTGACCGGCGAAATGAAGCGCCTGAGCGTCCGCGCCATGCACTTCCGCGGCGTGTTCATGTCCACGACAGCCTTCGCCGCGTCCATCGCGCTGGCGATCGTCCTGTGGCGCGGCGGTGTGATCACAAGAGACGGCGTGATCCTGATCGGTACGCTGTCGGTGTTTATGAACTATGCGCAGGGCATGATGGAGCCGATCCAGTGGCTCGTGCAGGTCATGTCGTCGCTCGTCAACGTGCAGGTCAACGTCGAGCGCGTTACGAGGCTTCTCGAAACGGAATCCGACGTCAGCGATACGCCGGAGGTCACGGAAAAATACGGTGACGCGTTCCAGCCCAAGAAGGAAAACTGGGAGCCGCTTTACGGCGACATTGAATTTCAGGACGTCACCTTCCGCTATCCCGACGGCAGCGAAAACGTGCTGGAGCATTTTAACCTCAAGGTCCCGCAGGGCACGAATGTCGCCATCGTCGGCGAGACGGGCGCGGGAAAATCCACGCTGGTCAACCTTGTCTGCCGCTTCTTTGAGCCGACGCAGGGCCGCATTCTGATCGATGGCCGCGACGCGCGCGAGCGCAGCCAGCTCTGGCTGCACTCGAACATCGGCTATGTGCTGCAAACGCCGCATCTGTTTTCCGGCACGGTTCTGGAGAACCTGCGCTACGGCAGGCCCGACGCGACGATGGACGAGATCGAAGCGGCCGTAAAGGCTGTCTCCGCCGACCAGATCATCGCCCGCCTGCCGGACGGCTATAACACCGACATCGGCGAGGGCGGCAATACCCTCTCCACGGGCGAAAAGCAGCTTTTGTCCTTTGCCCGTGCGCTGCTGGCTGACCCGCGCATTTTCGTGCTCGACGAAGCGACCAGCTCCGTCGACACCGTGACCGAGCGGCTTATTCAGGACGCCATCGAAAAGGTCATGGCGGGCCGTACCTCGTTCATCATCGCGCACCGCCTGTCGACCATCCGCCGTGCGGACGTGATTCTGGTCGTGCACGACGGCAAGATCATCGAAAGCGGCACGCACCGCTCTCTGATGGAGGCAAAGGGCGCGTATTATCAGCTCTACACCCGCCAGTACCGCGAGGAGCAGACCCGCTCCATGATGGAATAAGCAGCGCTAAGAGCGAAGACCCGCCCGTCAGGGCGAGGCCGCTCTGGTTTACTGCTTTTTTGTCTGCATGACCATCAGAACGCCCTGTTCAACCGTGATCTCTGCCTCCGGCGCGTCGAATTCATTGCTGACGCCGAGCGGGAAGCGGTTGTCCAGCGCGGCGTTCTCCAATTCGTATTTTACCCCGCGCAGGCACACGCCTGTGCTGGCGTCCGAAAGCGAAAACACGGACAGGCCCCAGCCGGGCCGCTTTTTCAGGCGGAGCGTTCCGTGCGTCAGGAAGCTGATCACCGAGCCTTCATCCAGAATGGTCACGGACGCGCCCTGTATGGCGGCGTTCGCTGCGTTCTGGAGATTGGCCAGCGTGTGATCCAGCCGCCCGCCCAGCGCGCAGGTCAGGACCAGCGTCCGGAAGCCGTGCGCCAGCGCGTATGTGATGGCGTGGCCGGTGTCCGTGTCGTCCTTCTCAGGGATCAGACGCTCCACGGCTACGCCCGGCGCGACTGCACCGGAATAGGAGTCGAAGTCGCCGATGAACAGATCCGGCGTCAGACCGAGCCGTTCACAGTAGGCGTAGCCCCGGTCGCAGGCAATGACAAAATCGCCCGGCTGCTGCTCCGGCGCGGGGCTGAAAACGCCGCCGGAGACGATGATGCAGCGGTTTTCCATAAAAAATGCTCCTACCTTCTGTTTTGAATGCGTCTGCGCGCGTTCAGCAGCATATCAAGCAGGCTCAGCGTCAGGCTCACGCCCGCCGCAATGCCGAGCACGAACACGCTGACCCGGTAGCCGTAGAGCTGTGCCTGCCCCCAGTCCTGCCGGACGAGTGCGCTCATGGCGTAATAAAGTGTCCCGCCTGGCACGAGCGGAATGAGGCCGATGATGAGGTACTGCTGCGCAGGCGTTTTCTTCACGCGCGCGAGCACCTCCGACCAGACCGCCGTCACAGCGCTGGCCGTGAAGGACTGCAAAAAGACAGATTCCGTCGCGCATCCTGCCAGCAGATATGTACCCCAGCACAGCGCCCCGCCCAGCGCCGCCAGCGGCAGCAGCTGTTTGCGCACGTTGAAGATCAGCGCGAACCCGGCGGAGCCGAGCAGCGCCGTCAAAAGACCGATGAAATTCTGCATCCGTCACACCCCCAGCAGCCAGCCGGACAGCGCAAAGCCCAGCGCCAGCGCCGCCGCCCACAAAATCGTCTCGATCAGGCGCATCACGCCCGAAATTGTATCGCCGATGAAAATATCCTTGACCGCGTTCGTAAACGCGAGGCCAGGGATCAGCAGCATGATATCGCCGATGATGATCTTGTCGCCGTGCAGCGCAGGAAGCGCGCGGCAGGCCAGGCTGATCAGGCTCCCGACGCAGAAGGCCGCAAGAAAATTGAACAGTACCTTGTTTTTGCAGATCAGCGGCAGATACATCTGCAGCAGGCACAGCGCCAGCGCAAAGACCGCCGCCGCCAGCCCGTCTGCTCCCGCGCCGCCAAAGAAGACCGTCAGCGCGCCCGCGCCCAGACAGCTGCCCGCGAACAGCTTCCACCGCGCAGGGCGGCAGCGCTTCGCCAGATGCAGCCGGTCGGCCAGCTCCTGCACCGGAAAGGGCTTTTCGCAGTAGCTGCGGCTGATGGCGTTGATGGCCTCCAGCTTTCTGAAGTCCGTCACGGCGGATTTCTCGATCCGCCGCGTCTGCGTAACGCTTGTCTCGTCCGGAAAGCACATTGTCAGTACGATGCTGGATGTGATGACAAACACGTCCATCCGCACCGCACCATAGGCCAGTCCCATCCGTGTGAGCGTCTGCTCGACGCGGCGCACGTCCGCGCCGTCGGCCAGCATACTCTCGCCAAGCTCCAAAAGCGTATGGAGCATCAGCGCCGTATCCTGCACATCCTCGCCTCCTCTGCCATTTTGTTTTTAGGGTGTATCTGAAAACTCATGATGTGACCGG
>CDYS01008490.1_pt1 | contig 125210 bp, 124 predicted proteins | sample 557491 | NCBI WGS metagenome assembly CDYS01 (sample SAMEA3182057, study PRJEB8094) | gut metagenome | biome: human; feature: gut; material: Stool; isolation source: human stools | place: Canada | collected 2012-11-26
GACTATCTTAGACTGGATTTTTGAAGGGATCGTGACATGGATCTCCAGTATTGCCTCGCAGATCATGGACGCGGTTTCCGGCCTCTTTCTCAATGCGTTGGGAACAGACATGGTGACCATGGAGGAGTATTTCCCCTTCATCACCAAGGCCTTTGACATCATGCAGTACACAGCCTGGGCAGTCCTTTTTCTCATTGTGGTCTGGCAGCTGTTCCGTGCGTTCGGAGGACCCATTACAGAAGCCGAAAACCCATGGCAATTAGTTGTGCGTGGCGCGATTTTCGCGCTGCTGATCGGATACGCAAAACCAATTTTCATGCTGGCGCTCGACATTGCCAGAGCGCCGTATACGGCACTGATGGATGTAAGCATGACGGCGGAGGAATTCACCTTTGCCGGTGTGGAGCAGGTACTGAGCAACGGACTGCTGACAATCGTTTCAACCGTGACGGTTGTCGGGCCCATACTGGTTCTGATCCTGCTGATCGCGCTCGGATGGAATTACTTCAAGCTGCTGCTGGAGGCGGTCGAACGGTATATCGTGGTCGGTGTGCTGTGCTATACCTCCCCGCTGGCATTCTGCATGGGCGGCTCCAAGGCGACTAATCAGGTTTTTAAAAGCTGGTGCAGGATGGTGGGCTCGCAGCTTCTCCTGCTGGTCATGAACGTGTGGTTTATCCGGGGCTTTAACTCCTCAGTAGGCCAGTATATCGGAAACGGCGGCGCGCTGAGTACAGGGCAGGGATCTATCTTTCTATGGCTGTTCTGCGCACTGGCATTCCTAAAGACCGCGCAGAAATTCGACAGCTATATGGCCGCCATGGGACTGAATGTGGCGCAGACCGGTTCCAGCATGGGCATGGAGCTGCTGATGGCCGCAAGGGTGATCAGCGGCGTGGGACACAGCGCAAAGAGCGCAGGCAGCGTGTTCGGCAGGGGCGGTTCGACTGCAACCGGAACCGGCGCCGCGGCCAGCGGCTTTGCATCCGGCTTTGCCAGCAGATTCAAGGGTAACAGCTATGTCCGTGATGCCGTCGTTGATGGAGGTACCCGCATGGGCATGGGCGGCGGCGTCGGCTTTGTCGGGCGCGTTTTTGGCGGTGTAGCTGCCAGAAACGGTGCAATGCTTACGGGAGAATCCATCTCCTCCGTAGCAGCGCGTCCCGCAGAAGCCGCCGGCACTATTGCCGGCGATATCGCCGACCGCAGCCTTGGCAACTACATGCCTCAGCTTGCGGGACATACACTCAAGGGAACCCAGATCAGCGGCGGACATATCAGCACGACGGCGACCGGCACAGACGGCAAGGTCAGCAGTGTGGAAATGTTCAATACGGCGCAGTTTGAAAAACCCGCCGCTCCGCACTCCGTTGTAACTGCCACTGACGGCAGCACCTGGTATCAGATGGCCAGCGGAGAGGGTCGAAACGCCTTCTACGATGCGCCCGGGTTTACCGGCAGCCCCGCCGAATCCGAACAGGTTGCAGCAGCCTTCCCCGGCGCTGCTGAAGGTACAGTCCTTCGCAACACGGGCGACGGCATCATGGAAGCCAGCAGTGAGAGCGGAAACAGCCTGTGGTACAACAGCGCGTATTACAATGAGCCCGACGCACCGCACACTGTCATGCAGGCGGCAAACGGCGTAGACTGGTACGCTATGCAGCAGCACGCGGAAGCGCCTGCCTTTGAACAGGGAGAGGCCGCAGACGCATATAACCAGGCGGCCTTCCGCAACTTCATGCCCGGCTTTGAGCAGCAGGTGGCACATGTGGACGGCACGCATCGGGAGGACGGGCACTTCGAGGTCCGCCATACCGATGGCTCCGGGACAGTCTTTTACGACACCGCCAGATTCGCCGCACCGCGCGGGGATTATCAGGTATATGAGGACGTCAGAGGGCAGCAATGGATCGCCATCCATGGAGACCCCGCTGTGGAACGCAAACCGGTGTTCGAGGACGGAAAGCCCGTCTACGACGGTGAAAACGTCCGCACGGTGTCCGTGGAGTCGGTTCGATACAGGAACACGCCCAGCCGCTTTAAGGAGCCGGAAAAGCGTTCGGACAGCGGCATAAAGGCGCCGAAGCGCAGGAAATAAATGCAGCGGGCAACAGCCGGAGCGGATGACATCCCTCCGGCTGTTTTTCCTGCCTGCGAATAAAGAAACCAGCCGCCACGCGCGGCTTCGGATACTCACCGGGGAGGTGTAAAAGAAAATGGCTGAGCCGGATAAACGGCAGATAGGCGACGGCAGCGATAATTACGGCGAAGCTGCCAAGCAGATGGCCAAAGCCGCAAAGGAAGCAGGAAAAGAGACGGCGAAGCAAGCCGCCGTGAAAGGCGCTGAAGCCGGCGCCAATGCAGCAGCCGCAACGGTGCAGGCAGGTGTGGAGGGCGGCAAGGCGGTTGCCGAGATAACCGCAGGAACCGCCGCGGGCGGACCGTGGGGTGCGATTTTATCGGCGGCATGGGCCATGCGTCACACGCTGTTTAAGATACTTGTCTGCATCTGCCTGTTTTTCCTTGTCATTATCGTCCTGATCGTTTCACTGCCCAGCGTTGTCACAAACAGCGTGTTTGGGCTGGATGGGTCGATGGTGGACATGGAAAACCCCACAACACTGCTGGAATCCTATAACGACCTTGCCGCAGATATTTCCGCAGTTGTGGAGGAAGGGTATGACGCAGCCCTCGCAAAAGTCGAACAGATCATTGAGGACGGCGGATACGACTACGATCTGTCTATGGATGCACTTATCAATTACGCACAGGGTTCCGCTGGATACGATGTAAGCTATATCCTTGCGGCCTACTCCGCATCGCTTCAACAACGCAATACCGGCAAGGAGGATATGCTGGCAAAGCTTCGCAGCGTTGCCGACAGTATGTTTCCGGTATCTTTCGTAGAGAAGGAATCGGAGCAAATCGTCCCCTTTACCTACGCTACATACAGACCCGTTACCGTGACGGTCGTCACATCGAAGACACAGACGGGAACCATCAATGGCATTCCGCAGTACCGTTATACCACAGCCCGTCGCACCTACTATGAGCCGGACGAAACAATAACAACATCGGAGCCGGTCAATGTGGCAGCCTATACGCCTGTGGCAGTTTCCGTTCCCATATACAGCGGAGGCAGAATCACCGGCACACGAAGCGAAATCTATTATGAGCAGGGCGGCACGGAGACGCTCACTCCGGAAACGGAGGTCGTAAAGTATGTGGAATGCACCGTACAGCCATTTGATAACAGCGTCATCATCCGAGCCTTCGGGATCGATCCCTCCGCCACCTATGACCAATTCAAAATAACCTATGGCGAGGCCATTCAGAAGATGGCCAACGCCTTGAAAATGACGCTGTATGGGACATTAGGCAACGGGCAGATGGTTCCCTTGACCGATGCGGAGTTGATCGCCTTTGTCAACGCGCAGAACTGCAGCCCCATGCGGAAGCACATCATTACAACGGCATTGTCGCTGGTGGGCAAGGTCCCATATTTCTGGGGCGGCAAGTCGGCGCCCGGCTGGAACGATGCTTGGAACACGCCACGGCTGGTGACGTCAGCCGGTTCTCCGACGACCGGCACGATTCGGCCCTACGGTCTTGATTGCAGCGGATTCACCACATGGGTATTCAATACGGCAGTAGGCGTTGAGATCGGCGCCGGCTGCAACGGACAGTACCCGAATACCTACGGCGTCTCCGCAGCGGAGCTGCTGCCGGGTGATTTGGGATTCCTTGCGGATGATGACGGCTGGGGCCATGTGCTTATTTTTGCCGGATATGATGCGGAAGGGACCCGTATGTGGGTGCATTCCTCCGGCGGCATCGGCGTTATCCTGAATACGCCAAGCTATGAAGGAAGGCTTTCCTATCGCCGCCTCAGCATCGTGGATTACGATGCGCCGGTGGTAAACGCCCCCATCGGCGAGGCGCTTTATACGCTGGAGGTAGAGGTGACGCATTACTGCGCCTGCGCAAAGTGCTGCGGCAGCAATGCGCAGGGGCTTACCGCCAGCGGCAAACAGGCAGCGGTTGGTATGGTCGCTATGTCCAGCCATTATCCCTTCGGCACGCAAATCATGATAAACGGTACCATGTACACCGTGGAAGATCGGGGCGGCTCGGGCATAGAGAACAATATCCATCGCGTGGATATCTATGTGCCGGACCATCAGCAGGCGCTGCGGATGGGACGGTATACCACAACCGCAACAATTTACAGATTAGGCAGGTGAAAAACTTGGACGAAAGAGAATACAACAACGTGTACGCAATCCCCGCAAACTATACGGACAGCGGCAAACTGCTGGGAGGGATGATCGATACCCGTAACGCAATTGAAACCGTGATTCTGGTGCTGGCTTTGGGCTATCCGGAGCTGATCCTGATCCCCATGCCCGGCACCATCCGCATCGTGGTCATGACGGTCACGCTGCTGCCGCTGGCGGTGGTATCTGCAATGGGCGTGGATGGCGGGTCGCTGTTTCAGTACATCGGCCATATCATCCATTTCTGGACACACCGCAGGAAATTACACTTCAGGAGGATCGGATACCGCTATGGCCAAAGCAAAAGGAAAAAGAAACCACAGAAAAGAAAAGCTTGAGTTTGTACAGGATTATTTGCCCATCCGCGACCTGAAAAACGGGATCATTGAAACGACGGACAACCGCTACATAAAAATCCTTGAGATCGAGCCGATCAACTTCACGCTGCGCTCCGATGAGGAGCAGTTCAACATCATCTCCAGCTTTGCCAGCTGGCTGAAGATATCCCCCATGCGGCTGCAGTTCAAGTCCATTACGCGCCGCGCGGACTCAGATAAGCACATATCCATGATCTGCGAGGAATTGGAACACGAGGAGAATCCGCAATGTAAGGAGCTTGGCGAAGATTATATCGGACTCATCAAGGATGTGGGAAATCGGGAAGCGCTGACGAGGCGCTTCTTTCTGATTTTCCAGTATGAGGCGGTAGGCCGCAACGAAAGCGACGACTATGCAAAGATCTATGGCATGCTCCAGACCGCCGAGCAGACAGCGCGGGCGTATTTCATGCAATGCGGCAACAGCATCGTCCAGTCCAAAGACCCGGATGAAGCGACTGCCGAAATCCTATACATGTTTTACAATCGGCGCTCCTGCACGGACGAACCGTTTTCCTCCCGTGTAGATCGCATCGTGGTGGACACCATGGCGGCAAAGAAGAAAATCATCGGCATGGACCCGGTGCCGCCTATCCGTATGACCAACTTTCTGGCGCCCCGCGGCATCGACCTGAGCCATTATAACTATGTCGTTATGGACGGGCTGTACTATTCCTTCCTCTACATCAAGGCAGGCGGATATCCAAGCCGCGTCCGGGCCGGCTGGATGTCCTCGCTCATCAACGCCGGAGAAGGAGTGGATATCGACGTCCATCTCCGCCGTGAGAACCGCAGCCGCACCATAGATAAGGTCGCCCAGCGGATCAGGCTTAACCGCACCAAGCTCAAGAGCATGCAGGATACCAGCACCGATTATGAGGAGCTGACCAATTCCATACAGGCGGGCTATTTTATCAAGAATGGCATCGCCAACTACAACGAGGACCTCTTTTACATGAGCGTTTTCATCACCGTATCGGCCAAAACCTACGAGGAATTGCTTTGGCGCAAGCAGCAGATGGTGGATATGCTCAAATCCATGGATATGTACACCAGCGAGTGCAGCTTTCAGCAGGAGGCCGCACTGCAGTCGGTGATGCCGTTCCTGAAAATCTCTCCCAAGCTGGAGAGAAAGGCGCAGCGCAATGTGCTGACCAGCGGCGCCGCATCCAGCTATATCTTCACCAGCTTTGAGCTGTCGGACGACAATGGCGTGCTGTTGGGCATCAACCGATACAACAACTCCCTGTGCATCGTGGATCTGTTCAACACAAAGATCAATAAAAATGCCAACCTGAACCTGCTGGGCACATCGGGCGCAGGAAAGACCTTCACCATGCAGCTGCTGGCGCTTCGGATGCGGATGCGCGGCATTCAGTGCTACATTCTGGCGCCCATCAAGGGACACGAATTCCGTAGAGCCTGCAATAAGATCGGCGGCGAGTTTATCAAGATCGCACCGGGCTCCCCCCACTGCATCAACGTAATGGAGATACGGCATACCATGTCGCCGGAGATGGAGCTGATTGACGAGATCGATTATGTGGAGATGGGCTCCATGCTGGCTCGAAAAATTCAGCAGCTCATGACCTTCTTCGGCCTGCTGATCCCCGATATGAGCAATGAAGAGGAACAGATGCTGGATGAAGCGTTGATCCGAACCTATGCGGACTTCGGCATCACCCATGATAACGACTCCATCTATACGGATATGGCCTCCGCTCCGCCCAAAATGAAGCAGATGCCTATCCTGGGCGACCTGCATAAGCACCTGCAGGAGAATCCCATGACCCAGCGGCTGGCGGCCATCATCAGCCGTTTTGTCACCGGCAGCGCCCAAAGCTTCAACAGGCAGACCAATGTAGACCTCTCTAATAAATACATCGTACTTGACCTGTCGGAGCTGAAGGGCAAGCTGCTTCCGGTGGGCATGTTCATCGCACTGGATTATGTGTGGGATCAGATAAAGTCCGACCGCACCAAACGCAAAGCCATCTTTATCGACGAGATCTGGCAGCTGATCGGCGCCAGCTCCAACCGCATGGCCGCAGAGTTTTGCCTTGAGATATTCAAGGTTATCCGCGGCTTCGGCGGAGCGGCCATTTCCGCAACGCAGGATCTGTCGGATTTCTTCGGTCTGGAGGACGGCAAGTACGGCAGGGCGATCATCAACAACTCCAAGAACAAGATTATTCTGAACCTGGAGCCGGACGAGGCCCGGTATGTGCAGGAAACGCTGAAGCTCACCCGCACGGAGATCCGCGCCATCACCCGCTTCGAGCGCGGCGAGGCGCTCATCAGCTCCAACAACAACAAAGTGCCCGTGGTGGTGAAGGCCTCCAAGCTGGAAAAGGAAATGATCACCACGGATCGTGCCGAACTGGAGGCAATCCTCAAAGAACGGCAGAGGGAGAAAACGCATTCAGCGTAGAATACGCATTTCGCAAAGAATACGCACACACAGAAGGAGGTGAACAACATGCTGCTTGATGATGAGCGCCATGTGATCAAATGGTTGTCGCAGTACGGCGCACTGACCAAAACACAGGTGATCCGACTGCTGCGGGACAAAACCCCGGAGACGGCGGAGAAGATTCTTCGCAACCTGAAAAGGGAGCATCAAATCTCGGACGTGGCCGGTGGCTACTATCTGGCTTTGGATGGACTATGCAAGCCGGATCAGCGGACGATCCTTGCCGTATGGGTGCTGCTGCGGTTTATCGACTATGTGGATCCCATGGCGCATTATCCTGCGGTCTACCCGTCCCAAATCTTTTTTCTGAAGGAAAACACCGGCTATGAGATCGTTGTGCTGTATGACGGCGAGCAGCACCTTAGCAAGCTGCTGCAGCCGCAGGATGACGAGATGAAATATATCTTTGTCCTGCCCAATATCGCCATGGCGTCCCAGATGATGCTCCCCAAGGCGCCCTGCCTGTTTGCAACCGTCAACTTTGCCGGGCAGGAAGAACCGGACATTACATTTTACACAGAGGAGGCTGCAACCGATGGACTCGATAAACTCGTTCATTCATCTGCTGGATAAAATAGAGACGCAGAATCGACGGCTCGGCATGACCATAAAAAATCTCCGCTGTCTGACCGGAGGGAAAAGCATGGAGCTGGCGTATGCCATGGCGCTGAAGCTGGCTGAGGAAAGCGAAAAATTGACGCTGCTGACCAGAGCGCTTCCCGCCTACACGGGAAATCCGCGGGCACTGCAGGATGTGGATGCGGTTGCAGCAGAGTCGGTTCCAATAGAAGCGGGCTTTACCATCGAAGGCTGGTTCTGCATCCGGCTGCCTCTGCTGCTCCCCAAAAAGGAGAGGGGCTCCGCCTCCTATATTCGGGGCATCCTGTACCCCGCGCTCAGGAGCTTCTTTCAGGGCAAAGCGCCGGTTCGATACCCCGAAAGCATTATGATATTCCGCCATGTATATGAAAAAGGCAGGCCGGAGCGTCGGTACCGGGATCATGACAATATTGAGATCAATATGGTCTCCGATACCGTCGCCATGTATGTGCTTACGGATGACGCGCCGCCGTGCTGCGATCATTTCTACTGCAGCGCGGCCTCCACGCAGGAGCGTACGGAGGTGTATGTGGTCCCGGCACGGGATTTTCCCCAGTGGCTGGTGCTGGAGCCCCTGATCCCGGATGAGGGGGTGATGCTCCATGAAAATGTGCCGGAGCAGCGTCAAAAACATGTGTAAAAACAGGGCAAAAACCCGCCTCCCCAATGACATATCTTTTAACAGCCGGAAAACACCGATGAAACCGATATTTTTCAGGCTTTTTGCGCGGACGGTTTCCGACAAAGAGAGCAGTCATGTTGTCGGAAAGCTCCTGCATTCCGGGGTTTGAAACAATGATTACCGTTCGACCGGGAAGTCATGTGCATCGGCTTATCACAGTGCTTGGGCTCGCCGGCGAATACCCTGTCCGTTCGCTTGGCGTACTGGGAAACGAGCGTACTCTCAGAGCGCTGGTGAGTAAACTTTCCACAACACAGGAGCTTCGTAATCCGGATACCGGCGAGCGGATGAGGGTAAAGCTGCTGCAGCTGACCGGTATCGGGAATGCCAAAGCAATTCGTTTCTGTAAGGGCGCTCTCCCCATACTGGAATGGATACATCCGGACGCATACGGCTATTATATGGCCGCGTTTTACAGTCATAGATTCCCCGGCGGTATGGCGCATCGGGACCGTAACCTTCGGGTTGCCGAGACGATTGGGATGCACCTGACCGCCGGTATCGAGACAAGGGCCTATCTGCTCCCCGCCTTGCAAAACCGGGCTATCCTTCGGATAACACCGGACGCGCCTGCCTTCTATCTGGCGCGGGACCTCAAAAAGATCACCCCTGCGGAACAGAACAAAACCATGTTCACACGCATCGTCGGCGCAATCTTCTATCCCGGCGGCTGTTACGCCGTTTACAACACGCGGAACGCCGCGATGAAATGGAACGGCATGGGAGAGTTCAAGGCGCTCCACAGCCTGACAGAGCTTGCCCGCATGAATGCCGGGGTTCAGAGCATCGACTCCGCAATCCTGCTGGGCGAGTCCTATGATACGGCGCTGACCACACTGCTGGAGTCGGATAAAAACCGGCGACTGGAACTTCGGTTTGACGGCATCTATCGGCACATCTATTTTGTGCCCATGAATGCCGGCGGAATCCGGCAGTTCAGATTGCTCACCGTCCCAGACTGGAAAGAAAAGCTGCTTGAGCTGCTGTTCGACCCAGACGTCCGGTCATATAACCGGGGATTCATGGAATACGACGCCAGTATCGGCGGCACCTGTGTTTTCTCGCATCTTGACGGCGACATCGCACGCCTGATCCGTTTTCGTGAGGCAATGCAGACCGGCGCAGGGAGCTTCGAGGTACTCTGCTTCGATGATCAAGCGCCCTTTCTAAGAGAGTACCTTGGCCCGTATATCACACTCAAAACCATCGACGCTGCCACAGTAGAAGCAGAACTGGGACTATAAAGGAGGAATGCATTCTGGATAAAAAGCGAGCAGCAGCCATCATCGCCGTCTCCATACCGGGACTCATCACCCTGCTTTACATGGGCGGAGTGCTTGGCCAATTGCTGATAAACTACGAGCTTTGGATGAATTCTGGCGGTCTTACGGGGCAAACGACCATCGGCGCCGTAGACTGGAATCCGATCGTGTGTCTGGGCAGCGCCTTCAGCATCCCGGGGCTAAAAAGCATCGGTATACTGCTGCTGACTGGGGTCGGTATCACCGCCTATGTGCGTTTCCACGATAAATTCAGCTCCAAGGACTACGATGAGCGCGGATTTACCCGCAGCAAGTACGGAACCTACGGCACCGCTTCATGGATGAAGGACAAGGAGCTGAAAGAGATTCTGGAGATCAAGCCTCCGTCGCAGGCCGATGGCATCATTTTGGGCGAAAAAAACGGCAGCGTCGTCTGCTTACCTAAAGACACCAGACTGAACCGCCACATCGCCGTATTCGGTGCATCCGGTACCCGAAAATCCCGTGGCGTGATCCGTCCGGCGCTGTTCACCATACTCAAGCGCGGAGAGTCGGCAGTCATTACGGATCCGAAGGCGGAGCTCTATAACGATACCTCCGAGTTGTTCCGCAAGAACGGGTATGAGGTAAAAGTATTCAACCTGGTAGATCCCCGGCACGGCGACTCATGGAATTGCATGTCAGACCTGAACGGCGATACCCTGCTGGCGCAGGTGTTGACCAATGTCATCATCTCCAACACCAGTGAGGGCAAGGGCGACCATTTCTGGGACAACGGCGAGGCCAATTTGCTCAAAGCACTGGTGCTCTATATCGATCTGGACAGGAGCCGCAGCCCGGAGACGAAGAACCTGGCGGCCGCCTACCAGCTCCTGACCCAAAACAGCGAACGGCAGCTGACGGCACTTTTTGAAAAGCTGCCGCTGGATCACCCCGCCCGTGCGCCGTTCAATCTTTTCTCGCAGGCCAGCGACACGGTGCGTTCCGGCATCGTCCTTGGACTCGGCACCCGGTTACAGGTCTTACAGAACGAGGCTGTGCGGGACATCATCAGCCGCAGCGATATCGATCTCACGGCGCCGGGCAAGCGCAAATGCGCCTACTTCGTCATACTCAGCGATCAGGACGCAACGATGGCGTTTCTGTCCTCGCTGTTCTTTTCGTTTCTATTCATCAAGTTGGTGCGCTATGCCGACAGCACGCCGGAGCTGCGCTGCAAAGTCCCGGTCAACCTCATCTTCGATGAGTTCAACAATGTGGGCAAGCTCGGCGGCGCAGCGGACGGCTCAGATTTCGCCCGTACGCTCAGCGTTATCCGCAGCCGTGCGATCTATGTGATGCTGGCCGTGCAGAGCCTCGGTCAGCTCCAGAACCGGTATCCCAACAATCTCTGGGCGGAGATCGTCGGCAACCTGGACGTGCAGCTCATGCTGGGCTGTACCGATGAGGTCAGCGCCGAATACTTCTCCGCGCGGAGCGGTGATATGTCAGTGGAGATCAACTCCACCATGACCGTGCGCAAGACCATTGCCGTAGCGCAGGTCATCCCCCAATACCGTCAGACGGAGGGCCAGGGGCGCAGACGGCTGCTGACTCCGGACGAGGTGCTGCGCATCCCCAACGAGGAACTGCTGGTGGTCATCCGAGGACACAATGTCCTGAAACTGAAAAAGTTTGATTATGCTGACCACCCGCTGGCCAAGGAATTGACTCCCGTCAGCATTCTTGACTACACACCCCCGCACGCGGCAGCGCCTTTTCTCCAGACCGAGACGACTTTGCCACGCGCAGTGTCTGAGGAGCGGCCGCACACATCGTCCATACCCTCAAAACGCAGAACTCTGTACAGCTCCGCAAAACCGCCGAGCGAGTTTTGAACTCAATTATTTAACTAAAAAGTTGACATTTAACTTTAGTGATGTTATAATGCCGAAAGAAAGTTAAATTGGTGGTGAGCAGATGGACTATATCACAAAAACACTGGGCGTCCCGGTAATACGGACAGAGTGGAAGCAGCAGGCAGCCTTGCCGCTTTTTTTGAACGATAGATATACATTTGAACAAGCGGACATTGGCGGAGTAGCGTGCCTTATTGTTCATCCTGTGGGGGAACTCGATACGATCAATACCCTTAAAAAGCATGTTGCGAGGCTGCATGCAGTAAGCGGGCGACAGGTCGTTTTTGAGTTAACGGCCATATCCCGGCAGCGCCGCAGCTCCTTCATTGATGCGAAGCTGGCGTTCGTCGTGCCGGAAAAGCAGGTGTATCTTCCCTTTCTCGGGGCTCTGCTTACAGAGCGCTGCGATAGCGAGGGACTCATGACGGGCGCAGAGAAGCTGCAGCCGTCTGCGCAGATGCTGCTGTTTGCCTATATCCTGAATGGGAACGAGCCTATGCCCATGACGCCTTTTGCGGAGCGGTTTGCCTTTTCCGCAATGACGATCACGAGAGCGGCAAATCAATTGGTAGCGCTTGGACTTCTTAACAAGTCCTGCTCCGTCGGAGCGCAGAAAATGCTCTGCACCGAGCTCGACACGAAGGGACTATATCGAAAAGCCGTCCCCTACCTCATCCAGCCTGTCCGGACAACCGTATTCATCGAAAAGAGCGCTGTGACCCGGGATATGTTTCCCGCAGGGCTGAGTGCGCTTTCGGAAATGAGCATGCTCAATCCGCCGGCGGTCGAAACATGGGGTATGGTTGGCAGTAAAATTAAGGGATCGGCACAGAAATTGATCGATTCTGAAAAGCAATGCGCCCTGCAGCTCTGGCGCTATGATCCGCGCCGTATCAGTCAGACAGGCAGAGTTGATGTACTGTCGCTGGCGGCAAGCTTAGCAGACGATACGGACGAGCGGGTAGAGCAATGTATTGAAGAAATACTGGAAAAGGTGTGGTGACAAAGATGGTAACCGGATTTGAGAGCTTCAAGCGGTGGTTTTCCGAGTACAGCGAGCAGTATGCAATTATCGGCGGAACAGCATGCGACCTGCTCATGAGCGAGGAAGGCATGGATTTTCGGGCAACGCGAGATATTGATATGGTGCTGATCGTAGAGAGCCTGACGCCGCAGTTCGGAGAACGATTTTGGTCATATATCAGAGACGCAGGGTACGAGCATAGAAATAAAAGTACCGGCGAACCGCAGTTTTACCGATTTACGAATCCGAAGAGCCGGGATTATCCCTACATGATAGAGCTGTTTTCCCGTCGCGCTGATGCAATTGCCCTTTCGGATGATGCGCTACTTACGCCATTGCCACTGGACCATGAAATATCCAGCCTGTCGGCGATTTTGCTGGATGATGCGTATTATCAATTCCTGCGCAAGGGGAAAACCATAATAGATGGGATACCGATTCTTGACGCAATGCACCTCATCCCATTCAAGGCCAAGGCGTGGCTGGATCTTCGCCAGCGAAAGGAAGCCGGCGCAAAGGTTGACAGCAAAAACATCCGGAAGCACAAAAATGACGTGATCCGGCTCAGCATGCTGTTGAGAGAAAATGATACGCTTGACTTGCCGCAAGCGATCCGCAATGATATGAAAGGCTTCCTTTCCGCAATGCGCGAAGAATCGATTGACCTCAAGGCACTTGGAATACGAGGAACGTCGCAGGAGGAAATAACGGGAAGGCTGCTTACGGCGTATATCCTGAACAAATAAGACATATTACCGGCAGATGAGCGTCTCAGAAATGGGACGCCCTTTTTATATTCAAACAAAAGAAACGGAGGATCAAACAATGGCAACGAAAAAAACGGCGGTGATCCCGGAAGAAGAAATTCTTGCGGCCGCGACGGAAGAAAACATCAATGAACACGCATTACATCAGACTGAAACTGAACCTGAGCCGGATAGAGTGCTCAGCGCTGAAGGGACGCCCGGAGACGCTGATCTCATCGACATTTGCCAGACTGATTCCGAATCTGCGAATCCCGAAGGGATGCCGATCGAAGACGCCGCGCGCAACACCCCGGAAGCACCGGTATCCCAGACCGGATCGGGCACTGAACTTCCCGGAGAATTTCCGGCCGGATCCGATGAATTAACTGCGCCGGAAGCTCCGGTGTCCCAGACCGATTCCGACTTGGAGGAGAAAAAACCTGAAGAGAGCCCGCCGGCCCGCCGAACCAGAAAACCAAGAGCCAAGAAAAGTGAGTCTGACACAGCAGCGGCAGAACCGCCCGGGGATGCGTCCGACGGCGTCGCAGCTCCGGAGAAGAAGCCGCGCAGGCGCGCCGCTGCCAGACCGGCGTCGCCGGTGGTATCCATCGACGAGCGCCCCAGTGTGGAAACGGAAGCGGACAAAGCCCGCAACGATTTGCTGGACCTGGTAGAATCATTAAAGACCAAACGGATCCTGACCGGGACCATTCAGGGCATCGAACGCCCCGCTGACCATCCCTCGCGTTCTCTTGCAGTCATTTATCATGGCGATATCAAGGTTATTATTCCCGCGGAGGAGGCGGTGGAGCCGCCGGAGGATTTCCGCGGCAGGCTTCCGGAGGATGTGCTGCACTATATGGTCACCAAGCGCCTGGGGGCGGAAGTGGATTACATCATCAAGGGCATCGACGCCAAGGCGGGCGTTGCAGTCGGCAGCCGTCTTGAGGCTATGTCCGCTAAGCGCCGCGCGTACTATTTCGGTACAGACCGGGATGGAAACAATCTGCTCTACGAAGGTATCTGTGCGGAAGCTCGCGTCGTATCCGTCATTCGTGCCGGCATCTTCGTGGATCTGTTCGGCCTGGAGGTCTACATCCCGCTTCGCGAACTGAGCTACCAGCGTATGCTGGATGCGCAGGACAGCTTTCAGCCCGGGCAGCGCATTCTGGTTAAGATCCTGAGCATCGACCGCAGTGACCGAACCCGTATCCGGGTCAGCGCCTCCATCAAGCAGGCCGGCGAGAACCCCTATGAAAAGGCGCTGCGGCGTTATTCTGTGGGCAACCGCTATGTAGGTACTGTCAGTATGGTGGACATGAACGGTGTGTTCGTCTCACTGGACGGCGGCATCGACTGTCTGTGCAGCTATCCTAAGCGCGGGCGCCCGCCCAGAGGCTCTCGCGTAACGGTACGGATTCTGGGCATCAACAACGAATCCAATCGAATCTGGGGAGCGATCACACACATCGCTACCCCGAGATGACTGGAGCGAACAGAAAATGACAAGGAGGTTGAACAACTATGCTTGATTACGATCTGACCCGCGCGGAGCAGGTCAGAAGAACGGATCTTGCGCAAAAAGCCCGCAGGATGATCCTGTCCCACATGAAGGTGGAGGCGGAGGACGAAACTTCGCTGACGCTGGATCACCGCGGCTACTATATGCAGATCTCGTTCTCGCCGCTGCACCCGCTGCTGGTCGTCTGCCTGGCTAAGGCGATCCGAAACCCGGATGGCGCACGAAAACAGCAGCTTGCCAACGAACTGAACCTGCACAGTGTGCTGGGCAGCCACGCCATCAACGAGGACGTCGGCTGTTATTCCTATCGCGCTACCCACTGGCTGGATACGGAGCTCACGCCGGAACGGTTCTTTGAAATACTCAGCCGCTGCGTTGACGAAGCGGATCGTGGCTATTTCAATCTGGCAGGATGAGTATATTGCCGTAATGCTCAGTGCGTATCCGCGTACCGGACAACCCCACCGCCTCCCGGCGGTACCCGGGGAAAGCCTCAAGTGAGAGCCGGGAGCCATACTGCGACACTCCGGAGTACACCTTACAGCCGTCAAGTCCTCCGGAATCAGAACCAGCCATACTCAAAGAGCCGGCCATGAACGAACTGCATTTGCGCGAAACTGCGGCGGTGGAGTTGGCTTCACCTATGACTCTACCGCAACAGGACGCCGGAATACCCCCATTATCGCCGGAGATATATCCATCCATCCTGCGCGGGATATCAAATCGTGGCTGGAACTGTACGCAGCAGACGGCATCATATATTTCTGCGTTTGGGCGCAGCTGAGAACAGAAGCGTGATACGATCTGTATATCGGCTGCACCTGAGCCAAACCACATCACGCAGCGAGAAGCGCATCGGAAACGGTGCGCTTCTTTGCTGCAAAAAAACAGGAGGTAAAGGACCGATGAAACGTAAAACGCTCAAGAAAGCCTTTTCGGCATTCTTGTCCCTGCTCATGTGCATGATGACGCTTTTGTCTATCAGCACACCTGTGTTTGCCGCAACGACGGTAGACGCTTACATGGTGGATTTCCCACGCGACGGTGACAGCAACTACTCTGCGACGGCGTGGGGCCACTCTGCCACGTCTCTGATGGGCGGTTGGCGGTTTCTCAACAACAAATACACAACGGTGCATAGCATCGGCACCTATAACGGTCAAGTCTCGTATTGCATCGAGCCCGGCATCGGGCAAAATGCCGGCGATACTCTCTCCCACAAGGATGAGACATTTTGGGAAAACTACCCCAGCCACCTCAATCCGACCATTTCCCCGGATACCATCAAGGTCCTGCTTGGCCGGATCATGCAGTACGGCTATCAGGGCAATGTATCCACATCCTGGCGTTCTCAGAACGCCTCGGATGCAGCTGCGCTCAGCCATGCAATCGCTACGCAGCTGCTGGTCTGGGAGACGGTTGTCGGCGAGCGTGACGCAAGCTTCAACAAGGTGGACCCCTCCGGCTATGGGAAGAGCGCGGTTTGGAGTTATATCCGGGATGAGCATCCGCTTCGCAGCCAAATCCGCTCCTATTATAATTCCATGGCCGCCAGCGTGCAGAGTCACGCAGAGATCCCCAGCTTCTGCGCACGAAGCATTGGCAGCGCACGCAGCTATGAACTCAAATACGACGGCACGCGATATACCGTGACACTGACGGATACCAATGGAGTGCTGTCGAACTTCTCGTTCAGCTCCTCGGAACCCGGAATCAGCTTCTCCCGAAGCGGGAACCGCCTGACAATCACCTCCGACATGCCGATTGCAGGCGATATCCGCGTAAGCGCCAGCAAGACCAACGGCGTGCGAAGCGGTGTGGTCGTCTGGACGGACGGCAACAAAGGCGCCGGCATTCAGGACGTTGTCACCTACGGCGAAAATGTGTCAGACCCTGTCAGCGCCTATCTTCGGCTTGAGATGGAGGCGCTCGGCACCATGCACCTGGTCAAGACCAGCGAGGATGGCGTTGTGGCCGGAATTTCTTTCACGATCTCCGGCAACGGAATCACCAAGACTGTGACTACCGGTCGCGACGGCACGATTGACGTATCCGAGCTCATGGCCGGCACCTATACCGTAACAGAAGCGGACATTGAGCGTTATACGCCCCAGACTTCACAGCAGGTCACCATTGTCGGCGGGCAGACCTCGACCGTGACCTTCAACAACGTGCTCAAACGCGGTGCTTTGGAGGTGACCAAGACTTCGGAAGACGGATTCGTTGAGGGCGTAAAGTTTCGCTTGTACGGCAAATCCCTTTCCGGCCTGAACGTTGATGAGTATGCGGTAACGGACTCCACCGGCGTGGCTAAGTTCCGCAATGTCCTGATTGGCGGCCCATATACCATCGAGGAGGTCGATACGGCCGTTCGTTACGTTATCCCTGATCCCCAGTCGGTATCTATCCAGTGGAACCGGGTTGCAGAGCGCAGCTTTGCCAATATCCTCAAAAAGTTTACCGTGACAGTAACCAAGACGGACGCAGAAACCGGAACACCGCAGGGCGACGCCACGCTGTCAGGCGCTAAATACGGGATCTACAAGGGCGGGAAGCTTGTCGATGTGTATTACACAGACGCTAATGGTCAGTTCACCAGCAAAGAGTATATCTGCGATACCGACTGGACGATCCGTGAAATGGAACCCTCGGAGGGGTACCTCCTCGATACGACGGAACATGCCGTTGGTGCAGAGCCCGGTCAGTATACGGTTGAACACAATACAACGGCTAACGCCGTGACCGAAACGGTAATCAAGGGCAGCATCCGCCTGATCAAGCATATTGATGCCGAACTGGAAACCTCCGAGAACGCGCCAACCCCGCAGGCGGAGGCTGAGATCCCCGCAGCAACGGATCCCTCTGCGCCGGAAGGCTCCACATATTTTGTTAGCCCGGACGCCGCCGCACCGGAGGATGCGCAGGGAACTGCAGCTTCCGATGATGCAAAGGACGCAGCCGAACCGGCAGCGGAAGAAATCCCAATGCCCAATCAAACCGACACGGAAACGCCGACCGAGTCTGAGCCGGAAGCAGCCGATACGCTGATTCCCGGTCAGAATGAAGCGGAGCCGGAGCACGAAAACGGATCTGTACCGGCGGCGGAGTTCAACCCCTCCGGCAATGCAGGCATTATCGAGCAGCCGGAAGCAGGCGCGATGTTTCAGCTTTATCTCTCCGGTGCCGGAAGCTATGACGCAGCCAAAGATAGCGAGCGCGATCTGCTCGTGACGGATGAAAACGGCGTAGCGCTTTCCAAGAACCTGCCTTACGGCCGCTATACCGTACACCAGATCGAGGGGCGGGAAGGACAGTCCTTTGTTCCGGACTTCACCGTATTCATCAGCTCCGACGGACACCTGTACTCCTATATCCTGAACAACCAGACCATCACCAGCTTTATCCGCGTGGAAAAGCGCGATGCTGAGACCGGAAAGATCATTCCGGCAGCAGGCATCGGTTTTCAGGTCAGAGACCTGACCTCCGGCGAACTGATTTCACAGACTGTCTATTATCCGGCGCCAGTGACCATCTCCACATTCTATACCGCAGATGATGGTACGCTGATGCTCCCCTGCGAGCTGCCCTACGGCCGCTATGAGCTGATCGAGGTGGCAACCTGCCATGGCTATGTGCTGGATACCGCCCCGGTTCCGTTTACCGTAGATGGGTCAGAGGCTGTCGTGACAGTTACAAAGTCCAACATGGCGCAAAAAGGCGTCATCCGCATCCAAAAGACCGGCGAGGTCTTCAGCAGCGTTGTAAACGAGGGATCCATCTTCCGGCCTGTATATGAGAATACCGGACTTCCGGGAGCAGTCTTTGATATCGCTGCCGCGGAGGATATTTACACCCCTGACGGAACCTTGCGTGCAAAGGCCGGAGACATCGTAGACACCGTCACCACGCAATCGGACGGCATGGCTGCCAGCAAGGCACTCTACCTTGGCAAGTATGTGATCACCGAGAAGCAAGCTCCGCACGGCATGGCGCTTCAGACCGAAGCGCATACGGTTGAGCTGGTATATACCGGACAAGAGGTTACGGTCACCGAGCTTCGGGCAGATATGTACAATGAACGCCAGCGTGTGGAGATCAGTCTGGTAAAAACCATGGAAACGGATACGCTGTTCGGCCTTGGCCAAAGAGACGAGCTCACGCACGTTACATTCGGCCTTTATGCTGCGGAGAAGCTTGTGGCAGCCGATGGCAGCAGCATCCCGCAGGACGGCCTGATCGAGATGGTGTCCTTGAATAAAGACGGAAAAGCGACGTGCAAGACGGATCTCCCCTTTGGACACTTCTACCTGCAGGAGATCTCTACCGACAGCCATTACCAGCTTGGCGATACGAAGTATCCGGTGTCGTTTGACTACGCCGGGCAAGACAAGAAGCTTGTCAAGCTGATTGCCAACGAGGGCGCAGTAATTGAGAATAAGCTGATCTACGGCTCCGTTTCGGGTCTGAAGGTTGATGCAAACGATAAGCCACTCTCCGGTGCGGTCATGGGTCTGTTTGCTGCATCCGAAACGAGATTCACGAAGGATACCGCACTGCTGACAGCTGTATCCGCCGAGGATGGCAGATTCCGCTTCGAAAAGATCCCCGCCGGCAACTGGCTCGTGCGCGAGATCGAGCAGCCCAAGGGCTTCGTTCTGAGCGAAGAGCTGTTCCCGGTAACGGTCAAGGAGCAGGGACAGGTCATTGAGATCAAGATTGCAAACAAACTTATCCGCGGCAGCGTCACACTGACAAAGTATGACGCAGACTATCCCGAGAATAAACTCAGCGGCGCGGTATTCGAGGTCTACCGTGATGTTAACGGGAACAAGGCGCTGGACAAGGACGATGTATTGCTCGGCACCATGGAGGAGTCCTCTGCCGGCGTTTACTGGATGAAGAATCTGGAGTACGGCGGCGTACTGGTAAGGGAGAAAACCGCACCGGAGGGCTTTATTCCGGACGAGAAAGCCTACTATGTGGAGATCGATACCGACGGAAAAACCTACACCGTTGAGAACGAAGCCGGAAAGGGCTTTATCAACCATGCTCTGAAGGGCTCCCTCAAGATTATTAAGACCACCAGCGACGGAAAGAAAGAGGGCTTTGCGTTCCGCATCACCGGCGCCAACGGCTACGATATGACGTTTACGACCGACGCCAAGGGCGAAATCTTCATTGAGAAGCTGCGCATCGGCGAGTATACCGTCACGGAGCTGAAAAACAGTGCCAGCGAAGGGTACAAGATCGCAGACCCCGTCAAAATCACGCTTGTTGCAAACGAGACACTGACGGTAAAGATCCATAACGACAAGACAAAGGTGGATGTTCCCAAGACCGGAGACGACGCCGATCTTATGCTTTGGATCTCACTGCTCGGGCTTGCGGCGGCAGGAGTAGGCTGCACAGCGTTTTTCTACCTGAAAAAGCGCAGAACGGGCAAGCATGTTGCCGTGAAGAAGTAAATAACACCAATCCGGGGATACGCTTGAACGCGCATCCCCGGATTCGTTATGGAGGAACGATATGAAAAACGACAGGCGCAGAAGAAATCGGCCGCGGAATCGTGAGAAGAAGGGCGTCAAGCAGTCCCCGGGCAAGGAATGCCGGCACGTATGGTCGGGCGGCGTATGCCTTAAATGCGGGTGCTTACAGCAAAACCCACGCTCAAACAGTGAAAAATTGCCCGCAGGACAAAATCCTGCGGGCAGTACAGATGTCAGAGATAATTGATGGGAATAGCATGACCGAAGCTTTTTACAAAATCAGTCTGGCGTAAACGCAAGTTGCTCCACCCGGCTGTGCCCGCTGCCGGAGAGCTTATACAAGAAGCCGAAAGCATCCATGTCTTTCTCCTGTGGGCCGATGGGCTTTTTCATCCCCAGCGGACATGGTGTCCCTTTCTCAGTTATTGCCGGTGATGAACGTAGCATGGAAAGAGCATTGCAATCAGAATTCTTCATGCTATAATATACCCACATCACTCGTGAGGCTATGACTGACTGCGCCCAGGCCAAAGGATAATTGGTGCACGGTTGTAAACGGGTGCAGAAGGAGGAATAAAGTCTATGACAAAGAAAGAGCTTGTCGCTTATGTGGCTGAAAAGGCCAATCTCAGCAAAAAGGACGCGGAAATAGCGGTCAATTCCGTATTTGACGGTATCACGGAAGCACTGAAAACCGACGGCAAGATCCAACTGGTCGGCTTCGGCAGTTTTGAAGTGAAGGAGCGCGCCGCGAGGATGGGCAAAAACCCGGCTACCGGTGAAACGATCGAGATCCCAGCCGGCAAAGCCCCTTCCTTTAAGGCGGGAAAGGCGCTCAAGGACACGATCAAGTAAAACCAAAATACAGCATCAGAGAGGACGGCGTGAGAAATCAGGCCGTCTTTTTCTATGCAAATTACAGGAGGTCATTATGAAAAAGATGAAAACAGGCATCGGCGTAATGCTGGCGCTATTGTGCTGCATCCTCATGTGTACAGGTGTTGTCTATGCTACCGGCGATGACACGGACGGCACGGAGCTTCAAGTCGCGCAGCCCGTCATCCTTGAGGTACAGCTTGGCCCTCAATGGGCGGGCGTTGAATTCCAGCTCAAGACGGATGCAGGCCTTTATCCGGGCACGATTGCCGTCGGGCAGGACGGGATTTTACGAACCGAGCTGGGCAATAGCGGCAGCTACGTCCTTTCTTGCCTGACTCTAAATGCCGCCGTGCCGGCGCCGGGCGATATCCCAAGTCCTGATGTGACGCAACAAGAACAGGAGCCGCTGACAACAGACAGTGCGGAGAACGCGGACGCCGCTTCGCAGAATGTGCAAGAACAGGATTCGGGCCGTCCTACCGTCGGCGGGATTCCCGTGATGCACATTATCCTGTTTGGCGGAGGGCTCCTTCTTGCGGCAGGTGCGCTGGTCGCCATGCGCTTTATTCGGAACCGGCGCCCATCAGAACGCTCGCCGTATGATCCGGACGATGAGGACGATGACGAGGATGATTACGAATATTGACATCGCCATTCTGGAGAGTGCGGGCAGTTTGGAGAGGCGTTTCTTTTCACCAGACTGGTTCTGAATTGTAAAATACAAAACTTTAAGAAATATCATAATAAAATAGTTAAAAATATTACTTAAAGGCTTGACTTTTGGATCCTGATATGCTAAGCTGTAACCGTGGCAGGGGCTTGCACTCAGGCTTTCAGTACTTCGGAAGAGCTCCCGGAGTTAGACTCTCCCCGCGGGAGAGAAACTGTTACGGATTTGCGCACTGAGCGATCCATACGGTGCAAGCCACAACTGAACTCATTGGCCGGAAAGCTGCTTTGATGACAGGAACGTGCTCGGTATGTAGAAACCGACTTTGCCGTCCTTGGTTTTCATGCAGTTTTCCGGCCTTTCTCTATATCCTGACGGAGGTGAAAGGAACCGTGAAACACAAGAAAAAGAAGAAAGGAATCAACCCGTCCGCCATGCGCTGTCAGTATTGCGGCGGCACCGTTGTGCTGCGCTCCGCAGACGGCATCTACCATGAGAACCACAGCCATACCATGCTCTATGTTTGCAGCAATTATCCGCGGTGTGACGCTTATGTCCGCACCCATCCGGGCACGAATATCCCCGTCGGCACATTGGCTAACCGCGAGCTGCGCACGCTTCGGAATCAGGCGCACCACTATTTCGACCAACTATATCTGAGCGGTTTGATGAGTAAGCAGGACGCCTACCTGTGGCTGGCAGGGCTTCTGCAGGTACCGCTTTCCAAAGCGCACATTGGCTTTCTCGGTGAATATTACTGCAACGAGGTCATCGCCGAAAGCAAGAAGCTCCTGGAGCATCGCAGGAAACAACAGCCGGCCGGATTTCGCCCATGCAAAGGAGGCGAAGCATCATGACGCTTACACAACCCCAGCAGAGAAAAGTGGAGCAAAACCTCGGGCTGGTCGGGAAGGTGATCAAGGACAAGGTCCATAATCCCGGTCAAAACAGTATCTACAGTTACGATGACCTCTATCAGATCGGCTGCATTGGCCTCTGCAAGGCGGCATACAGCGATAAAGGCGGATGCTTCTCTACGTATGCATACAGGCTAATCTGGAACGAGATATGCACGGCGTTGATCTATGCCAACCGCCGGGCGGCAAAGGAGTGCGAACTGATCCCGGAGGTGCTCGGGAAAGAAGATAGTTTAGACGAGCATCACGAACTGAGTATGATACTCGACCGGCTGGAGGCCAACGCTTCCGAGGCGATGGCGAAAGGCATCCGGGCGATCCGTCTCAGCGCCGAAGGCTATTCCCACGCGGAAATCGGCAGCATCCTCGGGGAAAGCGACAAATGTGTCGCCGCCCGAATCTCCCGAACCAGGAAATATCTCAGGTCGCATCCGGACCTTGCGGCATTCTGATTTATGCACAATTGAAAACGATACAGCAAACCCGCCCTCCCCAGTATAAACACTGCGGAGGGCGGGTTTTGCATTTTGGAGGAAGTTATGGAACTCTTCAAGAATAACCGCTGGCTGCTTATCCCGATCCTGTCCTCGCTCCTGCTGCTTGTCCTTATGAAAACGGTGCTCTTTCTCGGATATGTCCCGACTGAGTCCATGGAACCGACACTGAAGAAAGACTCATTTATTCTGGGGACACGGCTATACGGAGATTTGACCGATGGGGATATTATCATCTTTGAGCGGGATGGGAGGCTTCTTGTAAAGCGAATTACAGCATCCGGCGGCGAAGCTGTCGTTCGGAATGGCATTACGCTGATTGTGCCGGAAAAATGTTATTACGTTCAGGGCGACAATGCCAACCACTCCTATGATTCCCGCTTCTGGTCGGACCCGTTTGTAAAGGAGAGCAGCATAAAGGCAAAGCTGCTGGGCTGATTCTTTATAAGCGCCATAGCCGCCTGCTCCGGGACGCTGAAAAAATCGTCCCTGTGGGTTTCCGGCAGGTCAAGGGCTATGCCGCTTATGCCCCACTGTGTATCACATAGCGGCAAAACCCGTCCTCGTCAAGATGGGAGGAGATAAGCTCTCTGCTCTCTGCTTTTTCCTTCAAAATACTTGTGCCCACATATGTGTCCTTACAGTTGATAGTATGCACCCCAGATTACATTCCCCTATACAGTCTAGTATATAGACCTTTGCTCCTGGCGTTCTTTATAGATCGTCCATCAGTGCGGTGCTCTTGGCGTAGGCGGTGCTGCGCGCCTCAAAGAAATCCGTCTTGACCATGTTGGCGTCGGCGTACTGGCTGACCCATGCCATGCTCTCCGGCTCGTGCTCGAAGCCGGGATATAGCGCCGGATACCCGAGACTCGTCCAGCGGAGATTGCCGAGGTAGTGGATGTAGTCCGTGACCATCCGGCGGTTCAGCCCCGGCACCTCGTCCCCGATGACATAATGCCCCCACGCGATCTCCTGTTCCACGCCCTCCAGCATCATTTCCCGAAGCGCCTGCACGTTTTCCGCCGTGAACAGCTCCGGCTGCTCCTTCTGTAGCTCCAAAATAATGTTGCGAAACAGCCACAGGTGGGTGTTCTCGTCCCGGTTAATGTAGCGGATCTCCTGCGCCGAGCCGGGCATCTTGCCATTGCGGGAAAGGTTGTAGAAGAACATGAAGCCACTGTAAAAATAGATGCCCTCCAAAATGAAGTTGGCCATCATCACGCGCAGCAGCGTAGGGGCGTCCTTTTGCTCCTGGAACTCGTTGTAGCAGTTCCCGATGAAGGTGTTGCGCCGCAGAAGGTGCTCGTCGGTCTTCCACTGGTAGAGGATGTCGTTCCGCTCCACGGGGGAGCAGATGGTGTCGAGCATATAGCTGTAGCTCTGGGAGTGGACGCACTCCTGAAACGCCTGAATGGAGAGGCAGAGATTGACCTCGTTGGCGGTGACATATGCGCCGATGTTGGGCAGATTCGCCGTCTGGATGGAGTCCAGAAAGACGAGAAAGCTTAAAATTTTGTCGTAGGCCGTGCGCTCGGCCGGCAGCAGGCGGGGATAGTCCTTCACATCCTGCGAGAGATTGATCTCCTCCGGAATCCAGAAATTGTTCATGGCCTGCCGGTACCAGTCGCTGACCCACGGATACTTCATGTTGTTGAAGTCGTTGAGGTTCGTTGTGTTGCCGCCGATCATACGCCGCAGGCGCACGTCGATGTCACCCTCCGGATTAAAAAGTGGCTTTTTCTTCAGTTCTGCCATGGTACTGCTCCTCCCTATGACGCGCAGCTTTCGCAGTCCTCCACCTCAAGGGACTTGCTGCGGATGTAGTAGATCGTCTTGACGCCGCTGTGCCACGCATCCAGATACAGCGCCAGTACCTGCCGCATGGTGTAGTCGTTGGTGATATACAGGTTCATGCTCTGCGCCTGATCGATGTGCCGCTGGCGCACGCCTGCGGCTCGTACCGACCAGCTCTGGTCGATGAGGTGAGCCGCCTTATAGTACCACCAGGTATCCAGTGACAGCTCCGGGGCCACGCGAGGCAGGATGCTGCCCTTTTTCTCCTCTAAAAAGAAGCGCCTCATGACAGGGTCGATCCCGGCGGAGGTGCCGGAGAGGATAGAGGTGCTGGAGGTGGGGGCGACGGCCAGCAGGTAGGCGTTGCGCATCCCCTGCGCCGCCACCGTTTCGGCAAGCTCCCGCCACTTGTCGGAGGCGTAGCCCCGCTTCTCAAAATACGCGCCGGTCTGCCAGTCGCTGCCCTCAAACAGCGCATAGCAACCCTTTTCCCGTGCCAGTGCCGTGTCCGCCCGGATGGCGGCATAATTGATGCGCTCAAACACCGCGTCGGCGAAGGCGAGATGCTCCTCGCTCTCCCAGCGGATGCCGCGCTTTGCCAGCATGTGGTGATAGCCGCTGACGCCAAGTCCAATACTGCGGTATTTGTGGTTCGTGAGCCGGGCGTATTCCAGTGGGTAGAAGTTCAGGTCGATGACGTTGTCCAGTGCCCGCACCGCTGTCTCCACCGTGCGCTCCAAGTAGGCATCGTCCTCCACGGGAAGATTTCCGAGGGAGAGGCTGGCCAGATTGCAGACCACGAACTCGCCGGGGCGGGTGACCGTCACCACCAGCGTATCGCCGTTCTCCGTCCGCACCTCGGTGCTGATATGCTCAATGGGCGCCATATTCTGGGCGATCTCCGTGCAGAGGTTGGAGCAGTAGATCATGCCTGCATGGCCGTTGGGGTTCATGCGGTTGACGGCGTCCCGGTTAAATGCGAAGGGTGTGCCGGTTTCCACCGCCGAGCGCAGCACCAGCCGCACGATGTCCTTGACGGTGACGGTGCGCTTTTCGATGCGGGGGTCACTGACGCAGTCCAGATACCGCTTTTCCCACTCCTCGCCCCAATAGTCCTCCAGCGCGTAGCCCTTGACGGTGAGGATATCGTGGGGACACATGAGATGCCACGGCGCGTCAAGATTTTTCTCCGCCAATTTCCAGAACAGATCGGGATAGCACACGGCAGGAAACACGTCGTGCGCCTTCATGCGGTCGTCGCCGTTGTTGGTGCGCAGCTGCAAAAACTCAGGGAGATCCTTGTGCCACGCATCTAAGTAGACCGCCACTGCGCCCTGCCGCATACCCAGCTGATCCACGGCAACGGCAGTGTCGTTCACCAGCCGGATCCAGCGGATGACGCCGCCCGCCGCCCCCTGAAAGCCCCGAATGGCGCTGCCGGTGGCCCGTACCTTGCCAAAGTACAGCCCCATGCCTCCACCGAACTTGGACACCTTTGCAAAATTGTCAACGGAGCGGTAGATGCCGTCCAGACTGTCCGGCACCGTGTCGATAAAGCAGCTGGAAAGCTGGTGATGGGGCTTTCGCGCGTTGGACATGGTGGGGGTGGCCATGGTGACCTCCATGCGGCTGAGCATATCGTAAAACCGCCTGACCCAGCCCATGCGGTCAGAGGCCTCGTTCATGGCAAGGTGGAGCGCGATGCCCAGGAACATCTCCTGCGGCGTTTCCAACGGCTCACGGCTGCGGGACTGGATGACGTATCGCTTGAGCAGCAGGTCAAGGCCGGAATAGGTGAACAGTGTGTCCCGCTCCGGGCATAGAAAGCCCTCCGCAGTGTCGATCTCCTCACGGGAATAGCGGGCGAGGATATAGTCGCCGTACAGCCCCTTATCCGTCAGATAGCGGAGCTTTTCATACAGGCCTTTCACACCGCGCTCTGTCCACCGCGAGGCATTGCGCTTGGAAAAGGTGTGATTCAAAAGCCGTGCCGCGATAAACTCCCATTTGGGCGCCTCCACCGTGGTCAGCTCCACCGCCGCCTTGGTAAGGGCTTCCATCTTCGCATCCGTGGTCATGGCGGGCTTGCAGAAGCTCTCAAATTTCAGCTGCAAGGCGCTGAGGGGATAAACCTCTTCCTCGTAATCCTTCTGGATCTGCCGTAGGACGTCCTCAAGGGCATCATCCCCCACCTCGCGGGCGAGGTCTGCGCGGATGCGGCGCAGGGCGGCGCGCTTTTCACGGTACAGAATATATGCCTTTGCCACCTCATAGTGTCCGCACTCCATGAGTACGCGCTCCACCTCATCCTGTACGCGTTCCACGGTCAGCCCACCGTTTTCCGGTAGGCGCTTGAGGACGACCGACAGCATTTCATCGAGCACCCGGTCGTCTATCGCCTGCCCTTGGCCGGAAAATGCCTTTTTCATGGCGTTCAGGATCTTTTCTTCTTGGAACGGGACAACTTCGCCCGTTCGTTTTCTGATATTCATCGGCGACCTCCTTTACATTAACCATCAATTTGCTCCATAACATCAAAATGGTTTTTCTCATACCGGATAAGCCCGTCCCGCTGCATGAGGGACAGTTCGTTGGAAAGCGCGCTGCGCTCTACGCTGAGATAATCCGCCAGCTGCTGGCGGTTGTAGGGAATATCAAAGGAATAGCTGCCGGTGCGCTTGATGCACTCCGAGAAATAGGACAACAGCCGCTTGCGGATGGACTTGGGGCCGGTGTGCAGCACCCGGCGGGAGAGCTGCAAATTTTTCTCCGAGCAAAGCGTCAGCAGGTTCCGCACAAGCCGTACATGGCGCGGGCAGACATTGGCGCAGGGTTCCAGTACTCGCCTGATATTCAGCAGCAGCGCTCGCGTATCCTCGGCGGCGGTCACGTTGACCATCAGCGGCTCGCCCGGCACGCAGGCGTACGCCTCCGCAAAGACGCCACCGGGTCCGATACTGCTCAGGACACTGTTATTGCCCCACACGTCCCCCATCTCAATGATGACTCGGCCGGAGAGCACCACGCCGATCTGCTCCGTGGCAACCCCCTCTGGGAAAATAATCTCGCCCTTTTGAAAGGCGTGCTCCTTCGCGTGCAGGCAACCGAGCATTTCCTCAATGTCCGACGGCTCCATTCCGCGAAAAAGCCGTGTGTTTGCTAAATTGATCTGCATATTTTTTGCCTCCGTGTTGGTGTGCCAACGGACTTTCATAAATTATGATAGTAGAATAAAATCACAAAGTCAAGAGAAACCGCAAGGGGGTATCAAAATGATTCGAAGGATCATCCGGATCGATCAGGAAAAGTGCAACGGCTGCGGCGCCTGCGCCGCCACCTGTCACGAGGACGCCATCGCCATGGTGGACGGCAAGGCGCAGCTGATGCGGGACGATTACTGTGACGGGTTGGGTGACTGCCTGCCCGCCTGCCCCACCGGCGCCATCACCTTTGTGGAGCGGGAGGCCGCCGCCTACGACGAAAAAGCCGTCATGGAGAACAAGCAGCGGAAAATGCAGAAAGAGGGCATGACCCTGCCCTGCGGCTGCCCCGGCAGCCAGTCCCGGAATATTCAGCGCGAGGCCGCGCCCGCCGCGGAAGCACCCCGCGCTGAACAGGCAAGCCGCCTGTCCCAGTGGCCGGTGCAGATCAAGCTGGTGCCGGTGAACGCTCCGTATTTTGACGGCGCGCGGCTCCTGATTGCCGCCGACTGCACCGCTTACGCCTACGCCGCTTTCCACGAGCGGTTCATCAAGGGACACATCACCCTGGTGGGCTGTCCCAAGCTGGACAGCGTGGACTATTCCGAAAAGCTGACGGAGATCATCCGCAGCAACGACATCAAGAGCGTCACCGTCGTCCGCATGGAGGTACCCTGCTGCGGCGGGCTGGAGATGGCGGCGAAAAAGGCACTCCGGCAGAGTGGGAAGTTCATTCCGTGGCAGGTGGTCACCGTCACGGTGGACGGCCTGCTGATGGAAGAATAACAAAATCATTAGAAAAAGAAAGGATGAAGCACGATGAAGTATGTATGCAGTCTTTGCGGTTGGGAATACGACGAGAGCGCGGGTTACCCGGAGGGCGGCATCGCCCCCGGTACGCCCTGGAGCGAGGTGCCGGAGGATTTTGAGTGCCCCCTGTGCGGCGTGGGTAAGGACAGCTTCGAGGAGGCGTGAGCTTTCTGCAAAAGGAGTAAAGACTATGAGTTATGAAAATTGGAAGGACAAAATCGGCACATTTGAAGTGATGGACGTGCGGGGCAAAAAGCTGGACTTCTTCCCCGCATTGAAGGCAAAGGCTGCCGCGCTGAAAAACGGCGAAGGACTGCACATCATCCAGACCTTCGAGCCTGTTCCCCTGTACCCAGTGCTGGCCCTTATGGGCTTTGAGCATCACACGGAGAAGGTGAGCGGCAGCGAATATCACATCTGGTTTTATCGAGTGAGGAAAGGAGAATAACCGCATGAGCTACGAAAACTGGAAGAATAAGGCACAGGGGTTTCAGACCGTGGATGTGCGCCATATACAGGGCAGCTTCTTTGAAGGGCTGAAGAAAAGAGCCGAGGCGTTGGAGGTGGGCGAAGGATTACACATCATCCAGACCTTTGAGCCGCATCCACTGTACGCTGTCATGGAGGGCTTGGGCTACGAGCACCACACCGAGCAGCGGAGTGAGGCGGAGTTCCATGTCTGGTTCTGCCGTGTGGAGAAGAAGGAAGGCGACAGCTCCGCCCCCTTCAAGCCGCTGGCTCTTTTGAACTATCCCATGATCGACGAAAAGCTGGGGCAGATCGCCGTGGATTTTTGGGAGACCACATGGCAAAGCGAGAAGCGCACGCTTCCCTACGAAACGCGGCTGCTGCTGTCCCTGACCAACGCTGTCGGTGCGTGCCGGATGCGGCAGGCGGCGCGGGAGCTGGTAAAGGCATATATCCACGGCGTAGAGAGCGCCGCGCTGGACGACGTGTTCGAGCTGCTGGCATGGAATCAGGGCATCGGCTTTTTCAGCAGCGAGATCGGCCCCTCGGCGCTGTTTCAGGCGTACAAGCTTATTAAAAACGGTGAGAAGCAGGGCAAGTCCCGGGAGGATATCTGCAGTGCGCTGCGCGAGAAATTCGGAGAGAAGAACCCGGAGATGCAGGTCTTGCATTAAAAGCAGATAACCTTACAAACGGCTGTGCGGCTTTGGGGTTTGGTTATTTTTCGCAGGTGCTTTCTTCTTGCTACCCCTGTCTTTTGCTCCAATCGCTTTATTCTCAGCGAATTTAAGATATATTTCCATTAAATCCCCGTTCTTAACAAAGATTTTAACCCATTCTCTTTATTATGGTAAAAGAGCTGTAGGCTGACGAGAATTCTGTGCACCATTGCCCTGCCCCTGGTGGGCAGTGCCGGAGGGTGGCTGTATTACCGCTATGTGGGCTGCACCACCGGCACCTGTGCCGTTACGTCCAGCCCGTGGCTCTCCACCGGCTTCGGCTGCGTCCTTGGGTCGCTGCTGTATACCGTCCTGTGGCCCGGTCGCGGCAAGAGACAGGACTGCGACAGGGCGGAGTGAGCCCTGATTCCCCTGAAAGGAGGAAACACGATGTATCGAAGTGTATTGGCACTGCTTTTCGCCGCAGTGCTGCTGCTCAGCGGCTGCGCCGCCGGGCGGCAGACTGTGCCGAAGGAAAAGAGCGGACAGGAAACAAACATGGACGGCCCGGCTTTTGACCGGTCTGACGAGGAGATCACCTATATGGATACCACGGAAAATGTCATTTATCTGGCGGGCGGCTGCTTTTGGGGCATGGAACAGCTGATGCAGTCCATCCCCGGCGTCACCGACGCCGAGAGCGGCTACGCCAACGGCACCTGCGAGGCGGATGCCGATTACAAGACCGTCTGCAAGGGAGAGACCGGCTTTCGGGAGACCGTGCGGGTGGAATACGACCCCGAGCAGGTGAGCCTCGACGCGCTGCTGCTGGCCTACTTCTATGTCATCGACCCCACGGTACAAAACCGGCAGGGCAACGACCGGGGCAGCCAGTACCAGACCGGCGTTTACTACACCAACGAAAGCGCGAGAGAAACGGTGAAGCGCATCGCGGAGATTGAGCGCGGCCGCAGCGAGAAATTCTTCGTGGAGATCGGCCCGCTCAAGAACTACTATCCCGCCGAGGAGTACCACCAGAACTACCTTGAAAAGAATCCGAACGGCTACTGCCACATCCCGCGCGCGGAGATGGAGCTCTTCTCCAAACTGCGCATCGACCCGGGCGACTATCAGAAGCCCGCGGCGGAGTCCATCCGGGATAAGCTGACGGCGGAGCAGTACCGCGTCACGCAGGAGAGCGGCACGGAGCGCGCCTTCACGGGCGAGTTCTGGGACAAGTTTGAAAAGGGCATCTATGTGGATGTCGTCACCGGCGAGCCGCTCTTTTCCTCCACAGATAAGTACGAGAGCGGCTGCGGCTGGCCGGCTTTCACAAAGCCTATTGAAGAGCCTGCCGTGGTGGAACTGGAGGACCTGAGCCACGGCATGCGCCGCACGGAGGTCAGAAGCCGTGCCGGAGATTCTCACCTTGGTCATGTGTTCACCGGCGATCCGGAGTCCCCCAATGGCGTGCGCTACTGCATCAACAGTGCGGCTCTGCGCTTTGTCCCCTATGAAAAAATGGAGGCCGAGGGCTACGGATACCTCCTGTATCTGTTTGAGAAATGATTTCAGGTGCATACACATCAAGCGAAAAAGCAGGACGGCTGTTCTTCAAAAGAACAGCCGTTTTTTTCTGGGAAGACAGCGAATGGGGCGCGGGTCTATTTGCCCGCGCCCCTAAAGGTGAGCCTGTTTACTTTTCGATGATTTGCAGCGCTTCTTCCTCACGCCACCGCCTGATCTGCCATGTGGTCAGCGCAAGGCATCCGGCAAGAGATATACAGAGGGAGAACCCCCACAAGCCTAACACGCTGCTGTCGCCGGTCTTTGGGATTTGCAGCCGCTTCGGGTCGATCCAGCCCATCAGGCCGCCGGGAGCCTTGCCCTGCACCAGCTCATACTTCTCAATGAAGCGGTGGAGCATGGCGGCGATCTCAGCGCGGGTCGCCGTGCCCTGCGAGTCAAGCAGATTGCCGGATTTTCCCTTCATAAGACCGCTGCCGACCGCCCATTGCATGGCCGATGGTGATGATCCGATTCATATCGTGCTCCTTTCCGACAAAAGCCTTTTAAGTGGGGCAATAATGACAGTACATAAGTGTGAGATGAAATATTATGAAACAATGGGTGAATGCCTGCATTCGCGAGTTTTTAATCCCTTTATTAAATTATATCATGGAATGCGTGTTGATGACAACTGAGATTGCGGAGCATATCAGTAGCATGCACAGCCTGCCCAAGGTGCTTTTTGTTGATGTGAGGTCACACTTCGTCCTTTCTCCTCTGCTCCAAAAGCCAGGCTGTCATGTCCCGCAAAGTCTCCTCCATCGGGCGCGGCTGATATGCAAAGCGTTCCGACGCAACAGCATGGCTGAAGCGACCGTTTGAGGCAAGAACGGAAACGGAATATGGGGTGTAAAACAACGGCTTTCGATCCTTCAGACTCCGGCGTTCGTAGTACGGGGCGGCCAGCTTTGCAAGACCCAGAGGCAGGCAGATGGGTCGATACTTCAGCTTTGCAGTCTTTCCCACGAGCTGAAGCATCTTGCGGATGGTGACATAGTGGCCGGACAAAATGTAGCCTTTACCGAGCTCTCCGCTTTCGGAACAGGCGAGAAGGCCATTTGCCACATCCCGCACATCCACAAAGTCATATCCGCCGCGAACGGCTAAAGGCAGCTTCCCGGCAAGAAAGGATTTTGCCATTGAGGTGAAGCTCCCACCCTGTAAGTCGCCCGGCCCGATGATGCCGGAGGGGAAAACAATGCTGGCATTCAACCCGCGTTCCGCTGCAGCGAAGACCAACTCTGTTGCAGTTGCCTTGCTCTTGGCGTAATCTCCGTCCACAAGCCCCGGAGAGAATTCGCAATCCTCCGTAATGATGCAGCCCTTCGGCTTTTCCGGTATGGCATGGACGGAACTGACATAGACCATTTTGCCCACATCATGCTCCATACATTGCCGGAGAACTCTCCATGTCCCCCCTACATTGACCTGATAGAGCCTCGAACCGGGTCTGGACGCGACGGAGACGATACCAGCACAGTGAATCACACAGGTACGGCCGTCGGCATCCGCGAAGAAGTCTGTCAGCGAGTTTTCCGCACACACATCACCGATGACGGTGTGGACCTCCTTCGGGAGCAAATTGATATAGGGGTCATCATGCAGCACAAGCGCATGCACCTGCGCCTTGCGGCGTACTAGCTCCTCCGCAACAGCCCTTCCGAGGAAGCCGGTAGCGCCTGTAACAAGGTATTTATCATACATTCAAAAAGCCTCCTCTCTCAAATAAGCATACAAGTGTTGATTATCTTTCACAAGTACAGTATACTTGAGGGAAAAGACAGAAACAATCAGCACTTGCCATGCGGCCGAAAGAAAAGCAACACTGTCTGTTGAAGTGTTGATAATCTTTGTAAACTTTTTTGGAGGGGCTCTATATGGAGAAGATGGATGCAAGGAAACGCTATACGCAAATGGTGCTCAAGCAGTCTTTTCTGAAGTTGCTGAAGGAAAAACCTGTAATCAGAATTACGGTGAAAGAGGTTTGTGCGCTGGCACAGCTTAACCGTGCCACCTTCTATGCCCATTACAGCGATTGCTTTGCCCTGATGGAGAGCATTGAGAATGAACTCATCGACGCATTTGAGAAATCCCTTCGCTATGTCAATTCGTTTGATGTGACGGCGCTGATCGAAGCCATCTACGATATGGTCGATCAGAATCAAACGGCGTGCCGCATCCTGATTTTGGGGAATACAAACTCAACGGTCCTCATGCGGATGATTGCCCTGGCCAAGGAGGACAGCATTGCCTACTGGCGGAAAGAGCTGCCCAATGCCAGCGAAACAGATCTTGAGATGATGTATACCCATCTGTCAAATGGTTTGATGCATGTCGTTGTGGAGGGCTATGACAAGTACAGCAAGGATGAGATAATCCGCTTTGTCAGCCGCGTGGTGAAAGCCAGTCTTTCACTGTTCCGATCGCCCCAAAGACCTCTTGCTTAACATAGACCTTATGCTTGAATGGTATAATAAGCTTTGCAAAATGGTCGATGGTCAAAGGAAAGGATGGAGCAGATTATGAAATCATTTCGGCAGACAATGCTGGCTATATGTGTTATTCTTATCGCTTCCGCATTCGCGGGCTGCGGCGCGGACACTGATTTGCCGGATAAGCGTCCGGCATTGGGAAAAATCGAGTACACGAACCTGAACGACAGCGGATCGAGGGAGCTTTTGCAGGGGCTGCTCTCTGGCGCAGGCGTATCAGACGGGCGTATTCAGAGCTTTTTCCGCCGTGTGGACCGCTTTAATGACAGCGTGAAGCAGGAATGGCTTACGGATGGCTTTGAGGAAGCAGAGCTGCTGTATACGAAATATGACCCTTATACAATGCAGGACGAATGGACGGCGAAGAACGGGACGTTTCCGGGCTATAACTGCCGGATCACCGCCATGAGCCTGTTTGGGGACTTCCTCTCCGTGAGCGCAGACTCTCAAATCAATGCCGGTGAAGATGTGCTGTTTGTGGACGAGGAAACGCTGAAAACAGATCCCGATGCGCTGGGCGGAAGCAGCCTTGCAGATTTCCGCGCACTGTATTCCTCCATGAAGGCGGAGGATACCACGGAGATCAAGCGTCATGTACAAACCGTACAAGAGGAATGGGCTTCCCGCGGCGTTGCCTTTCGGGAGAATGAAAGAATCCGCCTCATCACGGTATTCTTCCACGATAAGCCGACCGAGGAGGAATCTCTGCTGTTTGTCGGGCATGTTGGCGTTCTTTTGACGGCAGAGGACGGGACGCTGTACTTTGTAGAAAAGGTTGCCTTTCAGGAGCCGTACCGGCTGCTGCGCTTTGCCGACCGAACGGCACTGAGCGATTACCTTATGGGGAAATATGACACCTCGTGGGGACAGGATACGGCAAGCCCGTTTATCATGGAGAACGACAAGCTCATGGACGGCTGGCGTCCAAATACTGACGGAGGGGCATTCACCGGCCATGTACTAAGCGGCGGCGATGAGGAATACTGCAAGAGCTTCCGTAAACACCAGCCTGAAGGCTGATGGGTTGCTTTGCGACTACGGCGGTGTCTGTTGAAAAAAAGCTGTCCTGGGTTCAAAACTCATAATTGTTCACTTGAAAGGTTATGGAGGAGTGCCGGTGGTGGTAATCCTCCTGCTTTTTTGTACAGAGGGAACGAGTGAGAAGCAAAGAAAATGAGAAACCGCTTTCCTATGCAGCTAACAGCCTTATGTCGTTTTGCTTGGCAAACTGCCACAACGCAGCCGCAATAATTGGCTATTTTCACAAATAAAATCGGCAATATCGAGGGAGACAGGCGAGTTTAAGGACGGAAAACAGTTTCACAGAAAACGATTTACAGCATTTTTGGCGTGAATTATAATAAAAATGCCCTATAGTGATATTGGGACAAAAAATATGGAGGAAAGTAAGATGAAAAAGGTATTGGCCATTCTTTTTGCTGTTTCTTTGTGCATTTCCTCGCTTTATACGGTTGCCTTTGCGGAAGAAGAGATGAGCAACGAGATGATTCCTGTTTGCGTATCCGTACCTGAAGGCTGGGACGCTCCCTGCTGTTGGGCCTGGGCGGATGATGGCACAAACGCTTTTGAGGCATGGCCTGGCGAGCAGCTTGAGCCTTTGGATGATGGCTGGTATTACACTTATGTTCCACGCTTTGTGCAGAACATCATTGTCAATGCCAGTGAGGCCTCTGTCCAGACGGAAGGCATTGCGGTAGAGGCCGGCAAAGCCGTTTGGATCACGGTTGCCGATGACGCGACCGCTTCTGTAAGCTATGAAGCGCAGAGTATGGCAGAGGTCCCCGAGTATGTGGAGAAGTTTACAGTACATGCTTATGTGCCGCTGACATGGAAAAGCGTAAATCTTTGGGCATGGTCCGCCCCTGATGGTACCAATGCATTTGCGGCGTGGCCCGGTCAGGCTATGGATGAGGGTGAAGACGGCTGGTTCACCGCCAAAGCCCCTACATGGGTGAATTCTGTCATCGTTAACGGCAACGAGGGCACTGTTCAGACAGCCGATATCAGCATTGAGGGCAAGGAGCTCTGGATTACCGTTTATGAGGATCTGAGCTATGAGCTCTCCGACACAGATCCGAACAAAACGGCTGAAAATATTACCGTCCGCGTTCAGGTTCCCTCCGACTGGTCTGCTCCGTGCTGCTGGGCATGGTCTGCGCCGGACGGCACAAATGTATTTTCTTCGTGGCCCGGTGAGGCTCTGACAATGGATGGCGACTGGTATACCATCGAGGTTCCCGGTTGGATTAACTCCGTAATCATTAACGCCAATGAAGGCTCTGTCCAGACCGCTGATCTGTCTGTTGAAGTCGGAAAGGATGTATGGATTGTTGTGTCTGATGCGGAAAATGCAACCGTCAGCTACGAGGAACCTGCTGGCAGCGAAATCGTTGCCGCTGAAAAGAACAATACCGTTCTGATTGTTTGCGTTGCTTTGGCTGTTGCTGCTGCGGCAGCGGTTGCGGTCGTTGTTGTGGTAAAGAAGAAAAAAGCAAAGTAACGGTTGATAACAATAGTGCGGGTATGCGTTTTTGCATCCCCGCACTATGTATTAGAAAGGGGATATTATGAAACGATTTCTCGCCTTGACGCTGGCACTGCTGATAGTAATGACCATGGCGGCGTGCGGCGGATCTGGCGGCAAAGCTGCCGATCCGAATACTCTTGTTGTGTGGCACGACAAGGAGGCCGCAGTCATTGAAGCCTTACAGGCTTATCTGGATAAGGCACTGCCTGATATCACGGTACGGTTTGAAAAGAAAACCAGCCTGACAGACTCGCTGAAGCTGGTAGGCAATGATCCTTCCTCCGCTCCCGATCTGTTTGTATTTGCCCATGACAAAATAGGCGTTTTTGCCGAAATGGGAATACTTACGCCTGTTACAGAGCTGATCTCACAAAGTGAACTGTCCGGTTATCTCCCCATGACGCTGGAGGCTGCGACCTACAACGGCAGCTTGTACCAGCTTCCTCTGTATTTTGAAACGCTGCTGTTTATGTATAATCGACGCTATATGCAGGATGAAGAGGTGCCGACCACCACAGAAGAATTGCTGGCGTATATGATAGAAAACACCGGGCGCGGTCGCTACGGCTTTGTGGAGCAGCACAGCACCGCCTATTACAGCGCTGCATGGATTCACGGCTTTGGCGGCAGCATTATCGATGCAGACGGCACACCGTTCCCCGATCAGCAGGCAGTCAAGGACGCGTTGGAGTATCATTTGAAATTTGTAGATCTGATGCCTGGGGAAACGGAGTATTCTACGGTGAATACCCTGTTTTTGGAGGGGAAAGCGGACGCAACAATCGGCGGTCCGTGGATGGTTCCCTCTGCCCGTGAAGCGAATATAGACCTCGGCATTGCTTCGATGCCTACCGTAGATAAAACAGGCAGGGCTCTTGCTCCCTACTCCGGCGTGCAGGGGATTCATGTGCTGACCTTCGCGGCACAGAACAAAACGGACGCCGTCCAAAGGCTGCTGCATGCATTGCTGGATCCGGAAGTGGGTGTTGTGCTGGCGCAGGCAAGCGGCTGTGCTCCGGCAAACAGCGCATGCTATGATGACAGCCGTGTATGTGATGATACACTGGTGCAGGCAATGCGCACTACCGCTGAAATTGCCGTTCCCATGCCCAATATCCCCGAAATGGATGTTATGTGGACAGTAGTCGGTAATTTGCTGACAGATGTAAACCTCTCCAAATCGGGGATAGACAAAGCCTTTGCTGCCGCATTGACGCAAGCGAACAGCTTGATCGACGCCATGCATTGAGGAACTTTCTATGAAACGTAAGCTACAAAAGGAGTGGCTCCGCTCCTATTTATGGTCCGGACCGTCCCTCCTGCTGATTGCTTTGGTAGTAGTCTTTCCCATCCTCTATACGTTCTATATCTCTCTGACCAACATGAACGTGTACCACTGGTTTGACTTTACCATTATCGGCTTGGAGAATTATATCCGTGCGCTGTTCGTTTTTGATTCCGGGTTTTTATCGGCGCTTCTCGTAACCGTTTTGTGGACGGTGGTCAATATGGTGTTGCAGCTGGTGATTGCCTTTGTGCTGGCAAGCCTTTTGAATATACAGAACTTGCGGTTTCGGAAGCTGTATAAAACACTGCTGATGTTTCCGTGGGCCATGCCCGGCTATGTCTCCATTCTTCTGTGGAAAACCGGCATGTTCAACACACAGTTCGGCTTGCTGAACCAGTGGATGGAAAAGCTGGGGCTGGAGACTATGCGGTGGCTATCCTCGGATGTGTCGGCGTTTATCTGCTGCACGGCTGTCAATCTTTGGCTGGCGCTGCCGTTTATGATTATGATTATGGATGGCGCTATGCAGAGCATAGACAAAAGTTACTTTGAAAGCGCTTTGCTTGATGGTGCCGGATGGGTGCAGCGCACCCGTTATATTACGGTTCCAGCCATTCGTCCCATCATTGCGCCGGCTGTTATTATCACCATCTTCACAACCTTCAAGCAGTTCGATGTGATCTATCTTCTGACACAGCAGGCTGGAGCCAAAACCGGCGCACATGTGCATACTATTTTGACCTATGCCTACGAAAATGCATTCATCAGCAATAACTATGGATACAGCTCTGCCATATCCATCATTATCTTTGCGTTGCTGATTGCATTCTCCGCCCGGTATCGGCTGCAAGAGGAGGGTTCCAGATGAGCCGCAAACAAAAAGAACGCGTTAGCCTTACGGCACTGAATATTTTCTTTATTGTCCTGTGTTTTATTACACTGATTCCTATTCTCTATTCGCTTAGTGTTTCCCTCAACGGACAAAACACATTGCTGAGTTCGGATTTTTCCTTTATCCCCAAGAACTTCTCACTGGAAAACTACCGCCGTGTCCTTTTTGGTGAAGATATTCTCACATGGCTTGGCAACAGCGTTTATCTGGCGGTCGTTACTGTATCCCTGTCACTCTGTGTAGCAATTCCGGCTGCCTACTGTTTTTCACGGCGGCGGTTTCCCGGTCGCAGACCGATTTTGAAGTGCCTTGTGCTGCTCAATTCATTTCCGGCTGTCCTGTCGATGTTTGCCGTATACCGCCTGCTCCGCCCGATGGGACTTATCAATCACCGAACCGGCCTTATCCTGATCTATACCGGGACCATGGCGGTCTTCAGCCTTTGGAATATCAAGGGCTATTTTGACACGGTACCCGTGGAAATCGAAGAAGCTGCCCGGATGGACGGTGCGAATCCTCTTCAGGTGGTCACGCGAATTGTTTTGCCTTTGGCGAAGCCCAGTATCGTTGTCACAGCTCTGATGGTCCTGATTTATGTGTGGAACGAGTATATCTATGCTACAACCTTTATGACCGGCGAGGAGAACTACACACTGGCTGCCGGACTGTATGCGTTGCAAGCAACGGAAATGAGCGGCAGCTGGCCGGTTTTTGCCGCCGCGTCCATTACCGTATCAATTCCGGTGCTGATCATCTTCTTCTTATGCCAGAAGCACATGACTTCCGGCTTAACGGCCGGCGGAGTGAAAGGATAAGCATGAAAAAAGAAGCTGTTTTACACATCCCCATGTCGCAGTACGCACATGGACTTGACGAAAAGCACATCGTTTTTCGCCTGCGCTGCGCCAAAGGCGATCTGAAGAGCTGCACGCTCTACTATGGCGATACCGCCTGCCGTGTTACTCCCATCGTTTTTACTCCTGTCGCCATGAAGGTGGCAGCGAGCGATTTGTATCATGATTACTGGCAGGTAGTGCTGGATAGTCCCTATAAGCGACTGTATTATTACTTCCATCTGAATGACGGTACCGAGCGGGTCCTGTATTACGGCGATGTATTTACCGATCATCTGGTGGATGACCGTTCGCAGTATTTCAAGCTGCCGTTCAACCACCGGGCAGACATTGCGGTTGTGCCTGACTGGGTCAATGACGCTGTGGTGTACAATATTTTCCCCGACAGCTTTGCCTCAGGGGTCAAACGCATTTCCATTCAGGATCGAGCCATTGACTATCATGGTCAGCCCGTACGCAGCAAATTGGGCGGCACATTGTGGGGTATTGCCGACAATGTTGACTATCTGGAAGAGCTGGGCGTGAACTGCGTATACCTGAATCCCATCTTTGTGGCAGGAGAGTACCACAAATACGATCTTTTGGATTATTTTCACGTTGACCCGTGCTTTGGCGGCGACGAGGCACTGCATCATCTGGTACGTGTGCTTCATGCACGGGGAATCCGCATTTTGATCGACGGCGTGTTCAATCATTGCGGCTGGCATTTTTTCGCCTTTGAAGATGTGGTGGAAAAAGGAGAGGCATCCTCTTACAGAGACTGGTTCTACGGTTTGAAATTCCCCGTGGTGTGTCCGGACGATCCGGAGGATTATCCGGAATACGAATGCTTCGCCTATGAGCGGATGATGCCAAAGCTGGATACAGCGAACCCTGCTGTGCGAGAGTACTTTTGCGAGGTAGGACGCTATTGGGTGAAGAATTTCCACATCGACGGCTGGCGGCTGGATGTTGCCAGTGAAGTGGACGATGGCTTCTGGCGGGCATTCAGAAAAGCGGTGAAGGAGATTGACCCGGATGTGCTGCTCATCGGCGAAGTATGGGAAAGCGCAGGGCACTGGCTCCAGGGCGACATGTTTGACTCCACTATGAATTACGATTTCCGAAAGCACTGCAATCTGTTTTTTGCGGAGCAATCCATTGATGCATCGGATTTTGCGGGACGTATCACGGATATGCTCATGCGCTATCGGATGCAGATGACTCCGGCGCAGATGAATCTGCTGGACAGCCATGATGTGAGCCGGTTTCTGTCTTTGTGCGGCGGAGACATGAGGCGGTATCGATTGGCCATTCTTTTTATGATGACTTTTGTCGGAATGCCCACGGTTTTCTATGGTGATGAACTGGGTGTTCAAGGTCTTTCAGAAGAAGAATACCGTTGTCCGATGCCGTGGGATAACGAAAATTCGACTCTGTGTACTTTTTTCAAGGAAGCCATCGCCATGCGCAAAAAACTGGAACCGCTTCGCTGTGGCGATTTCCGCGTGGTATCTGCAGAGCGCGGAAGCGGACTAATCATCTACGCAAGGGAATACTGCAATCAGCGTGTTACCATCTGTATCAATCGCGGCGGCAAAGCCGTTGATTTGGACGAGGAATACGGTAAACTGCATTGGAGCGAAGGACTTGACCACAGGAAACTCTACGATCACGGCTTTGCAGTATTTGTTGACGGTCAATGCTGAATAAATTATACTTAAAATAGTTGTATGATTATTCTGCATGGAGGGCTGTGTCATGGGTATTACGATTAAGGATGTTGCGGCAGCGGCCGGCACCTCTGTTTCTACCGTGTCCAAAGTGATCAATGGGCACTACAGTATTTCAGAGGAAACAGCGGCGCGGGTGCGCAGGGTTATGCAGGAACTCAACTATTATCCAAACGCCAGCGCACAGAGTTTTGCTAGAGGCACGACCAAAACGATTGCGGTTTTAGCAAATTTAGCTCCGAACACGGCCTTTCAGAATCCACATATGTTTGAGATTATTGCGGGTTTAGAGGAGTCTTTGAGCACCAGAGGGTATCGGCTTCAGCTTCGCGGAGTAGACCCAGCAACTGCATACGAAGTAGCCAAGGAAGTGATTTATCGGCAAAGTGCCGACGCACTAGCCATCCACGTTTCCGTAATAGCATATCCCTTGTCCGGATTGCTTACAAAATCGCACTTTCCTCACATCGTGTTGGGCGCGCCGAATTTTGAAAGCCAGGTGTGTTGGATTGATAACAACAATGTGTACTCCGGAACCGTCGCAGCGGCTTATCTTCTTTCACGGGGATACCGGAAAATTGCATTTATCGGCGGACAGTATTACGACTTTGGGTCGCTGCATCGACTGCAAGGTGTAAAGCAGGAACTCGAAAATGCCGGCCTGCAATTGGAAGATCAGTATATCTGGTTGGGAGAATCCACCCGCGCAGACAGCTTCCTTATGACGATGAAGCTCCTGGATCATAAAATCCTGCCGGACGCCATTATCTGCGCCAACAACTATATTGCCATGGGGTGTGTTGACGCTCTTTGCAGGAAAAACATAAGAATCCCACAGGATATCGGCATTGTTGCGTTTGATGACTACCCGCTCTCTCAAGTAATAGAACCTCAGCTCACCATCGTGGATATCAATGTAAGGGACTTAGGCAGGCAAGCTGGTAAGTTGATAATAGACATAATCAAGCATCCCAATAAGCAAATTCAGACGTATGTAACGACTTCAAACATTGTGGAGAGAAAGTCAACCAGACGCACAAATCAAACTTAAAACGATGAATGGAATGGAGTCAGGAGCCGTAGAGCATAAGTTTTAGGGTTTTTACACGAGATATTAAGGCCATTTGATGCAGAAGGAGGAAATATGGCATGAAGCGTGCTAGAGGAGTTTTAGTGTTCGTGCTGGTAATAGTTTTGTTGCTATCCATACCTGGCGCGACTGTATTTGCTCAAGAAACTGTCAATGACCTTGGTCCAGTTTCGTCCAAAGATGTCATCTATCAGATTATTACTGACCGCTTCTATGATGGCGACAGTACAAATAATATTCCGGTTGGTTTTAGTTCCAACTTATATGACGGAACTGGGGTAGACTTGAAACTATATCAAGGTGGGGATTGGGATGGCATTGTTCAGAAAATTCCTTATCTGAAAGGGATGGGCGTAACCGCTGTTTGGATTTCCGCGCCCTATGAAAATCGAGATACAGCGATAATTGATTATCAAAATGACGGGAGTTACGACACTTGGACCAGCTTTCATGGATATCATGTGCGTAATTATTTTGCAACAAACAAGCATTTTGGTACTCTTAATGAGTTCAAGGATTTGCGGGATGCTCTTCATGAAAACGGCATTAAAATGGTAATCGATTTTGTTACCAATCATACAAGCCGTGAAATGAACCCAACAATCAACAATGCTCCAGAAGATGGAAAACTGTATGAGCCAGACCGCAAGGAAAATGGAGAATTTGCTTTTGATGCAAATGGAGAACCATATGACTACAACAATGACGGACTGATTGAAAACTTGATCGCTGATCCCAACAACAATATAAATGGCTGGTTCCATGGTCTTGGGGACAGAGGCAATGACTCTAGCCGATTTGGATACCGGCATAAGGATTTAGGTTCGCTTGCGGACTTCTCGCAGCAACATAGTGATGTTGTTGCGTATTTGGAAGCCGCCATGCTGTTTTGGAGTGATTTGGGCGTAAATGGTATTCGCCATGATGCTACTCTTCATATGGATCCGTCTTTTGTAAAGGGTCTAAAAGATGTTGTGGATTCCAGAAAAACAGTTACTCACTTTGGTGAATTCTTTATTGGCAGACCAGATCCCAAATATGATGAATACGTTTATTTTCCCAAGCAAACTGGTGTAAACAACCTTGATTTTGAGTTCTACCGAGCAGCAAGTACAACATTTGGCTCATTCTCTACTCCAATGAGCAACTTTGCCAATATGTTGGTATATACTCAGGAGGATTACGACCATCCTAATCAGACTGTAACCTTCCTAGATAATCACGATGTTACCCGCTTTGGATATACCCAAAGGAGTCAGAAAGTCTACAATGCGGCGCTTGCAGTTCTGCTGACATCAAGGGGCATTCCAACAATCTACTACGGAACGGAACAGTATGTTATACCCGGTGATGCAAGTGATGTTGCAGGAAGAGTATACATGCCCACCGAATGTGGCTTTAGTACAACAACAACAGCATATCAGCTTATAGCAACCCTATCTACCCTGCGGCGCTCAAACGATGCAATTGCATACGGCACTACAACCGTTCGCTATAGTGATGATAATGTGATGGTTTTTGAACGACAATTCTACGATGACGTAGTTGTCGTTGCAGTCAACCGACAACCCGATAGTGCAAGCGTTATTCCTGCAATTCAAACAAATCTCCCCACCGGACAGTATTCGGATTATTTGGACGGATCCTTGTTTGGTACTGCCACGACTGTGCAGAACAATCTCATACCTTCGTTTACTATTTCTGGCGGCGGCGTTTGCGTATGGCAATACCAAGCATCCGAAGCGCCTTCCACGCCCCAGATTGGAGATGTAATCTCTACTACTGGACGTCCCGGAAATACCGTTCACATTTATGGAGATGGTTTTAGTGGGAATATCTCGGTATATTTCGGGACTACCGCTGCAACTGTTCAAAGTACAACCGCCAATAAGATTGTGGCAACTGTACCCGAGGGGGTTAATGCCGGACTCCAACCTATCACCGTGCGAAAGGGGACGGCAACTAGTAATGCAATTTACTATAATGTTCTGTCTGGAGATCAAAATCAGATAGTTTTCCATGTATCCGCTGAAACTCAACTTGGTGAGAATATCTATATAGTTGGGAACATTCCGGAACTCGGAAATTGGAATCCTGATAACTGTACGGAATCCATGCTCAACCCCAATTATCCGGAGTGGTTTCTTCCTGTAAGCGTTCCCTCTGGAACAACGATAGAATTTAAGTTTATCAAAAAAGATGCCTTAGGAAATATCACTTGGGAAAGCGGGAGCAACCGAACTGTAACATCCTCGTCTAACCCCTGTGGCGTTGTGGATACAGAAGTCTATACATGGAGAAACTAGCGCGTTGTTTGTGAAGAAACCATACGGTATGGTGGGATATTAAAGATCATTGTCGATCAAGAATCAGGAGTTCATTATCTGGTGGCAAGTGGCATGTGGCTAAGCGGTATGACGCCCCTTCTTGATAAAGACGGTAATCCAATCATAAAACACACATGAGGTAAAAACTATAAAAAACAGAATGTCAATCTTGTCCTTTGATCACGATGATCGCCTGGATTAACGAGCATACTGCCTAAAAAGGCAGGAGCAATGGTGAGTATGTTTTCTTCCAAAAGAGTACTGAGCGCCATCACAAACGATCCCCAATGAAGCCTGAGGCTGCGGCATTTGCCGCAGCCTCTTTTGCCAGCATGTAGGGTGTCCTGATGCATATCGGGAGAGGTTCTTTCGTCTCCTGATATCACTACTGAGACGCACTTTTTAGATACCCAGCAGCTCCGCTGCGTTGGTATCGGCTTGACCTTAAACGAAGCCTTTTCTATGACACCTTGCTCGTCGATGAGAAAGCTGCTGCGGGCGACGCCTATGGAAACCTTCTCGTAGAGCTGCTTCACCTGCCAGACCCCATAGGATTGGATCGCCTGCAGCTCCGGGTCGGAGAGCAGAAGACCGGGCAGATTGTGTTTTGCGTAAATTTTGCGCGGGAGGCCTTCAAGTCCTTGCTGATGCCGATGAAACGGCGTTCAGCTTTTCAAATCCCACGTAGGCTACGGCAAAGGCACTGACCTGCAGGGTACAGCCGGGGGTGGTATCATTTGAATGAAAATATAGAACGACCTTCTTGCCGGCAAAGTCGTGCAGACTGACGGCATCGCCGTTTGTATCATATTAGGCAAAGCCAGGGCTTTCATTCCGGGCTTGAGCACGGCCCATCCTCTGTTATGGCTTATAAAACAAATCAGAACCTACAGCGCGGCCTTTTTCCACTTCCTGATCTTTGTCCGAAACGTTCCGAAAGGAGCGACGGTATTGACGTGGATGAATTTGTAAACCTCCCATACCGCTGTTTTGGTGGCGTCATCCGCCCACCTTCTCATGTGCGGCTGGAACAGCTCCTCCTCGCTCATGGAATCGATCATGGTCTGGATCGCGGCGATATTTTCATTTAATTTGCCCTTCAATTCCGCCAAGGATAAATGGGCGTAGGTGTCTGTGAACCATTGATACAGGTTGCCCAGCTGGTTCCACTTGAACTGCTCCGACGGTGTTTTCACGTCCATTCCACGCTTCTCATCGGCCTCCCATTTCAAAAGCAGTGTCGTCCACCCCAGTTGATACGCAAGATTCTCTGCCGGCGTTCTGTCCACACCGGGTACTCTTTTATCCTTCAGGGATTCCGGGACCGTATCAAATTCGGAAAGATACTTCTCAAAGCTTTGATGGATTTCGTTTTTGAGTTCCTCTTTATCCTTATATGTTCTCAAAACATCCTCCCTTATCGGTTCTCCGCCAGATATTCCTCCGCATAGTGGACAGCCACCGCGCCGTCCGATACGGCGGTGACCACCTGTCGCAGCGCCTTGGTGCGTACATCGCCTACGGCGAACACGCCGGGGATGCTGGTTCGGGTGGATTCGTCTGCGATGATGTAGCCGGATTTGTCCAGCGCCAGCTCCCCTTGGAACAGCTCCGTCGCCGGGGCGCGTCCCACGCTGATGAACACGCCGTCGCAGGCAAGCTCTCGCTCCGCGCCGGTGTTGACGTATTTTAGCCGAAGCCCCGTCAGGCGGCTTTCGTGCAGCAGCGCAGAGACGGTGCTGTTCCAGCAGAACTCCACGTTGGGCGCGTTCATCAGCGGCTCATGATAGACCTTCGTTGCCCGCAGGCTGTCCCGGCGGTGGATGAGGTAGACCTTTTTTGCGATGCGGGACAGGGCAAGTGCGTCCGCCGCGGCGGAGTTGCCGCCGCCCACCACTGCCACGGTCTTGCCCCGATAGGGCGCGCCGTCGCAGGCGGCGCAGTAGTGAACGCCCTTGCCGACGAGCGATTCTTCGCCGGGAACGCCCAAGGGGCGGGGCGACGCGCCGGTGGCGATGACCACCGCGCGGCTCTGAAAAACACCCTCGCTGGTCTCCAGCGTCTTGATCCTCCCGGAAAGGCTGGCCTTATACACCTCCGCCAGCTCCGTCACCGCGCCGAAGCGCTCGGCGCTCTGCTGCATTTTCTCACCCAGCGTAAAGCCGTCAATGCCGTCCTCAAAGCCTGGATAGTTGTCGATCTGTTCCGTCAGCGCCATCTGCCCGCCGGCGGAGAGCTTTTCCAGCACCAGTACAGAAAGTCCGCTTCTGGCAGCGTACAGGGCGGCAGTGTATCCCGCGGGGCCGCCGCCGATGACGATCATGTCATAGATCTGCTCCATAATCGTGTCCTCACTGTGCCAGCGTTTCCCGGATAAACGCCTCAATAGCCGCCTTGGAGGCGGGCGCGACAATAGAGCCAATCGCTTTGCCGTTCTTGAAGAGCATCAGCGTGGGGATGGTGTCGATACCGAAGCGCTCGATGAGCTGCGGCTCCTCGTCGTAGTTGATCTTGCCGGCGATGAGCGTGTCTGCGTACTGCTCCCCCACCTTGTCAAAGGCCGGGGCGATGCGGCGGCAGTAGGGGCACCACTGGGCCCAGAAGTCCACCAGCACGGGCTTGTCCGCGCGGAGAACGTCGTTTTCAAAGCTGTTGGTCGTAATGGTAAGCATCGTATATCCTCCTATTTCTGTGTAAAAAGTTGTGTTTCAATATCTGTGATCGTAATGTGCGAGAGGTAGGCGGCGCATTCCTCGTTCATGTTCTGGTACAGCGCATCCATCACGCCCGCCATGCCGGAGCAGATGGCGCAGTCCCGGTCAATATCACCGCTGTGCCACGCGCAGTCCACAAAGCGGGTATTTACCGCCTCCGCCACCTGCCGCAGGGTCAGCGTCGCAGGGTCTGCCGTCAGGCGGTAGCCGCCGTCCAAGCCCTCCCGGGTCTCCACCATTCCCGCCTTTTTCAGCCCCGCCAGCACCCGACGAACACGGGTGGGGTTGGTGCAGATGTTCTCCGCCAGCGCCTCGCTGCTGAGTGATCGTCCGCTGTGGCTCAGGCAGACCAGCGCGTGGACGGCCAGATTAAAAGAACTATCCATGGTTATCCCTCCTTCACAAGCTCGTAGGGCCAGTCGATGACGCCGCCGAAGTCGTAGACGTTCTGATACCCCAGCTTCAGCAGCTTTTGTGCGGCATCCTTGCTGCGGCGGCCGCTGCGGCAGTAGACCAGCAGCGTGGCTTCCTTGTCGGGCAGCGCCTCAGGCATTTCACTGCCGATGCTCTCGTTAGGCACAAGGACGGCGTTTTCAATATGCCCGCCGTCGTATTCTTCCCGGGTGCGGACATCCACCACCACGACCTCCTGCGAGGCCATCATCTCATAGGCTTCCTCGGCGCTGATCTTCTGATACGCCGCCTTGTCTGTCATGTCCTCCGCCGTGTCCGCTTTTGCCTTGGACAGCGCGCAGCCGCTCAGCAGCGCAAGCGAGGCGGCAAGTGCCGCAAAAAGTAATATCTGACGCATAATGAACCTCCAATGTAACTGTGTTTACTACCGATACAGTTTATACTGTGACTATAACAGATACAGTTGAGGTTGTCAAGCCTTTTTGGAGCAATTTGGGGGCGTAAGACCCTTGTGGCTGTTGACAAAGAGAGAAATATGGGTATAATAAAGACGAAAGAATAAGACTTATTCTTGTATTTAGGAGGTTGGCAGTATGCCGAAATACGCAGAGGAGATATTGGCCGCCGTCACGGAGCTTCAGCGGCACCCCACGGCGGAACAGGTGTTCATGGAGATGAAAAAGGAGCATCCCAGCATCGCCATTGGTACCGTGTATAAGCATCTGAACGCCTTGGCGGAGGAGGGTCTGCTGCACCGCATCACGGAGTCGGGTTCGCCGGACCGGTACGACCGAACGGAACGGCACGATCACTTGATTTGCAGTCGGTGCGGGAAAATCGCGGACGTTCACCTGCCGGATATGCAGAGCCGGATCGAGCACGCGCTGGGGCGGGAGATCCTATCGTATGATCTTAAAATCCGGTATATCTGTCCCGATTGCAGGGAACAGGAAGAAAACAACGCTGAAGGAGGCACCCGATGAACGCTAACATATCGAAGCTGCTCAACGAGCAGATCAATAAGGAGTTCTACTCCGCCTATCTGTATCTGGACTTTGCCAACTACTACGCCGCCGTCGGACTGGACGGCTTTGAGAACTGGTACCGGGTACAGGCGCAGGAGGAACGGGATCACGCCATGCTGTTCTATCAGTATTTGCAGAATAACGGCGAGGGCGTCACCTTTGAGGCCATCGCAAAGCCGGAGTGGGAACGGGGCGATCACATGACGCCGCTGAAAAAGGCACTGGAGCACGAGAAGCTGGTCACCGCCAGCATCGACGCCATCTACGCCGCCGCATACGAGGCCAGGGACTTCCGCGCCATGCAGATGCTGGACTGGTTCATCAAGGAGCAGGGCGAGGAGGAGAAGAACGCCGCCGACCTCATCACCAAGATGGAGCTGTTCGGCGGAGACAGCAAGGGGCTGTATATGCTCAACAACGAGCTGAAGGCACGGGTCTACACCGCGCCCTCCATGACGCTGGAATGACGCCGTCCCCCGATTCATCAATCAAACCAAATAAAAAGAAAAGGAGATCAAACCATGTCACTTATTAACAAAGAAATCAGCGATTTTTCCGCACAGGCATATCAGAACGGAGAGTTTCGGACCGTGACCAAGCAGGATGTGTTGGGCAAGTGGAGCCTGTTCTTCTTCTACCCCGCAGACTTTACCTTTGTCTGCCCCACCGAGCTTGAGGATTTGCAGAACAAATACGCTGAGTTTAAGGCGGCCGGCTGCGAGGTTTATTCCGTATCCACCGACACACATTTCGTGCATAAGGCGTGGCACGACCACTCTGAGCGCATCAGCAAGATCACTTATCCCATGCTGGCCGACCCCACACATGCGCTGAGCCGCGACTTTGAGGTGTATATCGAGGAAAACGGCCTTGCAGAGCGCGGAAGCTTCATTGTGAACCCGGAGGGCAAGATCGTAGTATACGAAGTCAACGCAGGAAACGTGGGCCGCAATGCCGACGAGCTTCTCCGCAGGCTTCAGGCCAGCCAGTTTGTGGCGGAGCACGGCGACCAGGTTTGCCCCGCCAAGTGGCAGCCCGGAGCCGAGACCCTCAAGCCCAGCCTTGACCTTGTGGGCATGCTGTAATGGAGATGGAACAGCTCTATGATGTAATCGTGATAGGTGGAGGGCCGGCCGGACTTACGGCGGCCCTTTATCTTGCCAGGGCACGCTATCGCGTGTTGGTGGTAGAGAAGGAGCATTTCGGCGGCCAGATCACTATCACGAATGAGATCGTGAACTATCCCGGCGTAGCAAAAACCAGCGGCAGAGAATTGACGGACACAATGCGGCAGCAGGCAGAGGGCTTCGGTGCAGAGTTCCTGCTGGCCGAGGTCACGGCTTTTGAGCTGGACGGAGACGTCAAGACCGTGAAGACCGGGCGCGGAGAATACCGCTGCTTTGGCGTGCTTCTGGCCACGGGCGCCCATCCGCGTATGATAGGCTTTCCCGGCGAGGCGGAGTTCCGTGGACGGGGCATAGCCTACTGCGCCACCTGCGACGGCGAGTTTTTTACCGGTAAGGAGGTTTTTGTCATAGGCGGCGGCTTTGCCGCGGCGGAGGAGAGCGTTTTCCTGACACGCTACGCAAAGCACGTCACCGTACTGATTCGCGGCGAGGACTTCTCCTGCGCCGAGGCTGTGTCGCGCGCCGCTAAGGAGCATCCGAAGATCACTGTCCTCTCCCATACCGCAGTGGTGGAAGCCACGGGCGATACGGCGCTGCGCAGCCTGCGATACAGAGATTTGAAAACCGGAGAGGAAACGGTTTTCGCACCGCATGGGGATACCTTCGGCGTGTTTGTGTTTGCCGGCTACGAGCCGGAAACGGCCTTGATCCGGGACAAAGTTGAGACTGACCCGAGAGGCTATATCGTTACGGACAGCTCGCAGCGGACGAACCTTGAGGGCGTATACGCCGCGGGCGATGTGTGCGTGAAGGAGCTGCGGCAGGTGGTCACCGCCGTGGGCGATGGCGCAAAGGCGGCGACTGCGCTGGAAAAGTATGCTGCAGCCATGCATGAAAAAACCGGTCTCCGCCCCCGAAAGCCTGAGATAAAAGAAGCGAACGCGGCATCCGATGGCGAGTCTCGGCCCGAGGGGATATTCACGCAGCAGGTAATGCAGCAGCTTGAGACAGTATTTGAAAGAATGCAGGAGCCCCTGATACTGGAGCTTTGCCTTGACGAGAAGGCTATTTCAGCGGAACTCCGCTCCTATATGGAGGAGCTTGCGCAGCTCACACCAAAACTCACAGTAAGAAAATCTACCGAAGGCGCTGAGCATGTGCCTCTGGTGCGTGTACTGCGCTCTAACGGCAGCGACTCCGGTCTCGCCTTCCACGGGGTACCGGGCGGACACGAATTTACTTCTTTTATCATGGGGCTTTACAACGTGGCCGGACCGGGACAGGCTCTTGACAGGGAAACTATGGGCCGAATAAAGGCTCTTGATGCACCTACAGATATGCAGATATTCGTTTCGCTGTCCTGCACCATGTGCCCGGAGCTGGTGATTGCAGCCCAGCACATAGCCGCCCTCAACCCCAATGTCAGAACTGAGGCATACGATCTGAACCACTTCCCCGCCTTGAAGGAGACATATAATGTCATGAGCGTGCCCTGTCTCGTGCTGAACGGCGAAAAGGTGCTGTTCGGGAAAAAGAGCATAAACCAGTTGCTGGACATGCTGGAACAGCAAGAGTAAAAGAGCCGATACACCGGATCGGCCCGAGGGATGATGGCCGGAAGCAGTACATATCAGTTACTTGAGTAACCGCTGCCGGCCCCTGCGCTGACAACGGCGTTGTGATAACCGGGGTTGATATGCGACTGAAGCCAAGGCAGGCTGCACACAGGCGACCTGCCTTTTCTTCCACCAAGCGGTTAGAGACGGCTAATCAGAATACAGAGCAGAAAGGAACTCAGAGCTTGAACAAGGAAAAGGAGATCGAAACCGTTACCCTCATGGTGCGCCGGTATTGCCGGGGCGTGCATGGGACAAGGGGCGAGGCGCTTTGTCCGGCGTGCAATGCACTGCTGGAATACGCCAGAGAGCGGCGGGACAGATGCCCGCACGGGAAAATTTAGCGGCACTTTGAATCCTTTCCGAGAGGCACAATGCGGCAAAGAAACAAAGAAGAGATAAGGGCAACGGCTATGAAAGAACAAAAGAACTTTTGGGACAAAAATGCCGGTCGATACGACCGCTTTATGCGAAAGGATCGGGCGGCGTATGAGGAGATGTATGAACTGATCCGGCCGGTGGTGAAAGCCAAAACTGTGCTGGAGCTTGCTACCGGCACGGGATTGATCGCAAAACACATCGTAAACGCGGCGGCACACATCGAGGCGACGGATGCCTCCGCGGAGATGATTGCCGAGGCAAAACGGAACAACCGATCTGCGAAGCTGCACTTTTCCGTGCAGGATATGTTCCGCCTGCCCTATGCGGACCAGTCCTTCGACGTGGTGATCGTGTCCAACGCGCTGCATATCGTGCCGCAGCCGGAGAAAGCCCTTGCCGAGATTCGCCGGGTGCTGAAAGACGATGGCGTGTTGATCGCGCCGACCTTTACCCACGCAGGGAACTCGTTTACCGGCAAGGTCAGGGCATTTTTCATGAAGCTGGCAGGCTTCCCTCTCCACAGCAGGTGGACGAGCGAGGAATACCTGCGCTTCCTAAGGCAGAACAGCTGGACGGTGCGAAAAAGCGCTGTGCTGAAAGCCTCGTTCCCGCTGACCTATGCCGAGTGTGTAAAAATGGAGGTGTGATATGTCATTCTTTGAAAACACCCGCAAGCCCGTGGGCTTTGGCGGGAAGCTCATGGTCGCTATGATGAATGTCGGGCACAGTGCCGTGGCTCAATGGGGGCTTCAATTTCTGAATGCCGCGCCGGACGCCAAGGTGCTGGACTGCGGCTGCGGCGGCGGTGCGAACATGAAAAGGCTGCTGAAAAAATGCCCACAGGGCATTGTCAAGGGCATCGACTATTCGCCCGTCAGTGTGGAGAAGGCTCGAAGCCTCAACCGAGCCGCAATTCAGGAGGGGCGCTGCGTGGTGTGGCAGGGCAGCGTGGAGCGTATCATTTTCGCAAAGGACTGGTTCGATGCGGCCACGGCCTTTGAGACCGTCTATTTCTGGCCTGACCTGCCGCGGTGCTTCCGGGAGGTTTATCGGGTGCTGAAGCCCGGCGGGATATTTCTCATCTGCAATGAAAGCAATGGTGACACGGACAAGGACGAAAAGTGGACGGATATCATCGGCGGCATGATTATCTACAAGGACTTTGAATTAAAGGCGTATTTGGAGCAGGCGGGTTTTCACGATGTACAGATACACAAAAAGAAAGGCTGGCTCTGCGTCACGGCGCGGAAATGAGGGAGAAGCAGGCAGATGAAGGACAAGAAGCTCCTATTTGACCGCAAATGCCATGTGCTGTATTCCCGGCCCTGCAAGAAGGAGATACGGGCAAAAATCGCCCTGCACTACCCGGAATCGGAGCGGGAGACGATATGGGAACAGGTACAGCGGCAGTATGCGGACTTTCTCTCCGACTGGCGCACCGATTTGGGCGGCAAACGGAACTTCCACAACGGCGTAGGCGGCACCTACGACTGCATCGCCATCATGAGCTACTACACAGTCTGCAAAGCCGTCACATCCTTCCGCGAGATCGAGGAGATGGAGGAAAACCTGATCCTGCCGATCTTCCGCAGGCTGCGGTTCGTGAACTGCAACAAGCCACTCTGGTGGAAGCTGATGTACAGGGCGTTTGTACGGGCGAAACGCGGCTGCGACAAATGGCACGATTACGAGATGACAGTTGCGCCTTATGAAAACGCTAAGCCCATTTATTATGAGTTTACATCGTGTCCGGCAGCGGAATTCGCTATCCGCCACGGTCTTACGGATATCATGCCCGCCCTGTGTAATGTGGACTTTGCGTCTATGGAGCTGCTCCACGCAAGGCTGGTGCGGACGACTACCTGCGTGGATGGCTGCCGATGCGATTATACCATCTGCGGCGATAAAGACCCGTATCTGAAGGCGCATCCCGAATACCGGGACGAGGCGGGATTCAGAAGAAACAAATAATACTGCAATGCAAAGGCGGTGAGACAAATGGAAACCTTTCTTGGAATCATGATCCCTTTCTTGGGAACAGCACTGGGCTCGGCCTGCGTGTTCTTTATGAAAAAATCCCTTGGGGATCTGGTGCAGCGCGCCCTTGCGGGCTTTGCCGCCGGGGTGATGGTGGCGGCGTCGATCTGGAGCCTGCTGATCCCCGCTATCGAGCAGTCGGAGGGCATGGGAAAGCTATCTTTCCTTCCCGCCTTTATCGGCTTCTGGGTCGGCGTGCTGTTTTTGCTTTTGCTCGACCATCTGATTCCCCACCTTCACGTGGGAAGCAATCAGTCGGAGGGCCCGAAAAGCAGGCTGGGCCGCACCACCATGATGGTGCTGGCGGTGACCCTACATAACATTCCGGAGGGAATGGCGGTGGGCGTGATGTACGCGGGCTTCCTTGCGGGGAACGCGCAGATCACGGCGGCAAGCGCGCTTGTCCTGTCCCTTGGCATTGCCATTCAGAACTTCCCCGAGGGTGCGATCATCTCCATGCCCCTGCGAGCAGAGGGCGAGAGCAAGGGTAAGGCATTTCTCGGCGGCGTGCTCTCCGGCGTGGTGGAGCCTATCGGCGCGGTGCTGACGCTTCTTGCGGCGCAGCTCGTGATCCCGGCGCTGCCGTATTTTCTGAGCTTCGCGGCAGGCGCTATGCTCTATGTGGTGGTGGAGGAGCTTATCCCGGAAATGTCACAGGGAAAGCACTCCAACATCGGCACGATTTTCTTTGCCGTCGGCTTTAGCGTCATGATGACGCTGGATGTGGCGCTGGGATAGGCGCGGAGGTGCCGCTGCTTTTGCGACAGCGACAACATCAGCTACGCCGGCCTGCATCCGAAGCTCGTCTGGCATCGGACGAAAACGCCGGGACACGGCGACGACCGCCGGGATTTTTGCATGAAGACCGTTAGAAAAGAAAGGAGTCCCAAGAATGAAGCCTGACTACAAAAACTGGATCCCCAAGGAAATGCTGTTTTTGCTCATTGCGGAGACGGTGCTGTCCCTTGCACTGCTGCTCGTTTTCGGCGCATTCGGCATCGGTGTGGGCGGAAAGCTGCGCATCGTGCTGGGCGTGGTATTCGGCATCGCCTTTGTCGTCTGTGCAAGGTACAGCGGGTGGTGTGTGTATGCCTATCGGAGCTTTTCCTATGACGGCGAACGCAAGCTCTCAAAGCAGATCATTGACGGCACGGCGGAGCAGATCACACTGCCGGAGGGCGGCGTGGGGCTGGATATCGGCTGCGGCAGCGGTGCGCTGGCCATTGCCTGCGCAAAGCGCAATCCCCAGGGAAAAATGGTCGGCATTGACCGCTGGGGCAAGGAATATGCTTCCTTCAGTCTGCCGCTGTGCGAAAAAAACGCCGCTGCGGAGGGCGTGAGGAACGCTTCGTTCCGGCGCGGGAACGCCTTAAAGCTGGATTTCCCCGACGAGAGCTTCGACGCGGTGACCAGCAACTATGTCTATCATAATATCACAGGAGCAGACAAGCAGGCACTTCTGCTGGAAACACTGCGGGTTCTGAAAAAGGGTGGAACATATGCCATCCACGACCTGATGTCGCCCCGTAGATACGGCGATATGCAGGCATTTGTCCAAAAGCTCAGGGATATGGGCTATGAGCGCGTGGAGCTGATGGACACAACCGATGGCAGCTTCATGACACCGAAGGAAGCCAAACGCCTGATGCTTCGCGGCTCAACATTGCTGCTGGGAAGAAAGTAAGGCGGCGATGACATCAGCAATGCCGGTCTGCATCCGAGGCTTACTTGGCAGAGAACCATGACGCCCGTTCACGGCGGCAGTCGGTGATCTTTGAAGAGCCGCCTTCGGGCGGCTTCTCAAGGGCTATATGGTTAGAGTATGCTAACCAGCAAACATTCAAAGGAGACGAGAGCGGAGAGTTTCCGCACGAGGTGGGGCTGTTTCTCGGCTACCCGCCGGAGGACGTGAAGGGCTTCATCGACCACCGCGCGGGCGGCTTCAAATGCGCCGGACTCTGGAAGGTCTACGGCGACGAGGAAAAAGCGCGCTCGCTATTCGAGAAATATAGAAAATGCACGGAGATCTACTGTACACTTTGGCAAAGCGGCTTGAAGCTGGAGCAGCTTGCCGTTGCAGTTTGATCATATAAAATCATTAAAAGAAAGGAATTTACAAACATGAAAACTGCTGTTATTTACTGGAGCGGTACGGGCAATACGGAGGCAATGGCGCGTGCCGTTGCCGAGAGCATGACCGCTGCGGGCGCAGAGGCTGTGCTGCTCACGCCCGCCGAGGTCGCACCCGGCGAACTGAACGCCTACGCCGCCATCGCCTTCGGCTGCCCCGCCATGGGCGCCGAGGTGCTGGAGGAAATGGAGTTCCAGCCCATGTTCGATGCCTGCAAGCGTAGCCTCGGCGGCAAACGCGTGGCGCTGTTCGGCTCCTACGGCTGGGGCGACGGCGAGTGGATGCGCACCTGGGAGAGTGACTGCGACAGCGCAGGTGTGAACCTCGTTTGCGAAAGTGTGATCTGCACGGAGACTCCCGACGACGCGGCGCTTGAAGCCTGCCGCGCCTTGGGTAAGGCGTTGGTGGAGTGAGAAATGATGCCCGTCGCTGACGGTAACTTTAGCGGCAGCTTGCGCGGTTTGCGTTTGCCAAACAGCCTATCCGAAAAGGCAGGGACACCACTTGCGGTGTTCCTGCCTTGCGCTGTATGGCAATGCTTGGAGTATTGAAAAGAATATGCGCAAGCATCCAAGACAGGCGAACAGAGAGTCTCTGCATTGAACTGGGCAAACAGAAAAATCACAAACCACATTGACAAACTCAATCTGCTCGGTTATAATATACCAGCAGTATATACTACCAGTATATCAGGAGGCACCAATGGAACGTACAGAGACTCAAATGAAGATCCTCGAAGTTGGAAAAAAAGAATTTCTGGAAAAAGGTTTTAAGGACGCATCTCTGAATAAAATCGTCGCGGAGGCGGGCTTCACGAAAGGCGCCTTCTACGGCTATTACCCGGATAAGGCCGCGCTTTTTGAAGATCTTGTGGGCGAGGCGGCAAAGGGACTGCTGGAGCAGTTCAAAGCCGCACAGTCCGCCCATTTCGATCTTATCTCCGAGGAAAAGACGAAGGACAGCCTGAAGCTGTCCACTGAGTATTTGCGCGTCTTTGTGGAATATATGTACGCCCATTTTGATGCCTTCAAGCTGATCCTCTGCCGGGCGGAAGGTACGCGCTATGCAAATTTTTTGGAGGAGCTTGTGGAACTGGAGGTAGAGTGCTCAGAGGAATACTATGCACTTCTCCGCAAAAGAGGAAAGCTCTCCGGAAAAATGACAAAGCAGCTTCACCACATGATTACCAGTGCCTATTTTACGGCGGTATGTGAGACGATTGCTCATGGTATGCCCAAAGAAGAAGCTATGCGGTATGTTGAGGAGCTTGCAAAGTTTTTCAACTCTGGCTGGAAAGGCTTGCTCCGGCTGGAATAATGCACAATCACACAAGCACTTTAATTTTTTACACGCGAGTTAGCGTACTCTAACTGAACAATATAAAATTGGAGGTCGTTTATTATGCTTAAAACAGATTCGAAGAAGCTGGAAACAAGGGACTTTATATCGGTTGGTATCTTTTCGCTCATCTATGCTGTGGTGGCGTTTGTGATTGGCGGTGTTGCGCAGATGACGCCGGTCACTTTCCCGTTTATGCCAATGATCGTGGCGCTCTTTACGGGGACAGTTTTCATGCTCTATGTGGCAAAAATACCGAAGAAGGGTGCTCTCTCCATTCTCGGTGTAATCGCGGCGATTTTGCTGTTTATTACAGGAATGTTCTGGATGATGTCCGTATTCTTCCTGGTTTTCGGCTTGATCGCGGATTTTATCTGCGCTTCTGCTGATTTCAGATCCTTTAAGAAAAACCTGCTTGCCTACTGCGTCATGGCGCTTGCGCCGATGGGGGCATATATTCCAATGGTTGTCATGCCCGCACAGTTTGATGCTTTTATGAAGAATAAAGGCGACTTCGCCTCCTTTGAAGGAGTGATTCATTCGATCGGGGCTACCTGGTGGGCAATCCCCGCAATGATTATCGGGACGATCGTCTGCGCGATCATCGGCGGACTGATTGGAAAGAAGCTTATGAAAAAACACTTTGAAAAAGCAGGGGTCGTATAAATGAGACTCGACCCACGGACGAAACTTCTGATTCTCGCGGTCACAAGCGTTTCCGTTTTTATGAATAAAAGCATCGCGGTGGAGTGTGTGCTTGCGGGGATTCCGCTTGTACTTCTGAGCGTTTCCGGCAATCTGAAAAGGACGCTGAAATACGCAGCTTTTTTTCTCACGCTTCTGCTGATCCAGCTTTTTATCGTACCGAGGCTGCCCGTGACTTTCGGCGGAATCGTCTATATGTTTGCAGTGTATATCCGCAAGCTTCTTCCCTGTTTTATGCTGGGCAGCTTTCTGATTGCAACGACAAGCGTAAGTAAATTTCTTGCGGCGATCACAAAGCTCCGATTGTCGAAAGGACTCACGATCGCTCTTGCCATTACGCTCCGTTATTTCCCGACCATGAGAGAAGAGTGGGCCTCCATACGGGATGCCATGGCGCTGCGAGGGATATCAGCGTCCGCGGCTGGACTGATTAGCCATCCTATACAGACGATGGAGCATGTCTATGTTCCCCTGCTTGTTTCTGCTTCCAGAATTTCGGACGAGATTACGCAGGCAGCGATTACAAGAGGTATCGAGCACACAGGTGAAAGAAGCTGTATAGAGGAAATCGCGTTTTCGTTTGCTGATTTGCTGGTGGTAATTGCTTACGCGGCGGTCGTTGCCGGCATGGTATACGCGGGCATGAAAGGGGTGTTTTGATTATGATATCGTTTCAAAATGTCTCTTTTACATACGCTGAAAGCGGGAACGGCGGAGTCCTTGATTTGAACCTTATTGTTCGGTCCGGCGAATGCGTGCTGCTTTGCGGACCATCCGGATGTGGAAAAACAACAGTTACACGGCTCGCAAACGGACTGATTCCCCATTTCTTCCACGGCAATCTTTCGGGGCAGGTGAACGTAAACGGTATGGATACCCGGGAGACAGAGATTGCTGCGCTATCGGATGCGGTAGGGACGGTTTTTCAGAATCCTCGAACGCAGTTTTTCAATACGGATACGGACAGTGAGATCGTGTTTGGGCTTGAAAATCGGGGCATTCCGCGAGAGACTCTGCGCTCCCGATTAGATGAACTTACGGAGGAGTTGCATCTTAGCGAGCTCCGGGGTCGAAATATCTTTGAACTGTCCGGCGGCGAGAAGCAGAAGATCGCGTTTTCCAGCGTGTATGCTTCGGCTCCCGATGTCCTTGTGTTTGACGAGCCATCATCGAATCTCGACATGAAGGCCATCGGAGATTTGGCTGATTTGATCCGACGGGCGAAAATATCAGGAAAGACCATTCTGATCGCAGAGCACCGCATCTGGTATCTGATGGACATTGTGGATCGCGTCGTTTATATGCAGGATGGCCGGATTGCATCGGACATGGAGGCTGCAGCGTTCAAGGCGCTGCCTGAAGCAGATATTCGCAGAATGGGACTGCGTGTCAGAGATCTGTCGGTATTCGAATCGGGCGGCGTGAAAACAATCGCTGCCGATGGATTGCTTTCCGTTCAGAAAATCAGCGTCCGTCTCGGCGGCCGGAATGTATTGAATGATATCTCTTTTCAGGCAAGCCGCGGAGAAATCATCGCCATTGCGGGCGTCAACGGTGCCGGGAAATCGACCCTCGCCAGAATGCTCTGCGGATTGCAAAAGAATGGCTCCGGTACTGTTTTGTGGGCTGGAAAACCGATGAGTCGGCGGTTGAGACGGAAAAAGGCATACATGGTCATGCAGGATGTGGGGCACCAGCTCTTTACCGACAGCGTGGCGGCGGAATGCGCGCTTGGCATAAAAGCTCCGAACAAAGATGAGATTGACTGCGCATTAGAAAAGGTGGATCTGCTGGCGTATAAGGAACGGCATCCCTTGTCTCTTTCCGGCGGGCAGATGCAGCGCCTTGCGGTTGTGGTGAGCGATATCTGCGGCAAGGAGCTGCTGGTGTTCGATGAACCTACCAGCGGACTGGATCTGAAAAGCATGGAAGAGGTTGGCATCTTGACACGAAGCCTTGCGACGCAAGGCAAGGTGCTTTTGATCATCACACATGATATTGAGTTTATGATGCGGATTTGCACAAGAATACTGTTCATTCGGGACGGAGAAATCGTGGAGGACCTTTCCGGTGGACAGAAAGAAAAGATTGTAAGACTTTTACGAGGTGAGGAATGATGGCGGAAAAAGAAAACTCGGCGATGACGATTCTGATGGATTTTGCGAAGCCGTGCAAAGGGAAACTGATCGGCTCCGTCGTACTTGCGGTTTTGGGGGCGCTTTGCGGCATGATCCCCTATATCGCGGTATCCCGCGGGATCATTATGATCTGCCACGAAGACTATGCTTTCAGCAAGTTGGCGTTTCTGGCATTGATCGCTCTTGCGGGCTATCTCGGGCAGGTGTGGTTTGGAACTTTTTCTACAATGAAAAGCCATGAGTCTGCCTTTATCATTCTGCGGAATATCCGCATGGCGATAACAGAGAAGCTCTCCCGTGTCCCCATGGGAACGATCCTTGATACGCCGTCCGGGAAATTCAAAACGATCATCGTGGACACCGTGGAAAAGCTGGAGCTTCCGCTGGCGCATATGGTACCGGAGCTCACTGCCAACATCCTAATCCCAGTTCTAATGCTCGTTTACCTCTTTAGCCTTGATTGGAGACTCGCGCTGATCTCTCTTGTGACGATTCCGGTGGGCGCCTTCTGTTATATGGGAATGATGAAGGATTACGAGAAGAGATATGCCAGAGTACTTGCCGCAGGGAAAAACATGGATGCCGCAACGGTGGAATACATCGGCGGCATCGAAGTGGTGAAGACGTTCAATCAGGGTGAACGCTCATATAAAAAATACGCCGACGCCGTGGCGGAAAACGAGACAGCCAAAGTGACCTGGTTCAAGCAGACCAACGGCTACTATGTGATGGGGCTTTCCATCCTGACGTCAACGCTTGTGGGCGTGCTGCCCTTGGGGAGCTGGCTCTTTATAAACGGAAGGGTCGAGGCGGGTACGCTGATTACCTGCATCATTCTCGCCCTTGGACTCGTGAAGCCACTGATTCAGGCATTGCAGTACACCGACAGCCTGGCCATGGTGGATTCCACCGTAAAAGAGGTAGGGAATCTTCTGGATGAGCCGGAGCTTGTGCGGCCGACCGAGAGAGCTATCCTTGCAGACGGCGATGTATCCTTTGATCATGTTACCTTCCGATACAAAGAGACGGAGGTTTTGCATGGAATTTCCTTTGACTGCGCAAAAAACGGTATGACGGCCATTGTGGGTCCCTCCGGCTCCGGTAAATCTACCATCGCGCGGCTCATCGCCTCCTTCTGGGAGGCGGAGAGCGGCTGCGTCCGTATTGGCGGCGTGGACGTACGGAACATCCCTCTCCCTCAGATAATGGAGCTTGTCTCATATGTATCACAGGATAACTTCCTGTTCCACCTGTCTATCCGGGAAAACATTCGTATCGGAAAACCGGAGGCCACAGACGCAGAGATCGAGGCAGCGGCAAAAAAAGCGAGCTGTCACGATTTCATCGCCGCTCTGCCGGAGGGCTATGATACGCTGGCGGGCGATGCGGGAAGCCATCTCTCCGGCGGAGAAAGGCAGCGAATCGCCATTGCAAGGGCAATCCTAAAGAATAGCCCGATCGTGGTGCTGGATGAAGCCACGGCATTTACCGATCCTGAAAATGAGGCCGTTATTCAAGCATCCATCGCAGGGCTTGTAGCAGGAAAAACTTTAATTGTCATTGCGCATCGGCTGTCTACCATTACAAAAGCAGACAAGATCCTTGTCGTGGATAAAGGAAATGTCGCTGCGGAAGGAACCCATGAGGAGCTTCTTGAAACAAGCACTCTATACAAGGAACTGTGGAAAGCCCATATGCAGGGCAAGGATACCGCAGAGGAGGTGGCGTGATGATAAGGTTGTTTCAAAGACTTTTGTTGTTCTCGGGCTTACAGAAAAAGCGTCTTATCCGCTCTTTTCTTGCATACCTTGTCAGCTCATTCTTTGAGATGATCCCAATCATGGCCATTCTAACGGTGCTCACAGGAATCCTGAAGCAGCTTTCCGGCGATGTTATGCCTGAAAGCACAATCTGGATTTCGCTTGGCATCATGATTGTTTCCATTGTAGGGCGAATTGTATTTGTCAATCTTTCTGCCAATGCCAGAACTCTTGGCAGTTTCGCGTTCGGGTCGGAAAAGCGCATGGAGATCGGCGAACGCCTGAAAAGGGCTCCTATGGGCTATTTCAATGAAAACAGGCTCGGTGATATCACTGCGGCGGTGACGACCACACTTGGTGATCTGGAGCAGCAGTCCGTTACCATTATGGAAAATGTGGCGGGCGGGTTTATCCACGCCATCGTGATTGGCGTTTGGCTTATGATCTATGAGTGGCGGATCGGGCTGATCTCTTTGGCCGGGCTTGCTGTGGCGCTCATTGTTTATTCGCTTATCGGCAAGGTCGGCAGGAAACACGCGCCCCGCCGTCAGGCAGCCCAGGCTGGCCTGGTCACTGCCGTTTTGGAATATGTGCAGGGCATGGGCGTAGTCAAGGCGTTTGGGCTGGCGGAGCGCACCGGAAAAGCAGTTGACGCCGCAATCGAGGAAAGCAAAGAGGCAAATATCGTGCTTGAAAAGGCGTTTTCCAAAATGACGGCGCTCTATCAGACGGTGTTCAAGCTCGCACGGGCGGCTATTCTGGTTTTTGCGCCCTATCTTTTGGCAGGAGGAAGCATCACGCCGGAGAAGTGCCTGCTTCTTCTCGTGTCCAGCTTCATGATCTATGCCGCCGTGGAAGTGGCGGGCAGTATGTCCTCCATTGCCCGCGCGGTGGAGGCTTCCCTGAACCGGCTGGATAACATCATGGACATTCCATCCCTGGACGAAAACGGGGCTGATCTTGTGCCGGAAAATTTCAATATCGAAGTGAAGAATATGTCCTTTGGATACGGGGAAAAGGAGGTATTACATCAAATCAGATTAAGCGTACCCCAGGGAAGCTCCTGCGCCATTGTTGGTCCCTCCGGCGCCGGAAAAACCACGCTGGTCGGTCTGATTGCCCGTTTCTGGGATGTGAAGGAAGGACAGATCACGCTCGGCGGCCGGGATGTGCGGGAATATACCAGCGGCAGCCTTCTAAAGAATTTCGCCATCGTATTTCAGAATGTGTATCTCTTTGAGGACACCGTCGAGAACAATATCCGGTTTGGTAGACCGGACGCGAGCGAGGATGAAATCATAGCGGTCGCAAAGAAAGCCTGCTGCCATGACTTTATCATGACGCTGCCCGACGGTTATCAGACAAAGATCGGCGAAGGCGGCTCCAGCCTCTCCGGCGGGGAAAAGCAGCGAATCTCCATTGCAAGGGCAATTCTGAAGGACGCACCCATCGTCATTTTGGATGAAGCCACAGCCAGCGTGGATCCCGAAAACGAGCAGGAGCTGCAAAAGGCCATCCGGGAGCTGACAAAAGGCAAAACGATCCTGATGATTGCCCACCGTCTGTCCACCGTGCGCACGGCAGATCAAATCATCGTGCTGGAGAACGGCAGGATCGTTCAACGCGGAAACCATGAAGAGCTGATGCGCGAAGACGGCCTGTACAGGCGCTTTGTGGGAATGCGCAGCCAAGCAATCGGTTGGACGCTGAAAGGCGGGAAAGCACATGGATAGAAGGTTAGACAAAAGATACTTGACCGGAGCGGTATCTGCAATGGAAAAACAGTATGGCGCGGAAAAGACAGACGCGATCATAGAAGATGCATGGAGGCGTTATGCGGAAATCGTGGATGAAAACGCCGACGAGCCGAAAAAGATGTATATGCATACGCGGAAACGCATCTATCCTGCCATCGCCGCCTTTGACGCCATGACGGGAAATGGAATCTCCCGTGAGGAAGCGGCGGCTTTTCTGAATAGATATTATGAAAAGCGGGCAGCGGGAGTTGGTGCAAAAATTCGAGGGGCAATGAGGATACCGGGTCTGTATAAGCTGGTGCCGAAGTTCTTTGCCAAAATGACAAAAAGCTCCTTTGGAGAGGACTGCGGTTTTCGGGCTAATTGGATACGAACAGAGCAAGAGGAAATGTGCTTCGACATGCTGGCCTGCCCCTATCAGGACACCTGTGTGAAATACGGATGCCCGGAGATTGTGGCCGGCTTTTGCCGCGCGGATGACGAGGCCTACGGGCATATCCATCCAAAGCTCAAATGGGGACGGACAAAGACGCTCGGACAGGGCGGAGACTGCTGTGATTTTAGACTGACGATAGAGTAATGACCCTATGGAAAGACTGATGAGATACAAGACCCTCCAATGCTTTCTTGCGGCGCTGATTATGATTGCGTTCCTCGCTCCTGCTACATATGCATCCGGCACACCGGACGCATATGAGGCAAGCGCAAACGCTGTTTCCGAAAAATATATTGGCAAAACGGTTCCAGGCGCGTGTGTCGTAATTTCGGAGCATGACAATACGGTATTTGCGAAGGGGTATGGCTTTGCTGATTTAGAGAACAATACGGCCATCGACCCGGAGACCACGGTTTTTGAATGGGGTTCCATATCAAAGACCTTTGTGTGGGTCAGCGTGATGCAGCTTGTTGAGGATAGGAAAATCGATCTGGAAACGGATATCCGCACCTATCTGCCGGACAGCTTTTTGAAAAATCTGCGATTCGCTGAGCCGGTTACTTTACTCCACCTGATGAACCATACGGCAGGATTTGAGGAAGAATTGATGGATTTGCGCTATTACAGCGCGAGTGAGGAAATCCCCTTCAAAGAAGTACTATGTAGCAGGTGTAGGAATTGCAGCGGCCATCTGCGGGTTTTTCACGGGAATCAGCCATGCCGTAAAGAGAAAAACCAGAGCACCGGTCCTTACGATTGTTTTATTTGCATTGCAAATTATATCTGCGTGGATGCTCGGATTCTTAACAGTAGTATAAATGAACAGAAAACGGAGGAATGGATTTATGGACAAAAAGAAAAAGTGGACGGTTAAGGATGTTATTACAACGGTATTGCTCTCAGCGGTACTGATCGTGATCCAGCTCGTTATCAATATGGTCTGCATGGCCAACGACTTTGTCAGCATGGTGCTGTCGGTGGGGATCACCATGTTCCTCTGCGCGCCGGTCTATATGCTCATGGTCAGCCGGATCGGAAAGCGTTTTGTGACGCTGATCTATATGACGATCCTCGGCGTGATTTTCCTGCTGATGGGCAACTGGTTCTTGCTTCCTTATTATGTTCTCGTGGGGATCCTCTGCGAGGCGATTCTCTGGAAGGAAGGCTCCTGCCAAAAGCCGAAACGGCTGACCGCCGCCTGGACGGCGGCGAGCCTTCTGTACAATGGGGTCAATCTGCTGCCCATCTGGTTCTTCTGGGACACCTACTACGATTTTGCGCTGGCAAGCGGTATGGAGCAGAGCTACATCGATTCCTATGTGCGTTACTACACCTCTCCCGGCTGGCTGGCCTTTATTCTGCTGTTCACGACGCTGATGGGCTTTTTAGGCTGCATGGTGGGCAGTCGGCTGATCCGCAGGCATTTTCAGAAGGCCGGCGTTCTATGAGGGCGGACGCATCCTTTGCGGTGCCGGTCAAGCTGTGGGCGCTGCTGTGCGTCTTTGCCGGAGTAACCATCGGCGGGAATGTGCTGCTCACCAGCATCCTGACCGGCGGTGCACTTCTTTATCTCGTCTTACAGAGAAACTTCCGCCTTGCCGCGTCCTATGGCTGCTTTTATCTGCTGCTGGCGCTGCTGCTGTACGGCATCCGCTTCCACGGGCTGCACATGCCGGTCTTTTCGGAATTTTATGTTCTGATGTTCTGGAATCTGTCGCCAATTTTTCTGGTGTCATGGGATCTGATCACCACGCCGCCGGGAATGCTCTCCGCGTTCTTATCCCGCCTCCGTATGCCCACCCCGTTCATTCTCGGGCTTCTTGTGGTCTTTCGCTTCTTCCCTACCATGCGGACGGAGCTGAAAGGCGTAGGCAGGTCCATGAAGAACCGAGGGCTGACCGCGGCGGGACAGCTGCTCGCACATCCCGTGCAGAGCATGGAGTATGTGCTGGTTCCGTTTCTCCTTCGGGTGTTGCAGCTTGCCGATCAGCTTTCCGTTTCCGCCGTTGCAAGGGGCGCGGAGCGCCCGGGTGTGCGCGGCAGCTATTATGAGAAAAGGATCGGGGCGCGGGATCACATCGCGGCAGCAGTATGTGCGATAGTCACGGCTTCCTATTTGGTTTTGGAAAGGAGCATGGCATGATCGAGCTTATACGCGCTTCTTTTCAATACGAAAACTCGGACAGAGGCGTGCAGGACATTTCCCTTTCGGTAAAAAGCGGCGAATGCGTCGTGCTGACGGGGCTTTCCGGCTGCGGCAAGACAACCGTGACAAGGCTTGTCAACGGGCTTGCGCCGTCCTATTACCCCGGAGCCTTCAGCGGAAACGTGAGGATAGACGGCAAGGACATATCAAGGCTTTCCACATGGGAGATCGGGCGTTTGGTGGGAAGCGTTTTTCAGGACCCCAAGAGCCAGTTCTTTTCCTCCGAGCTCGCCGGAGAGGTCGCCTTTCCCTGCGAGAATTACGGCCTGTCCGCCCGGGAGATACGGGAGAGGACGGACGCCGCCATAGAGGCGTTGAAGCTGTCCCATTTGAAAGACAGGGCAGTTGACGTCCTCTCAAGCGGAGAAAAGCAGCGGGCGGCCATTGCTTCCGTATATGCCATGAAGCCAAAGGTCTTTGTGTGTGATGAGCCGACGGCCAACCTCGATGCCGCCGGGACGAGGCAGCTTGCGCAGACCCTTCGGCAGCTCAAGGAGCAGGGCATTACCCTGCTCATCGCGGAGCATAGGATCGACTGGCTGATGGGGATCGCAGACCGGTTTTTATATCTGCGGGATGGCAGAATAGCGGCCGAGTATACACCGGAGGATTTGCGCCTTCTGCCGGAAGCAGACATCTTAGGTATGGGCCTGCGCTCTCCGCACGAGGGAAAGTGCCTTCCCGCTCCCTCCGTATTGGACGAGAGCCCTGCCGTCTTGAAGACAGCAGGGCTCTCGAAAAGAATACGCAAAGAAGTCATTTTCGATGATGTTTCCCTCTCCTTTCCGGAAGGCAAGGTGACCGCCATAACGGGGCAAAACGGCGCAGGGAAAACAACCCTTGCGCAGATCCTCTGCGGGCTGGCGAAGCAGACAAGGGGACATATTTTAATAGACGGGAAAAAAGCAAGAGCGGCCGTCCGGCGCAGGGAGATCTATTACTGCGGCAACGACACGTCAACACAGTTCTTCACGGCAAGCGTGGCGGAGGAGCTGCTGCTGAATACCAGATTGACAGAAGAAAGCAAAAGCCATGCAAGGAACCTGCTCAACGAGCTTGGCCTTTACGAGTACAGGGACGCGCACCCGTCCGCCCTGTCCGGCGGGCAGAAGCAGCGCCTTGCCATCGCCTGCGCCGTCTTTTCCGGCCGCAGGATATTGATCCTTGACGAGCCCACCAGCGGCCTTGACGGGCAGAATATGCGCCTCGTCGCAGAAAAACTGAAAAGCGAAGCGCGGAACGGCAGAACCATTCTCGTGATCACCCACGACAGGGAGCTGATCGAGAGCTGCTGCGATGACATTGTGGAGATTGCTGCATACCCCAACAGTGTTTCGCACGGATATTTCCCTTCTTCATCTGCTTGATGAGGTTGTGAGAATGGAGGGAACAACATTTGAATAAGTCATTTTATAAGAAATCAATAATGGCAATGCTTTTCGTGTTAATCTATATAGCGGCTTCGACTGCATTTGCCCAAATTCTACCCTTGTCGGTATTGCAAGATCTCACAAATTCAAATATAAAAAGACGCATATTGTATGATGCTATTCAGGCTGCTGCTGTAATTCCTTTTGCGGCAACATATTTTCGCAGTGCAGATTTCAGGAAAACAGAGACACCTTCCAAACGGATACCTTGGGGGCTTATTGGCGTTTGTGCCATATTGGTAACAATAATTCTGCCTGAGAGGGTATACGCTTTCTGGTTTTACTTAATTATTGTTGGATGCGGAGAAGAATTTGTTTTTCGAGGTTATTTGCATCGAGAGTTGCGAAAAGCATTTAATTTCAAAGTATCCGTCATCTTGGGCGGATTAGTGTTTGGATTTGCACATGGATATTCACATTTTATGGTTCTGGGTGGACCAATTACCGGTATTCTTAGTGAGCTCGGTGGTGGCATTGTTGGAGCACTGGTGTTCTCCGCGATATACGAAAAGAGCAACTCAATAGGCTGGCCAATTTTGATTCACGCCTGTTTGGATTTTGTGGGATATTTGATATAGGTTGATTTTCGCAGATGAAATACTTTTCATTTGCCATCATCTGATCTATATGTGGTGCGCTACAGCAGCAAATGTTTCTTTAGATTGTTAGGCGGATATCGATACAACCATCGCAGAGATGACCGGTTGTCAGCTCCGCCGACATCGGATCATTATAGAAAGACTCTGCCCCATATATCAGGAAAGAAAGAGGAACCAGATGGAAGATTAAAACCGGCTAAACTCAGATACCGTCGCCATGCTTCGAACCGACCCGTATGAGATCTGGCTGATGCAAAATCCATATGATGCGGCGGTTGGGTGAGCCAAAGAAACAGGATTGGGAGTAATTACACAGAAAATGCGCCATACCACATTGCGCAATAGTGGTACAGCGCATTTTTTGGTTATTGGGTTGCATAACTATCAGCCGAGTCCGTAGGTCAGCAGTGAAATACCACAGGCGAGCAGACTGACTGCCGAGCCAATAAGGAGCTGCGGCAGGGTAATGGCGCGATAGCTTCAAAGAGGATCGATAGACCGCTGCGATCAGCAGCACGGACGGTATAATAAAAAGCGGATGCAGCTTCCACGTCAGCAGAAACACAGGTGCCGTCGTGCTGCAGGCATGGCCGCTTGCGTGCAGCCTGAAAACGGCGTTGAGAATCAGCAGTGCTGCGATGGAAATGACATAGGAGAGGAATAGAATGTGGACGAGCCAGGAGCACGGGGTCAGTATTGACCAGAGAAACCCGCACAGGTCTCCGATGGCACTGCATACCAGCGCCGTGCTGCGCTGTCCCTTTCTTCGATCCTTTCCTATGTGAAATATCTCCCGTATAGGATATGCAGCCATGGGGATGAGCAGCAAAAACAACTCGCACAGGAGCAGCTCACGCAGTGTCATAAGCTTTGCGGGGGCATACATCAGAAGCACTGTTATACCGATGACGATGGGTGGTAGGGTTAGAATGCGCACGATCAGATGAAAGATTCCGGCGCATCTTCCCTTTTCATTGGTTGTGCCTGCTCTCATGACTCAAAGCCCAGCATAATCCCGCCGCGCTCGGCGTAATAGCTGCACAGTCCCCGCAGTGGATAGCTTTTCACATCCGCCTCCGGAAATCGCTGCCGGATCTCGGCGCAAAGCTCCAGCGCAAGCGCCGCATTCTGACAATGCCCGATCCGAACCTTCCCGCCCCTGTAGCCAAGATTCTCCATTTCGCCCAGCATAAACTGCCGCGCTTTACGAACCCCACGGCACTTTCCAAGCATCTCAAGCGTACCCTCGGCACTGGCCTGCCCGATGGCGCGAATCCCAAGGACGCTTGCCATCGTTGCGGCGAGCTTGCTGACACGGCCGTTCTGTGCAAGGTTGTGCATGGATTCCAGTGCAAAAAGCAGGTGCGTGTGGGCCTGATATGTATTCAATGCTTCGCATGCTTTATCAAAGTCCGCATGAGAACGCAGCTCATATAAAGCCCTTTCAATGAGAAGGGCGATTTCGGGCCCGGCGGAAAGGGAGTCCACAACATAGATGCGCCGGGCCGGGTTGCGTTCCTCACAATTCTTCTTTGCCACGCAGGCAGCATTATAACTGCCTGAAAGAGCGCTGGTAATGGTAAAAGCAATCACATTGCCGCTCTCACCGAATGCGCTTTCCCAGTCTGCGATGTTCGGACACGCACTGTAAGATCGCCCTTTGGTGTCGCGGAGCGTACTGACCATCGCGTCAACATCAAGATTGGCGTCATCGTAAAACTCCTCGGCGTCAGTGCGTATTGAGAGCGGGACACTGACGAAGTCCGCTCCATCCAGTGTGAGAAGGTCGCAGCTGGAGTCTGCGACGATACGAAACTGATTCATGGTGTGTCCTCCGAATAACAAGAAGCATTTCAACCGACTTTGAAGGCCGACACCGAAATTCTATCAGGTTTTTATCATTCCGTCAACGGCTTTTAGAAAACCGATAAAAAGATTTTAAAAACCGTTGAAAGATTGAAGATACCCGTGTATAATGGCTGCATGGAAAAGGAAGTGAATAATATGATAGAGGCTATTGAGGGCTTTCGCTTACCGCGGTATGCACAGATCCCGGATGTCGGGCTTTATCTGGAGCAGGTGGTACGCTATGTCAACACACACCTTGCGCCGTTGGGGGAGCCGGAGCTGACAAGTTCAATGGTGAGCAATTACGTGAAGCAGGGGCTGATCTCATCCCCCATAAAGAAGTCATACACGGCAGAGCACCTTTCACGGCTCCTGTTCATCGCGGTAGTCAAGCCCGTTGTCCCGTTGGAAGGGCTTCGAATGATGTTCAGCATACAGGGGGACAACTATACCCTTCCGACCGCATATGACTATTTTTGTGATGAGTTTGAGAATATGCTCGGCGCGGCGTTCGGCATAGCTCCCGCAAGAGAGGACCTCGGCAAGACACAATCCGACGCAAAGGATCTTCTCCGCAACACGATCGTGGCCACCGTCAACAAGGTCTATCTGGATCGGTATCTGGAAGAATATCAAAAGCAGAGGGAAAAAGCCCCAGATGAACAGCAAACATGATCGAGAATGTTTCGCTATCTCGTTCCGCCAAAGGAGCTACACTCCCTTGCGATGCTTGCGTGCCTATCCCTTGTGGACTTGCCGTTCGCAAACAGCATAAAACGCTGTTCGCCACCAGCAAGCTTGAACGCGAATAATATGAAGCAAACAAATCGGAATTTACCTCTATTCAAACATACAAGCTCTTGACAATAAAGCTCCTATATAGTATGATTTTATAAACTACTATATAGGAGCTTTTGCATGAAAACAAATGGAGGATTTCTTGTCACCAAAATAAAACAGCTTGGAGACCGGATTTTTGAGAAGATTCTCAGTGAAAAGAATATTGATGCGTTCAATGGAGCCCAGGGGCGCATTCTTTATGTGCTGTGGCAGGAGGATGGAATTTCGATCAGGTCACTCTCGGTCAAATGCGGATTAGCGATAACATCTCTTACGACGATGCTGGAAAGAATGGAAAATCAAGGACTGATAAGCCGTGTTCAGTCTGAAACGGACAAAAGGAAAACACTCCTGTTTCTGACTGAGAAAGCACATGCCTTAAAGGGCGAGTACGATTCTGTATCTGATGAGATGGGCAGCATTTACTACAAGGGTTTTTCAGAGGAAGAAATTACCCGGTTTGAGGAATGCCTCGACCGCATCAGAAAGAATCTTGAGGAGTGGCAGAAGTCATGAGTATTTGTATCAAAGATCAGATTCAGAACATGAATCTCGTCATCGGCTGCACAGTGGGGTGTGCATATTGCTATGCCCGCAACAATGTGAAGCGCTGGCATATGATCGATGACTTCGCTGATCCTGAGTTCTTTCCGGGTAAGCTCAAGATGATGGAAAAGAAACGTCCGCAGAACTTTCTTCTTACCGGCATGAGCGATCTCTCCGGATGGAAGCCGGAATGGAGAGACGAGGTATTTGCAAAGATCCGTGAAAATCCACAGCATCAGTTCCTGTTCCTTACCAAGCGCCCCGATCTGCTGGATTTTGATACCGATCTGGAAAACGCATGGTTTGGCGTTACGGTGACGAGGAAAGCAGAACTGTGGCGTATCGACGCCCTTCGGAAAAATGTCAGAGCAAAGCATTACCATGTTACCTTTGAGCCGTTATTCGACGATCCCGGCACAGTTGACCTTTCCGGAATCAACTGGATCGTTGTCGGCACTATGACCGGGGTTCAGAGCAGGAAGGTTCATACGGAGCCGGAGTGTGCCTGGTCTTTGACAGACCAGGCACATACGCTCGGCATTCCGGTGTTTATGAAGGAAGACCTTGTCCCTATCATAGGGGATGAAAATATGATTCAGGAAATGCCGGAAGAATTTAATAAAGTGTTAGAGGTACAGAGATCATGGCAGAAGTAATAAATGGAATCCTCATTCGTGAGGTGGAAACAAAGAACATCATGACCAAGTCCAGTCTGCCGGTAGGCGGTTACTCGGTCAATCCCTATGTAGGCTGTACACATGCCTGCAAGTATTGCTATGCTTCTTTTATGAAGCGCTTTACCGGACACACGGAGGAATGGGGTACTTTCCTTGATGTGAAGCATTGGCCGGAAATTAAAAATCCGAAGAAATATGCCGGACAGCGGGTGGTCATTGGTTCTGTGACGGATGGCTACAATCCACAGGAGGAGCAATTCGGGAATACCAGAAAACTTCTGGAGCAGTTGATTGGCAGTGACGCAGATATTCTGATCTGCACAAAGTCTGATCTTGTGGTAAGGGATATTGATCTGCTGAAGAAGCTTGGACGAGTGACCGTTTCATGGTCGATCAACACACTGGATGAAAATTTCAAGAACGATATGGACTCTGCTTCGAGCATTGAACGGCGTATCGCTGCTATGAAGCAGGTATATGACGCAGGAATCCGTACAGTCTGTTTCGTATCCCCGGTATTCCCCGGGATCACGGACTTTGAAGCCATCTTTGAGCGGGTAAAGGATCAGTGCGATCTGTTCTGGCTCGAAAACCTCAATCTTCGGGGCGGCTTCAAAAAGACGATCATGGATTATATCGCCGGAAAATATCCTGATCTTGTACCGCTTTACGATGAGATCTATAACAAGCATAACCGCAGCTACTTTGAAGCGCTTGAAGTAAAAGCTGAGGAAATGGCTAAGAAGTATGATTGTCCCTTTGTGGATAATGAAATGCCTTATGGCAGAGTCCCGCAGGGACATCCGGTGATCGTAGATTATTTCTATCATGAGGAAATCCGTGGGACAGAGAATACCGGAAAAAGAAATCGCTAACTTCCAGTTTGTCAAGCTGAACACAAAAACCGAACACCGAAAAACTGACCGTTGACCCGCGCCGTGTGCGTACAGTCAGCGGTCTTTTTTATCCCCAAAATCAAAAAAGTCTATCGCAATGACAAAAGAGAAAGTCATTTTCTCCGTCCAGTGATATTGTGCATTGATTTGAGGGAGACTTTTTGAGAAAACAGGACGATCGTTGCAGCTCAAAGGAAGTGAGCTGTTTGCCATACTTCAGAATTCTCTTTTCCGAGTCTCCTATCTGCCCCTATTTGAAACTGCAACAACTGTTTGCTGTAATTCATCTCTCTCCTCTGTGTAATAGGATATCTGAAAAGGTAGACCTTTTCGGCGTTACCAACAGGCGTACAATCGGGATATGATTTTGTATCCGAAAAAGTTATTTTGTCATTTTGGGATATGTCCGAAAAAGGCATGAGCTTTTGAAACGGAAAAGGAGATGAAAACAAGGTGAAAAAGACATACGGCTATGCCCGTGTATCTACGAGAGAACAACATCTGGATCGGCAACTCAAAGCCCTCATGGATGCCGGCGTGGAGGAGCGGGATATCATTACGGACAAGGTAAGCGGCAAGGATTTGGAGCGTGAGGGGTACCAGTCGCTGAAGAATCACTTTCTCCGCGACGGAGATACCCTGATTGTTAAATCGCTGGATCGACTCAGTCGGAGAAAGATTGACATCAAGAAAGAGCTGGAATACTTCCGGGAGCACCACATTCGGATCAAAATCCTTGACATCCCGACTACCATGGTGGAGCTTTCTGATGAGCAGGACTGGATTTTTGAGATGATAAACAACATCCTGATTGAAGTACTTGCGAGTATTGCTGAACAGGAGCGTATCACAACAAAGCGGCGACAGTCTGAGGGGATCGCCATTGCAAAAGAGGCGGGGAAGCATTTGGGGCGCCCAATGATAGACTTTCCGCCAAACTGGAATCAATTCTATTCAGACTGGAAGGCCGGTACGATTACGGCAGTTGCTGCAATGCGCCAGCTCGGCCTAAAGAGGAGCACATTTTACCGATTAGTGAAGCAGCAGGAGGAAAAACATGAAACTGAAAAATAAACTGTTATTAGGCGGCCTCACAGCCGTTCTTCTCGCAGTCATGTCGTTTTCTGCATGGAAGATATGGGTGATTAGATCCGAGTATCACACCGGTGAAGCTGCTTACGAGGATATCAGTCACATGATTTCGCTTCCCCAGAAAACTGCCGAACCACAGCCACCTGTTATCAACAAACCAGCCGGGGCAGAAACACTTCCTGATGAGGACGACACGGTTTGGCCTGAGGTGGATTTTGCTGCACTGCGTGAGATCAACCCTGATATCGTTGCATGGATCTACATTGAAGGAACGAAGATCAACTATCCGATTGTACAGGGAGAGGAAAACAGCTATTATTTGAAGCACCTGTTCAGCGGCGAGTGGAATGGATCCGGCTGTATATTCCTGGATTTCCGAAACGACGCAAGTTTTGCCGACCGGCACTCCATAATTTATGGACATCATATGAAGAACGGCACAATGTTTACAGACCTTGATAAATATAAAAAGCAGGAGTTCTTTGATGAGCATCCGGTCGCGCTGCTGATAACACCGGACAAAAACTATAAAGTAGTGTTCTTCGCGGGGTATGTTGCCGCACCACAGGACGATGCGTGGGAAATTGGTTTTACGGAAGCGGAATTTGAAGTCTGGCTTCAGAATGCGGCTGACCGTTCCTGCTTCACCAGCGAGATTGCACCGAATATCTCTGATCACATTCTAACGCTCTCTACCTGTAGCTATGAGTTTGATGATGCCCGTTTTGTGCTGGCAGGGGTGCTTCGATGAAAAACGCTTGTGCCGGAGAAGACACCACTGTCTGGCAGAGCAACATCTGAGAAAAAACATCGAAGCAATCAGCTCAAGCCGTAATAAACTCAAAAACCTCTTGAAAATGTGCCATCTTTTTCATATAATAAAACTGTCTCTTCTGTTGGGAGAGGAAGAAATGTGCGTTTTAAAAGCGTATCCACACAGCGTCTGACTTAAAACTGCCGTGTAGAAGCAGCCGCGGAAAACGCGGAGAAACAAGATCAAACGCGGAGGCGGTTCCAGATGGAGAGGCGCTTACGTATCTCAGCACATATTCCATTGCAACCCCTGTCAAGAATCTCCGCGGCGAAAGAGAAGAGTTGCGCAAAAGGGCTTTTTGACGAAAAGTATAACAATAATCCAAAGTATTCGTTGATAGAAGGGAGGCTGCTGCCATGTTTATCATTTATCTTATCCGGTTTAGCTTTGTGCGAATGCAATATTGGTGTAGCCTCCTCAGTAGGAGTTGTCAAAACCAAATTAGGATTAGCGGCGCATAAGCTAGACCGAGCGGTCTGCTTGTGCGATTTTCTTTTTTTAGGGCATGAAGTGAATTGGGAAATTTGGATCTTTCGTCATAACGGAAAAACACGAACCTTTTTACGATGGTTCTTTGTTTACCAATTGATATCAGGCAGTGCGAAGGAGGCAGGAGATGTAGGCGGTATCATAACATGAGATGCCTATAGAAAAGACGGCGGTGTTCAGGGTGCTTATCAATCCTTGTTCATTTATTGTTTTCAGAAAACAATAATGACTGGCGCATAGGACGGCACTTAGAGAATCTCCTCTGTATTAATAAAGAAGGCGGCAAGAGCCCTCCTGCTCCGTTCAAGCCTGTGTTTTCTCGCTCCTTTGAGATAATGAGAATGTGCGGCCGTACAGGATAGAGCAAGGAGGTTTTTTAATGAAAATTGCCATCGGAATGATTGTGCGGAATCTTATATCTGCGCATCCGCTGACAGACTTTCTGGATAATGCCGAGAAGTATGACCACCCGATTGAACGCGTGATTGTCGTATACTCTCATGAGGCTGATCCGGAGGCGATTCAAGAATTGCAGCGCAGGACGAAGGTTTCTCTGATCCGGCTTCAAAGCTACGAAAGGGCGCATATGATTTTGAAGCAGCTCGGCGTTCGCTTCTCATCCATTCAGCAGCTCTTGTTCTGCCCGTTGATTGATACGCACGGACTGATTCCTTATGGCTTTAATCGGAACCATGTGTTGATGGAAGCGCTGTTCACAGGCGTGGACTATCTGATTTTTGTGGACTCGGATGTGCAGCCTAGCGTGTTGCATCGAACACCTGACGGAGAGGTTGGGTTTGAGGAGGTAGACTTTTTCGGAGCGCATCTATACGGGATGTCTCTGGGGGCGACCATCACCAGCAGTGATTACAGCGGATACAACATCCTGCCTCCGGCTTCCTTTGAGGGAATGACAGACCTGCTATGGGGCCTCCACAAGGAGGATATGGCGGAGTTTTGGCAGAGCAGCGAGGTTCACGGCGGGCTTATTGTACAGGAAGCAGGAACACCTGAGCTGCAGCCCACCACAAAGGTTCTGGGTGGAAACATGGGAATCCGCATGAGCGCATTGACGACACTGCCGCCGTTTATCTCGCCTTACTATTTTTACAATAAGACTCCGCTCCTCGCCAGAGGTGAGGATACACTCATGGGACTGGCGGCATCCCGAAGTCAGATCAAATGTCTGGATATCCAAACGCCTATCTTCCATGATACTTATGGGGATTACCCCAAGATTCCGGATCTCAAAAATGACAGCAGTGTTCGGGACAGGCTCTACTATGCCTGTACGGGCTGGATCGGCCGCAATGTGTTTCTCCGCTGGAAGACGGGGCATGCGCCCACGGAGTTTTTCGAGAGAGGCCGGAGGCTGTCGAATGGAGCGAAAGCACTGTACCGCTATACAAACGACAGGCGCTTCTTATATCTTCCGGATATCCAGTCCGCAGCGGAAGCGTGGCTGCCGGATATGGTGAAACAGCATCAAAAGACGAAGGAGGCATGGACCGAGTTAACAGAAAGGTGGTTTAGACGATGAAAGTATTGCTAATCAATCATTTCCCGCTGGAAGGATCGGGTAGCGGCACCTACACCAAAAATATTGCGCTGCATCTGCGCAAGCGTGGGCATGAGGTTGCGGTCATTTTTCCTGAAAACCAGCCGTTCCCTATGCTGCCCGGGATCCAAATGCACCCGGTGATGTTTTCAAAGGGTAAAGTGCAGAGAGATGAGATCCCCTTTAATTTTCCTTGCTTCACCACACATCCCCAAAGCCGGACTACATTTGCGGACTTAGGTGTCGGGCAGCTTACACGGTATCTTACAGCCTTCTCCGCTACCTTGAGACAGGCATTGCAAGAGTTTCACCCAGATATCATTCATGCACAGCACGCATGGTGTCTCTCTTGGCTGGCTTCTCTGTGTAACCTTCCTCTGGTCATAACCATACATGGGACGGAGCTGATGGGCTGCAAAAAGTGGCCTGCCTTTCAGAGCTTTGCTGAGGAGGCTGTCGCGGGAAGCGCGAAAGTGCTTGCCATCTCCGCAGACAATCGGGACCTTGCTATTGAGCAGCTTCCTATGGCGACGGATAAGCTTCTGCTGCTGCCCAACGGATACAATGAGGACATTTTCTATCGGGAAGAAGTGGACAGGGAAACGCTTTTCGATTCACTCGGACTTTCTTATCGCGGAGAGTATGTCATTCTATTTGTTGGGAAGCTTGCAGCATTTAAGGGTGTGGACACGTTGTTGCGCACGGCGCGCCGCTATGAGTGGCTGGCGGATCGGGAGTTCATCACACTGATTGCCGGCGACGGCGAGGAGCGGGAGAGCTTGTCAGAGCTGCACAAGCAGCTTGGCCTGAGGAACACCTTCTTCCTTGGCAACCAGAAGCAGGACGAGCTGCGGCGGCTCTACAATGCGGCGGATGTTTTTGTAATGCCCTCCCGCCGTGAGCCATTCGGCCTTGTTGCCTTGGAGGCGATGGCCTGCGGACTGCCTGTTGTCGGCTCCAATGAAGGCGGTCTGCCGGAGTTTATTAACAGTCAAGTGGGAACATTGGTCTCTCCGGAGGACGAGGAATCTTTCTGCGCTGCGATTTTGAATGAACTGACGAGACATCATACAGAGCCGGAGCGGCGTGACATCATCGCACACTATGCCAGCAGCAATTTTGCGCAGGCACAGTTCGTGGCAAAGCTGGAGCAGGTCTACCAACGCGCTGTAAGAGATTTTTCGGGCTAAGGAGGGCGAGCCGTATGAGGAAAACCATGATAATCCCCACCTACTGGTGCCGCAAAACAGGCGACCCTTGGCAGGAGGGCGATGCCGTCTATGACCATCCCACTCCGGTGGATCAGGAGGGAACGCTGGAGCGCACCTTAGTCAGCATGAAGCAGTTCCATGAAAAAGACTTCAAGCTGGTGATCCTGATTTGCCCCACCACCCCGGAGGTAGAGGCGGCGGCCTATGACCAGGTGCTCCGTATCGTGGGCCGGGCGCAGCTGAATGCGGAGACATACCTGTTCACCGCGGGAGATCTGCGTGAGATAGCTGAGATCTTGAGCAAAGCCGGACTGAACGATCGGGGAGCCCAGCTCCTGTCCATGTTCGGATACTCAAACGTGCGCAACATCTGCCTGCTGGCCGCCTCCATCCTGACGGCGGACGCTGCTTTGCTCATCGACGATGACGAGGTCTTCGAGCTGCCGGATTTTGTGCCGCGCTCACTGGAATTTCTGGGCAGAAGAGTTTACGGAGACATCGTGCATGGAGTTGCCGGCTACTACCTAAACAGCAAAGGGCAGTATTATGACGATGTAAGCCCGGAGCCGTGGATGACCTATTGGGACCGCTTCGGCTGCAAGGCACGAGCCTTTGACCAGATCATCGGCAGCGGGCCGCGGCTCAAGCGCACACCTTTTGCCTTCGGCGGCGCCATGATTCTGCACAGAGAGCTTTTCGAGTGTGTCCCCTTTGATCCCCTTGTAACCCGGGGTGAGGATGTGGATTATCTTATAAACAGTCGGATCTTCGGTTTCAGCTTCTTTCTGGATAATACCCTATCCATCAAGCATCTGCCTCAGCCAAAGTCTCACCCACAGTGGAAGCGTCTGCGGGAGGATATTTACCGTTTTGTATATCAGCGCGCCAAAATGCAGTCTCAGCACAAAACTGGGAATCTTGTCCATGTCAGTCCAGAGGACTTTGACCCCTATCCCGGGGAATTTCTCAAGCCGGATCTGGACGAGAAGATCTATCGAAGCAGCATGATGCTCTCATCGCAGTACCTTGCAAATAACGATCCTGATGCCGCTATGGAAGCCATGCGGAACATCTATGTTGCCAAGCACAATGCCCCGCCCGCCTTTGATGCCTTCCGTGCCTATCTGGACACCCAAACACAATGGGAGAGGCTCATCCGCCTTGTACGGCAGGAGCGATACGCCGTCCGCGCCGTGCTGGAGAGGCATAATATTTCCGCACCGGAGATTCATCTCGACAAGGAGCACCGCCGAAGACTCACCCGGGAGGAGCTTCTGGCTGTATTGGCGAAGCTGCCGATATTTTCTGTTTTTACTGAGCAAGAGCATGCGGTTTTCTTTGATTACTGCCATGTAAAAACCTACTATGAGCATGAGACCGTATTCACCAGCGGCGACTACAATGAGGAGGTCTGTCTTGTTCTCAAGGGCAAGCTGCGGCTTGTTGCCAACCGGGAAGCAAATAGCCGCTCCGCGCCGCTGGAGATCGCGTATCTCACGCCGGGCAGCTTCCTGGGGGAAAATTGCCTTTCCCACAGTGTGTTCCGTCTCAGCGGGACGGCGGCAGAGTTCACTGAGTTGCTGTGCATCTCCAGAGGGCGGCTGAAGGCTCTGCTGGAGGAGCATCCCGCAAACGGTGTCAAGCTGCTTCAGTGCTTCCTCGCCAGCCTGTCCGAAAAGATCATGCGTTCCAACGAGTTGCGGAGGGAAGCGGCAGCGTATGACCATAATGCGATCAACGGGATTTTGGAAGAATGAGCACGGGGCTTCTGCCAGCAAATGAAACGCCGGAGCATTGGGCGCACCGCACTTGATCGGTACAACGGACGCAGGGAAGGTTCAATACTATAATACAATAAAGAGATAAAACAAGGTTATCTGGACATTGATGTGTATGAGGTGGTACAGGAGCGCTTTGATTTTCTGTTCCGTGAATTTGAAAGAAATCAGGATCACTGATAAAGCGCAAGGAGGGGAGGCAAAAGCATGCAATCCAATTGGAGTTCTAAACGGGACTGGCTTCTGTTCCGAAACAAGCTTGCCGGATGGCAGGAGGCTTATATCGGGAGGCTGAACAAGGAATATATCGAATTGTTGCGTGGAGACGGTTCCGAAGCTGATAAGTTTTGGGAGTTATGCAAGCGCATCCGTGAGGATAGACGCTGTGCCGGCGTGCAGATCTCCATGAGAGGATCGGATCCTCTTCCAATCATCTGCCGTATGATCAATGAGGGAGTTATCACACTCGGCGATCTCGACGAGTTCAGTGAGGAACTGCGGGAGGCGGTGGCAACAATTACGGAGCCACATAAGGACATATAAAAGGGAAATTTGACACATAAATCATCGACCCGTAGGCGCGATTGATACCGCAATGCCCACAGGCCATATACACAGGGCAGTGGCTTTGCGCAGCAAGGTCGCTGCCCTGCCGCCATTTTATAACCATGTTGGACAGGAGGCTTGTTTATGACCTATCTGCTCTATATGAAACGCTCATTCACGCGCTGCCCCCGCCGTCATGCGGTGCTGTTTGCGGTGCTGACCTGCGCGTTTCTGCTGCCGCTGCTGATCTCCGTTTACCGGGACAGCAATGCATGGGGCACGCGGCAATATCTCCTTGCCCGTTCCGCGGGTGAAACCTATCACATTGGGAACGCAACGGAAGCGGACGTGCCGTATTTTGAGGATATCCGCGGACTGTCCGCGCCCGTTTATCGTGACGGCACCATCTATCTGCATATTCTGTCAGACGAGGAATGGAGAAATGCGGAGAGCGTGACCGTTTTTGAGAACGAGATCCGCAAGCGCATGGAAGCGTCTGGCAACGAAGCCCTGCTCCCGACTGCGTTCAGCTATGAATACGCCCACGGGATATCCACCGATCCGTCCCATCTTTCGGGGCAGCGAATCCTTCTGCTCGTCAATATGCTGGTCATTATGCTCTCGGTATCGGTGGTGCGTTCCGCTTACCAAAGTCACCTGAAGCGCTTTTCCTCTGACATTGGGACGCTCCGCGCCTGCGGAGCCAGCCGGCACCAGATCAGCGCCCTGTTTGCCGTGGAGCTTGCGGCGGTGTTCCTGCTGGCGGCGGCCTGCGCCGTGGTTATTTCTATCCTATTGCTGAAAACACTGTTCACGGCGTTCCTTGAGATCCGCCACGACAGCCTCGCGTGGCTGATCTTTCATGTGGAGCCAATGAATATTCTGCTCCATCTGGCGGTTTTCTTCGTTACACTGGGGCTGTCGCTGGGCATGACCCTGCACCGGTACAGCCGCGAGCCTGTGCGGGTGCTGCTGAACGATACAGAAAATATGCCGAAGGTCAAGCGCAGACGAAAGCCCCTCAGACGGCGTTTCACCCCGGCGGCAACCCTCTGCGGTCTGTGGCACAGCCGCACGAACCGCAGCCTCCGTTCCTGTCTTGCCGTTTCCGTTCCCGTCATGGCAGTTTTTCTGCTTCTGTTCAACATCCTCACTGTTGCCTTGCAGGTCACGGGCGCGGAGGAGGAATGGGGGTTGAAGGTTTCCCATTCCTCCCATGACGGAGAAGGATTCTCTGCGGAGGATATGGCGTATGTTTCCTCTCTGGCGGGTGTGAAGCAGACGCGTCCCGTATATGAGCCGGACGATTATATTCTGCTGCCGGAGTCCCCGGAGGAGGTGGAGACACCACTGCGTATCCGACCATACAGCGGTCTTGGCGCGGCGGCACAGACGCTTTCCAAGTATGAGATCGCCGTCAGCCGCAAGGCGGAACGCGGCGTTGGGGATGTACTGCGGCTTTGCCGGTCGGAAGCATATTACGATGGAAACGGGGGTATCAAGCAGCCCGCACCGGAGGATGTGACCGTGCTGACGGTGGCTGCGCTGACGGACACGAAGCCGTCCGGATGGGCGCTGGATATCTATGTGAGCGATGAGCTGTATGCGGACATCATCGCCTCAGAGCCGGCAACCGACATCGAGATCGCCCTGACCGATCCTGCCATGAACGCGCAGGTGGAGACCGCCCTGCGGGCGCACTTTGCAGGCGCGGAGTATGCTGTCACCAACCGTCAGTCGGGGGCGGATTTTCTGCGGGAGATGTCCTCCGGCGTGTATCTGCTGCTTGGGTACATCTTTGCAGCGCTGTTCCTGCTCATCCTGCTGATTCTCTATGTCCGGCTCTGCGACTACATCGAGGGCAGCCGCCCGCTGATCCGCTCCCTTCATAGACTGGGCGCGTCAAAACGGACGCTGTACCGCTCCTATATCCTGCAGGATGGGATTTCAGCCGCCGCTGCCGTCACCGCACCGTTCCTGATCAGCCTTCCGCTGACGGCGCTGCTGTGCGTATGGCAGAAAACCCCGCTGCACCTTGACGGCGGGATGGTCGCAGTATACGCGGCTCTGGCGGCGCTGCTGCTGTTTACCTACTGGCATCCCGTACACCACTCACTCAAGCGCGTACTACGTCCGCTATGACCATGCAGAAAGGAGATTTTCCGATGAATGCAGTTACAGTAAAAAATCTGACCAAGGTGTTCCGACAGGGCGACGAGGATATCTACGCCGTGGATTACGTCAGCTTTACCGTTGCGCCGGGTGAAATGGTCGCCGTCGTGGGGCAGTCCGGCTCCGGCAAGACCACCCTTCTGAACCTGATCGGCGGTATTGAGCATCCCACCTCCGGCAGCGTGGAGGTAGGCGGTGTGGACATCTGCTCAGCCGATGACGAGACGCTTTCCGGAATACGCAGACGGAAGCTCGGCTATATCTTTCAGGACTTCAACCTGCTTCCCATTCTTACGGCGGAGGAGAACATCATCATGCCGCTGCTACTGGACGGCAAAAAGCCGGATAAGACGAAGCTGCGGGAGTTGGCGGGCTTTTTGGGCATTGAAAACCGCCTGAAGCATCTGCCGAGTGAGCTGTCCGGCGGACAGAAACAGCGCGTGGCCATCGCACGCGCCCTGATAAACGACCCTGTGATTTTCCTTGCTGACGAGCCCACCGGGAATCTCGACAAAAAGGCGGCGGACGAGATCATGGAGCTGCTGCTCGCCGTCAACCGCCGTGGAAACACCGTGCTTTTGGTGACGCATGAGCAGCGGTACGCCGATTTGTGCGGAAGAAAGATCGAAATCAGCGATGGGAAGATTTGAACTTTCACCTTGATCAGAGCCGAGAAATCGGGCGAATAAATTTCACAAATGAAACGGAAAGAGGTGCTTAGAATGAAAAAACAATGGATTGCTATATTCCTTTGCCTGTCGTTGTTAGCAACGGGGCTGCTGGGGCTGACCGGCTGCGCCGCAAAGGTGCAGGCGGATGACCTGATGAAGGGCATCACGCCGGAGAAGAATTCCGGAAGGGCGGCGGATGACGCCTTCAAAAACGGAGCGGCAGACTTCGCCGTCCGCCTGTTCCAGACCACGTGGGAGGAAGGGAAAAACAGCCTGATTTCGCCGCTGTCGGTCATGCTGGCGCTTTCCATGACCGCAAACGGTGCCAAGGGCGAGACCCTTGCTCAGATGGAAGCCCTGCTGGGCGGGGACATCCCAATCGGTGAACTCAACGAATATCTCCATGCCTATGTCGGCAGTCTGCCATCCAGTGAAAAGGCAAAGCTGACGCTGGCCAATTCCATCTGGTTCAAGGACAGCGGCTTTACGGTGGAAGAGGATTTCCTGCAAAGAAACGCTGACTACTACGGTGCCGCGGCCTATAAGTCTGCCTTTGATGAAAAAACGCTGAGGGATATCAATAGCTGGGTCAAGGAGAATACCGATGGTGTGATTGATAAGATCGTTGACCAGATGGATCCCTATGCCGTTATGTATCTTGTCAATACCGTGCTGTTCGATGCGGAGTGGCAGAATATCTACCGCAAGCATGAGGTGAGAGACGGAACCTTTACTGCTATCGACGGCGCAAAGAGAACCGTCTCCATGATGTGCTCGAATGAGAGCCTTTATCTGGACGATGGGAAAGCGACCGGATTTCTCAAGCCCTATAAGAACGGCTACAGCTTCGCCGCGCTCCTCCCGAATGAGGGGGTTGCGCTGGATGATTACATCGCTTCCCTGACCGGTGAGGGCTTTCTCACCACAGTAAAAAATGCGAAGGAAGGTCCTGTGGAGGCAGCCATGCCGAAGTTCTCTTATGACTACGGCATCGAAATGAGCGATGCGCTGAAAGCCCTCGGCATGACCGTACCGTTTGACGCGGAGCTTGCGGTTTTTTCCGGCCTCGGACACTCGTCCGACGGCAACATTTATATCAGCCGTGTGCTCCACAAGGCATATATCGCCGTGGATGAAAAGGGCACAAAGGCGGGCGCGGCAACCGCGATTGAGGCGCCTGCCGCAGGGGTTTGGGAAGATAGGCGCCGTGTTATCCTCGACCGGCCGTTCGTCTATGCCATCATCGATAATGCCGCCGGGCTGCCCATATTCATCGGCGCAGTCACGGACATTCAGAAGTAGTTTAGACTCAAGCGGCAGTCTGTAAGCAAGGAGGCGATATATGTGAAAAAGAAAATAACTGCGGGAGTTCTATTGATCCTGCTGCTGGCAGGAGTTTGTATACAACCCGCCTATGCCAATTCCGCCCAGCGGCATTGGCGCGGCACGGACGGCACGGGCGCGGTCGTGACGGGAGAGGATTGCCCCATTGTGGTGGACAAAGAGCTTTTGACCTTCGATGTGCAGGAATTCCCTGAACAGTATTATCCGGATACGGACAGTTTCCTCGCCTATACCGGGAACGTCACGGCAGAATATATCTTCCGCAATCCCGCCAACTATGCGGTCACGGCCACGCTGGTTTTCCCGTTCGGCACACCTCCCGATTATGGTCACATCCGAAACAATGGGGCAGATGGAGCACTGCATAACCACGATACAGAGAAGTATGGGCTTTCCGTTAACGGCGAAGCCATTGATTGCAAGATTCGCCATACCCTGAGCCCATGGGGTAGTCAGTTCGATTTGGATAAGGATATGTCAAAACTCCACGATGGGTTTCTGGAGGACCCATTCTATACGCCGGATGTAGATGTGGAAATCTTTATTTACAGCCCCAGCGATGTAAATACAGAAGCCTATCCCGCAGCAACCGCCGCATTCATCCTTTCTGTGGATCCGGCAAAGACCAAGGTATATATGGAAAACCAAAGCGGTGGCAGGCTGCTGGAAAATGCCGTCCAGATGCAAGGCTGGGTGAATCCGAATGAGCCGTTCACGATTTATGTTATTGGTGAGCCCTTGAAAGAACAACCGAAATGGAAGTTCTATGAAAACGGAGCCTGCGAGAAAGAGATTGGCGGTACTATGATACCCGCTAATATGGCGCCCGCAGAGCCGCTCACACTGAAGGATTTCCTGCTGCAGGAATATGACCCTGATTCCGGCATTTTGGATTACGACTGGTATAATGCCATGGTCACTGCTTTGAACTTCTTTGAATGGGAATATGGAGCAATCCACAGCGAGGAGATCGACTTTAATATTTCAGACCGCTTGATGCGATGGTATGAGTACACCCTCACGCTGGAGCCGGGGCAGACATTGAAAAACGCAGTGACAGCGCCGTTGTATCCCGCCATTGATGCGGGCTATACACCGAGCCTCTATTCGTATACCTATCTGCTTTCCCCGGCAAAAACCTGGGCGCAGTTCGGAGAATTGGAAGTTGTGGTAAAAACGCCCTATTACATGACGGAAAGCGGTATTGACGGCTTTACAAAGACGGACGGTGGGTATGCGCTGACCCTGCCGGGTCTGCCGGAAAGCGAACTGACCTTTACGCTTTCCGAATCGGAGACCCCTCAGCCCACGAAGTGGTTGAGCTTGTACATTATGCCGACAGAGTTTATCATTGTAATGGCGGCAGTGCTTGCCGCCGTTGGCGTAGCCGTGTTTCTGCTGAGCCGCAGGAAAAAGAGAACAAAAAGATAGAAAGGAAGGTGCACCATGATGAAACGAAAGGTTTCCGTAATATGGGTGGTCATTCTTGCGCTGATTGCCATTGCCGCATGTGCGTTTGCGGCGGTGACATATTATCGCTGCGAGAAGCAGCCGGAGCCACAATTTCCGCAGAACGAGCTGCTTCGCATTCTTGACGCGGGAAGCGGTGCCGAGGGCGTAGGCTTTGAGGTTGTGCGCATTGGCGGCGGAAGCGTGAATCTCCGGCTCGATCTGCGCTGGAAAAACGATTCCGGCAAGACGATTGCCTACGGGCAGGCGTTTGAGCTGTATCAAATGAAGGACGGTGGATGGCAAAAGGTCACGCCCGCACGTCAGGTTGATTATCCCGCCATCCAGTACAGCCTTCCCAGCAGCATGGATAACGAGCTCTCCTATGACCTGACGGCGCCGTATAACCTGATAGCCGGGGAACGATACCGCTTGCAGACGGAGTTCCGGTACGAGGAGGGCACGGAGTATTCCACGCCGATGGCAAACTGGGTAGAGTTTGAAGTAAAAATGAATCTGCCGTATAAGGAGGCACAGCCCTCCGACCCAATCACCATACCGGAGCTTCAGGTGAATGCCATGTCTGGGGCAATGGGTGAAACAGATGAAATCACGGCTTCCCCCTGCGCCTACTACTGGCAGGCCCCGGAACCGAATGAGGATGGAACAATGAGCTCCATCATTGGATGCGGGCCTGCGATCGGCGAAGAGACTTCTCTGCCGGAGATCACGGCAGCCGCCGAGGGACTGATTTCCCACAGAAAGGCAAGCGAGATCCGGTTATATTTCGAGGTGCAGCCGGATACAGTGCGGATACAATGCGTCCCCCAAAACGGCGGCGAGGTTGAGACAATCACAGGCATTCTTCTGTATGACGGAGGATATGCGTTCGATCTGAAAAGCGGCAGCTTTGTTTACCGTGTGATTGCAGAATGGGACGATGGCAACCGTGTGGAATATGGCTTCATCGGGAAGTGGTTGTGATCCTGCGGCAATCAGAATAAAGGACTGACTATGATAAAGATACTATTGGTAGAAGACGATAAAATTATCGTTGCGAGCTTGAGCGAATATCTGAACAGCGAAGGGTACCTTGTGCGAAGTGTATCCGGGCAGGCGGCGGCCATGAAGCTGCTTGCGGAGGAAAAGGCGGATCTTGTGCTGCTGGATGTGTCTCTGGCGGAGGGCAATGGCTTCGCGGCGTGCAGAGCGATCAAGGCCGAGTTTGATGTCCCCGTTATTTTCCTTACCGCGTCAGGCGACGAGTTCAGCACCGTTACGGGCTTCGACCTGGGCGCCGACGATTACATTCCAAAGCCGTTTCGCCCACGAGAGCTTATCTCCCGCATCCGAAATGTGCTCCGACTCACCGGCAGCATGGGCAAAACGGTGAAGCTCGGTGATGTGGTGGTGGACACCGAAAAGGGCACGGCGGTGAAGAACAGCAGGGACCTGTTCCTCTCAGCACTGGAATACCGGCTTCTGCTGTTTTTCATCAACAATCGGGGAATCGTGCTTACCCGTGAGAGGCTTCTTGACGCCATCTGGGATGTTGCCGGCGAGTATGTCAATGACAATACGCTGACGGTGTACATCAAGCGGCTGCGGGAGAAGATTGAGGATGACCCCACCGACCCGAAGATCATTCTGACGGTTCGCGGGACAGGATATAAGGTGGACGCATGATCAAGCTGCTGAAAAACAAAGAGGTGCGAAAGGCACTGCTGTGGCAGCTGCTGCTCTCCGCAGCCGCCTGCGCCGTCTGCTTCTTCTTCGACATTCGCGCCGGGCTGACAGCCGCAGGGCTTTCTCTGCTCCTTATGCTGGTATTCTGCATCAGCACTTATAAGAGGTATCAGAGGATTTCTTCCCTTGCGGATGATATCAATCAAGTTCTGCACGGCGACAGTTCGATCGATTTTGACAGCTATTCAGAGGGTGAGCTGAGCATCCTCCACAGTGAGATCTATAAGATGACCATACGCCTGCGTGAGCAGCAGCAAACGCTGACAAGGGAAAAGGCATATCTTGCCGATTCCATCGCGGATATCTCTCACCAGATCCGCACGCCCCTGACCTCTATCAATCTGCTGATTGGACTGCTGTCGGAGCCGAAGCTAACCGACGTGCGCAGGCAGCAGCTTATCCATGAGCTCTACGAGCTGCTCTCCCGCATCGACTGGCTGATCACCACACTTCTGAAGATCTCACGGCTGGACGCCGGCACGGTGCAGTTCAAGCAGGAGCAGGTCAGTCTGGAGGAGCTGCTCAAAAAGTCCTGTGTGACCCTGCTCATTCCCATGGAGCTGCGCGGGCAGGAGCTGCGTATCCATGCGGACGGGGCTTTCCGGGGAGATCTCTCATGGACGAGCGAGGCCATCGGCAATATTGTGAAGAACTGCATGGAGCACACCCCAGAGGGGGGCAGGATTGAGATCGAGGCAACCGAAAACGCCCTGTTTTCCGAAATTATAATTAAAGACAACGGCACGGGCATTTCTCCGGAGGATCTGCCCCACATCTTTGAACGCTTCTATAAGGGCAAGGATTCCGACGGCAAAAGCTTTGGGATCGGGCTTGCCTTATCACGCATGATTATAGCTGGGCAAGGGGGAACCGTAAAGGCAGAGAACCGCAAGCCCGTAGGAGCCATGTTCACCATCCGCTTTTATAAGGGAACCGTCTGAAGGTGCCTCCCGATATCCTAGCCACGGCATTGGACTAAACATGTAGTTCATGACACCAGCACTCTTAAATAGAGCTTTTTGTAGGGTTTTTCATGTATATGTGGAGGTACATATATGAGCAAAATCAGCAAATCCATTGTTATATCCGAGTTCTTATGGCTTCTATTTTTTGCCGTAGTCTTTTTAAAATTTGATTATACGCGGACAACATTAGCCGTAGTTAATGCAATAGTTTGGCTTTGCATCGTACTAGTTTTTTCAATAATTATACTACAATTTCTAACTAGACAAGCATTTACGAAGGTACGGGGCATACTACTAGTGCTGATTTTCTTAATCATAGATCAGGTTATAAAAGCGCTACTATATTTTGCTCCGTCCGAAATCTCCATTCCTGTTATTCCCAATATTCTATCGATCCTCGTAATTCTGAACAAGTACCAGACCTTAGTACTTCAAGCAGCAGATAAATTCGCATCGCCTTATATTGTTGCGTGTGCAAAACTATTGCTGCTTCCCTTCTTTTTGCTATTGCTCTATCTGCTCTCAAAGAGTAAAAATCGTTTTAATTTCAAGACGCCTATCGGCTATGCTGGTGTAACCCTAATTTCCTCGGCAATTTTATCGACGGTCCTAGACAGTTTAATTTATAAGGGAACACCAGACTATTTTTACTTAATTCCCTTGTATTCATCTGTGGATTTGAAGGATGTATTTGCCTTTTTAGGAGCAGGTTGCATTTTGTCAATCATATCAACAAACGAGAAAAATATGCAGAAGAAAACAACGAACATGGAGGCAAAATGATTTATCAGCAAGACTGGCTCATGCGTCAAATTGAAGCTATGATCCAAGCAATTTTGGCTGTTGCACTTGGGATATCAGCCAACGAACAGACTGCAACTCAAATTGAAGATTCTAGTTATGGGAAAATGCTTGAAAAAATGATTGACGATGGGGACATTTGTGCAGCAGAAGATTTGCTGTTCAATGACTTGGATCAGTCGGATTTATCATGGCTTCAGATAGCCCTTGATTTCTATTCAAAGCTAAATAACTGCTCTGATGATTATTTAGCAATGCATGATTTTTCTCGTGAAGAAATTGATCAAGGACTTCGATACATCTGCACGTTGTTTGGTTATGATTTTTTTGTAAGCAATTAGTCCATTATCGATTATTTCGTCAGCTATTCTTTTGTTTTCGAAAGGCACTTTTTCTCCACTTTCGATGATCATTTCGTTAAAAGAGTTTACAAAATATCCGCTGTCACTATTTAACGATGGAATAGTTGTTTTGTTGACCTGGATCATTCCAATTGCTATTACCAGTTACTATCCTACACTATTGTTTTTGGGGGATTATTCAATTATAGGGTATTCTGCCAGCACTTCTGCATTTTTTCGTGTCAGGACTAATTCTGTTTCATGAAGGACTTAAAAGGTTAGATGGAATGTCTTCTTAACAATTAGTGAAACTGAAAGGCTTTGGAAGTTGGCAAGCAAGGTCTTTTGGAGCCAAAAGACAGCAGGCGGAGACTCTGACGAGTCCCCGCCTTTTGCTTGATGGGGCGTTCCCCATACCCCCTGTAACACAGATTCCCTGCCTTTGAAAACATTGATTTTACTGACTTTCTTATGTTTTCTTATTAGGAGGCGAGGGACCGGCGGCTCCCTTTTTTACTAAGTGACGGATCCGTCACCTGAAAGTCACCGCCGTGTCACCTTGACAAAATAGAATGGGGGTGTAAAAAGCGAAAGGAGTATCCCGATATGGAGATTTTGAGAGTGGAAAACCTGACAAAGGTATATGGCAAGGGCGAGAACGAGGTGCGGGCGCTGGACGGCGTTTCCTTTTCGGTGGAGAAGGGAGCGTTTGTCGCCGTGATCGGCCCCTCCGGCTCGGGCAAATCCACACTGCTTCACATCCTCGGCGGCGTAGACCGGCCTACGGGCGGCAAGGTATTTATGGACGGCAAGGATGTGTACGCGCAGAACGAGGAACAGCTTGCCATCTTCCGCCGCCGTCAGGTGGGACTGATCTATCAGTTTTACAATCTCATTCCGGTGCTCAATGTCACGGAAAATATCACGCTCCCCGTACTTATGGACGGGCAGAAGGTCAATCAAAATCGACTGGCTGAGCTGATGACCACTCTGAAGCTTACCGGCCGGGAGAACCACCTGCCGAACCAACTCTCCGGCGGCCAGCAGCAGCGGGTGTCCATCGGCCGGGCTCTGATGAATGCGCCTGCGGTGGTGCTTGCCGACGAACCCACCGGAAATCTTGACTCCAAAAGCAGCCGGGAGATCGTGGAACTGCTGAAGGTTTCCAACGAAAAATACGGGCAGACCCTCCTTGTCATCACCCACGACGAGAGCATCGCCCTGCAGGCGGATCGAATCCTTTCCATTGAAGACGGGAAAATCACCAGAGACGAGGTGATCCGCAGATGAATGTTTTCAACAAGGTAACCTTAGAGAGCCTGAAGAAAAACAGGACAAGAACCATCGTCACAATCATCGGCATTATGCTCTCAGCGGCGATGGTCTGCGCGTCCACCACCTTTGTCTCCAGCATGCAGAACTTCGTGCTGCGGTGCGAGATCTACAGCAGCGGAGACTGGCACGGAGCGGTCTATGACGCCGCATACAAGGACTATGAAGACATCCGCAATTCCGGCAAGGTTTCCTCCGCCGCCTATGCGCAGGTTCTGGGTTATGCGAAAATCGACAGTGCCAACGAGCGAAAGCCCTATCTGTATGTGCTTGGCGGCGATGCGGCGTCCGGCTATTTTGAGACAATGCCGGTGCATCTCCTTTTGGGAACGCTGCCGAAGGATTCCACGGAAATTATCCTCCCGGAGCATCTGACGTCAAACAGCAAGGTGAATTATAAGCTCGGCGACACCGTCACGCTTGACATTGGAGACAGGACACTTGACGGTCAGAGGCTGGGACAGGGAACACCCGTCTATACCTATGACAGCGAAACGCAGGCGGAGGTTATGAGCGGCGAAAGGCTCGAAAACACCGAAGCAAAAACATACACGGTGGTCGGCATCTATGAAAGACCCGCCTTTGAGGACTACGCCGCGCCCGGGTACACGGCGCTTACGGCAGCGGACAGGAGTTTTGCCGATTCGTCTCCGATTCATTGTTATTTCAAGCTGCACAGGCCCGCCGAGGTATTTGACTTCATGAAGGAAATGGGCTATACGCAAGAGTATGGCTATGCCTACAATACGAAGGCCCTGCTGTATTCCGGCGCGACCCGCTTTGATTCCTTTCTTACCGCGTTTTACAGTCTTGCCGCCATCATTATTGCTCTGATTATGTTCGGCTCCGTATCGCTCATCTATAACGCATTCTCCATTTCCGTTTCGGAGCGGACAAGGCAGTTCGGCCTGCTTTCCTCCGTGGGCGCCACCGGAAAGCAGCTTCGGAGAATGGTGCTGTTTGAGGCGCTGGCGGTCAGCGCCGTCGGGATTCCCCTGGGCATCCTGGTGGGCATCGGCGGTATCGGCATAACGCTGCTTCTGATCGGAGACAAATTCTCATCCATCGTCCGTGCGGACATTCCCATGCGGATCTGTGTTTCGTGGCAGGCTGTCGTCATTGCTGCGGCCATCGCACTGGTCACGGTTCTGATCTCGGCATGGATCCCCTCAAAAAGGGCAACCAGAGTTTCCGCCGTGGAGGCGATCCGCCAGAGCATGGACATCAAGGTAAGCGGCAGACCCGTCCGAACCTCGAAGCTCGCCTACAAGCTGTTCGGACTTCCCGGCGTCCTTGCCGGCAAGCACTATAAGCGCAACCGGAAAAAATACAGAACCACTGTCGTCAGCCTCTTTATGAGCATCGTCCTCTTTGTTTCTGCGGCGGCCTTCACCGACTACATGATGGAATCCGCCGAGGGAGGGCTGGCCTCCGATCAATTCGACCTGATCTACGCGGCGGAGTCAGACGCTTCCTCCGCCATGACACCCGATGCGCTTCTGGAACTGCTTTTCTCCGAGCAGAATGTCACCGGCGGTACCTATACCAAGAAGCAGTTTTTGCAGGGCGATATCTCCCGCGAATATGTCACGGCAATGTTTGCCGACCGTTTTGCCGGCTTCGGCATGGAAAGTGAGGACAGAGCGCCGAAGGAGCTTGGCATCTCCGGTTATCTGTACTTCGTTGCGGACGCCGAGTTCAACAGGTTACTGGAAAAGTACAACCTGAAGGAAGCGGATTACTATGACCGGGACAAGCCCCTGGGCATTGCCCTGGATCGCAACATTGAGCTTGATCGCCGGCTTGAGAAGTATGTCACGCTGGACACGCTCAAGGGCGATGGGTGCGTGATCGAGGGCCTTTACTATGTAGAGATCGACGGATATTACAGAATAGACAGCCGGATTGATGAGAACGGCAATAAGGTCGTTCTCTATCAAAACAGAGACAACGAGAGCGACATCATCGAGCTGCCCTACGGGGAATCCTTTGCAAAATACACGCTGCGGTCCGAAAAAACCATTGAGGAGGCTCCGTTCTTTGTCAGCCGCAGCACGCCGGTGGCCATCAATATGATCTATCCGTACAGCATGCTGGAGAGCGTGGTTCCCGAGGCGGCGCTGAATCAATTCCGCTATACAGAGTATTTCCTTACCTCGAGCAATCACACCGCGAGCTTTGAAAATCTGGCGACCGTGCTGACGGAAAACGGTCTCAGCAGCCGGCAGCTTTTCGACTACGCCGCAAACGCCGAGGCAAACCGGAATGTCGTAACCATTATCCGGGTATTCGCCTACGGCTTTATCGTGCTGATCTCCCTGATTGCCGCGGCGAATGTGTTCAACACGATCTCCACGAATATCAGCCTGCGCCGCCGGGAGTTTGCCATGCTGAAATCGGTGGGCATGACGCAGAAGGGCTTCCGCAGGATGATGAATTACGAGTGCCTGCTGTACGGCTCCAAGGCGCTGCTTCTCGGTTTGCCGGTGTCCTGCGGCATTACATATCTCATCTACCGCGCGGTCACAACGGCCTATGAAACCTCCTTCCATCTGCCGTGGGCGGCCATCGGCATCGCCGTACTGAGCGTGTTTCTGGTCGTATTCGCCACCATGATGTATTCAATGAGCAAGGTAAAAAAGGACAATCCCATCGACGCCTTGAAAAATGAGAATCTGTAAGGAGGAAAAGAAAATGTATAACCATGAAGCACCCGCACATAGGAAACTCATCTTGAGATCCCTGCTGATCTGCTGGCTGATCATTCTCGGCGGATACCTTTTGATCCGTATGGTCTTTCTTGTATTCGGGCTGCAGCTGCACCTGACCGCGCAGGGCATCTGCCTTGCGCTGCTGCCGTACTGCTTCGGGGCGCTGTATCTGTGGAAGTGTTGCAAGAAGCAAAAACCGTGGTTTTATTTACTCGGACTCCTGCTTCCTGCCGTTGCCGAGAAGCTGACATTGTATTTCCTCGGCGCGTATCTGTGCGGGATCAGTCCCTTCCGTGTCACGGCAGTCATGGAGGCAATTGGAACGGTCGAGCCGTATGCGGTGCTCTTTACCCGGATGCCCATGCGATACGCGGTCAACCTGCTGTTCTTTAATGGGGCATATTCTCTTTGCGGCATCGCCTTCTCTGCACTCTGCTTTTTGGGCTTGTCCCTCCTGCAAAAGCGGACGGAGGATGAATTATAAGCAAGATGTAGGGGCGGCAGAATGTTATCCTGTGTCTGATTGCCTTTCCTGTAATCAATACTACTTGCAGGCTTAGCTGCGGCTTGATGATCGCCACTATTTGTAATAACTTCGTTTCCGCCTTCGTCTGGGGCGTATGTTTCTCTAAAGTTCAATCTTTCAAAGGCGAGAACGGATGCAAGGTGCTTATTTCCGTAATCAGCATTGCTCTGCAGACCCTGAATATATTGCTTTAAGCATGAGATAGCCGCCCGACAGCGAAAACTGCCGAGCGGCTATCTTGCAATATGGATAAGATAAGCAGTTAACTCTAATTTTTTGAACTAACACTCCCGTTGTTTGTTGAATGGGATGTACAATTCCGGGCTTGCTTAGTGAAGGCATAATATGCTATACTGTGCTACATAAGAGAGGTGGAGCAAATGACCTTTGCAGATGCGATTCTGAAACTGCGCAGTGAACGGAGGCTGTCCCAAACTCAGCTTGCCAAAGAATTGGGTGTCAGCTATACCTCCGTAAACCGATGGGAAAACGGAAGGTCACTTCCGACAAAAATGATGCTTCTCGTGATCTGCAGATACTGTGAAGAGCATCATTTGGAATTCTCTTGTGAAGAGGTTGGCCGCCTGTCGTAAAAGAAATGATGCTTAAACAGGCATAATGCTGATGCGGAATGTCAAGTACGGTGAAAAGCCGAACATGTATCTGAACTGCCACAATGCTACCAACCAAATATCATAATGAAAGGTCTGTTAAAACCAATGAACCAAAAAGAACTCAACGAGCTGCGACGCCGCTGGAAGCCGGATAAAAATGCCATCAACCGTATTTACGGCTGTTTTGTCAATAGCAATAAGGAGATTATAACCGATTTGGACGAGTCGCTTGGCATGATGACACAGGAGGAAGCCGAAAAATACCTCAGCCTGCTGAAAAAGGCACTGTCAGGAGCACTCGGAAAAAACCTGATCGATATTGTGTTTTCCGCCCAGCAGGTCATGACGGGGGAAGAACACAGAATGTTGATGGAACTGCGCACATCCGGTGCGAAGGATGCTCGGGTACGGCAGGCATTTTATCAGAAAGTCATTCAATCGTTGGACATGGGCGAGAGCAATTATCTGTTGCTGCTGGCAAGCGACAGCTACGATGTACCCCATCGAAATCACGACGCCCTGCGAGCCGAGGGCTCGGATGAGGTCTTTTCCTACATTCTGTGTGCGGTCTGCCCAGTTAAAACGGGAAAAACGGAATTGGGCTATTTCTCCGGAGATAACGAGTTTCATTGTGCCGCCAGTCAAACTGTCGCTGCGCCGGAGCTGGGTTTCCTGTTCCCGGCCTTTGATAACCGCAGTGCCAACATCTACAATGCGCTGTTTTACTCCCGCAAAGAGGGAGAACTGCATCAGGAGTTTATCGACGCAGTATTCCATACCGATTTGCCCATGTCGGCCGCAGAACAGCGGGAGGCCTTTGAGGCCGCTCTTTCTGAGTCGTTGGGCAGCGCCTGCAGCCTTGAGATCATGCAGGCAATCCACGGTCAGCTTGCCGCAATGATTGAAGAGCATCGGGAGACGAAGGATCCGGATCCGCTGACTGTCAGCCCCTGTGAAGTGAGCAAGATTATTTTGGATTGCGGTGCTTCGGAGGAACAGTCGGAAGCTTTTCAAGCTGCCTGTGGGGAACGGTTCGGCGTAGGCGCCGTTCTCAATCCGGCCAACCTGATTGATGCAAAGAAAGTGGAGCTGAAAACGGAGAAGGTATCACTCTCCATTGACCCTGAATACAGCCATCTTGTGGAAGCGAAGGTCATCGACGGTCAAAAGGTGTTAATCGTTCCGGTAGAAGATCATTTGGAATTCAACGGAGTTGCCGTCAATGTCAATAAGGACAAAGAATAACCGACAATGCGCGCTGCGAAGCTTCGCGGTATGCCGAAGGGGGTATTTTTACGGCTCGGCGATATAGATTGGCAAGAAAACAGAAAAGGATTACGCTAACGGCGGCAGCCAAAATGCTTGGCGTTTCGCAGCCGACATTGAGCGCGTGGGAGGGCGAGAGGAAGAACCCTTCTGTGGAATCCCTGATTCAGATGTCTGAGCTTTACGGCGTGAGCGTGGACTTTCTTCTGGGCCTTCCGGAAGCTCGATATCATCGGGCAGATATGCTTCAGCCGATTCCGCCGGAAGCTCTGCCGGCTTTTCATGATACGCCCGTCTTCTCAAGCCGATATGGCTGGGCAATGGTGAATGCGATAGAAGGAGAGCTTCTCTTCGCAAGCGGGATGCGTCTGTCGCTGGCAGATGCAGCCGAAGTGTATGTTCTGCCTCCGGCCTTTGCAACACCCGGCGCGGCAGTATCCACGCCGTTGAAAAGGGACGAGCTTACCGGGTACGACTGTGTATGGATAGAGCCAATCTCCATGGACGCTGCTCTGCGGGATGAGCTTCGCGGCTGGTATCATATTAAAAGACGCTTTGTGGAAAACGAGGTGGGACAGCGCTTCTACTTTGATTTTTACGGCGCAAAATGGCTTGCCTTTGCAAACGGACCGGGAAATATATGAACGAGGTCCATCTTGATGTGCAAAGTGAAATCGGAATAAAAACGTCCGCCCGTTTCTGCCCTTGAGGCGTGGAGCGGGCTTTCGTTCATTTTCCGGGCTGGTCTCGTTGCACTTTTGTGACACTTTCCATGCACTTTTGCGGGGGAAGTATTTGGCGCTCTCCTGTATACTACAATCAAGGTTGAAGCCCAACCAAAACGATTAAAAAAAGGAGAGTAAAATACCATGAAAAAGAAAACGATTTGGAGCCTTGTATTGGCACTTGCGTTGACGGTAACGGCCATCGGCACAGCAACCTCCGCCTTTGCCGCCACATCCGTACCAATGGAGCCTGTTACTAAAATTGCAACCGAGAACGAGGACGCCATCTGGGAGCAGATCGAGGCGGTGGAAGAGAAGAGCGACGCCATCTTCCAGAGAAACGCAGCGCTGTGGGAAAAGCTGGACGAAATCTGCAACGCCCTGCCTGACGACTATGACTTCACAGACTTTGACGAGGCGGCGTTTATCCGCAGCACCAATGCCCTGACCGAAGCGGAGAAGGAAACGCTTCTGGCAGACATCAAGGAGCTGAACGGCCTTGACGCTGAGATGGAGGCACTGTACGCTCAGCTGCCCGCCTGCGACAATATGCCGCTCTATGAAAAGGCGCTGGAAAAGGCCGACCCCAAGGTGCTGGATGAGATCGACACTCTGGAGCAGGAGTATGACCGCGTCTGCGAAAAGCACGCCGACCTGTGGGACAAGGTAGATGAAGCGTACTTTGATCTGCCGGACGACTACGACTTCGACAACTACGATGAGGCAGCCTTCATCCGTAGTTTGACCTTCCTGACCGACGCGGAAAAGGACGCGCTGATCGCCGACTACAACCGTCTTACGGAGATCGACAGCCGGTTGTGCGAGCTGTACAATTCCATCTGGGGCAACACCGGCTGCGAAAGCGGCATCTGCCCCCTTTGACGGAAAGGCGGTTTTCTGATAGTATAAAATCAACATCCTGCCGATGCTGCGCCCACGCGCAGCATTTGGCGCTGCTTGCAAGGAGGACGCATGGGACATTCCATCTATTTGGCAGACGATGAAAAGAGCATACGGGAGCTGCTCCATAGCTTCCTTACAAGCGGCGGCTATACCGTGCGCTCCTTTGAAAGCGGCGACGCGCTGCTGGAGGCGTTTCGTCAGGAGCCTGCGGAGCTTGTAATACTGGACATTATGATGCCCGGCACGGACGGACTTACCGTGTGCCGGGAGCTTCGCTCTGTTTCCGATATTCCCATCATCCTGCTTACGGCCAAGGACAGCGAGCTGGACTACGTCATGGGCATCAGCCAGGGCAGCGACGATTATCTCACCAAGCCCTTCCGTCCAACGATATTGCTGATGAAGGTCAAAGCACTGCTGCGCCGTGTGGAGATGGACAGGGGGAAAACAGCGGCGGCAGAGGATGAGCTGCATTACGGGGATATCCGCTATTCCGCTACGGAAAACGCCGTCTTTTGCGGAAGCACGATCGTGGCGCTGACCCAGACCGAGCTGCGGCTGCTCAGCTATATGATGAAGCAGCCGGAAAAGGCCTATTCCCGCGAGGAGCTGCTCAGCGCGGTGTGGGGCTTTGACTCGGAGGTGGAGACCCGCGTGACCGATGAAACGCTGCGCCGTATCCGAAAAAAGCTGCTGCAAGCGGGCAGCAACGTCAGCGTAAGCACCATCTGGGGCTTTGGTTATAAGCTGAAGGGGGCAGAGCGCACGTGAAAAACATCAAGCTGCGGATCGTGTATCTGATCCTTTGCTCGGCTCTGCTGCTCTTTGCACTGTTCATGCTGGCGGTGAACCTCATCATACCCGCACACTTTGTACGTGAGGCAAAAAAGGCGCTCATCAGCGAGGCACAGTACCAGAACCGCACCATCCCCTATACCGACGACGAATCCTTTTTTGACGATGAATGGAATGACGCTGAGGAGCACTTCCTTACGCCAAGCATCGTATTTTTAGAGCTGGATAATGCCAATCAATCACGCGGTTGGAACAGGGACGCATATCGTCTGGAGAAAAAACTGCTGGAATACTGCAAGGGGCGGGATCTATCGCTCAACCAATGCTATACCTTCAAAACGGACAGACATCACCTGATCTTCATGTCCGTGCAGGAGGAGCAGGACGATTGGGAAAAGCCGTACGCCTATATCATGTACATAGACATTGGTCCCATCACCCGCTATATCGTGACGCTGAACTGGGCGTTCTTTGGGGTGCTGCTGGCGATCTCCTCCGTCATGTGCCTGCTGGGGTTCCGCTTCGGTCGGGATATTGAAAAGGAGGCGGAGCGGCAGCAGACCTTCTTCCAGAATGCCTCCCACGAGCTGAAAACGCCGCTGATGGCGATACAGGGCTATGCGGAGGGCATACAGGCGGGCGTGATGGATGCGGGCGGCGCTGCGGAGGTGATCCTGGAGGAAAGCGACCGCATGACGGAGCTGGTGGAAGAGCTCCTGGACATCTCGAAAATCGATATGGGGCGGCAGCTGCTTGCCTTTTCAGAGATGGATATTCGGGAACTGCTATACGACAGCATACGCGCCGTGGAGCCGGCAGCCGCCGGCGGCATCGCAATCGTGCCGGATTTCCCCGAGGAGCCCGTTATGGTCAGCTGCGATGATACCCGGCTGCGCAGAGCCGTCACCAATATCCTGTCCAACGGCGTGCGCTATGCCCGCAGCGAGCTGCGCCTGACCTGCCGCGCGGACAAGCGGCAGGTGACGATACGCATACAGGACGACGGGGACGGCATCGCCGAGGAAGATCTTCCCCACATCTTCGACCGCTTTTACATGGGCAAAAGCGGAAAATCCGGCATCGGCCTTGCGCTGACCCGGGAGATCATTCACCTGCATAAAGGGACGATCCGCGCTTACAACGGGGACACCGGCGCTGTTTTCGAGATATCCTTTCCGGTGAGCAGATAAGAAGATCACCGCACTGCCTTTGGGCACCTTTCTTGAAAAAAGGACGGATTTAGAAAAGACTTTTGTTGGTACCGGGTGGAGAGTTTCCTGTGATTTCCTCTTGTGCCCACATTGTCAGAATGGAGTACATCTATGGACTGCAAAGCAAAAAAATATCTGCATATTTATGACTGGAACTACTGGTGGGGCTATTACCGCTGCTGTAAGGACTGGGAACCTTTCCATGCGGCGGAGTTTTCTCTTTCCGAGGACGAGGCAGGAAAGGCGCCCTTTTTCCACTTTGATTTCCATAACCTCTCTGCCCTTCACCAGACCATTCTGGACGGTGAGTTTGTGGAGCCGGATAACCCGGATCTTCCGCACTTTCTGGAGCAGGCAAGGCGGCTCAGAAGCGGTGAACAGGACTGGTTCATCGGGGCGCTGTACTATCCGCTTTTTTCACCGGAGATGCATTTCTGCAACGCCTCCGTCCGGAGCGGCGTCCCGCTGACACAGCTGCTTTCCCCGTCTGTACCGCCCTATTACGGGGTGATCTTTCTCCGGGAGGAGCGCCCCCTCACTCCGGAGGTGCTGACGCATTGGGCGGAGACACTGTCCCAACCCCTATTCGGCCAGCCGTTTTCCTGTACGCTTGCACAAGTCCCCAGCCGGCAGGAGGCCATGGAGCAGTTTGAGAATGAGATGCGGCTGATGCGATGAACGAGCGCCCGCCGCGCTGCCCGGCAGCAGCTGCAAGGCCCCAACGCCCTGCGGTTGCAGAATTACTTACAACGGAGAATATGCATGACATTTGAAATTCACAGCGACATCACAAATCGATCTATGACCATGGCCGCCCGCGCGATGCGCAGGGTGCTGCGGCGAAAGAGAAGCATTATGTGGGCCATCTCCGGATGGACCGTCTTTTTCATCAACGCGTTGCTGCTGATCCCATTTGATGGAGAGCCTTTTGCACTTGATGTCAGGACGGTGACTTCCCTGCTGGTAGAGGTGATGCTGCTGTCCGTTTTGCTGTTTCAAGATCGATTCAATGGCATGATCGCCCGCAAAAACGCGCTGGCGGGCACAAAGGAATATCATGTCGCATTCGGCGAGGATTCCTATACTGTCGTTACGGCGGCCACCACCTCCACCTTCCGCTACGAGCTGATCGACGCACTGGCTGAGTCGCAGGACTACATCATCTTTCTGATGAAAAAACGCTATGCGCAGCCTCTGGACAAGCGTACTCTTACCGGCGGGACGGTGGAGAAATTCAAACGATTTCTTGAGGAGAAGACCGGAAAGACGTTCCGGCGTGTGAAATGAACGAATTTTCTATAACGCCCTTTCAAGGGCTGCATTTGCTTCTGCTTTTGCTTACGGCAGCGGCGGTGCTGCTCATATTCTTGCTGCTGCGCGGAAAACCGGAAGCACGGCGCTCCCGGTTTCTGATCGGCGTGTGCCTTTTTAATCTTGCGCTGTTTGCCGGCTACAAGCTCTCGCTGTCCATGGACGCAGCGTATGTCCGTGCCTACTATCCCAATGGCTTCAACATTTTCAATGAGCTGCCGCTGCACCTGTGCAACATCAATCTGTTCCTGATCCCCATCGGACTATGGAAGAGAAATCGCTCAATCATGGGCTTTTCATTCTTTGTAGCGCCCCTTGGCGCACTGATGGCGCTGCTCTTCCCGGAGCCGCTGTTCTCCGGCTTTTCGCTGTTCCTGCCGCGAATTTTTGGCTACTATGTGACGCACGCTCTCCTTGTTGTCTGCGGCCTGAGTCTGGCGACGCTGGGCTTTTACCGCCCCGACCCCAAGGATATCCCGCGGATCCTCAAGACCTTTGGTTTGCTTGCCGTAGGCGCGCACCTTATCAATCTCCTGTTGCGCCTCACGCTCTGCCCGGAGGCGAACTACTTCTTCACTTATGGCGCGGAGATCGGCGTGCTCAAGCTGTTTTGGCGTATCATCCCGGCACCGCTGCTTTACGGGCTGCCGGCACTGCTGATTCTTGCAGGCTATATGTACGCGGTCTGTGCGCTGTCCCGCCTGACACGAGGCGCGGAAGAAGCGTCTTTTTCATAAAACAGGACACAAAAAGCGGCCTTGGGCGCGATCATGCCCCGCTTTTTTTGGTGGTTGGCAGTTGAACGCTGCCGGCCGCTTTTTATGCATCGGACAAAGCGGAGCGCTTCTGCGCTCCGCAGCAGGACATCAGAAAAGGCGGGCTGAGGCGCGCCGGGGAAGGAACAAGGTCAACAGAACCGGAGAAGGAGCGCGATCAAAGGCTCACTGGGGCGCTTCCGGGAAGAATTCCCCGTGCACCGCGTGCACGGCTTTTTCATATTCCGGCTCGCTGATGCCGACGGTGATGTTGATCTCTCGCGTGCCCTGCACGATCATCCGCACGTTGATGCCGGCGCGTCCGAGCGCACAGAGCAGACGGCCGGAGACGCCCGGCTTTCCCGCCATGTCCCGTCCGACGATGGACACCATGGCAAGCCCGTCTGCAACGCAGATGCTGTCCGGGCGGACGGCGGCGGAAATGTCCGACAAAAGCGCCTCGCGGCAGGCGGAGACCGCCGCGGCCGGGGCGATGAACGAGATGCTGCCAAGCCCCGTTGCGATGTGGTCAAAGGGGATCTCGTGCGTTTCGAGCACCGAGAGAATCCTGCGGCAGTAGCCTACGGCGCTGTTCATGTTTTCCTTCTCCACCTGTATGGAGCAGTAGCCCTTGCGCCCAGCGATTCCCGTGACGGGACAGGCGGAGGGAGGGCTCTGCGAGGAGACGAGGGTGCCGGGCGCGTCCGGCTGCATCGTGGAGCGGATGTGAATGGGAATGCCCATACGCCGGGCTGGCGTCACCGCGTCCTCGTGCAGCACGCTGGCGCCCATATACGCAAGCTCCCGTACCTCGTCATAGGCCATGGCGGGAATCGCCCTTGCGCTGGGCACGATCGCAGGATCGGCACGGAAGATGCCGGGCACGTCCGTCCAGTTTTCGTAGGCATCCGACCCGGAGGCGCTTGCCAGCAGCGCCCCGGAGATATCCGAGCCGCCGCGCGGCAGCGTGTGGATGCGGCCGTCCGCGCCGCCGCCGTAGAAGCCGGGCATGACGGCACGCTCCATGTCGTGGAGCCTGTGCATTAGCGCCTGCTCCGCCAGCTTGTACTGCGGGACGCCGTCAGCGTCAAAGAAGTGCAGCTCCGCCGGGTCGAGAAACGGCCAGCCCAGCAGGGCTGCCAGCATCCGCCCGCTGAGATATTCGCCGCGGCTGGCGCAGTATGCAGCAGACGCGCCGGAGCGCAGGTCCTTTTCGATCTGCCGGAGTTCCGCCTCCAGATCGATGCCGAGACGGAGTTCCTGCGCGATCTGCCGGAATCTCGCAGCGACAGGTGCAAAGGCAGTCTCGGGGTCTGCGCCTGTTTTTACAGCGGCATGGCAGTCATACAGCAGATCCGTCACCTTTTTGTCCTCCGCAGAGCGCTTTCCCGGGGCGGAGACCACGACAAAGCGCAGCTCCGGGTCTGCCGATACGATGCGCTTTACCTGCCGGAAGCGGGCTGCGTCTGCCAGAGACGTGCCGCCGAATTTTGCTGTTTTCATAGGGCGTCTCCCTTCAAAAGATCGTCCATATCGTAAAGACCGGGCTGCCTGCCGCAGAGGAAGACTGCAGCCCGCAGCGCACCCTCTGCGAACAGCCGCCGGTCATGCGCCTCGTGCTTCAGACTCAGCGTTTCGGCTCCGGTCGAGATCAGCACCTCATGGATGCCGGTCACACTGCCGAGGCGGATGGAGGATATGCCGATCTCGCTGTGTTTTCGCGGTGAAAAGCCGCTGCGGCCGCACACAAGCGCTGCCTCCAGCCGCTCTTTTTGAACGGCGGCGGCGAGCATACGCGCCGTGCCGCTCGGAGCGTCCGCCTTGCGGCTGTGATGCGTCTCCACGATCTCGATCTCCGCCTCCGGAAACAGGCGCGCGGCCTCGCGCACAAGGCCGCAGAGCGCCGCAATACCGAGACTCATGTTGCCGGAAAAAAAGACGGGGATCTGCTCTGAGGCGCGCTCGATGCGCGCACGCTCCTGCTGCGTGTGTCCGGTGGTGCCGATCACGATGGGAAGGCCGTGCTCCAGCGCAAAGCCAAGCGCGCTTTCGGTCGCGGTGTGAAAGGAAAAGTCGAGCACGACGTCGGCAGATTCCCGGATCTCAGAAAAGGACGCAAACGCGCCGTTTCCGCTGCGGCTGACCATGGGCCCTGCGGTGCAGTCCGCAAATCCGGCGTCCAGCAGCGCGCGAAGCGCTCTGCCCATCGCACCGTTTGCGCCGTGCAGAAGGATCTTTATCATCTCAAACACCCCATGCTTCGAGCGCGTTCAGAAGGACGGCCCGGCTTCCTTCCTCCATCGGGGTGAGCGGCAGACGCAGCGTGTCGGTGCCGTAGCCCATTTTTTCCAGCGCCGCCTTGACCGGAATGGGATTGACCTCGGAAAACAGCGCGTCGATGACGGGCAGCAGACGGCACTGGAGCGCCGCAGCGCCGTGCACATCCCCGGAGAAGAACAGCTCGCACAGCCGAACCGCCTCCCTGGGCAGCACATTGGAGAGTACGGAGATGCAGCCCTCGCCGCCCATGGCGAGAATCGGCACGATCTGATCGTCGTTGCCGGAATAGACGTCCAGGCACGCCGCTGCCCTGTGAAACAGCGATACGATCTGCGAGAGGTTTCCGCTTGCCTCCTTTACGGCGGCGATGCGCGGATGCGCTGCAAGTGCGGCGCAGGTCTCTGGCAGCAGGTTGCAGCCCGTGCGGGAGGGAACGTTATAGAGGATCACGGGCCTGTCCGATGCGTCCGCGATGGCGGTATAGTGGGCGATCAGCCCGCGCTGCGTGGCCTTATTGTAGTAGGGCGTCACCACCAGACAGGCATCTGCTCCGGCGGCGCAGGCAAACCGCGTCAGCTCGACGGCTTTTTCGGTGCAGTTTGCGCCGGTGCCTGCGATGACCGGCACGCGCCCGGTGGCCCGCTTTACGGCAAAGGCGATCGTCTGGCGGTGCTCCTCGGCGGTCATTGTGGACGCCTCGCCCGTTGTGCCGCAGGTGACAAGCCCGGCGACGCCGCTTTCGATCTGCCAGTCTATGAGTCTGCCGTAGGCGTCATAGTCGATGGCGCCGGAAGATGTCATCGGGGTGGCAAGCGCCGTGGCGATGCCGCGGAAAAGTGTTTTCTGTTTCATTTGAGCTACCTCCTGTTTCTGTAGGTCTTCAAGTTCTTCTTTCCTGTTTGAGCTTTTCCAGAAATGCCTCGAGACGATCCATGCCGCGTTCGAGCGTCTGCTCGCCGCAGCAGTAGGATATGCGGATATGCCCCTCTGTTCCGAAGCAGCTTCCGGGTACTGCTGCGACCCCGGCCTCTGCGATCAGACGAAGGCAGAACGCCTCGGAGCGAAGGCCGAAGGCACGGATATCCGGGAAGGCATAAAACGCGCCCTCCGGGACGGGGCAGCAAAGTCCCATCGCATGGAGGCGGCGCAGCACCAGCGCCCGTCTTTTTGCGTAGGTCTCGCGCATTGGCGCCGTGTCGGTTTCCAGCGCCGTCTCACAGGCGGCCTGGAGCATGCTGGGCGCGCAGGTCAGAATATGCCCGTGGAGCGCAGTGAGCTTTCGGATGACCGGCGCGCTGCCCATGAGATACCCGACGCGCCAGCCCGTCATCGCCCACGGCTTTGAAAAGCTCTGGGCGATCAAAAGCCGCTCCCGCAGGCCGGGCAGGGCCGCAGGATCCGGACAGGGCCGCGTGCACAGCCCGCGGTAAACGTCGTCGCAGAGTATAAAGATGGGCCTGTCTCCGACCGCGCGGCAGACGGCTGCAAGGGAGGCTTCCGTATATACCGCGCCGGTTGGATTGTTCGGGCTGTTGAGCACGAGCGCCTTTGTCCGCGGCGTGATGGCGGCGCAGAGCGCTTCATATGTCAGCTGAAAGCCCGTCCGGGCGGTGTCCAGATACACGGGAACAGCGCCTGCGAGGCGTGTCACGGTCTCGTAAAGCCCAAAGGCGGGCGTCGGGATCACGACCTCGTCGCCGGGGTCGAGGACGCCGGTCAGCGCGCAGTAAATGGCTTCCGTTGCACCGGCGGTGACAATAATCTCGTCCGGGGTGTAGTCAAGACGGCGAGTTTTTGCCTCATAGGCGGCGATCTTTGCACGAAGCGAAGCGCTGCCCTGGTTTGCGGTGTAGTGGGTGCTGCCGCCTGCAAGTGCGCGGACAGCGGCCTCGCATATGGGTGCGGGCGTGGGAAGATCCGGCTCGCCGATGGTCAGCGTGATGCAGTCCTCACGCTCTGCGGCAAGGGCGGTATAGCGGCGAATGGCGCTCAGAGAAAGCCCGCCGAGCGAGGTGCAGAGCCTGTCTACCATACTGGGCCTCCCGCGACTGTCTCAAAATAGCGCACGCCGGCCTCAAGCACGCGCTCGTCAAAATCGAACGCCGCCGTGTGCAGCGCCGATGTCTCGCCGCAGCCCAAAAACAGAAACAGGCCGGGAAGCCGCCGCTGATAGTATGAAAAATCATCGCTTGCCATGGTTGGCGCGGTCAGCGCCTCGATGGGAAACAGCGCAGAAGCCCTGCGGAGCAGATCGGGCGGATTCACAACAGCGGGGTAGCCCTCGCTGAAATGGACGGCGGCCGCACAGCCGCTGGTTTGCGCGACATGGCGGCTGATCGTCTCCAGCGCCTCCCGGATGCTGCAAAATGCAGCATCATCGAGCGCGCGCAGACTGCCCTCCAGACGCGCGCTTCCGGCAACTGCATTGCGGACGCTTCCGGCCTCCATGCGCCCGAAGCCGAGCAGACTTTGCGGAGCCTGCGGAAGCGGCAATGCCGCGGCGCGGCTGTAAAACGCCACGCAGGCTGCGAGCGCGTCACGGCCGGAGGCGGCGGAGCAGAAATGTGCGCAGCGCCCCTCGGCGGTGAACGTCACCTCGGCCGAGCGCGCCATCATGGCGCCGGGCAGACCGGCGATCATCCCGGCAGAAAGACCCGGCCAGAGGTGCAGGGCAAATACGGCTTTGACGCGCAGACGCTCCAAAACCCCTGTTTCGCAAAGCCGTCTGGCGCCGCCGGTCGTTTCCTCAGCGGGCTGAAACAGCAGCAGAATGTTGTGCGGAAGCGCCTGCTTCGTGCGGATCCTGCGGCCAAGCTCCAGCACCATCGCCATGTGCCCGTCGTGTCCGCAGGCGTGCATACGCCCACTGTGCAGGGAGGCAAACGGCAGCCCCGTCCGCTCCGCGATGGGCAGCGCGTCCATTTCCGCGCGAAATGCCAGCGTATCCGCCGCTCCGAAGTCAAAATAAGCGCACACAGCGCTGTCAAGCGGGAAAAGCACCTCGCAGCCGAGCGTGCTGAGGACTTCTTGTACATAGTCCATGGTCTTGGGCAGCTCGTCGCCCAGCTCGGGGATGCGGTGCAGGGCGCGTCTGTCCACTGTCATGGGGGTGAGCGTTTGCATATCTGAAACCCTTTCTTGTGCGTGTTTGAATGTCATGCGCCTGCGGCTCAAAGCTCCCGCAGGGCGTCTACCAGCGCCGTTTTGGCGGAGGAGGTCTCATCCTTACGCTTGATGATACGCGCGGGGCATCCGGCGACCACGCTCTCGGGCGGTACGTCCGAGATGACGACCGCGCCCGCCGCAACGACTGCGCCCCTGCCGATGCGGCAGCCCTCGATCACCACGGCGTTCGCCCCGATGAGCACCTCGTCCTCCACGACGACGGGCGTCGCGCTTGCAGGCTCGATCACCCCGGCCAGCACTGCGTCTGCGCCGATGTGGCAGCGTGCGCCGACCGTTGCGCGGCCTCCAAGCACCGCGCCCATGTCGATCATGGTTCCTGCGCCCACGCTTGCGCCGATGTTGATGATGGCGCCCATCATGATGACGGCTCCCGCCCCGATCTCGACCTGCTCTCGAATGATGGCGCCCGGCTCGATCCGGGCACGTAGATCCTTCGTGTCCAGCAGAGGAACGGCTGAATTGCGGCAGCTGCTTTCGATCACGATATCGGCAATGGCGTCCTGCTGCGCCCGGACGGCGGGGCCGATGTCCCGCCAGTCGCCAAATACGATTTTTGCCCCGTCCCCGGCCGGAAAGACCTTGGCATTCGGAAAGCTCGTCGGAAAACGCTCCCAAATGTAGACCTTGACTGGCGTTTTCTTTTCGGCAGTGCGGATATATTCGATCAGTTCCGCTGCGTTCATGTGTGCGCTCCTTTTCATGCTTATTTACTGTAAATTCATCATATCGGATACTTCGATGCAATACAATGCACAGCAATGCGCAGATTATTGCAAAAAATGCTCATTTCTTTGCCACAATGTCAAGTGATGAATTAAGAAAATAAACATATAGCCATCTTCTCCACAAAGAAAAATAAATCACTGTCGATTCCAGTGTAGATAAATTTTCTTTTGCCTTCTTCATAAGGAACTTTTCTGTGTTTGTAGGCGGAAAAACATTTACGTTCTTGCCCTTGAATACAACTTAAAAAAATGCTATACTTATACATAAGTATCTGCCTGTACTTTCGGCAGATTGATTTTTGCGCATTAGTTAGAGGCAGCTAACCGCAAGGAGGTGTTGACTTATTATTATTTCATACCCTGAGGATCGTTTTGTTCCCTCCGCTGTAAGCATTGCTGCATCAGGTCAGATTATGCAGGCGAATAAAACAGCCGATAATCAATATCTCATTCCCCTCATGGATGGTATTATTGAAAACATTGATATTGCCGATGGAATATTGTTGACAACATCAGAGTTTGTTTCACAGGAAGATATTGAAATGACAACAACGCACGACGATTTGAGCCTGTTTCAGATTTCTTTTTGCATTGATGGCAATATGGAGTGGTCTTACATCAATAACGAGGTTGTTCATCAATTTCAAATTGCGGCACAGCAGAGCCAAGTACGCTATGGAACATTTAAGGAGTGCCGAAGTAGAATAAGCGGAAACAGGAAATTCAAAGGCATTAGCATTACTTTGGATGAAAAAATCTTTGAGCAAATTTTCACCTGTATCAAAATAAGGGGGGCATTATATGATACAAGAAAAACAGCGCCCGTAAGAGTATATACCTACACACCAAACATCAGTAAAATTCTCTCTGAAATCCTTGCTTGCCACTTTTGTGATGAAATGAAAAAGATCTATCTGCAAGGAAAAATTTTTGAGTTAATTGCTGTTTACTGCGACGAGGTTATTTGCAAATCTCCTACAAATGACTTTGGCATCCGTATTAGTGTGGAAGATTACAATGCGCTGTTGAAGGCACGAGAATTTATTGGTGAGAACTTCGCTCACCCCCTCACAATTCCAATTGTTGCAAAGGCGATTGCTATCAACGAGCAAAAATTAAAGGATGGATTTAAGCGGTGCTTTGGAGTTACAGTTAATGATTATGTTGTAGAAAAACGGCTGGAAGCAGCGATACGATTATTGAAAACTGGAAAACATACAGTGCAGGAAGTGACATGGATGGTGGGGTATTCTCATACGGGATATTTCATCGAGCTTTTTCGGAAGCATTATGGAATATCCCCCGGCGAAATGTTAAAAAACAATAGATAAGAACTTCATGTAAGTCTGAAAAGACCGCATGAAGTTCTTTCTTTTGTGACATAGGAACTTCCGATAGTGACACTATGCAGAAAATCATCGTGCTATACTAATAGCAGTTAGCGTCATCTAACCAAAAACTTGGAGGTTATTGCTATGAGCAGAATTAATGAAAACAAATTAAAAATGAAGGACATTGCAACCATAGGCATCTTTAGCGCACTCCTTTTTGTGGTGACAATGGTAGCAGGAGCTTTGATGGGAATTAGCATGGTGTTGAATATGTATTCCGTTGCGGTTGTTGCCGTTTTATCTGCGCCGCTTTATATGCTGATTATGGCAAAAGTACATAAGAAAGGCGCAGTCTTATTGACTTTTGCTATTGTCGGCATTCTATGGGGGCTGTTTGGCGGTATTTTTGTCTTGATTTGGATGTTAGGGTTTGGCGTTGTAGGCGAAGTCCTTGCCAGCAAATCAAAGTATCAGAATTACAAAATGCTTACCGTTTCTTTTGGATTGTATTCAGTTGGATATTATTTAGGTGCCATCGCACCCCTCTATTATTATCCCGCATTTTGGTATGGATTTGACCGTCCGAAGGAAACCGTGGATGCAATGATTGCAGCAGCACATTCTACGACTGGGCTTGCTGCAATTCCGGTTACATTGATCGCAATTGTGATAGGTGCTGTAATTGCAAAGAGAATGTTGAAGAAGCATTTTGAAAAAGCAGGAGTGATTTAATGCACCGCATAGACCCCCGGATAGTGATTGTTCAGATTGTGCTTTCAGGGATATGTGCATTTTGGATTTTTAAGCCGTTAGCCATGCTTTGTGAAGTGATTTTTCTGATGAGCTTTCTGTTATATTTGCAACACCCGAAGGAGGCTTTGCGGCTGGGCGTATGGTTTGCGTTCCTTGTCGGATTGTATGCCTTACTGAATGAGAGCAACGCTCCGCAAATCATAGTCCAGCCCGTTTTCCTATTACGCAAGCTCTCTCCCTTACTGGGCGTAATGATTCTGTCGCTAAAGGCGCTGAGCGTGAGTGAGCTGTTCATGGGGCTTCAAAAATTACATTGCCCTAAATCAGCTACGCTTGCGCTTGCTGTCGCATTGCGATTTATTCCCACCATTCGCCATGAGCTTGAACAGATTAGAAACGGCATGAAGACAAGGGGCGTCCCCTTAAATGTGATTACTTTTGCAAAAGCTCCTGCCATGACCACAGAATACATGATTATTCCCTTTATCATGCGCTGTATAAAGGTAGCGGATGAATTGTCTGCGGCTGCGGTCACTCGTGCAATTGAAAATCCTGTGCCAAGAGGGATGAGAGTTCCTCTGAAAATCAGAATAAAGGATATTGTGTATCTGATGATGGTGATTTGCGCTAATATCGGAACACTTCTTTATTCATTGTGCGGGTAGCGCGGAGGTTCAGAATGAGTATGATCACAATAAGAAATTTACAATTTCAATATGATGCCGCACCGGAGATAAATGCTCTTTATGGAATTGATTTAGAAATTCGTAAAGGAGAGTGCATTGTTTTAACGGGAGAAAGTGGCTGCGGGAAAACAACTTTAACACGATGCCTCAATGGTTTAATACCCAACTTTTTTGAAGGAACGCTTACCGGAGAAATATTGTACGAGGGTGTTCCAGTAAACAAATTGGAACAGTATGAGCTTAGTCGCAAAATTGGCACAGTGTTTCAAGATCCCCGTTCACAATTTTTTGCAGTAAACACAACGGACGAAGTAGCTTTCGGGTGTGAAAATCTTGCCTTTTCCACGGAGCGGATAAATCAGAACGTGGACGCCGCATTCTCCCGAATGAATATTGACGTACTGCGAGATCGGAGTTTATTTGGGTTATCCAGTGGCGAAAAACAGCGGCTGGCAGTTGCTTCTATCTATGCAATGGATACCGATGTCATTGTTTTGGACGAACCGACGGCAAACCTTGATGGAGAAACAATACAAAATCTCCGTGAGCTTTTATTTACACTAAAAGCCGAGGGGAAAACTCTCATTATTTCTGAACACCGCCTTTCCTGGCTTGGAGGAATTGCCGACCGATATGTATATATGCGCAAAGGGAGAATTGAAAAAATATGGGGTGCGGCGGAGGCTGCTTGCCTTTCGCCCGATGTGCTGCGAGAATACGGTTTACGCAGCATACAAAATGTGCTTTTTCCTACAAAGAAAACTCCTGCAAGGTCTGATGCAAACGCGCTGACGTGTCAAAACCTCTGTATTTACTACGGAAAGCAGGAAATTATCCATGATTTGAACTTTCACTTTACATGGGGCGAAGAAGGTCGGATTATTGGAATTGTCGGTGCGAACGGTTCCGGGAAAACAACATTTTCTAAAGTGCTGTGCGGACTTATGGCACCGCGAACTGGGGAAATTCGTCTGAACGGCAAAAAAATGACCCATAGAGAGCTGCTGAAAAAAACATACTTTGTTATGCAGGACGCGGATTATCAGCTTTTTACGGAAAGCGTTACACATGAAATGGAATTGGCGGCACGAAAAAATAAGCAAAAAAACGTTCATGCGTCAAAAGAGGAAACAACAAACATTCTTGACAGGTTCGGCTTGGCCGAATACTCCGAAAGACACCCGCTATCCTTGTCCGGCGGACAAAAGCAGCGGGTCACGATTGCTGCTTCCATCGCTGCAAAATCGGATATTCTTGTTTTGGACGAGCCGACGAGTGGGCTTGACGGACGGAATATGCTCCGTCTAAAGAATATTCTGCGTGAACTGAAAAAACAGGGAATGCTGATTTTCATTGTAACCCATGACGCAGAATTTCTTGAAGGATTAACAGATGAATTACTGACTATTTCAAATAAGGAGGAAAACATGGACAAAAGAGAAAAACAGCAATCGCCTTTAAGGGGTATTTTGCAGTTTGCCAGTCAGAGGAAAGGACTTTTGAGGATTTCTGTTATCCTTTCTGTTCTGTCCTCTGCGTTTGGTATGGTTCCATACGCTGCTGTAGCTGTGTTGCTTGGGAAAGCGTTAGACAATGCTTTGACCATAGAATGGGCAGTCAGCTTGACCTTGGTGGCTTTAGCAGGATATTTTCTAAAACACTTTCTATATTCAAAATCAACCCTATGCTCCCACAAGGCAGCGTATGAAATCATACAGAATATCCGCTGCGCAATTATGCGGAAGATGTCAAAAATGTCTATGGGGACAATACAGGAAAAATCTTCCGGCGAATTTAAGCAATTAGTCATTGATGATACGGAACGACTTGAAGGACAGCTTGCTCATGCCATTCCCGAAATGACAGCAAGTATTCTCATTCTGATTTTTGTGTTTGCCTATCTGCTTTTTGTGGATTGGCGTATGGCGCTTGCTTCTCTTGCTTCGGCTGTTTTGGGAAATGCTATCTATTATAGCATGATGATAGGGCGCAGCGAGAGGATGAAAGAATATATGTCCGCGAATGGAGATATGAACGCAACCATTGTTGAGTATGTAAATGGTATGGAAGTTATCCGTATGTTCAATCAGACTGCTTCTTCGATGGGACGGTTTAAGGGAGCAGTATTGAAAGTGCGGGATATTACTACCGCATGGTATAAGCACTGCTATCCTTTTATGAGTATCAGTCAGGTTGTTATGCCCTCAACGATTGCATTTGTTTTGCCCGTCGGCGTTGTACTTCTTTCGGGTGGTACTACGACATTAAACGAGGTTATTTTATGTATTCTTCTCTCTATGGGGCTTGTTGGCTCTTTACAGGCAATGATTGAGTTTTGGCATGACATTGCCGCAATTTATGAGATACAGCCCCGTATTCTGGCACTTTTAGAAGCAAAGGAGTTGCCCGAGCCGATAGAAGCACAACACAGTAGCGGCAATGATGTGGAGCTGAAAGATGTTCATTTCAGCTACGGAGCAATCGAGGTTATCCATGGCGTTTCCTTTACGGCAAAGGCTGGGACAGTCACAGCGTTGGTAGGTCCGTCCGGTTCGGGGAAATCAACTCTGGCAAAACTCATTGCCCGCTTTTGGGACGTGAGCGCGGGTGCGGTAACTGTGGGCGGCGCGGATATTCGCAATCTGCCGTTATCCGAGCTTTCCGAAAAAATCAGTTATGTTTCACAGGATAATTTTCTGTTCAATATGAGCCTGAGGGACAATATCCGAATCGGTAAGCCGGATGCTACGGATGTAGAAGTAGAACGGGCTGCGTCACTGGCGAGATGTGATGACTTTATTGCCCGCTTCCCTAAGGGTTATGATACCAACGCCGGGGATGCAGGTGCCCGCCTTTCGGGAGGGGAACGGCAGCGGTTGGCGATTGCGAGGGCAATTCTAAAGGACGCTCCGATTATTATTCTTGATGAAGCTACGGCGTTTACCGACCCGGAGAATGAAGATGAATTGCAGCAGTCCATTGACCATCTGACAAAAGGGAAAACGCTGATTGTGATTGCGCACCGCCTGTCCACTATCATGTACGCAGATAAAATTTTAATGTTGGAGGACGGTTCGATTTCAGCGGCAGGAACCCATGAGCAGCTATTATCTTCTTCGCAGACCTATTTGGATATGTGGAAAGCCCATATATCGGCAATGGATTGGAGTATGAACAAGGAGGTGGAAATATTATGCTGAAAGTAATTAAACGAGTATTGCGTTTGAGCGGTGATTTGTCAAAGCGTATCTATGCGAGTTTTGTATTCAGCTTTATAGACTCAATTGTGGCAATGTTCCCTGTCGGGGCTGTGTTCTATACCCTCACAAAAATACAGAACAACAAAGCATTTGCAGGGAATGACTGGCTTGTACTTTTTGGAATACTGATAATCTCTCTTGTTGTCCGCATGGTGTTCAAATACTTAGTGTATAGCTTTCAAAGCACAGCGGGATTTGAGTTTGTTTCCAGAGAGCGAATTACGTTAGGAGATAAGCTGCGTAATGTGGGTATGGGCTTTTTCCATGAGCGAAATATGGGGGACATTACAACAACAGTTACAACTGACCTTAATTTTTTGGAAAACTACTCCATGCACCTTCTTGACCGTGTAACAACCGGAATGGTAAACATGGTGGTGACCAGCATATTCATTCTGATGTTTGACTGGCGGCTTGGTGTGATTTTTATTTTAGGTGTTCTCTGCTCGTTCCTGATTTATGGGCGTATGCAGGAAAAGGGAGAAGAACTGACTGCAAAACAGCGGCAGGTACAGGCTGCTTCTGTTGAGGCTACGTTGGAATATGTGCAGGGAATATCCGTCATCAAATCATTCAATATGGCAGAGAAAAATTTAAGTGGCATTGAAAAGGCTTATGAAAAAAGTATGGACGCGTCTTACGCTCTTGAACGGGATTTCGCACCTATGAATGTGGCATATTCTATGGTTTTCCGTGTAGCTGCCTGCGCTATCATATTAGTATCACAGATTTTCGCTTTAGGCGGGGAACTGGATTTTTCAAGCCTTGCGGTTATCCTCATTGCTTCATTCTCTATTTTCAATTCTGTAGAGGTAATGGGGCAAATGACCGCCATGATACGCTCCATGGAAGCAAGCCTTGACCGTGTGGAACGGATTAAGGGAGAAAAGAATATTGATGACGGGGGCGGAGATATTTCCTTAAAAAGTTATGATATTGTCTTTGATCATGTTAGCTTCTCCTACGAACAGGGAACGAAAATTCTTGATGATGTCAGCTTTACCATTCCGCAGGGAGGAATGACCGCCATAGTCGGGCCTTCCGGCGGTGGAAAGACAACGATTACCCGTTTGATCTCCCGCTTTTGGGATATTCAAGGCGGCAGCATTACCATAGGTGGCAAAGATGTTCGGGAATTTACATCTGACAGCCTTTTGAAAAATATGAGCATGGTATTTCAAAATGTCTATTTATTCAAAGATACCATTGAAAACAATATTAAGTTTGGTTGCCCGGAAGCAAGCCATGAGCAGGTTGTAGAAGCAGCTAAAAAGGCACGCTGCCATGACTTTATTTCTTTATTACCAGAGGGCTACAATACCATGATTGGAGAGGGCGGTTCTACTCTGTCCGGCGGTGAAAAACAGAGAATATCCATTGCCCGCGCCATGCTGAAAAATGCCCCTGTCGTCCTTTTGGACGAGGCCACCGCAAGCGTTGATCCCGAAAATGAAGTGTATTTGCAGCAGGCAATCAGCACTTTAGTAAAAGATAAGACACTGATTGTAATTGCACACCGCCTGTCTACCATTCGGGACGCAGAGCAGATTTTAGTCATCGACAACGGGAAACTTGTTCAGCATGGAAAGCATGACGAGCTTGTTTTACAGGAGGGTATTTATCAGAAATACTGGAATATTCGCCAGAACGCAAAGGCATGGAAAGTAGCACAGTAGATTATGATCCTCAATTCGTTAATCTGAAAGATTTTGCGAGCACCAATCCATGAGAAAAAAGTAACGGTGGGTAAGGATCGTCCCTTGCCCTCCGTTTTCCTGCACAAAAGTACAATTGCCTAAACCTTATCTAACAAACAAGGACTATAGCTTTGTCATCTGCTTCTTCACCGTATATGAGCATTGACTTTGCGGCATTCAGCCTATAGCAGGAACTCTCAAGGTTTCACTTGCGAAATGGCAGAATCCCTGCTATAATGTATATGTAAGTTTCAGAATTGCCGCCGAGCAATTATAGTGAATGAGTAGCACAGTGCCTGAGGATGAACGTCTTCAGGCACTTTTTTGTTTCTTCTGCCTCTCACAAACAGAGGCACAGGCGGGGACGGCGGGGAGTATGCCCCCTCCCTGCTATCAATTTCATATCTGGGATCCTTGGGTTCAAAAGCGCTTAGAGAGCTTCGGTTCTTTAAGCGCTTTTTTATATAGATCGGAGCCTAACCGCTCCCTTACCCTTTGCTCCGGGGAGCCTTTCGGCACACCCGTACAGATAAATATTACATGCAGGAATGCAGAAAGGAAATGCCAGTGGAAGACGATTACATGATGGTGATCATCCCGTGTATTGCGGAGATTGCCGCCTCAGATACGCCTGAACAAGTCAAAAAGCTCCGCCTTGGAGCCGTTAGCGAGCTTCAGCGGTATCTGCATTATTACCGGCAGCTTGGCTATATGCCGAAGCTGCTCTATGCCATTGCAGACAGGAAATGCCGGATGATAGCTTCCGCCACAACCAAGGCGGAGATGCAAAAGCTAGTCCGGCCCAATTGTCCGCACTATGACGGAGCCGGATTTATCCCAGCTGCTTACAATGTCCCGGAGGAAGAACTCATCTGTTGGAGCGAAACATCCCTGAAAGGGCCGCTGACCGCAGAGGGCTTTCAGCGGTATATGGAGCTTTTTAAGCAGGTGCTTCCGGAGGAAAGCCGCAGACTCGCGTTGTGAGGTGATACAGATGGATAACATCGGGAATACCGAGCATGCGTTGACCTTCGCGGATCTGCGTGTTCACTACTATACCGGACGGAGCTACCTCATCTCCGGCGAAGGCCGGGATAAGGTGTTCGGCTATCGGCACGGAGTGATGACCGATATCGGAGATCTGCCGGAAGCCGAATGGACCCGGCTGGCAAAACAACTGATCCGGCAATCCGGTGAGCAGGAGCTATATCAGCAGCTTTTCGCATGGGAAAGAGAACAAAGCCATTGGGAACAAAGTCCTTCTCAGTTTGAACTGGATGTGCTGAGTTTGCATATGGCGCGGCTGCCGGACAATCCGGCGTGGTGCGATTTTATTCCATTCAACCGGAAATATCGCCCTGAAGTGCTTTGCAAAGCAGAGATTCTATGGGTCAAGTGTTCCGGGTGCGGAAAACGCCACGAAATGACAGGAACACAGCTCAAAAATATCCGTGACAGAAGCAATGGTAAGCTGTACTGCCGGAAATGCGGTGATTGGATGCCGGTCCACCCATGCGCTCATCCTAAGGAAGGGGGTGATGGGAACGGATAAAGTCGTCATCGTTGTCAAGGACGGAATGGTTCGGGAAGTGTTCGGAGCCTGCCCTTACAAATTCGATGTTGAGATCCTGGACATGGATTTTAACGGAGCCGACCCTGACGCAGAGAATGCCGCACAGGATCGGCTTCAGACTGTCCGGCAGTATCTCAGCAAAATCTATTAACAAAAAGGAGAAGCATTATGCGAGAAAAGAACAATACCAATCTGGAACGGATGCGCGAACTGATCGAGCGGCTCACGGAGGCGGACATCGCCTACTACAAAAACGATGCTCCTATTATGACGGATCTGGAATATGACCGACTGACAGAGGAGCTCTCCTCTTTGGAGCATGATACCGGGCTGGTGCTTTCCGGCTCGCCGACGCAGAAGGTTTCCGGAGAGATTTTGGAAAGCCTGGCGGAGGTGCGGCATACAAAGCCCATGCTGTCCGCAGGCAAGACGAAGTCCATTGAGGATCTGATCCGGTTTGCAGCAGGACGTGCTGTTCTACTGTGCTGGAAGATGGACGGGCTTACGCTGGTTTTGCGGTATGAGTACGGAAAACTGAAGCAGGCCATCACCCGCGGCCGCGAGGGTATCATCGGCGAGGATGTGACCCATACGGTGCGCACCTTCCGAAACGTGCCCTTGACGATCCCCACGAAGGAATCGTTTGAGGTACGCGGAGAGGGCGTCATCTCATGGGAGAGCTTCCGCAGAATCAATGCCAGTCTGGAGGAGCCCTATACCCATCCGCGGAATCTGGCCTCCGGCAGCACGCGAAAGCTTGACGCCGGTGAGGCAAGCAAGCGCCGGCTGGAGTTCTGGGCTTTCGAACTGGTCAGCGACCATCTGGAGCCTGAGAGCAAGCTTGCGCAGCAGCAATTTCTGCAGCGCAGCGGTTTCTCGGTTGTGCCGTATATCTTTTTGGATGCCGGGCACAGCGAGCAGGACATCCGAGATACAGTCGCCGGCATGGAACCCAAAGACTTCGCATATCCGGTGGATGGTCTCGTCATGGAATATGAAGACCTCCGCTACGGTAAAAGCCTTGGAGCAACCGGACATCACGAGAATCGCCTGATTGCGCTCAAGTGGGCCGATGAACTCTATAGCACGCGTTTTCGCGGCGTGGAGTTGGCCACGACCAGAACCGGTATGGTAAGCATCACCGGCCTGTTCGATCCGATCAGTATTGACGGTACACTCGTCAGCCGCGCTTACCTGCACAACCTTGATATCTTCGATGAGTTTCAGTTTGGCATCGGTGACGAGATCAGCGTGTATAAGGCGAACATGATCATTCCGCAGATTGCGGACAATAAAACGCAGAGCAACACCTATATGCTGCCCATGACCTGCCCCTGCTGTGGAAAGCCGCTAACGGTAAAGTACACATCGGGCGGCACGCGGCAGCTATATTGCGGTAATCCGCACTGTGCAGCCAAGCTGGTGCAGAAGTTTACGCATTTCTGTGAAAAGACCCGCATGAATATCGAAGGACTCTCAGCAACAACGCTGGAGAAGCTCATCGGTCACGGCTGGGTGCGAAATTTCGGAGACTTATACGAGCTGGAGCAGCACCGTGAGGATATTGTACGCACCGAGGGTTTCGGCGAGCGATCCTTTGACCGACTGCAGGCGGCAATTGAAAAGAGCCGCCGCTGCACGTTGGCAAAGTTTATCGCCGGTCTCGGTATCCCGATGGTCGGGCGCCATGCAGGCCGGGATCTGGATCGCTATTTCCATGGCTCATGGGCTGAGTTTGAGGCGGCAATTCTCAACGGCTTCGATTTCACACAGCTGCCGGATTTTGGTGAGACCATGCACAACAACATTTATACCTGGTATGCGGATGCTCAGGAGGCAAAGCTCTGGCGTCCGCTGCTGAGAAAAATTCAATTTGAAACAAAGGAGAATTTGACTATGGAAACCACCATGAATAACCCCTTCGCAGGCAAGACTGTCGTTGCTACCGGAAAGCTGGAGCATTACACCCGTGACGGCATCCAGGAGAAGCTGATTTCTCTGGGCGCTCATCCGTCCGGTGCCGTGAGTAAGAAAACCGATTATCTGATTGTTGGCGAAAAAGCCGGCAGCAAGCTGACCAAAGCACAGCAGCTGGGCGTAAAAACGCTGACTGAACAGGAATTTGAGGACATGCTGGCCTGAATGGCAGGCGGCGCAACGGTTGCGGAGCAGGGATTACCTGCTCCGTTTCCGGTCTCAGGAGGAAATCAAGATGACAAACCACAAATACCGTTGTCCTGTCTGCGGAGCCAAGAGCTTCGAGGTCACAGCACATGTTACGCAGGATTGGAAAATCGACTGCAACGGCACTTTTCTGGAAGCGTTGAACGAGTGCGTTGAGGTCACGCACTATCCTGACGAAGCGGATATCTGGAGCTGTGCCAACTGTGATTTTTCCGCAGAAGGCAAATCGTTTCTCGTAAATACTCACAGTTAGGAGGACACATAATGAGAAAAACGAAGATCGGGGTCATGGACTTCCACGGCAGTGTGGATATCACCGACCCCTGTTACGACAAAGACGTCTGGTGCCGGATGAACAATGTGAAAATCAGTGAAGGCGAATATGCCTGCTATGTCTGGCGTCATACCGACAAAGGCAGGTATGAGGACGGTACGCCGTATTCGTATTTACTGGTTGGTGCGATTGGGATATACCGAAACGGTGATATACCGCGCCAGAAGGACATGGAGGAAATCGGCAGCATAGGCGTTGACGCCGGGCTGGCTGGGTTTTTCCACAACAAACCGGATTACAGTGACGAGGAATGGGGTAGGTTCTGTGACCGTGTCCGTAATGGCGATGCATGGCTGATAGAGGACGGCTTTTATAGCTTGTCCGGGTACGGCGACGGATGCTATGGCGTATATGCTTATAAACAGGATGGCGCAATCACCGCATTGGAACTCCGTTTTCTGTGATGAGGCGGGGCGCGTGCGTAGTTCTCGTGGATTGTGTAGAAAACAATAGGAGGTCACAAAATGAAAGAAACCAAGAATGCACGTTTCCGTCGCGTGGCGGAGGCGCGCGTCAACAAAATTATCCGGATGCTGCGCCTTCTGGGCAACTGCTCCGGAACAAACACCTATGCCTATGACGCCGATGCCGTCGAGCAGATCTTCACGGCACTGCAGATCGAACTGGATCAGGCGAGAAAGCGATTCTCTGAAAATGGGAGACCGGGACGAAATCGGTTCTCTCTTTCGCGAGCGCCGATGCCGGACACCATTTCGTATCCGCACATCACGCTGCCTCTGCCGGACGGCACACATCTTCGAGCCGTCGCTTATGCAGATACGACCTATCCGGCCATCAATCTGTATCTACTGCGGGATGGCGAGCCGGAGGAACTCGTATGCTTTGCGGAATACAACTCGGAGCACAGCCCCTGCCACGAGCTTTGCATCGGCGTCTACACCTCCGATGCGGAGGACACACAGTACTATGGGCCATATCGGCCGGAAAGGGAAACAGAGTATGGAAAAGGTGATTGATAAAAGCCAGGCATATGAAGCCTACCGACTTGCGTGGGATGATATCGCAAAGTTGCTGTCAGATCAGATCAAGGCTGTTCTGGGCCGAAGGTTTCTTCTGCGTGTGTGGCCGGAGGATCAAGGATACTGGGGCGCCCGTGCACTGCATGGGCTGTTTTCGGTTGCTGATCTGAATCGGCTGCTGGATGCTGTACAAGCGGACGCGGAGACCCGCATGGAAACTCTGCCGGAGGATTCAGAGGACGTACACGGTTTCGGCATGACACTTGGCTCCCTTCTTTTGAAGGCCGCTTTACAGGCGGACTGGAAGTGTGAGATGGTCGAGGACGATGCACTCTGGATGATCGGTTTTGTCAGCTCGGAAACGCGGCCTTACACGGTGAGCGGTCTTCTAAGGAATCTCAATACGGATGCGCTGCTGCCGGCAAAAGAGGCTCTGGAGTACCTGAAGGACAATGGAAGCACCGACTGCACACTCAGCGATATCCGGCTGCGTTATTATGCCGCGTATGGGAACGAACTGTGCTGGCGCTATCCCATCAGCGATGGGATCCATGCCGGTGCGTTTATCCTGGTCACAAAGGACGGCTATCTGAGTCTCCCCTACAACAGCATGGACGAGGATGAGTATGAGATCCTGATGCTGGACGACGCGACCTTTCATGATTCGGCATCGCTTGCTACGCTCCTGTCAGACTGGGAAGATTTCTCTGCCGACCTGACGGATGCCATGTGCGAGATGTGCCGCATTCTGGAAGGAGGCGAAGAGGATGCCTGATGCGGTTAAACCCGAGATCTGTCTGACAGGAAAGCTTCTGTACCCGGTACATATCGGCTTGCCGGCATATATTCAGGAGCCTGACGGATACCGAAGGACTTCCGCAGTCTGTGCTATTCTGGCAGACACACAAGAAGCTACCGTGATTGAAACGCGCAATAGCGTGTATTCCATTCAGAAAGTATGAGGTGCAGTATGAACAACAATATCGACTGGATTATCCATCTTGTAGCAAACGGAGCCTGTGACGAGTGCGGGAAGGAGGAAAAAGGGTTTCTGCCCTATACCTGCAATGCGCATACTCATGGCATGGAGAAATATGACCACCCGGATTTTCAAGTGGTCCTGAGTCTTCCTCCCCGTGAAATCGGAAGGATCCTCAACACGTTGGGGCTTAGGGTTCAGGAAGGAGAACGCTTTCAGGCCGGCAGGTATGTATCCGGCATCTATGCAGACTGCGATATCCGTCTGGATGAATTTCGGGAAACGGGACGCAATGTGCTGCGTGCAGTCATACCGGATCGGCAGAATCGTTTTCCGGAAGATCCACAGTGCGAAGAACCATATCGACTGCAGAGCATGGACACAGAGGATCTGTATGAGAGAGAAGGTGCGTTGTCGTGAAAATTGCCATCTACCAGATTGCGATAGAGCGCGATGAGAACCGTCTTGCGTTTCAGAGCCTGAATCACATCATATCGGTCAGTAATGGTCGAGTCCCTGCAGAGCTTTACGACTGCGTTTTTGCCGGAGAAGTTTCTGCGCAAACACTGGAGGATATCTTCTATGTTTTCAACATGGAGCAACCTTCCGGTTACAAAGGGCGGTCGCTCTCGGTCTCCGATGTAGTGGAAATATTTCTTGCATCAGGAGGAAGTGAATTCTATTACTGTGAGCCAATCGGGTTCAAGCGGATTCGCTTTGGAAAGGGGTAAACCAAACGCTGAGCACAAAAATAAATCAGGCTTTACATCACAAACAGGAGGCGTCGAATTATCGGCGCCTCCTGTAGCCTAAAAGGAGAATATCACAATGAATATCGAAGAAGTCTTATCAACAACGCACAGAATCTCTCCTCGTGAGAGGGTCCCCTTTCACTGCAACTGCTGCGGCGAGTGCTGCCGCCATGTCCGGCAAAGCGTTCCCTTGGAAAGTCCGGATGTATTCCGGCTGACAAGGCTGCTGCGGGAAAGGGACAAGGGAGTCATTTGCATGGACGACTTTGTTGCGCGGTATACCGAACTTGCCCTACTGGACGAATGTGGGTATTTCATGCTCATGCTGAAAGTTACAGGTGTTGACGACGCCTGCATTTTTCTGAAAGAGAATCGGTGTATGGTCCATGCGGCAAAACCAAGAACCTGCCGGATCTATCCATTCGTTGCCGGTATCGGAGATGACGGCCAGCCGGAATATCTGGTGAGCCGCGAAAAGGAACATCATTTCAAAGGCCCGGCCGTTCATGTAAAGACATGGATGAAACGGCGGTTTACCGAGGAAGACAAAGCGTTTCTTAGAATGGATCTTAGTTCTGCTCGGGATATTGCACGACTCATGCGTCGGATACCCGAATTCCATCGGCAACAGGCGATGCTCCTGTTCTGGCGATATAAGTATTCGGATTTCGACTTAGATCAGCCGTTCCTAAAGCAATATGCAAAAAATCTTCAACAGCTCAAGGCCGCACTGTCCCTGTTGGCGGAGCGGCCATAACCGACACAAACCGACGATTATTCTATGAAAAGGAGAAGTAAAATGAATCAAAGATTACAACACATTGTGGAGCACTACGACGAGATGTGCATCGGAACGGATGAGCATTTTCGTTTTCACTGCAAACAGTGCGGGAAATGCTGCATCAACCGGGAGGATATTCTCCTGAATCCCAAAGACCTCTACAACATATCCAAGGAACTGGGGCTTGCGCCACGGGACACCATTGCACAATATTGCGAGGTATATCTGGGGCAAAACTCCCGAATCCCCATTGTACGACTCAAGCCGAGAGGATCTATTAAGCGTTGCCCGCTGCTCAGGGACCGGAAATGTTCTGTTCATAATGCAAAGCCTACGGTTTGCGCCCTGTTCCCACTGGGCCGCAGCATAAAGCTGGATGCGAAAGAAACGGATTCGAACGCCATTGAGCGTGCCAGGATCCAGTATATCATCAACCCCATTGAGTGCGGAGATCGTTCCGAAGAGCATACCGTACGCGAGTGGGTAGAAAGCTTCGGCATACCCATCCACGACAACGATTTTATTGCATGGCAGAAAGCGCTGTTCTCTGTAAGACAGCAAATCGTGGAGCTGGAGAAAATGCTTCCTGACAAATCCATGGAGCGGGTCTGGTCCATTACCTATCAGGCGCTGTATCTCAATTATGACATTCAGGAGGATTTCCGGAAACAGTTCCAAAAAAACAGCGACCGTCTTATCGACGCACTTGAATATCTGCCGGCATTGTGGAAGGAGCTCAGCCATGAATGATGACCGCAACCGTAGCCAAATCATTCGCGTCGATGCACGCAACTGCTTTGTGGAAAGCCTGAATGATGCCTTTGAGATCGGGAAGGCGCATTTTACATTTGCCTCCTACGACCTCAGCAAGCCCTCCGGCCAGCGTCAGACCAACAGCATTCAAATCTACATCGATATGGCGGAGGTGTTGGAGTTGTGCCGGAAGCTG
>CDYS01033336.1_pt1 | contig 109274 bp, 83 predicted proteins | sample 557491 | NCBI WGS metagenome assembly CDYS01 (sample SAMEA3182057, study PRJEB8094) | gut metagenome | biome: human; feature: gut; material: Stool; isolation source: human stools | place: Canada | collected 2012-11-26
CTATCGGCATTCTTAGCGCCGGGTATTAACACGGCTCCTTCGCACTTCGTGCTCTCGGACCCGTGACACACATTCGCATTCCGGACTATCGGCATTCTTAGCGCCGGGTATTAACACGGCTCCTCCGCACTTCGTGCTCTCGGATCCGTAACACCCATTCGCATTCCGGACTATCGTCCTACATGCTCATGTGTGTTTCATCAGCTAATGGCCAGCCGGTTCCGCCTGCAAGCAGTCTCACCGGCTGGTCATTGCTGATGTTAATATCCCAGGTAGCTGAGGTTCAGATCCACATTGCCGCTGATGCCGCTGACTTTTCCTGTGGATTTGTATTGCCACAGATCATAGCGTCCGGTGTAGGTGGGTGCTGCTGCATACTGGGCCAGCCAGATCTTGTAGCCACTCAGTGCACTTGCATCCATCTTCTGGCTGAGCCAGGTCTTGTTGGCATACACACCTGCGGTGTATCCTGCATTCTGAATGGTATTGCAGAATGCCTTACATACTGCCGTTCTGGTAGCGGAATCGATCTTATCACCTCTTCCGCCGCTTCCTTCCACATCCAGGAATACCGGATAGGAAATCTTGTAACCGCTGATACGGTCCAGTACCATGGAGGCTTCCTGTACTGCCTCGACCTCATCCACTGCCTGGGTAAAGAAGTATACACCCACTTTCAGTCCTGCTGCCGTAGCTCCCTTGATGTTGGTCTTGAAGGTAGGGTCATCGATCAGTGCTCCCTGAGAGGAACCGCGATAACCCACACGGATGATCACGTAGCTGACACCGGAATTCTTCACGGCGTTCCAGTCAATTTTTCCATTCCACTTGGACACATCGATTCCCATGGTGCCGGAACCAACTACCAGAGATCCGTCACTGGCAAAATTGTATTTTGCGCCCTGAATGACCTGTTCTCCGGTAACCTTGTTGCCATCCGCTGTAAAGAAATAAAGCTTTCCGTCCAGTGTCTGCCATCCGGTGTATTTCACATCACCTTTGATAAAGAACTTAGAGGCAGTAAAGTAATCCGCATTGACTGCTTCACGATAGCTGTCACCATCCTGTACATACAGCTGTACACCGCTCTTGTCTTTCAGCTTGGTAGTTTTATCTTCTCTCGCATTGGAAGCCTTTACTGTTACTGTGCACTTGGCTTCCACCTTGTTACTGCCTTCTGTATACGTTACCGTTACCGTAGCACTTCCCGCTTTCACGCCGGTGATAGTAATGGTCTTGCCACTTACAGCCACAGTTGCTATACCGGTATCGCTGGAAGCCGCACTTACGGTTCCACTTCCGCTGACTTTTGCGGTAACTGTATCCGTTGCCTTCTGATAAGTCGTCACTGCCGTTTTATCCAGAGTAATTGTCGCCGCCGGAGTCGCTGTAGGGGTTGCCGTAGGAGTCGCTGTAGGAGTTGCCGTAGGGGCCGCTGTAGGGGTTGCCGTAGGGGCCGCTGTCGGGGTTGCTGTTGCCGCCGGGGTTGCTGTTGCCGTCGGGGTTACTGTCGGAGTCGCTGTGGGCTCTGCAGTCGGGGATACTGTCGGTTCTTTTGTAGGTTCTGCTGTGGGCTCTGTTGTAGGTTCTGCTGTCGGTTCCGCTGTAGGAGACACTTCTGCCATCCGCAGGAACTTACCGCTGTAAGCCACCGTTACGGTCTCCGGATCGGTAATGGTATCCTTGGATACTTCTTTATAAGTATTGGCAGTCGCGGTACTTGCCACCCACTGCACAGTATCCTGCAGTGTTGACTCTACAGTAGTATCCTTGATCTGTGTATCCTCTTTTGCAGCATTGATCTCAGATTCTTTCTTGATCTCATTGGAGACATCGACCTTTTTATAGGCGATATCTTTCTTTACTTCTACTTTCTGTGCTGCTGTCGGCAGAACATAGTCCTTGTATTTATCATCCGTCAGTGCGTTTACCGCTACGGAGTAATTCCCCGGCGTAATACCCTTTTTATAGATAATACCGTCCATATCGTCATCAGTCCAGGTCTCGGTCTTGCCGTTGGGATCTGTGATGGTTACGCTGAAGGGTACGTTGGAGATCAGCTTGCCGGTCTTTTTATTGTTAAATTTGATCTTCAGATCCTTCTGTACAGAGACCAGCTCCAGTTCTACCGTACCGCCGTTGGTGTACTCTGCCTCTTCATATTCCTTCTGTTCTTCCGGATCTTCTTCTACCGCATTGGCTGCCGCGATCTTTGCCATCTGTGCGTCTGCCACTGCCAGAAGTCCCTGCTCACCGATCATCTGGATGCCGTCCAGCTGTGTTCCCACGCTGACGAACTCCGATACCTGTCCATCCACTGCCCGGGCACTGGCATAGACACTTCCGGTCACGATAGCCAGAATCAGTACCGCCACTCCGGTAGCTGCCATGATCCGGTCCATGGTACTCAGGTTCAGGAATTTTGTCCAGATTACAGCGATTCCGCCCTGCTTTTTGCCCCCGGTCTTTCTCCTGCCCGTGGGAGCCGGCTCTTCCTCGTAATCCTCGTCGGCATAATACTCTTCATCGTCACTCTCTTCGATGTACTCCACGTCATCGGCATAGTACTCCTCACCGTCTTCTTCTCCGGTGTGCTCTTCCTCATCGGCGTAGTACTCCTCATCGTCTTCTTCTCCGGTGTACTCTTCCTCATCAGCATAGTACTCTTCGCCGTCTTCTTCTCCGGTGTACTCTTCCTCATCAGCATAGTACTCTTCGCCGTCGTCTTCTCCGGTGTACTCTTCCTCATCGGCATAGTACTCTTCACCGTCGTCTCCTCCGGTGTATTCTTCCTCATCGGCATAGTACTCTTCGCCGTCAGTCTCTTCCGGATACTCTTCTTCGTCGGCATAGTATTCCTCGCCGTCGTCTTCTCCGGTATATTCTTCCTCGTCCCAATCGTAACCATCCTGTACGTCTTCTTCCCAGTTACGGTCCGGACGTTTTGTATGGTTAAATAATTTTTTCATCTGATCTATCCCTTCTGCTCATAATTCTCGGTGTAACAATTCCGTAACATTATAGCATTGTATTTTCCCCACATCAAGGCATTCACCCATTTCTTCAGAATTTCTTAAATCTTTCTAATATTATGGACTTTCTTTTCGTATAATAGTAAAATCAATATAACTCTTTTTACCACTACATTATTGAATTACCTGAAACGGAGAGAATACATGAAACGAAACAATAACAACCATAATATCCACGCATCTTCTGTGAATGACATGCCGGATATTGAGATTGTAGATCTGGAAAACGACACAATGCAAGACACAGATTCTGGTAATTTCCATTCCGGGAATACTCGTTCCGGTTCTGTGCACAATTTCCATACCGATTCCGATGACGACATAGAAGACCTTTACGTAGATGCCGATGAAGAAATCCCTGAGGGCGAAGAGTCTGCGGCCCCTGCCGGTATCCGGCGCTTTCTGAATTTTCACGTACTGTTTGCTCTCGTGCTTCTTATTGTTGTCGGCGTGGTAGGATACCGCGTCACACACTGGGGACAGAGGATCAGCCAGTCCGACATCTTCAAGGACGGACAGGGTTCCTACGACGACAGTTGGGATTCCATCCTTCCCCTGACCGACGAAAACGGTCAGATGATCATTAATGATGCTTCCAATATCGTTGTCTTCGGAAATGCTCCCTTCGCAGATGACAGGGACTCTTCCGACAATCTGGCCAATCTGATCGCCAAAGAGACCGATACCACCGTTTATAACTGTTCCATCAGCGGAAGTTACCTTGCTGCACAGCAGTTAAACTACGACCCCACCGTTGCCCCCATGGATGCTTACTGTCTCTACTGGCTGGTGAACCTGGCCGTTGGGGTTCCTCTGGATGGCTACTACACCGATGCAGCCAATGCTCTGGGCAACAAGACACCGGCCGAAGCAGAGGAAGTAATCAACACACTGAAAACTCTGGATTTCAACACGATCGACACCGTTGCCATTATGTATGATGCTACCGATTATCTGTCCGGCAATGCCATGTACAGTGATGAGAATCCCACGGATCCCACGCAGTTTACCGGCAATCTGGAGGCCAGCATTGAAGTATTGCAGAACTATTACCCCCAGATCCGCATTATCGTTATGTCTCCGACCTATGCATATGCTGTGGATGAGAACGGCGACTATGTAAGCTCCGATATGTATATTTACAACGGCCGTGATGTCTTATCCACTTATGTGATCAAGGAATGTTACTCTGCCAATATCCACAGCGTATCCTTCATGGATAACCTGTACGGCAGCATTACCGAAGATAATGCCGATGAATATCTTGTCGACAATCTGCACCTGAATGTAAAAGGACGTAAGCTCATCGCCAAACGTTTTGAATACTTCCTGAATTACTATTCCAAGGATTATGCATCCCAGGAAAAATAATTCCGGTCAAAAAAGGCTCCCGAAGCAGCCAGTTACTTTGCTGCTCCGGGAGCCACTTGTTTTTCCCTGAAATCTCATTCCTTCATAAAGTAATACAGATCCACTGTGGAATCTTTGTAGATCACATATCCGTGCATTCTTCCGAATTCTTCAAATTCCTGATCCTGCATCTTCCCCACCAGTTTTTTATCTTCCGACAGGATCACATAGGCACAGGCCTCTTCTCTGGCCAGTTCTGCCAGCTCCTGTGCATCAATGACCTCCTGCTCCATAACATCATAAAGATCATTCTGCACCGTCCACTTGCTCACCATAATGTCCCGGCCGTAGGGCATACAAATCACATTGGAATACTGTCTCACATACTGCAGCAGTTCTCCCGGGAATGCCGCCATGACTTCTCTGCCCGGAACCTCAATGGTATCACAGATATCCACAACGCTCTGGGGTACATGATACGCATTTTCCGCCTTCTGAAAATTGGGATTCCTGTAGATCAGACTGCCGGATATCGTAAACAGCACAATAGCCAACGTTATCCCCACATATCTTTTTCTACCGGCGAGTTTTCCACAAAGCTGCACCGTACCGAAAGCAATCACCGGTGTCACAGGCAACAACCACAGGATCCGGTAATAGATTTCCCCATCCGCCATCTGAGAGACGATCTTCGCCACCAGCGGATTAAAAAAGACAAGCAGCAATACTAACGGCACATAAAGAAACATCACCCGGATATATTTTCTTTTCTCTGTGAGCCACAGATACAGCAGACTCACCAGGAACCACAGAACGATCAGTCCGGTCCCCATATATTCCTGAAACAGCTTTAAAGCATCCATTCTTCTCCTCCGGTCCTATCATCCCAACAGCAAATACATTCCGGCATACACAATGCAGGGAATACAACAGCCGATCAATGGCAGTATGAGTTTCCATTTTCTGTAACTGACCGCGCCACAGAGCCCGGCCGTTCCCACCAGCATGCATGCCAGCAATGCTCCCATGGTACTGGCCAGACAGCAGGCCGTCATCACAGATCCCAACAGCACCCAGAAACCGACAGTGATCTTCTGTTCTTCCTGTATTTTTCGAAGCAGTGTCAGCAGCAGGAAAAATATCATGGGGATCAGGATACTTCCCAATGCAGCCTTCCCCTGTCTGCTCCTGGCAATCATAAAATTCTCTACAGTATAATAAGAATAATCTCCGAAAAGCACCAGCACTTCCGTACAGAGTAAAAATGCAGGCAACGCCCATTTCTTCCGGTATGCGCCCTCTCCTGCGAATAATACCCTGCTTCCCAGAAGATAAAATACTCCGTAAGTCATGGAGATCAGAGCGACCGGCACCAGAGTCTTCGCCACGATCACCGTAGTGATGCCGGTCATCTGGGCCAGCCATGCGATCCAGATGGGAAAAGGTGCCAGCCCGTGTCTCACATCCAGTTCCGTATGCATTCCCGTATAAGGGATCTTCTGATACATCCTGCCGGATTCCTCTGCCGCTGCGGAGATTGCCACATAATAGGCATCGTCACCATCACCGTAGACCATCAGCACTGCCAATACCAGCTGCACCAGCAAAAGTACACCAGCCAGCACCCACAAAATAATCTCTGCTTTCTCCGGCTTTGCTTCCCGGACTGCCAGCAGAGTACGGGACTGCCGGAAATACCGGACCGTTGCCGCTGCCAGCAGCACCAGGATGAAGCCGCAATAAGCTGCGGTCACCATCCACATACGGCCTTCCAACAGGATCACCGGCACACAGATCACCTGAAATCCCGCCCATAGCAGCATCTGACCGCTAATCCACAGAAATACCGGATTTCTACAGGGTTTATCCACATTTAAAAAACAATTTCCCACCCATGCCGGTATCGCTACCAGCAGAACGGCAAGCCACAGCAAACGAACTGCGATCATGTTTCAACCTCATTTCTGTCTTCTTATCATTTCATTCCTTATCTGGAAAACATATATATCATATCTCCGTGCACGCCTTCCGAAAGCAGAAGTTCCTCCGACGTATAACCATACTTATCCCGGAGCACAGACACTGTTGCTTCTTTATCCACACCCGGTTTGATCAATACGATCACCCGGTCCAGTGCCTCCACGGATTCCGTATCCTTACGTTCCTTCAGTTCCTCTGCCGTTACCAGCAAAGTTTTGGTGTAACGCATAAATTCCGGCAGGTTCTCATAATAGCCCACTCCCGCATAAACGCAGATGCATGGGAACTCCTCATATTCTTCCGCCAATGCTTCCTGTCTGGCATATCCCTGATAGAGGTATTCCCCATCATAGGCCGCAAGCCGCAGCCCCTGTACCACCACGAGCAACAGCACCAGCATGCCTCCCACGATCTGTTCTTTCCATCCGGAGATCTCTGTCAGTTTTTTTCCAAGGAGACACAATAGCAAAGCAAGCAGCAATGCCACAAACGGAAACAAAGGCATAATATAGCGGTCCACCAGATACGGTGACATGCGGGATGCCAGCAGAAAATATCCGGCCACCGGCACCATCATCATCCAGGCCGCATCTCTTCCGGAATTTTCACCTTTCTGTTCCTGTTTCCCGGCCCGGAAGCTCAGATACAGCTTTCCCAGAAGCAGGATTGCGCCGGCGGCACATCCGCCGGTCAGAAGAGGCGCTCCCACTGTCCGATCCGCCAGAATTCTGCCAAATGCAGCCAGTCTCTGTCCATAACCGGCAAATCCGGAGGCCAGATTGCCGAGAGCTTCCGTCCCTCTTCCGCTGGAGAACACATCCGAAATTGCAAAAGGGAACAATACCAGTCCGATCACTGCAGCGATCACCATGGACCGGATATAGCACCATAATTCTTTGTTCCTGTGCCGGTACAGCAGGATCACTGCGGTAACCGCCGCCAGCAGAAGGCAGTAAAACAGGAAAAAATACTGTGTCAGGAAACCCAGCACCGTAATAGCGATAAGGCCCTTGTTTTTCTTGTCAAACCCGTTATTCTTCCATTTTTCCACATGAACGGAAAACAGGGCGACACACAGACAGGAAAGCAGCCCATACATACGGATCAGCAGCACCGTACCCAGTGCTCCGGTACTCATTCCATAGAGAAGCACCGCCAGGATCCCCAGCTGTCTTCCCTTTCCTTCCAGGGAAAACACATCTGCCAGCTGTCTCCCCAGCCGCAGTAAAAGCCACAATGTAATTCCCAGACAGACCAGATTGATGCTGCATCCAAGCCACGGTGACAATGTTCCCCGAAAGACAGAACTCATGGTATGCAACAGCATAAAATGTACCGGCGGATGATTGTCATCTTTTACATTAAAATAAACCGACAGATAATCAAAGGCATCTTTCTGATCCACCGTAACATAATCCTGAAACTGCCGGTCCGTGATCCAGACCGGTTCCTCATAGACATCTGCTTTATAAGACAACAGCTTGCTGTTTCCCTGGTTCCTAAGCACATCTGTTACTGTATTTTTCAGATTCTCCAGAACCTCTCCCGCACTGTCCCCCTCGATCTCCTCGTTCACGAATTTGGCCAGACGCCCTTCCGGCTGGGTAGGTACGATCCAGGGATTATACCTGGCATTTGCCAGTTCAAAGCTCAGAAGTTCGTCCATGTGATAGCCTTCCTTCCGGCTGACTCCCGCGCCCATCAATACCAGGCACAATATAACTGCCAGCAGTTCCGGCAGGATTTTTTTCCATTTATCCCGTTTTTCCTGTCCAATCATAGGAATCTTCCCATCTCCGTTATTATTCATTATCCATTACCCGATAGAGATAAATGCGGTAATAGCTGTTCTCTGTCTCAAAGGCCTCCGGCCTCATCAGTTCCAGACCGGTATCCTCACTGTGATCGATATAGGCTGCCGACAACAGATAGCTTCCGCCCAGCTGCCTCAGACTTTCCGCATCGATCGTATAGTCCTGAAAATAAAAGCCGCCTTTTTCGATCGTATAATAGCCGGGGCATTCCGCGCTGAACAAATAGCAACGATTCCCCCAATGGTCAAAGCTGTCTTCCAGATATTCACTCTTGTCCAGCTCCGGTGCAATGATCTCCCGGAAACGGTGCTTGTACTCCAGAGAATAGTTATTTGAATAGCCGTCCAGACAGTAAAATCCATGATACAATGCCGCAGCGGGATCGATCCCCAGACTTACGACCCGGTAATCCTGTGGTTCTTCCCCGGTATTCTCCCGCAGGTACTCCTGTACCTGATCCAGCACATCCACGGCATAATAATCCCGGAAGCTCATGGCTGCATAATTCCGGTTCACCAGTTTTTGCAGATTGGGCTTCAGATTGCTCTCCAGCAAAATCTTCCCGGCTGTTGCCACGGTAAGAAGCATTGCGGCCATTACGATGATCCCCGGGATCACACCGTTCCTGCGTCCGTTCCCTGTTTTCTCCGCTCCTGTGTCTCTTTCCGGGAGCTGTTCCGTCAGCAATAACAGGCTGCACCCCAGAATAAAATACCACAGGCAGGGACTCAGCCACAGGACTCTGTTGGCCTGAAAGCCCTTCAGAGCACCCAGACTGGAACGGATAGCGATTCCGCTACTGCTGTCCCACAGTGCGGCCACTGCCGCAAAGCCTGCAATAACGGCCAGTGACAGGCCCACGGCTTTCCATAACCGTTTTTCTCCGCCCTCAGGTACATTCTTTTTATCCGCTATGTCCTTCTTCGTTGCCCGATTTAGGAAAAATAAAACAACTGTTGTCATCAACAGCACCACGGGGATCAGTCCATGATAATCCACACTGTGCTGTCCTCCCTGCAGAATGTTTGTTTTCAACTGACTGAAAAAGTCCACCGGGCTGAGCAGATATTCCGATTTGTGAGAAATCTCTTCTCCCTGTCCTCCGGACAGCTGAAGCAGTAACGAACCGTTCTCAACGATATACGTAAGCAGCAAAATCCCCCAGGCTGCAGCCTGTCCTGCGGAGAACTGTTTCCTTTTGTCCACCAGTGTGACGATCTCCCATACCGCCCAGATTCCCAGCACAGCAAAACCGGATAACACCAGGGAAGAATTACATCCGAAAAGCAGTACATAAAAATAACAGAGAATCCGAAAATTCTTCGGTCTGTCCTTTTCCCCCAGCCGCAGTACACAATACATTAACAGCGGCAATCCATACTGGGACAGCCCGTACACCGGCAAAAACGGCAGATACGCATACATACATCCGGTCAGCATGGCTATGAAACCGACAAGTCCTTTTCTTCTCCGCAGTGTTTCCGATGTTTCTCCGGCCCATCCAAGCAGGCAGAACATTCCCAGATATCCGGCAAAGCTGCCAGCCACCTGCATACAGGCCAGTGCCAGTTCCGCAGGCAGCCACCGGTATAACAGCACACAGGCGGGGGCCGGCATGGTAAGCGCTGTTTTTGCTGCACCGTTCATGAATTCCGGCAATACACCGCTGCCATCCCACAGATGTCTTGCCTGCAGAAGATAGGCGATCACTTCACCGTCCAGCTGATCGTGATACACGAACACAGAGTCCTTCCCTAATACAAGATACGGAACTCCCATAAAAAATACTGCCAACGCTCCCAGAAAGAACCAGGCTTTTTCTGATTTCTGCGTTTTCACTTTTGTTGTCATCTTCGTCATGGTTCCTCCTTCCCGCGTTTCTGCTGTCACAATTCTATTATTTCTCCGGGTTGTCTTCTGTATCTCCGGCGCTTATGGTCCTATCGGTCCAGAGGATCATTCCCACAAGCCACAGAGAACCCGGCAGCAATCCGTTCTTGTAATCCAGGCATCCGGCATCCCGCATGGTATACCACAGGATCATGCCTGCCGCAGTGATCACACAGACTCCTGAGATCTTCCAGAACAGGCTTCTGTCCGGTACTGTTTTTTCTTTTTTCTGTCGGCGCATGGCAATGATCCCGCATATCATGCCGCTCACGACCACAACAGCGATTCCCGACAGGAACCACCAGCTGCTGTATTTTAGCAAAAGCTCTGTCAGCCTTGGATCTCCCGTCATCATAATGTCTACATTTCTGCCAGAGAAGGAGTCATATCCCCTGCCGTCCAACAGCAGCTGCAACAGTACCGTAGGCATGGCATATCCGAGGCAATCCCAGGCGATCTGATGGATATTGTCTGAAGTATACGTCTTCAGATGATACCCGGCATACTCTCTGAATATCTTCTGTGCTTCCGCCTTGCCGAAACGGTCCTCCAGCGTCTTTTGTATGCCGGACTCCATGGTTCCCGCATAATACCCGGCATTCCTCATCTCTTTCCAGGTCATCCAGGTACGTAGCTGTTCCGGCCATTCATCGTATTCTTCTTCCTCTCTCATATGCGTCCAGCTGAATCGGCGCATCATGGCGGCGCTCACCGTATTCTCCGCCTTCCCGTAGCTGCCCGGTGTCTGCCACATGGGCACCAGCGTGAATAAAATTCCCGTCATTGCCAGAAGGAGCAAAAGTTCCCGGCCTACTCTCTTTTTCTCCGTCTTTCTGCTCCGTAGCTGCCACAGATGTATCAGCCACAGAACAATAAGCGGTACCAGCCCCAGATACAGATTCTCCACCACACACAGTGTACTGAGCGCCCACCAGATTCCGGCTTCGAACAGACCATGTAACGGTCTGTCCGGCGCTGTCGTCTCACCATCCTCCGCCACAGCATCCTGCCGCAGGATCCGGATCACCGCCGACAGTTCCAGCAGTAAAAAGGAATATCCCGGAGAATTCGGCAATACGGCCAGATGACTTTGCATGGCACAGGGAAAAGTCAGAAGCGCCAGGCTTCCCCAGCACAAAAATATCTTTTTCCCTGTCACTCCGCATGCCCGTAAAAATATTACACCGGCATAAAATGCAATCAGGATCTGTACCGTATATACAAAAAAAGTATAAGGGATAGAACTCATGGATTCTATCCCTTTTACAAGCATCAGAAAAAGAGGGTAGCCGATCCCCATGTAGTCATCACACACAAGTGTCTCTGACGCTTTCAGCCATGTGTAGCTATCGCCGAATTCCGGAAAAATTCCAAAGGATCTGACGCCCCAGCAGATTCCCAGAAGAATCTGCACGGAGACACCCAGGAACAGAAATCTGCCTGCAACCTGTGCAGACGCTCTGCCAATTTTTTGCATGTTACTGCTCCTCTAATTCAAAAAAGTTTTTCACCAGTCCACAGATGAAATCCACCTGATCCAGTGTCAGCCCATAGTACATGGGAAGTCTTACCAGGCGCTCGCTCTCTCTGGTAGTATAACGGTCCTCGCCGTGGAACCGGCCGAACTTCTGTCCTGCGGGAGAAGTATGCAGCGGGATATAATGGAATACCGTAAGCACACCGTTCTCCTTCATATAGCTGATAAATCTTGTTCTCTGTTCCAGATCTCTTGCCTTAATGTAGAACATATGCGCATTATGCACACAGCCTTCCGGTACGGTGGGCAGGTCGATCTTCCCCGCTTTCTTTAAGGGAAGCAGCTGCTCATAATAGCGGTTCCAACAGGCAAGTCTTGCCTCATTGATCTCATCAGCGATCTCCAGCTGTGCATAGAGATAAGCCGCATTCATATCACTGGGAAGATAGGAAGATCCGTAATTTACCCAGGTATATTTATCGATCTGGCCCCGGAAGAACTTGCTGCGGTTGGTTCCCTTCTCCCTAATGATCTCCGCTTCTTCCACGTCCTTCTTATCACGGATCAGCAGTGCTCCGCCCTCACCCATGCTGTAGTTTTTGGTCTCATGGAAGCTGTAGGCACCGAAGTCACCGATGGTTCCCAGTGCTTTTCCCTTGTAAGATGCCAGTACACCCTGTGCGGCATCCTCTACTACCTTTAAGTTATGTCTTTTTGCGATGTCCATAATGGTGTCCATCTCGCAGGCCACACCGGCATAATGCACCGGAACGATGGCTTTCGTCTTCTCCGTGATGGCATCCTCGATCAGTGTCTCGTCAATGTTCATGGTATCCGGGCGGATATCCACGAACACAGGAACCGCACCGCGCAGTACAAAGGCATCTGCGGTGGATACGAAGGTGTAAGCAGGCATGATCACTTCGTCCCCGGGCTGAATGTTACACAAAAGTGCTGCCAGTTCTGTCGCATGGGTGCAGGAGGTCGTCAGCAGGCATTTGCCGGCTCCGGTCCTCTCCTCGATCCAGGCATTACATTTTTTCGTATATTCTCCATCTCCGCAGATCTTCTGATTTTTTACACATTCCTGAATGTAATCTGCTGCTTTATCCACATAAGGCGGTACGTTAAACTTAATATCAATCTCTCTCATAACACATCCTCTTTTCTACTGTCTGTTAGCTTTCTCTATGTTCCCGCTTCCAGCTTCCTACGGCTGTCCCAGGCACATTTTCCGTCACATGACTGATAATATATTTCGGTCTTCCCTTGACTTCTTCATAGATTCTGGCAATATAATGGCCAATCACACCAAGGCTTAACATAATAAATCCGCCAATAATGAGGATTAGCAGGATCACCGTGGTAAAACCTTCCACCGCCGTTCCCATCAGATAGCGCACCAGGGTCTGAATCGCCAGGATCACACTGAACAGGATGGATACCCCGCCCATGATCGTCACCAGCTGCAATGGCAGTGTGCTGAAGGAAGTGGCATTGGTAATGGCATATTTCATCAGACTCCAGAAGGACCACTTGCTCTGTCCGTATTTCCGCTCCTGTACTTCATATTCCACAGTCTCCGTACGGAACCCTGCCCAGAAGGTCAACGCCCGGAAAAAGGTATTGCGTTCCGGCAGTTCCAACAGGACCTGTACTACTTTTCTATCCAGAAGTTTGAAATCGGAAGAAGCATTCATGTCCATCTTGATCAGTTTGCTCATGATCTTGTAAAAAAGTCCGGCAGACAACTTATATCCCAGACTCTCCTTACCGCGGTCGGCCTTGATACCTTCCACGATCTCGGCACCCTGTTGCCATTTTTCCCACATCTGTGGAATCACCTCAGGCGGATGCTGCAGATCACAGTCCATAACGATCACCGCATCCCCCGTAGTCAGCTCCAGGCCTGCAAAAATTCCAGCTTCCTTTCCGAAATTCCGGGAAAACTCCGCTCCCCGTACTCTCGGATTCTTGGTCGATTCTTCCTTAATACGTTCAAAGGTTCCGTCCTTCGAACCATCACTGATAAATACCAGCTCATAATCGATCCCGTGCTGTTCCAGCAGTTCCCCCAGTACTTTTGCGGTATTGGCAATATTCTGTTCTTCGTTATATGCCGGTAAAACAATCGATAATAATGACATCCTCTAATCCCTTCCGCAGTTCTCGGTCTTGACATACAGGATTCCATCCACAACCCTGGTGGAATTCGCTCCCGGAAAAGTATCCATGTCAATGTATTCCTGCGTCATATAAATCTCACCCACAGTATCCGGATCCAGAAAATTCAGGGTTGCGCCCAGATAGTTCTGCATAAATGCCTGATAATCCGCTCCCTTATAGATCAGATAGTCTCCGCTGAGACCGATCATACCGTCCGTGACTTTTCCGGTAATATCCGTAGTGGGGAATTCATCATACCCGATGACACCCACCAATGCAATGGGAATTCCCTGATAGTACCCTTCCGTCTGCTCGATCCTGTCCAGCAGACGTACACAGTACGCATAGGTCTTCTCGTATTTTTTCTCCAGATTGGAATATCCGATATTATCCGATACTCCATAATTGAATACCAGGATTCCGGCCGCCAGTAATGCCACCCACTGGATCCCGATATCTGTTTTCCCGTCCTCCGACGCATATCTGTCCACAAATGCCAGCATCAGGATCAGATATAATACCCACTGATACCGCATCAGCAAATGATAGGTCAGATTCGGAGAAATCACCAGAATCACATTGGTCAAAAGCGGAAGTCCCGCCGCCAACAGAATTATTATAACGAAAAATGCCGGATTCTTCCACCATTTTCTTCGCAGCATGCTTCTCACCAGCAGATAAGCCACCAGAAGCACCAGTGCCGCACAGGCCGTAAAAGAGAAAATATTGTTCACCAGCACATTTCCATGCACCGTAAATGCCAGAAAATCAACATACATTCCCCGGATCGTTGCAAACAGCCCCAGACCGGAACCTCCCTGCTCCATGGAATTGATCCCCTGATAGGTATCCAGCACCTTTCCCTGTAATTTCAACAGAATCTGCAGGATCACGTAATACAATGCGGCTCCGGCAACTCCCATGCCCAGGTAACGAAGTACATAGAACGCTTTCGTCTTCCAGCCCTTCTCTTCCATAAAAAAGAGCAGGATCACATATACGCACAGCAGAATGGCAAAGGGCAGATATGCCTGATAGATCCCCATACTGAACGCAAGACATACCGCCCCGGCCAGCCAGCCTTTTTTCTGTTTTTTCGTAAAAAGCACTGCCAGAATTGCGAGGAACAGTGCCATCATATAGCCATCCATGGTAAACACATAGGCAAAAGTGGATGCCAGTGCCGGAAAAGAAACCAGCAATCCGCTCACTGCCATGATTACCAACGGGTCTGCAAGTTCCAGCAGTTCCGTCAATGCCACCGCCGTCAGCGCCAGCCAGAGCAGACCGATCAGACCAATGATCCACGGAATGGTAAAATACGAAGAAAAGCCGCATGCCACAGACAGAAACCATCGTCCGGAAGTGATCATATTCTGATCAAAATACATACTGCTCAGGCCGTCATGATTCGGAATATCCGAAAGCATCACCGGCAGATGGATCAGAATCCCCAGTACAAATGCTGAGAGAAAGGCGATCTTCCATGTATTTTTTATTTTTGTTCTACTAGATTGAAAAAAATCCCACGGGGTCTTCATCCGTCTGTCACTCCTTATTTAGTCTTTCCGCGATCGTCTGTGCGATCTTCTCTCTGCCGGCCTCATTGGGATGCAGGCCGTCATCAGTATAGAGATACAGATCATCCCAGGTGTCATGTGGATAATAGTCATGATAGATGTCTATGACTTCTACATTCAAAGCCTCACACAGCCCGATTTCCGCATTGACATAATCCTCCAGCACACCACCGCCCAGATCATATTCCTCACAGGTCAGTTCCGGATCCGTATACCAGGTATAGGGCGGGGTGATGAAGATAATGCGCAGCTCCGGATAGGCTTCCCGCAACTCCTTCACAATACTGCGGATAGCTCCACAGTAGGTATATTCATCATACGGATCTGCTGTGGATTCGATGGGAGTGCCGGAGTGATAATCATTCAGTCCGGAACCGATAAACAGGATCTTCACCTGGTCAAAATCGATCTGTCCCAGATCTCCCAAAGTATCTGCAAAATAGTCCGTGGCCGCTTCTCGGATGTGCACGGTCCTCTGGACACCGAAATCCTTCACCACAAAGGAACGTACCAGTCCGGCCGCAGAAATGGAATCCTTGGTATATCCCAGCCTTCTCTCCGCATCCGCTCTGCCAAGAACCGTTCCTCCCAGCCCACCGTTGTAGCATTTTAAACCTGTCTTCTCCTGAAGCTTTGCCGCGATGGATGTCTCATCACGGCACAGACCATATACACTGTCTCCCAGAAACACTACATCATAAGGAATCCTCTGATATTCCCGGTCCCCCGGAAAAAACAGTACCAAAAGCAGCACGAACAAAACAGCTGCTGTCACACTATATAAAATTTTTTTCTTCCAGCTGCCGTTTTTCTTCATAAACCTCAGATATTATCCTTCTATTCTTCTATTCCCGCCGTCTGCAGGATCTCTGCGATCCGGGCAGCTCCCTGCCCGTCGATCAGGGTTCTCTCCGCTTCATAGGTTCTCTGCCGCAGTTCCCTGTTCTCACAGACATTCCGACACCAGCTGCCGATAGCTTTTCTTGTCTCTTCCGGTGTGTAATGCCATTTTCCGGCATATCCGGCAATTTCCTGCTTTCCCAGCCATTCCGTCAGCCCTTCCTGGTTCTCTGCGTAAGAAAAACAGACAAAAGGCACTCCCAGAACTGACAATTCATAGATTGTCGTTCCACCGGCAGTCACCGCCAGCTGACAGGCCGTCATCAGTCCCGCCATGTCTTTCACATCGCAATGCAGAACCACGTTGTTGTGCTCCGATGCATATTGCTCCAATTTTTCCCGGTTCGGATTAAACCTTCCCACCACCAGATGATACCTTATATTTTTTCCCGCCAGACTGTGCTCACACAGTTCCCGCAGGATTTCTCCCGCAATGTTGTCTTTGTCTCCGCCACCGGTGGTGATCAGGATATCCGTTACATCATCCTGCAAAACATACTGTGCTGCCGCCTCACAGAACTGCTGCCGCACCGGCACATAAGCAGCTCCGAGATACTGTCCGGTACTGCTTCCATACAGTTCCCGATACTTTTCCCGGGAAGCAAACAGATTGTAATTGATCACACCGTCCACCGGAAATGCATGCTGCTGCATATCATCCAGCAGATACACCCTGCCAAACCGGTGCAATGCCTGCAAATAAGCATCCGTCACCGCATAGCTGTCCACCAGAAAAACATGCCCGCTTCCCCGGATCAGTCCTTCCAACGCCGAAAGCTCTCCTTCCAGGTCGGCAGGATCCGTCCCAAGGATCTTCACCGGCATGTTCCAGCTCTGCAACAGTTCCGCAGATGCCTGCTCCGCGCACAAAAAGCAGAGTTCTTCCGGATGCTCTATTCTTTTTTGTAATTCCTGTGCCACCGTGAGGCAACGCATCAGATGCCCTGCCCCTGTAACAGCACTGCCGTCCGCACGAAAATAATACATTTCCGCTCCTTACTGCTGTTCCTTCTCTGTGAAATCCACAAGAGACCAGTCCATAGGGGTTCCCAGCCTGGCATCTCTGGTGATCCGTTTGCCCAACAGTTCCTCATAATATCTGGTATGCAGTCCGCAGGAAGGTCTCACAGACCGCAGATTCTCCGGAGTAAACACATCCCCGGCCTTCATATCCTGTGCCACGAACAGGGAACGGGAATGTTCTCTGCTCTTTTTCTGCTTCGGTGTCAGATCGTAGGTCACCTTTCCTACTGCTTTCTCGATCATGCGGATGTGATCCACCATCTCTTTGAATTCTTCCGGTTCCATGGAGAATGCCGCATCCGCACCGCCGTCTGCTCTGCGCAGTGTCAGATGTTTCTCCACCACCTTGGCTCCCAGCGCCACGCCGGCACCGGCCACGGCACAGCCCATGGTATGATCAGAAAGACCTACCACACAGTCAAAGACTTCCTTCATGGAAGGAATCGTCTTCAGATTAATATCCTCATAGGGTGCCGGATAAGCGGAGGTACATTTCAACAGGATCACATTCTCGTTGCCCTCTTCCTTACAGGTACGCAGTGCCAGCTCGATATCCGCCAGATAGGCAATTCCGGTAGACATGATAATCGGCTTGCCGGTACGGGCGATCTTGCGGATGAAAGGAATGTCGTTAATCTCGAAGGATGCCACCTTGTATACCGGTACCTCCATCTCTTCCAGAAAATCAATGCTGGTCAGATCAAAGGGAGAAGAAAAGAATACCAGTCCCATCTCCTCTGCGATCTTTTTCAGCTTTGGCTGCCACTCCCAGGGAGTATAGGCGGTCTCATACAACTTGTGCAGTGTGGTTCCGTCCCAGATGGTTCCCTGTGTGATCTGGAAGCAGGGATCATCACAGTCCAGTGTGATGGTATCCGGGGTGTAAGTCTGTATTTTAATGGCATCCGCACCGGCATCCTTTGCCGCCTGCATGATAGCCACTGCTCTGTCAAAATCCATCAGATGATTCGCAGACATCTCTGCAATTACAAAAGTGGGAGAATCTTCACTGATTTTATGATTCCCGATCATGATCTCTTTGTTCATAATAGTGCCTCCTTAAGGAAATACAATATGTTCGTACTTCTTGCTGTCCCGGATCCCTTTCCAGTGTTCCGCTGTCATGCGCATATATGTCACGTCATAAGCAGCTCCGTTTTTCACCACGTGGGCTTTTTTCTCTTCCACGACTTCACAGCCGCAGATCTTATGGAGCTGGATGACACCCTGATTCAGGGTGAATACATCACTGTATACCGCATTTTTCCCAAGATCCAGAAACGCATGGTCATACATACTCATCTCCAGCGCCAGTGCCGTCTGGATGCTGCGCAGTTTTTTCTCGCCCACGTAATAGGCCCATCCCAGATCTCCTGTGGGATTCGTCAGCCCTGTGTAATTGATGACGCCGGCTGCTGTGCCGTCGATCTCAATGATCCAGTAGCTCACATCCGGATCCTGCTGCACTTTGGCAAACCATTTCTTCTGCCCTTCCAGAGTCAGCTTCGGATCCGTATTCATATAGCGGGTAATCTCCGGATCCATGCGCCAGCGCATGATCTGTTCCAGGTCTCCCTCTGTCACTTTTCTTAATGTAACACTCATTCGCAGCCCGCCTTTTCCAACAGTTCACGCATTCCTTTTAAATCAATGGCTTCGTCTAAGGGAATGCTGACACCAAGCTCTTCCTCCAACTGTCCGATGATCATGACATGCGCCAGGGAATCCCACTGTTCCACATCTTCGATCATGGTATCCTCGGTGATGGTTCCCGCCGGAACCTTTAATACATCTTCAATCAGCTTTATGATCTTCTCTTTCATATGGTTATCCTCTGCTTATCCTCATTTTTTCTAACATTTACCACTGTCCGGTCTTCCGTCCGGCAGCCGTCACCCAGCCCCAGGTCAATCGTATAAAGTCTCCTTCAGCCAGTAGGCCCTCTCCGGTCTCTCTGCCAGTGTGATCTCATAGCAGGTACCGCCCTCCTGTGTACTTTCCGTCCTGTGGTAACCCAGCTTTTCATACAGAACCTCCACCGGCTTATTCTTGGCTGTCGGGATATATCTGCCGCGGAGTCCGGTATATCCTTTCTCCTGCATCTGCTCCTCGATACGGTCGATCACCGCATTCTCGATATTCCGTCCCATGACACGGCAGCTCATGACCAGATCCGTGATCTCCGGCAGTTCTCCGGCAGTATCCACGATGGCTGCTGCCACGATTCCGTTGTCTCCAAACGCATCCGTCACCTGATATAGAAATACTCTCTTTCCGGCATCTTCCACGATCTGCTGCATCTGCTCTCTGGTGTAGCGTCTGGTGGTCAGGTTGAACTGGTTTGTTTTATTCAAAAGCTGTGTCAGCCGGTCCAGATGTTCCTTCGGATCCACCGGGATCAGACAGATCTCCAGCTTTTTCACATAGTCTTCAAAGCTCACCGCCTGCTCTGCCATGGCATTTCTGCCGGCATTGGCCCGGTACTGTGCGGTCTTCTCCCGGTCCTCTTTCGTGATCACTGCCCGGGCAAAATATTCTTCATAAATCTTTGCCATGCAGGGCGCCAGTTCCTCCGGTCTTGCCGGGAAATCGGGCACAGTCACCTCCGGCAGCATCTGCCGTACCATTTCCCGTTCCGCTTCGCTGTCATCAAAAAAGACAAAGGAATCCGTTCCCAGATTCAGTTCTTCCGCCATCTTACGGATATTGTCCGGCTTCGGGTCCCAGTTGATCCTGCGGGCTGCGAAATCTTCCGGCCCAAGCAGCATATGGGGATGATGTTCCAAGATCTCCATGGCATCCTCTTCATTATTTTTGGATGCTATGGCTAACAGCACACCCTGTTCCTGCATCAGCTTTATGACCCGTTGCAGATTTTTATAAGCCAGACCGCTGTGGTCTTCCGACAAAAGCACCGGTGTGTGATCCGTCTCTCCGGCCAGACCGCCCCACAGGGTATTGTCCAGATCCAGAACCAGCACCTTTTTAGGGGTGCGTTCCTCCAGTTCCGCCTGCTGTAATATTTTTTCCGCCAGAAGAGACTGGGTCTCCATCCCCAGCAATACTTTTCCCATATACCACATTTTCAGGGAAAACGCCTTCTCCTCGCCCTGATGCTCTATGATCCGGCGATAGGGGAATATCCTCACATTCGCATGCTTCACCGCAAGCTTTTGCAATTCCATACTCCACAGGCTCTCCAGCTGCTGTTTGCGTTCCGGATCCGCCAGCACAGCCAGTTCCACCGCCCACAGATATGCATCGGAGACATAGAACACACCATGCTCCGGCAGACAGCCTTCCAGCGTCTGAAACCAGCTTCCGATCCGCTCTTTTGCTGTCTGCGGATCATAGTCATGTTCCAGCAGTTCTGCCAGATCCATGATCAGAAAGGTAATGTCCGGCTGAAACGCATGATAGGAGGAAGCCGGGTTCAGCAAAGCTCCCAGTTCATTTCCATAGCCTTCCGCATCGTAGACTTCCGCCTGTTTCTGTAACATACGGATCACCATATTCATATTTACATTGGACAATACTGCCAGTCTGCCTGTTGCCATAGTCTCAGATTCCTCCGGGATTATTTTTCCTCCGTCATCAGACGGTATTTCATCTCTGCGATCTTCCAGTCCGTCAGATTATCGATATCCTGCACTTCCAGTTCCGATACGATCAGGGGCAGAATATTTCCCACCATCAGCTTCTTATTCACTGCAAAGCAGTCCGTACGGAAGACATAGAACTGTCCCACATCATGATAATGGGGCTGCAGGTCCTGGGATCTGCTGTCCAGATATTCGGGATATTTAAATACCAACCGTTCCTGCTCCACTACCATGGCCCGCTGGGGCGGGTAGGAAAAGCTGACCACCGGAATCAGGGTGTCCGCATCGCTTGCTTCCAGCTGTTCTACCGCTGCTTTCAGTTTTTCCGCTGTCACAAAAGGCGCTGTGGGATAGATGCAGCATGCCACATCAAAATGCATGTCACGCTTCTCATATTCCGCCAACACTTCCGCCAGCACATCATTGGTGGTGGCAAAGTCTCCGGAAGTCGCCTCACTGCGGAAAAACGGCACCTCTGCACCGTACTTTTTCGCAATCTCCGCAATCTCCGTATCGTCCGTGGATACCATCACATGGTCAAAAAGTCTGCTGGACAATGCCGCCTCGATGGAATATGCCAGAATCGGTTTTCCACAAAAATCTCTGATATTTTTCTTCGGGATCCGCTTGCTCCCACCTCTGGCGGTGATAATCGCTAATCTGCTCATTTTCCTAACCTCATCTTTCTCATGCCCCATGGCCGCCCTTCAGGCCCGTAGCTTCCATACAAACTGCCGGATCCTGTAATAGAGATAGAACCGCAGATCGCTCTTTTTCTGCATGGCGATGAATTTGCGTTCCTCCGGCCCGGTATATTCCAGATAATATTTGTTCCTGTCGAACTCCGGAAAATGTCGTTCTGTCCCCTCCCGTAGTTCTTTTACAAAAGACAGCTTCGGCTTCTCCACTCCCGACAGATAGGAGAATAAAGTGATCACATAATACAGCTCCGTAAAACGGTATTCGATCTGCTCCCGGTATTTCGCAAGAAACCCTCTGTTCTCGCATTCCGTGTACAAAAGTTCTGCTGCTTTCATACGATCACGGCATTTTTCCTCCGTGATGTGATGTACCGTGGACACCGCATGCTGGTAATAATAATACAGCGGTTCCTCCACTCTCTCAAAACGTCGAAAGTACAGGCTCCACAAGGGGCCTGCACAGTTGTCTTCGTAGAAAATATGCTCCGGAAAATCCAGATGATTCTCCCGGATCACACTATGTTTGTAAATTTTCAGCACCATACTGCCGGGACGCATGAACAGTCTCTCATGCTTTTCCTTCGTCAGATCCCCGGTCTGATCCGGTGTATTGTTGACGATGACCTTCCCGACCTCAAAGGTATGATGATCCACCAGACTGTAATCGCAGCCCACCAGATCCGCTCCGGTTGCTTCCGCTTTTTTCAGAAGCTTCTCGTAATAGTCCGGTGACACCCAGTCATCACTGTCGATGAAACCGATCCATTCCCCCTGCGCCACCCGCAGTCCGGCATTTTTGGCACCGCCCTGTCTTAAGTTCACAGGGTTCGGAATGACACAGACCAGCTCCGGATAACGCTTCTGATAATCCAGCAGGATCTCCAGAGAATCGTCTGTAGAAGCATCATCCACGCAGAGGATCTCATAATCGTACAGTCCCCGGATGGTCTGTCCCACCAGGCTGTCCAGACAATAATTCAGTTTTCCCTCCGTCGCCATATTATAGACGGGCACGATGATGCTCAGTTTTTTACTCATAGGCGTTACAGATTTCCCCGTTCTATTTTTGCTCTGCCGTCTTCTACCCGATAGACAATGTCACATTTTTCAATGGTCTGCAATCTGTGGGCGATAATGATCAAGGTCTTGCGGCCGTGCAATCGGTTGATAGACTCCATGATGGCTGCTTCCGTATCATTATCCAGTGCGGAAGTGGCCTCATCCAGGATCAGTACCTCCGGATCATTATACAGCGCTCTGGCGATACCGATACGCTGTCTCTGTCCTCCGGAGAGGCGGATACCCCGCTCGCCGATGCCAGTCTCCAGACCTTCCGGCAGAGTCTTGATAAATTCATCCAGCTGTGCCTCTTTCAATACTTCCCACAGTCTGTCCTCATCAATCTTGTCCTCCGGCACACCGAAGGCTACATTTTTACGGATGGTGTCATCCAGCATGAAGATCATCTGGGGGATGTAGCCGATATTCTTCAGCCATTTCCGGTAATTGCCCGGTTCCTTTACATCCACGCTGTCTGCATAGATATGTCCCGTACTGGGCTCCAGCAGTCCCAGCAGAATATCCACCACGGTACTCTTGCCCGCGCCGGAAGTACCCACGATACCTACCGATGCACCCACCGGGATCTTCAGATCCGCATGGTCGAAGATCAGACGCTCCGTATTGGGATAGGCATAAGTAATATCTTTCATCTCGATGCTTTCTTTTACATCCAGCTTTTCATCTTCATCGGTAGCAAAGGACATGTCGATATTCTGTCCGTTGATCTCATCCTGTAAATTATCGCTGACACCCATGAAGAAAGGTTCAAAATAGGCGATGGAATTGATCTGGTTGTTGATACGGTTCACGCAGGGCAACAGTACCAGTGCCGCTGCCGCCAGAGTTCCGAACACTGTCAGCATATTTTCTGTAGGCACACCGGTGGCCACCAGAAAGATCATGTATCCTACCATAGTGGCAACGCAGGCTGTCTCGATCAGCAGCTTCGGCACCTGATTGTACAGGCTGTAACGCTGTACGGCATCCACGTAGCCTTTTCCGCATTTGCGGTACTCGGATACGAAATACTGCTCCTTGCCGGAAATCTTTACTTCCTTGATACCCTGTACCGTCTGGGAGATCCATTTGAACAGACTGCTGTAATAGTCCTGATTGTCCTTACCTGCCTTGTACATGATGGGCTTCAGCACTCTCTTGATCAGCCACATCAACAGAAGCAATACCACCGCCATCAGAATCGTCATGGTACCGCTGGAAATAAAGCAGTAGCTGATGACAAACAGGGAAACCACGCTGTCGGATAACAGCTGTAACAGTGCCAGGATCAGTGCATACATATTGTTGACATCGGAAGTGATACTGCGCTGTACCACAGCGGTATCCGCATTCAGATAAAATTCATAACCTCTGCGCAGGTAATTACGCATCATGCGCTCGGAAGTGCGGAACTGGTTCGTATAGACAAAGGATAAAGTCAGCTTCTGCTGTACATAAGTAAACAGGTTCTTCACCACAAATACCAGAATCAGCAGCACCATGACAATAATGGAGAACGTACGATAGCTCTCCACACCCATGATCTCATAGCAGGCTTCCGCCACCCGGCTGTGTTGTACCGCTTCGGGATCAATGACGATCTGCATGACCTCCACCAGCATTCCCACACCGGCAGTCTGCAAAAAGGCACTGATCACCATGAGGATAATGAGTCCCACCATGGTTCTTTTCTGTTTTTTGTCCAGCAGGACACGTAATTTCTTGATGATCTGTATCATTGACGGTCTCCAAACTTATATCTGTTCATTCTGTCTGTGGATCAGTGGATCCTCATAGGCATCCATAAAATCAGGTCCGAGGCGTACCGCTTCATCCGCAAAAGGAAGTCCCTTGACCTCCGTAAATATGGTTACCACCTTTTTAAAACGCAGATTCGGGAAAAAGTTCAGCATCTCCATGGGCATGGATGCATCGAACTGGGGATATTCCGCAAAAAGCTTCTGGTAATCCAGCAGGTCTCTGGGATGGGGCTTTAAAAATATGGTGCCCTCTTTTTCATACATTTTGATAATATCCCGGAAGATCTGTTCTCTCACATCCAGAGCGCATACCGGATCCGTGAGGATCAATATTTTATCTCCCACCTTATTGCTCTCTTCGATCTGGTGTTCCAGTTCGTCTTTATTTCTCACGAATGCCTGCAGGAGCAGCTGCTTATCCTCCGCTGTCAGCCGGTCTTCCAGCGGCTTTCTGGGAAGTTCGATATATCGGGGACAGGGATAGCGGATGGCGGAAATGTCATTTACTTCCATATCCATGCAGTATTTTCCGTAGCCGTTCTGAACAAAGATCAGGTTCAGATACATGGACAGGAATGCCTTGATCTTAAAATGTCCACGGTTGTCATATCGCGCCGCGTCAAAATTCTTGAGACAGTTCAGGCCGTCTTCCACGGCATGATAGCGGATATGGTTCTGATTCAGGTAGTAGCCGATGGGATCGGAATCGCAGTAGACATAAATGTCCTTGTAAGTCCGAAGATCTACCGGCACATAAGAAGCCTCGAGTCTGGCGTACTCCTTCGTAAAGCGGATCCGGTTCTTCAGATTCCCCAGAAAGCTTCCGGTGTCCTCCCGGTATTTTTCCAGTTCCGGGAAGAAATCTTCACGCTTCTCATCGAATTCCAGTACCTCTTCGAACAGTCCCGTGCTCTCCACCCGGGATTTCAGGTTCTCGAAATTATTGGACATTTTGGACAGCACTAAAGTAGCAGCACCTGCTTTCTTCGCAGGATCTGCCTCCGCCCTTAATTTCAGTTCTTTTAAAAAAGTCACATATACATGATAGTATGTGTGACAGATATAGATTCTGTCTTTCATATATAATCTCTATTATTGCTTATTGCCGTATAATTTAGTAACTATTCACTCCCCATCCGCAAAATCGCTGCAATGCGGATTCCATGAATAGTTACACTATAGCACACTTTTCTCTTCCAGTAAAAAATCTTATGAAATTTTAAGAAAGTTGGGGCAACAGTTCAGCCATAGAATGACAGAATTGGTGCGTGGGTGCTTGCACACAAGGCAACGATTCTGTCATTCTATGAGCGGAACGCAAGGCCAATGAAATAAAAGATGAGCCGCGATGCGGCGCCGGCTGCGAAGCAGACGCTTTTATGAATTGGCCTTGCGCTGAACTGTTGCAACGGCTGAACCTTTACAATCTATACACCCAGATCCCCCAGTAAGAGTCTTCTGTTTCAAAGTATCCCACAAGTTCCATGCCCATCCTGTCGGCATCGCCGATCTCAGCTCCGGAGAACAGGTACTCACATCCCAGTTCCCGCAATGCCTCCATGTCAAATTCCAGGCCTTCATAGACCAGTGTGTTTCCCTTTTGCAGGCGCATGTAATTGCCGGTAATGCTGTTGAACAGATAACAGCGGTTCCCCCATGTATCAAAGTATACCCGCACTTCTTCGTTTTTCTCAATCTCCGGTGCAATAACTTCCCGGAATCTGTGCTTGTACTCCAGAGGATAATTGTTGGAATATCCGTCCACCGTATAAAAACCATGCATCAGTGCCGGTGCCGGACTGATCCCCAGATGTGCCACACGATAGGTGCTCTTGTCCCGGCCAATCGCATCATCGATCTCCTGCATCAGATCCTCTGAAAACCAGCTTTCCCAGGAGATATATCCCGTGATTCCGGATCCGTTATTGATCTGGTTCACATTGAGATACATTCCGGAATTCACTTTCAACAGCTGAAGCGTCGGCAACAGACACACTGCCAGGATCAGCAGTTTTCCCGGCAGCATCCTGCTGTCGGTATGCGGCACTTTCGTTCTCCACAATACCGCTGCCGCCAGTGCGAACTCCAGATACCAGTCCGCAGGATACAGCCAATAGAACCGGTGGATCTGAAAATAGTGTAAAAATCCCGTGACGCTGTTTTTGAAATCAACGACCACCGTCATATGACAAAATGCATAAAACAATGCGATGCCGATCAGGAATAAAAAGTTGATAACAGCCGCCTTGTATATCATTCTGTCCGTTTCTTCCTTTTTGCAAAATGCTCCCAGAAGCAGGAATATGACAATCGGCAGGATCAGATATTTATGTAAGGACGGTGCGTGTTGTGCGCTGTTCCGGAAGAGGCTCCAAAAAGTCTCAAAAAAGGGAGTCGCGGAAGACACCATTTCTTCCCGGTGGCTGACATAACTGCTGTCTCCCACCAGAATCTCCAGGATCAGTGACCAGTTGACAATGACATAAGTCACCAGCAACTCTGCAAATCCCAGAACCGGCCATTTATTCTTTCTTTTCTGAAAGAAGGCAACAAGGAGTGCCAAAAGCCACAATCCCAGCACCACATAACCGGTATACACCAGGTGGCTGGTCAGGCCGAACAGTAACGTACACATCAATGCGAGAAGGATTCTTTTCCGTTTCCACAGACACAGAAAGGCATATGTCACCAAAGGAACGCCGAATTCCGAAAGACCGTAGACCGGATATAAGGGCAGCACACAGAAACATGCCCCGGCTATCACCGCCAGAATACTGCTCTCCGTGCTCTCCTTTACCAACAGATACATTCCCAGAAACGCCAGCACAAAGCAGCTCATATATTGTGTAAGAAACGCCACCCTGGCAGAAAACAGACAATACAGCGGCAGGAATAAAATGGCCGATGGCTGCATACCGCTGGCATTGACTCCGCCCAGCATCTCCGGATATACCGTACTGCCGTCCCATAAATGTCTGGCGGGAAGCATATAGTTCATAATGCTTTCATCCAGCTGGTCGTTGATCTCAAAGATGCAGCCATCCCCAAGAATAAAATAGGGGAAAAAAAATACAACCACGATCAAAATTCCGGTCCACCAGAGAGGGATCCGGTCCAGCCACACGAGGAACCGGTTGATCTGTTTGCCTATTGCAGGTTTTTCATCAGAAGTGAACAATAATATAGTCCCCCTTATCTACAATATAACCCTCCTGCGGATATTCCGGCAGATCCAGAGACTCTTCTTCCGCTGCCGCATAGAGGCTGATGTCCTCCAGAGCCACCAGCTGATGCCCGTGCATTTCAAAAAATTTCACCAACTCCGCATCAGAATCAAAGGCATAGCGTCCCCAGTCGATAACAGACAGTGCCGGTGTCTGTGCCACCCACACTCCTCTGGATCCACGATTGTATTTATCCAGCAGATCCGGGTCCACCAGATCCGCCAATCGTTTCATCTTATAATAAACAGGGCTGCTGTAGCTCACATAGGCATCCTGAACTATGCTATAGGGAATATCATAATTTCCCGTGAAGATCACCGGTTTTGAAGTATCAAAGTCCCGTTCCAGATCCATTGCAATCTGATCCACGGTCTTCACTGCCGAATCATATTTTTTCTTGTCAATATAGAACCATCTGGTCATATCCATACACTGGTTCCAGAGGATCACCGCCAGCACCAGAACTGCAAGTGCCCTCACACCAGCAGAGATTTTTCTGCCAGCCGTATTCTTCGCTTTTGGGGCCAAAGTTCCCGTCAGCTGCCAGATCCCATAGACAAAAAGCAGCGCTCCGTATCCACAGAAGACCGGCAGGAACTGTGCCGAACGGTACAATGTGGCTTTTCCTTCAATGAACAGAAGAGAAAACGCTGCCAAATAAGCGGCAAGCAACAACAGAAGTGCCCACAGATCTCTGCCGCGGATCACCCGCACCAGCGTCACCACAAGGATCGCAGCCGCTGATAATATAAAAATCCGGATCGGCAGATACGCATAGGCAAACACACCATACAGCACAAAGGTCCTCTTGAGGATCATGGCAAGCTCCCCGAAAGCCCCCGGCTGCAGCATCCAGCCCAGCATTTCCGTCACGGAACGCTGTACCGCCTCTCCCCGCAGATATTCCAGGTGAAATGCTTTCGTCACTACCACGATCATCACACTACGCAGCACAATGGCCACAAGCGCCGCCACCGCACCGGCCACCAGTGTGGCAAATATGTCCTTCTCCTGACGTCCCCGTGTGATCCGCTCCGTCAGCAGCAAGAGCATCAGCCCCGCCAGCCACAGGATCATAAAGGACTCGTAACATCCCATGGCGATCCATAAAAAGACTGCCGCCGTCAGGATCTTAGCCACTGCCAGGCATCCCAGTTTCTGCCGGATACCGGATCCTTTTTGCATTTTCCGGGTACTGCTCTGCCATTCCCTGACACAGCACAGGCTGATGCCACAGCACAGATAGCCAATGGCGATACCGTTATGCAGGAAATAAGTAAAGACTTCACTGATCAGGGGACTGGAGAGAAAGACAGCACCGAAGAAAGCATAGCCTGCCGTCGGAACCTTCTCTCCCAATACAGAATAAAACAATGCAGACCAGACGACCGCTGCCAGCACCAGTATCACAACTGCCGCAAAATCCGTCACGAAGGGAACAAACTCTGCCAGCGATACCACCTTATTCAGCAAAAACAGAACCCACCGCCCCACAATGGCGATCAGTCCTTCTTCAAAATAATATAAGGATGGCGTATCATCGATGCCGATGGTTGCATTGGTCACCTTATAGCCGTAGGCACACACCGCTGTCAGTAACAGGATCCCCATATACAGGCGGTTCTGCTGGAAGTGTTTCCCGTAGCTCTTCCATTTCTGCATCACTTTTTCCATGCTTTTCATCCATTCCTTTTTCTTATTCGTCCATTACTGTGCTACTCTTCCTCCAGCTTCTCCAGGCGGAAGATTGCAAAATCATAATACATATAATGAAATTCCAATACCTGTTCATAGCTGTACTCATCTTCCATTTCATTGGGGTAGCCCCCCTGGAAGCAGATATACCACAGATTATCATAAGTGTCCAGCTGACTGTAGCTGCTCAGTGCTTCCGTATTCACAAAAGGAAGACTGTACAGCTTATACGCGATCGTGTAATAATGCAGTTCAGGATGATACACATTCAAAAAGATCGTATGCGTATACGGTCCGATGATCGCATCATTCTCCGTCATGTATTCCTCCACGAAATTCTCGTAGGTTTCCAGACCGTCATCATATTCCAGCCTGATCTCGGAGGTATACTGTAACAGGAAGCAGAGACCTGCCGTTCCCAGAAGGCCTGCAGCCCATATTTTCCTGCTTTTGCCTTTTGTGTTCTCCGTGATCTGTGCAAATCCCACGGCATACCACAGCATGACAAAGCCCATGCCCGGGAATGCATAACGGCCCATAAAACAGTTATTGACCGTAGCGGAGATCACGCCTCCCACGATACCCGTCAGGGCAAATGTGCCAAACGCGATGGCCGGTGCAATGTTATGATTCTGTCTCACCCAGTCCACGGCTCCGTAACTGAGTACCAGACATAATGCCATTCCCAACAGTACGACAATGCCGATGGGAGTCTCCACCGCTGAGAACCATTCCTTACAATAATCCATCACGGAATACAGCGTTGCCAGTTCCGCAGTGGAACCGTCATCGTAACGCATCCGCAGGACAAATTGCCGGATCGTCACCGCCAGCCAGGGAGAAAACACCAGCGCCACCGTAAATCCGGAGATAAAATACCCCTTGATCAGCTCCTTCTTATGGCAGATCAGGATCACTGCGAAAAACAGCAGATAGAATAAAAACGTCTGGATCAATGCAAAGGTATGACAATATACCGTGCCGATACTGGCGATGCAGAATACGATCCATTTTTTCCGGGTCGGCTCTCTGAAAATGTCATAGGCAGACAGTCCCGTCAACGTCAGAAAGAACAGGGCCACCGCATACATTCTCACATTTCCCGCCTGTACACTGAAGATCGGCATCAGCAGGGAAAACAGCATAAAATACACCGAAATCTTACGATCAAACAATTTTGCCACATAATATTTTCCCAGCAGCATATATCCCAGCATGAACAGCACGGACATCAGCTTCAGTGCCCAGAAATGGGTTCCTCCGCCGCACAGATGATAGAAGATTTTTAACAACACATAGTAAAACGGTGAGTGATCATCCGTGGCTGTAATATAGATCAGCCGCTTCCAGGGCAGGGATACCATGGATGCCGAATAAGCCTCATCATACCAGAGGCTGTTGGTAATGCAGAAGGCTCCCCAGAGAAGCAATGCCGCCACCGGCAGTCCATGCCACAGCAGTGCCCACATATTGTTCTCTGTGAAATTATGCTGTTTTCTTCTCTGTGTCTCCATTACGTCCATAGTTTCTTCCCGTTCTGTCTTTTTTTATTTCACATATCAGATTTCAGATCTTTTATCAGTATCTCCGGTACAGCACCATATCCGCATCCCTGCCGAGCTCTTCATACCCTGCCGTCCGGCACATTTCATCGATGGCTCCACCGCTCACCGTTGCCAGATAACGACTCTGCAGCTCTGTCAGATGCTCCGTAATATATTCCCGTTCACAGCAGCTGATGCCAAAGCCCTTCGGTGCACTGTACAAAAGCTGCCATTTCAGATTCTGATGGCCTTCCGGGGTCTCATCTCCGAAGGTCCAGATCACTACATTCTCATAATTCGGCACCTGTTCCGTGTCCATGGCCAGTTTTTCCGAGAAGATTTCCCGCCAGTACTCCACCTGTGCCTGCCGTTCCTCTGTCACATAGGGAATCTGATAGTCATAAGGCTCCACCGCTTTGAAGCTGTACAGATACAGGAAAGCCGCTCCCAGAAGCACCGCTTTCTTATAATATCTGGTCTCCAGCATACTGACGATGAAAATGCCTGCTGCGATAAAGGTCAGGAAATGTTTGCTGCCTTCCACCATTTTGTACATGAGCAAATGTGCGAACAGCATGGCGATGAGGCTCAGGGCAAAATGCACTTCAATAACCAGCTGGTTGTGCAGTTCCCGTTTTCTGTCCTCTGTCAGTGTGTACGGTCCGAACAACGCCTCCCGTACATTCTTATCCTCCGGCTCCATCGCGATCCGTTCCACCCGCTTCGCCCGGCGCAGTGTGCGGATGTCCAGAAAACTCTGCACCAACAGGATCAGCAGTACCAACAGATAACCGTCAAAAAAGGCTCCGGAAGCCAGGCCATTCCGTCCCCCTTCGATACAATGTCTGTAGAATTCCAGTCCTTTCCAGTAAAGTGTTCCGAAAAGGTTGCGGAAGCCCGCGCCGATCCCATCAGTGAAAAAGGTAGTGATCCAGTCCGTATAAAACAGCGGTGTAAAATATTCCGCTCCCAGATAATGTTTGATCAGGGCATAGGTAATTCCCGTTGCCGCCACTATCAGAATCGATCCGATCCACCCTGCCTTTTTATTACGGCAGATCCAGAAATAGCAGGCCAGAGCCAGAAACAGCAGCATATAAGGCCGCATCAGGGTCAGCAATACCGAGATCACGAACATGGCGATCAGTTTCCCGCGGCTCTCCTTTTTCAGATAGCTCATGGCCAGTCCGTAGAACAGGATCAGCAAGCTGAAGCAGATCACCTCCGGCATACCGGACAGCATATATCTGACAAACAGGGAATACAGGCTGAACAATACCGTCAGGATCCCCAGCTGTTTCCAGGTGGGCTTCACCAGCCAGACAAATACAAACATGGTGATTGTCAGCAGCACGATATTGCAGATCACCGGAGACAGCAGATTCCAGCCGAATAACAGTCCCCACAGGATCCAGGGAAATACCAGCACCGGACTCCATGCTGCAAAGGACAACTGCAACGCATGACTTTCGTTAAAACCGAAATATCCCCGGGGAAAACCGTAATTTACGATTCCCTCCACCTGCTTGAAATAGAATAATTCGTCGTTCCATTCCGAAGAGGGAAGATACACCTGTCCGATGCTTCTTCCTTCCGCTGCCGTCCGTACCAGACAGCAGAGCAGGGGAAGCAGTGCCATCAGTACCGCTTTCAGCAGTGTCATATAACGTTTGTCCTGTTTCCACCAATCCACAAAACGTTCTTTCTTCATCCGTTTTCCTGTTACCCTTCTGTTTTATTTCGATTTACCGGTCTTCCTCACCCAGATGGATCTTTTCCCGGATCACATACTGGGGAGAATTATTCATGCTGATGTAAATACGTCCCACATATTCCCCGATCAGTCCCAGCATGATCATGATCATGCCGCCGAAAAATACCACGGCTGCCATCAGGGCACTAAAGCCCATGGGCACATTAGGATTCACCAGACGCTTGATAATGGTATAGATTCCATAGAGGAAGCCCATACCGGCACATCCCACACCCAGTGTAGTGGCAATTCGCAGCGGTTTCACCGAGAATGCGGTAAATCCGTTGAACCATAAGCCCAGCAGCTTTTTCAATGTATATCCGGAACTGCCTTCCTCTCTTTCCCTGTGACACACCGCCACATTGGTAATGTTTTTGGTGGCCCGGAGCACCAGTCCAATGACATAGGGGTAGGAATTCTCATAGCGGATCATATCCTCCACCACGAATCTCTTCACTGCAAAATAGCTGGAAATATACAGATCCGCCGGTTTATCCAGCATCATCCGGGTCATCAGCTCATTGACCTTGCTTCCCATATTCCGGAATGCGGAATGCTGTTTATGTTCGTATCTGGCGTAAACGGCATCGAAACCCTCTTCCAGCTTGCCCAGCAGCTTGTCCACTTCATCCGCCGGTGTCTGTCCGTCATCATCCAGACACACCACGTAATCGCCGTCGGAATGACGAAGTCCCGCCATCAGTGCGGCATGCTGTCCGAAATTCCGGGCAAAGCCGATTCCCTTGATATTGTCATATTTATCACACAGATCCCTTATGGTTCCCATGGTATTGTCCGGGGAAGCATCGTTCACCAGAAAAATATCGTATTCATACTGCGTGAGTTCCTGCATTTTTTCCCGGATCTCCTTCACCACATGGGGTAAGGTATGTTCCGAGCGATAACAGGGGATTACAAAACTTACTTTTTTCATAATTGTGTTCTATTCCTCGTTTTCCTGATCATTTCCGGAATTCACTGCTGCCATCCAGACGATGTCCCGGTAGTCGCCTTCAATACACACATCGTCCCGCAACAGGCCCTCTCTGCGAAATCCCGCTTTTTCATAGCTGCGGATCGCCTGCCCGTTCTCCGACAGAGCCCGCAGATACACTCTGTGCAGCTGTTCTTCCTCGAAGCAGTACCGGAGCATCAGCTTTGCCGCTGCCGTACCGGCACCTCTGCCTCTGGCATCGGCCTCTCCGATGAAAATACCGTATTCCGCCTTGTTATGATGTCTGTCAATATCCCGGATATAGACGGATCCCAGTGGCTTGTCGTTTGCCAGATCACAGATGATCATCTGCACCACATCGCCGGTCTCCACATGGGTCCGGATCCAGTTCTCATGGGACTCTCTGGTAAAAAGAGCCTGATAGATAAAATTTTTCCGCACGGCATCACTGTTGCGCCATGCCACGATCCGGTCGGTATCCTCACGGGTCATCAGCCGTAAATAGATTCCTGCCCCGGTATCCCGGTAAACTCCGGGAATCCGTTCCGGCGCTATCCGCTTTTTTATTTCTGTCCGCATGGTATCCTGCATAATATTCACTCCTTATGCCTGTCTGTAGGCATTGCACAGATCGATCACTCTGGCGATCTCATCCTCCCGCATCTCCGGGAACAGCGGCAGGGTCACGCAGTGTGCGGCCAGATATTCCGCATTGGGACAGTCTCCCGGCCGATAGCCCAGATTGACATAAGCCTTCTGTAAATGGCAGGGTACCGGATAATGCATGTTACATTCCACATCATTTGCTGCCATATACCGGATAAAGTCTTCATGATCCGGCACCGTGATGACAAACAGATGGAAGACCGGAGTGGTGTTCTCCGGATGTCTCTGCATGGTGATCAACGGATTTGTGATCTCCTTCAGATAACGATGTCCGATCTCCTGCCGTCTCTTCGTCCACTCCGGCAGATATTTCAGGCTGACACTCAACACTGCCCCCTGCAGACCTTCCAGCCGGTAGTTGTAACCGATCTCATCATGATAATACCGCACATCACAGCCTTGATTCTTCAGACGGTCGATATGCTTATAATATTTTTCATCCTGACAGGTAACACTGCCGCCCTCACCAAAGGCGTAGAGGTTCTTGCCCGGGTAGAAGCTGAAGCAGGCCAGGTCTCCCAGCGTTCCCACATTTCTGTCCTCAAACTTTGCTCCGTGAGCCTGGGCACAATCCTCCACCACAAACAGTCCGTGACGGTCTGCGATCTTGCGGACTCCCGCATAGTCAAAAGGCTGACCGTAGAGGTGAACACCGATAATGCCTTTCGTCTTTTCCGTGATCTTAGCCTCCAGTACGGAAGGATCGATCTCCCAGGTATCCGGTGTACAGTCTGCGAACACCGGAGTGGCTCCTGTATAGCTTACCCCCCATGCAGTTGCTATATAAGTATTGGCCGGAACGATCACTTCATCCCCGGGGCCTACACCCAATGCCAGCATTGCCAGATGCAAAGCGGAGGTACCGTTGTTGACACCACTGGCAAATTTGCTTCCCACATAGGCGGCAAACTCTTTGTCAAAGGCATCTGCATATTTTCCGCCGGAAAAAGCGGTCTCTTTACATACGTTCTCAATGGCTTTCCGGTAGGCTTCCGCATGCGCCTCCACATCTCTTGTCAGATCGATTCTTTTAATATGTGCCATGGTATTATCCTTCTTTCTTCCGTTTCCGGGGCAAAAGCCCTCAACCTTGATGCCTACGGATTGTTCCGTGCTACGCACTTATGAGCGAGTTCATGTGGGCTTAGACCTTTTTCCCCTGGCATCTTATATATGCTTCTTAATATAAAACTCGTTAAACAATCTTGCAATCTGTACCAGATAATTACAGATCGTCTTAAATACCTTAACGGTAGTATTGTAATCTTCCTGCCACTCCACCGGGTAATCCAGGATCTTCACGCCCCGCTTCTCCGCCCGTAACAGGAATTCGATCATATAGAACCAGCCGTTATCCTGACTGCAGCCCTCAATCAGGGAAAGCGCAGTCTGTCTGCGTACAAAGGTAAAGCCGCAGATGGCATCCGTGGACTTCATCCGCAGGAACAGTTTCAACAGAATCAACAGTCCCTGGGACGTGATCCTGCGATACCATTTTCTTCCCTTTGTATCGGATTCTCTGGCGAAACGGCTGCCGTTAATGTATTCGATCTGAGGCTGTGTTTCAAAAAGATGGATTGCCTCTCCCAGATGTTTGATATTGGTAGACAGGTCAATGTCCATATATCCCACCACGTCACCGTGGCTCAATTCCACACCTCTGCGGAAAGCCGCACCGACACCGCGGACATTGATTCTCTCATATCTTACTTTTTCATATTTCTGACAGAGCATCTCCGCGATCTGCGGGGTCTCGTCCTCGGAACCGTTATCCACAATAATGATCTCATAATCTTCAAATGCGATCTTGCGCAGATACTCCACTGTCCGTGTCACACCGCTTTCCAGCCGCAGACGCTCATTTAATACCGGAAAAATTATCGTAAACATCATTTTGTCAGTTTTTCCACTCCTTCTATTACATAACGCTGTCTCTTAAAGCTCATATTCAGAATGACGGACAGGTATTTGAAGATCAATGTCAGCATCACCGACATCATGAAAAATCCAAAAGAAATCAGAGTCATCAGGCTCATCCAGCCTTCCACCGGGCGTACCGTGCTGAAGATGGAATAAACGATCCACCCGAACATGATCACCATGACTGCAAACAGAATACTACTGATCAGCATGGAAAATTTCTCCAGTACATCCGTGAAAATGATCAGCGTATCCAGAGCCAGACTGCTGCGGGTATTCCGCTCTTCCCGGTTCCTGGTTCCCTTTGCCATCTCTTTATTGTCATAGACTATGGTCTCCGCCCGCAGTCCGCAGTTCATATACATGGCCTTGCGGTAAGGAATATACGCATTCATCTGGTTCACACGGTTCACTGCCCGTCTGGAAATAATGCGGAAACGTTCCTGACGCAGCTTATGGGTATTACGGCTTCCCAAATTGTACACCGCATAGAAAAGTCTGGAGGTAAATGCTACATTCCGCTTCGGTGCCGCAGCCACCACGTCATAGCCTTCCAATGCCTTATGATAGATATCCATGATCAGGGACGGTTCAAAATCCAGCAGACAACGGTCGAATTCAAAGAGAAAATCTCCAACAGCCAGATCTCTTCCGGCGTTCATGGCCATTTCCACCCCCTGATAAAAGCTCAGATTGATCAGGCTCACCACATGGCGGGTATTGCTTTCTTCCAGATACCGGTGGATCTCCTCAATGGTATCATCCATGCAGCAGTCATTCACACAGACGATCTCATATTTTTCAAAATTCTGTTCCATGGTCCCGCAGACAGTCTTCAGAAACTCTCTGATATTTTTTCCATCGTTGTGCAGATACAGCACGCAGGATACGAAATTTTTCTCTTTATTCTGTATTGCTTCTTTCTCCATAATGTTTCCTTTTTCTTCGCGATTAATCTAAAAACGGATCCAGATCATATACGGTATTGATCTTGCCCGATAATACACTGATAAAAACAGGATCTTCGGAAAGAGCCCGGATTACTGTGGGTCTCGAATCGTCGATCTCCGAAGCCTTCAGAATGGGCTTCATGGAAAACAAAGATTTCTCATAGCTGAACGCATACTCTTCCCGCATATATTTCCGTGCCAGTGTGGACATATACTCCCAGGCGCTCTCCGGTCTGCCGGGGCAATCGTTACAGTTCCCCAGAAAACCTCCCTGACAGCAGTTGTCATTCTCTCCCACACAGGGAAACTGTGGTGTCGCATCATAGCTGGTCTTATGAGGAGTAAAGGTTACCGAAGTCAGGGAATGATAACCGGTCTTTCCAAACGGCATAATGGAGAAAAAGGGGCCATCCATTACCGTAAAACCGATATTCCGGATCTTATCGCTGGCTTTGCAGAGAATGATCTCGCACAGTTCATATTTCAGTCCGAAATCCTGCGTCTCTGCGCCCTTTACTTTCCTCAGGATCTGATTCACAGAAGCATAGGTGGCATTCAGGACAAAGGGAGCCCGGTAGACCTCCTGTTTTCCTTCGTGAAGTGCCGTCACCTCATAACAGTCCGTCTGCTTTTCGATCTCCGTGATCTTCCGTCCGAAATGCAGCTTTATGCCGGGATATTTTGCAATCTCCTCCATGAGGTAATCCCGCAAAATATGGGCATCGTACGTATATTCCTCCGTCAGGAACGCTCCATCACACAAGCCCGGCTGAAAATACTCTTCCACCGGAAGAGTTTTGCAGGGGATCCCCGCATCCTGACAGAATTTGCGGAACTCGGTTGCGTCTGTCCAGGAAAAATGGCTGGAAGTCGCGTAAATCTGCTCAAACTTCGTATGAATACAGAAGGAATAGTCCTCCACAAAACGCTTGAAATACCCCGCTGATTTCATAGCGGTGGACAGAGATCTGGGATAATGGTAGCCCATGTGAACTCTGGCCTGATTGATATATGTGGCTCTGGTAAAAGGAGCCTGTTCGATCTCCAGTACCTCTACCTGTTGTCCTCTTTTTCCACAGTACAGGGCCGCGTACAAGCCATACAGTCCCGCACCGATGATCAGTTTATCCATTTTTCCTCCTGCCGGTGACAAGCGCCAGTACATAAGGCAGCGCCAGCATCACCGGATATACATATCGCATCTGTACGGTGGGCCCGAACAACATGGTCCCGTAATAGCCTGCCACAATGGAAAGGGGCAGACAGAACCGCTTCCTGTCTACGATCACCAGCACTGCTGCCAGGGCCAGATACAGCCACAGATAGCTTCCCGGCACGAAGAGATATTTCAATACCGGAGTCCGCAGATAACTGTTGTTCTCCGCCCAGCTCTCCAGCTGTTCAAAGAGCCACGGCCATTTGCTGTCCTTGTAGATCCCTCTGTCATTCAGCGTGTCTTCTTCCCATCTGGTCTGCACATAGCTTAATCCTGCTCTGCCCTCCACACGGTTCACATCCGCATGGGTCGTATCAAACGGAGACAGGAACCCGGCATTGGTAGCCAGTGCCGCATTGATCATATCTCCCGGATACTGCGTCAGCAGGTGCAGATATACCCGGATAAATTCACCGGAACGGTAGCGTGCCACATAAGTGTTGGTATGTCTTTTGACAGGATCCGCAATTCCGGGATCATAATCCCGATACGCCTCATCCAGAATAAAATCATTGATCAGTGCTTTGTCCGCCGCATCCATGGTATTGTCATCCTCCGCAAGGACGCTGACTCCCCCGTGATAGATCATACAGCGGGATAACTGCTGGATCGGCATGCTCAGCATCTCCCGGCGGTCTCCCTGTTCCGCATGCGTGGCGGAAAATACCGCAGACAGCACAAAAAGCCCTACGCAGAAAGCTGCTCCGCATACCACCAGCAGTCTCCCCCAGAGCTTCCTCGCTTTTTTTCCGAAACAAAAGGTCAGGAATGTAAAAGCCAACAATACGATCATTGCATATTTTCCGTTGTTACGGAATAAGATCATCCCCACGGTTCCCAGGGCAAACAGCAGATCCCGGATCCCGGGCCGCCAGGCATTGCGGTCTTCCCACAGCAGATCTGCGAGACTGACCAGCTGCAACAGCAAAAATGCACTGAATACCGTGTCCTTGGTCATGCTGACGCTCATATACCAGTGAAACGGGAAAAACATCCCCAGTAACTGAATGGCCAGCTGCCACCCTGCGGCAGTTTTCCGGTGATGCAGTACCAGCATTCCATAAGCCATGCTTCCCGAAAGCAACAGCATCTGTACTGCCGTATAGAATGCCATTCCGGCATTCACACTGCCGAAGATATGACTTCCCAGCCACAGCATCCCCTGCAGAAACAGAGTGTGCACAATGGGGTGATGATCGAAATAATAATGTTCCATGATCTGTCCCGTCTGCACCGGTGCATCATAGGCACAGATTCCGGGATAATATGCCAGATATACCGGCAGCCAGGCCAACAGCAGAAACAACAGACTTCCGAAAAATATCTGCACACCGGAGCGGCGCTGCAGCCAGGCGGAAAGGCGGGCATACCATGCAGCCTGCTTTTTCCCGGTGTCTTCGGCGGTCTGTGCCCGGTTCCAAAGTCGATGCACCACCCAGGTTCCAAGAAATCCCAGAAGGCACCCCAGCACTACCGTCCACAGCAAAGTACTTCCGATGTAGCCTGCCGTCCACAGGATGTTTCCCGCAGATGCCAGGTCTTTTTCTGTTTTTGCAAAAAATACAAACAGACATCCCAGAACACTCAGCAATACAACGCCTTTGCGTCTGGGAAGAATTTTCTTTTCCTGCATATTACAACCCTTTACGCACCTGATGCTCCCCATGGACGCGATTCAGGCGATATTCAAAATCTTTCCGGTCCTTGGCCGCCATGACTTCCAGCATCATACCGGCAAAAAACGACTGGATCCCCGCCAGCAGGATAAAGCCACAGGCGATCAGTGTCGGGAATCTGGGCACCAGACCGGTATTCAGATATTCCAGGAAGACCGGTACGAACAGGATCACGGAAACAGCGATCAATAACAGGGCCAGCATACCGAAAAAGTGCAGCGGCTTGTAATTTTTGTACAGCTGCATCATTTTACGGATCACACGGAAGCCATCGCTGTAGGTATTCAGCTTGGACTCACTGCCCTGGGGACGATCGCGGTATTCCACCACTACGTTTTCCACCTGCATGTTGTAGTTTACCGCGTGGATCGTCATCTCTGTCTCGATCTCGAATCCCTTGGAAAATACCGGGAACGTCTTTACAAATTCATAGCTGAAAGCGCGATAACCGGTCATGATATCCTTAATGTTGGCATGAAAAAGGCTGTTGATCCCCGCCCGCATCAGACTGTTGCCGAAATTGTGGAACGGGCGCTTGTTCTCCGTAAAATAAGTAGAGGAAAGCCGGTCTCCCACCACCATATCCGCCTGGTGCTGCAATACCCTGTCTACCATCTCCTGTGCGCAATCCAGCGGATATGTGTCATCTCCGTCGATCATCAGGTAACATTCCGCATCGATCTCACGGAACATCCGGCGTATTACATTTCCCTTTCCCTGTGCATATTCATAGCGTACGATTGCTCCTGCCTCCGTAGCCAGCTCCACAGTGCGGTCGGTGGAATTGTTATCATATACATAGGCCACTGCCTGGGGCAGGAACTTTTTCACATCCGACACCACCTTGGCGATGGTCTTTTCCTCGTTATAGCAGGGAATCAATACCGCAATTTTATCCATTTTCCATTCCTCGTATTTCATTTTATCATTCAGAGCATCACATAAATTTGCAAAACCGCCTGATAAATCGGGCTTTCCTTTTGCATATATAAAACTATTGTACCACGCTTATTGATTTACAGCCACTGTTTTTTTATGCTATAATCAAGCGTGAAAATGCAGCGTTCAAAAGTTCCGGAAGACTTCCTGTCTCTCGCCGGTGCTTGCTGGCAAGAAAGGACTTTTCCCATGCAAAAGTTTTATCGTCTGTCTGTAAATATCGTAAAGATCCTGACACTGCTGCTGGCAGTTTTTCTGTTTATTGGCAGCTTTCTCACTACCTGTTATGCCGAAAACATGGAGACCCAGCAGGTGCTTCTGCGCTTTGACAATCCCTTGTGGAATCTGTTGGAGCTTGCCGGATACGGACTTTTATTTGCCTGTTGTCTGTCTCTGTCCGGCAAGGCCGGTGTGAAATTCCGCCGCGGGCTGCTTGTTTTTACTCTGGGGCTGATCCTGCTTCTGGGGGGGATGCTCATCGTCTTCGGCCGCACAGTTCCTGCTGCGGACGCCTTATCTGTATACAATGCTGCCGCTGAATGGATCCTTGGAAATAAAGATATTATCCACCCCACCTTCTCTTATCTGTCCTATTATCCACAGCAGATCGGCCTGATGGCCTTTCTGGAGCTGCTGCTCCGCCTGTGGAATCTCACCGGGCTGAGTGCTCCCGCCTGGCATTTTGTCAAGCTGGTCTATGTCTGCCTGCTGTGCGTGGCCGTTCTGTTCCAGTACCGTTCCCTGCGCTATCTGTGGCCGGATGATTGGGAACCGGTCTCCTGCTGTTATCTGATTCTGGTATGCTGTAACCTGCCTATGATCCTGTACAGTTCCTTCGTCTATGGCGAGATCCCTTCCTTCGCAATGCTTTCTGTGGGACTATTTCTTCTGTTAAAGCTGTTGGCAGACTGTATTCCGGCACATTCCGTGGAGACCACTTCCCCGGACGACACCCGCGTCGTGGGTACTTCCCACGCATTATCCGCAGTTACGGTCTTTACCGCCCTTGGCAGTATCCTGTTCCTTACTTTAAGTGTGATGCTGCGCAAGAACTCCCTGATCCTCATTATTGCTGTGCTGCTGGTGCTGTTCTTCGAAGCGCTGCGTCCGGGACGCAGCGGCAGGGCGTGCATCGGCCTGATGGCCATGGCAGTCTGTCTTACCATTACCTCCGTGGGAGTCCTGCCGCTGGTGCAGAAGTGCTACGAGAAAAAAGCCGGCAATACCTTAAGTTCCGGTGTCACCGCCATGTCCTATTTTGCCATGGGGATGCAGGAATCTTCCCGGGGATGCGGCTGGTACAACGGCTTCAATATCGATACCTATGATGCTGCCGGGATGAATTCCGACGCAGCCAATGCAATCAGCCGGGCGGCGATCAACGAGCGTATAGCCTATTTCCGGGAGCATCCCGGCTATGCCGTGAACTTCTATCTCCACAAGCATCTGTCTCAATGGGCAGACGGTACTTATGCCAGCCGGCAGGCCACTCTGGCCACCTACGGTGGGCGAAGCGACTTTTTGAAGGAAGTCTATGAAGGTTCTCTTGCCTCTGCTTATATCGAATGGGGAAATGCCTGGCAGAATGTGTTGTATCTGGGCATGCTGATGTTCTGTATTGCTACAGTCAGAAAGCGCCGTCCCGGCAATGGCTCCGCGAATGCCGCAGCCAACGACGATTTCCGTTTCCGCAACATCTGCCTCTACACCTATACGGGACTGATCGCCGTGCTGGGCGGTTTCCTGTTCCACACGATCTGGGAAGCCAATTCCCGCTATATTTTCGTGTACAGCCTGCTGCTGATGCCTTACTGTGCCGCCGGGATCCACACGGGTCTGAATACTCTGACTGCATGGTGGCAGAGAAGACATCTGAACCGCCATCACGTTTGATTGCTAATGCAGATAATTTATACAGACGCAAACTCCCGCGGGTCGAATGGCAGAACATACCATCCGGCTCGCGGGAGTTTGCGTCTGTATTTAAACCTTAAAATCTGCAAATAAAATACAAAAAATTGCTTAATAATACATGGCCCCTTGTAAAAATCCCCAGAAATAATACAATCCACACACCAGATGCCACAGATAGGCCAGCCATTGTATCGCAGCCAGTCCCTTTTTCTTCTTCGTATCCGCCTTTCCGGTAGCCCGCAGCAATACCAACAGTGCTCCCACAAATGCAAAAAAGATACCGTACATATATCCCCAGGAAAAGTTAAAATCCATCTCCCGGAATCCCTTCTCGTACAGGCAAAACGCCATCAGAAAACTCATACCGTAAATCTGCCAGGAGAAGCGGTAAATGCTGTCTCTGCACAACTCCTTATAGTTCAACAGAAGCACCAGGATCGGGAAACCGACAGCCAGACCGATAGCCAGCGGAAGATTACTGCAATACTGCAGCCACACATGTCCCAGCGTAAAACCGATGCCGCCTTCCTGTCCCTCCTGCGGGACGAACACACCGCGGAACTGGTACAACAGATCCACAAAAGTAGGAAGGAAGCATACTCCCAGCCAAATGGTGGGCATGAAGTTCCGGAATTTGCTGTGAAACATTCTCCACAGCATCAGAATTCCCGCGGCCCCCACCAGTACGATCGTAAAGCTCGGCTTCGTCATCGTTGCCAGTAACAGATAAACAGAAAAGAGGATATAATCTCTTCCATACTCCTTGTGGGCATTGTCCTGTTCATACAGAGGCATCAGCTCTGCATACTTGAAAAATGCCAGGATTGCGAAGGGTCGTGCCGCCATATAAGTAGCGTTATGGAAAGGATTTGCCGTAAATACTCCCAGATACTTGTACTTGATCCCCGGCAGATAGATTCCCGTTGGCGGATATACCATGGATACGAAAAACAGGGATACCGCTACCGTTCCTGTGAGTACGCCGGGAAGCCAGGCTTTCCCGGGCATGGCTTTACGCAACTCCGCCCCCACGTGCCTGTCCAGCATTATTTTCAGGGCGATCATCGCTGCGCTGTTCAGCAACATCGTTGCCAGCGCCATGGCCAGTTCCGTTCCGGTGGGCAGACTGCCTGTGACCAGATGGATCACTGCCGCCAGCTTGAAGAGGATCGGATAGGGAAAGCTGTAACCGCTGTCCAGTCCCTGCATTTCCAGAATGTATGCCTTCATATCGGAATGATACAGTCCCGTCCCCAACATACTTTCCACGCACTGCCGGTAAAACAGCCAGAGAGTAACCGCCGAAGCAATCCCCACCAGTACGGCAAACACAACGATCTCTATGAAATTTTCGACATTATTTCTTTTTCCCGTACTGTTTTCTGCTGTTTTCTGTCTCATGCCGCCTTTTCCCGTTATCCGTCCAGGTTTCACAGTCGGATCCTATTTCAGCTTCGTGTAATATGCTACCACTTTTTTCACCGCATGGATCACATCTTCCACGTCTTCGTCGGTCAATCCGTAGTACAGAGGAATACTCATGACTTCGTTGTAGTATTTCTCCGCATTCGGGCACAGCCCTTTTTCATAACCCAGTTTTTCATAATAAGAGTGCCAGTATACCGGCAGATAATGTACCTGTGGGCAGGTATTCTCTGCATACAGTGCGTCAAAGAACTGCCGTCTGTCGCAGTTCAGATTCTCCAGATTCAGATGCAGTACATACAGATGCCAGGTCGTGTCAGACTCCGGGATCTCCTTCTGCAGGATCAGTTCCGGCATGTCTGCGAAGGCTTCGTTGTAGCGTTTGCGGATTTCCTTTCTGCGTTTCTCAAAAGCAGGAAGCTTCTTTAACTGGCTAAGCAACAATGCTGCCTGAAAATCCGTCATACGATAGTTAAAGCCCAGTTCCACCTGCTCGTTGTACCACAGAGCATCTGTAGGATGTACCATTTCCTCCGGATCTCTCGTAATACCATGAGTCCTCAATCTCATCAGATGACGATATAGTTTCTCATCATTCGTTGTAATTGCTCCGCCTTCTCCACCGGTTACTGTCTTCACCGGATGGAAGCTGAAGCAGGTCATATCTGCCAGGCTTCCCACCGGCTGTCCCTTATAGGTTGTCCCAATGGCATGGGCTGCATCCTCGATCAGGAGCAGGTTATGCTCTTTGCAGATTTTCCTGATCTCATCCAGTTCCACAGCCTGTCCGGTGAAATCCACTGCGACAATTGCCTTGGTTCTGGGGGTGATCAGCTTCCGAATGGATGCCGGATCAATATTATAAGTCTCCGGGTTAATATCCGCAAAGACCGGCTTTGCACCGGCATATAATACACAGTTGGAAGAAGCTGCAAATGTAATGGAGCTTACGATAACCTCATCCCCTTCTCCAAAACCCGCGGCCAGAGCCGCCAGATGCAGGGCTGCAGTTCCGTTGCATACTACTACTGCATATTTAGCATGTGTCAATTCACACAAATGTTCTTCCAGTTCCTTTACCTTAGGTCCACAGGTAATGTAGTCGCTGGTCATTACTGCTGCCACTGCATCTACATCTGCCTGGTCAATATATTGCCGTCCGTAGAAAATTTTATTCTCTCGTACAGGTTTTCCTCCAAAAATAGCTAATTCTTCCATAGGGGCCTCCTTTGGTCACTTTTTGCCTATTTACTGACTCATCTTATCATATTGAAGAAAGAAAAACAACAATGGTGTTGGCATCCACCGCTTTGCTGCGGTATAATAAAACCGTTATAAATCCATACTTACTGTTCACAGAAAGGATCTCTTCGCCTTATGAGTTCAAATACGAAAAAGAGAATAAAATCATGGAAACTCTTTTCCGGTATCGTTATTGTAGTTCTGCTGCTTGCCGTAACAGCCGCCGGAATTCTCTATGTGAAAATATATGAACCCGGAAAACGTTCCGCCGATCTTGGGCGCCTGCAGCAGGAATCCTATCAGGGGGTCTTCTGCTCCATGTATGCGCCGGAAGCTTTCCCGGAAGACATTTACTCTACCTATATGGGTTACGATGCTGTCAGCTGTTCCCATCGCCTGACTTCCTTTTCCGATATCTCCGATTATCTGGAAACTGCTTTTTCCTCCGGAAATGAGGTCACTCACGTATTGCTCATTTTGGACCCCTTACTGCTGTGGAACAGCAATTTCCATAATAACAGTCGATTTTATGCCTCTTTCGATGAGGATCTTTTGGCATATGTCGATTCTTATTCCGGTGTTGAATTTACCATAGTATTCTCCTGTCCTTCTCTGAAATACTGGCAGGCCCACAGCAGTGACACCGAAACCTACGAAAATCTGGTGCAGGTTCTGGCAGCTCCCCTGTCTGTCCGGGAAAATGTCTCTCTGTTCTTCCCCGGCGGAGAAGAATGGCTGATCTCCAATCCTGATGCCTATGACACTCCTCTGGAATTAAATGCTGTCGCTGCCCGCTCCGTCATGCTGCTGGTATTGAGCGGCACCTTGCAATACCATGGTATAGATGCTGATAACTCCAGTCTGACACAGTTTGATACCCTGGTGCAGGCAGCCATTAATGCCCCTGCTTCCTACTCCGATCTGTCCGATTATAACATCGTCTTTTTCGGTGACAGCGTATTCGGAAACTATCAGGATTTTGCCTCCATCCCCGGCGTTATCGGTGCCCTGACGAAAGCCTCCGTTCACAACCGTGCCATCGGAGGTTCCTCCGCCACACAATTGACCCCCGATGACAAATCCTTCCCCAGTGCCGTACAGCGCTTTTTATCGGAAGATACTGCCGAAATCTCCGGGGAGAAAAAACTTTGTTTCGTAATCAATTACGGATTGAATGACTATTTTACGGGATATACTGTGGAGCAATACCGTGACGGTCTGCAAGCAGGGGTGCAATCTCTGCAGGATGCTTACCCGGATGCTGAAATTCTGATCGCTTCCTCGAATTTCATTACAGCGTTCGACAACGGTACCGCTTTCAACAATGATCTGGATGAAATTCTGAACGATTATGTGACCGGTGCCGAAGAAACCGCGGCGGCCATGAACGTTTTCTTTCTCAATACCAACGAGGCACTGCAATGGAATCCCCAAAATGCTGCCTGCTATCTGGTGGATGCCGTTCATCCCAACGAAGAGGGACGTTTCCTGTTTGGCACAGCAATTATAAAGGCTTTAGAGGAGGATATTTTTTCTTATCCTGTACACTGATATCTTTTCCCAGCTGTACTTCGATCACCTGGAGCTCCGTGTCTGCCAGAAGCATATGCCGGCATCCCGCCGGCATCCGCAGCACATCACCGGTCTTTACTCTGCGTTCCTCACCATCTATCACTGCCCGGCCTTCTCCGTAAATCACCGTCCATACCTCATCCCGGAATTCATGGCTGTGATAATTCATCTTATGTCCGGGATTCAATGTCACTTTGATCGTCAGACTTTCCTTTTCCACATCCATGATCCGGAAGCTACCCCAGGATTTTTCTGCGAACATGACCTGCTGGGTAAAACTGCTCACATATGGTTTGATATAGCTTGACTGCTCTTTGTCCGATACCAGAATCCCCTCGGGGCTGGCCGCCACGACAATATCCTGCAATCCCATACACAGCACCGGCATATCCAGCTCATTCACCACATGGACATTCCGGCAGGTCTCATTGAGCACCGCCTCCCCGACGCATGCACTGTCCATGGCTTCCGTCAGGGTGTTCCAGGTACCCAGATCCTTCCAGGTTCCGGCAAAACGCATGACCTCGATCTCAGGTTCCTTCTCTACTACCGCATAGTCGAAACTGATCTTCTGTAGGGTTTCATATTTTGCCAGCAAATCTTCATAATCGGTAAACTCTATGAGTTCATGAGCTTTCTGCAACACGTAATTCAGGCGGAAGGCAAACACTCCGCCGTTCCACAGCGCTCCCTGTCTGATATATTCCGCTGCCTGCTCCTTGTCCGGTTTCTCCTTAAACATTTCCACCGGGCTGATATTTTCCGCTGTTTTCGGAATGATATAGCCATATTTTTCGCTGGGATACGTCGGTTCCATACCCATCAGCACCAGATGGGCCGCACTCTGTGCCGCACGCTCCTCCAGCCGCCGCAAAGCTTCGAAATAATCCTTTTCCACGTACGGATCCACCGGACATACGATCACCGGCTCTTCTCCCGTCACTCCCTGCACATCCTGCAGATATGCCACCGCCAGTGCAATCGCCGGGAAGGTGTCTCTTCTGCAGGGCTCCATGCTGATACCGACATTTTCTCCCAGCTGGTTGTGGATGGAAGAGATCTGTGCCTTGGATGTGGCAATCGTGATCTTTGCCTCCGGATCCGCCTCCCGGATCTGCCGGTACACCCGCTGCACCATGGACTCCAGGCCGCCGTCTTCCGTATGGAATATTTTGATAAACTGCTTGGAACGGATCTCGTTGGACAGGGGCCAAAGCCGCTGTCCGGAACCGCCCGATAAAAGTATGATATTCATAAGCGTCCTCTCTTAATTCTGTACGGTAAGCAGCAGATAATCTCCTACCGTATCCACTACATCATAGGAAAAATCAATGTATTGCAGATCTCCCTGATACAATACCAGCAGGCCGTCTCCCACCATCTACACCAGTTCTGCTGCCTGTTGCTCTGGATAGATGTAGTGATACCGGTCCGCATAAGCCGGAAGCTCTCTTCCGTTGGAGACATTACTCTTCCCCTGATAATACTGTGCGTCTATCTTACAGACATACTGGGTCAGGATCTCCGTGGCATCCCGGTTGAACTGCCAGCCCAGATTGCCGGTGATGTACAGGCTTTCGTATTCCTCCAGAGAATCCGCTTCCGCCACCGCCTCCATGAAATCTTTGTTATAGTACTGTCTGCTTTCTTCCGCATAGGTAGTAAAATAAGTCCCGAAGAACAGAATACTGCTGATTCCATAGGCAGCTGCGACCACCGGCCACAGCTTTTTCCATTTTCGAACCGTCAGACCGATTCCGTAGGCACATAACAGGATGATCGGATAGAAAATAATATTCACACGGTTAATGTTGACTTCGTAAGTGATCAGGCCGACCCAGATCCCGGTGACCAGAAAGCCCCATAATGCCAGCATCTGTGTCTGTTTTTCAATATTTTTCTCCCGGAAGAGCTGTATGGTAAATACAATGATCCCCACAAAGACAAACGGGATCGACACATGATACAACGGGCCAAAAGCCGGAATCGAATTGAAGAAAATATCCGGCAGCTGCAGGAATACATGGCTGAACAGAGCCCAGGCATTTTTCCCCAACTGTGCAAAGGAAAAGTTCAAAAGCAGAATATCTGCGCTTCTCACACTGTCCGGAAAATACGGCATGGTAAAAAGCGGAGTACTTATGGTTCTGCCAAAGTGTACCGCGTTGATTCCCAGAACTATGACTTCCGGCAGGGCCACTACCGTAAAGATCAGTGCGCACAGCAATCCTTCCCGGAATTTCAGCCGGCGCTTCCACAGGCACCATATGAAGAATACAAAAAGAAATGCAGTTACGGAATAGGCAGCGATACCGTAACAGTAAAATGTCAGTCCGAAAAAGACCATGGACAAGTATAAATAGCGTCGTTTTTCCAATCCAAGAAGCAGTAAATAAAATCCTAGCAGGAAAATATGCGGGAAGAGATTGCAATCCAGCGACCAGCGGCTCTGCATAAACTGCCAGGGATTCACAGCGGTCAGCAGCATTGCCACCAGGGCGATCCGTTCAGAGAATAATTTCCTGCCCACAAGATATACCAATGCCACCGCGCCGGAGGAGATCAATACCATCGGCAGACGCACCGTTACCGTGTTGAATCCGAACAGTTTGATAAAGGGGACCATGCAATAGGCAAGGAGAACGCTCATCTGACTGTATCTCCAGGCAGTAAAATGAACCGGCAGAAAAGTACCATATCTGTCGGTTCCGTATTTTGATAATGCCCAGGCATCCACCGCTCCCATGGCCTCGTCCTGGTTGATACCGTCCGGCACTGTGGCAAAACGGATGCAACGCAGGATCACGGCAAGCGCAAGGATGCTCCAGAAGAAAATTTTTCTGTTTTTATTATTCCAAAGACCGGTGGAAGAATCCTGTGTCATAGTATTCATAATCGTACGATACCTTTCGATGTTCTCTTTCAGGCCTCCTGCGTCATTTTTTCCGCCGCATATGGCCTGTCACTATCACATCATACCACAGAATGTTGCATTTGTCCCTAGTCTTCCGTATACCGGTCCAGCATTTTGAGATATTTCAAAACCGCTTTCTTCTTATCCTCCGGAAGATTACGATATGTATGCAATATCAATTCTTCCTCCTGTGCATGTACTTCCACCATTTCCCGCTCATCGAAGATATCTGTGATCGAGATTCCCAGCTGATTGCAAAGAATCATCATGGTATCGATTCTGGGAACTGTCTTGCCGGTCAGAAAACAGCTTACCGTAGAGGATGACAGTCCCGAATGCCTTGCAATCTTATAAGGTGTCGTGCCTCTTTCGGCACAGAGCTGTTTGAATTTTGCCGCAAGTTCCCTGCATTTTTCTTTGGTGTCGTACATATTGTTTTACCGCCTTTGTCATTTATTTAGGTCTCTATAAAGTACATGACAAAAGTCGACGGATTCTTACAAAAAATTTTTTGTGTGGTGTGCGTGTGGTGTGCGTGTGCGCTCCGCAGAAAGAAAGCAAAAAGACCTGCCTGTCGGCAGATCTTTTGAGTATTATAATATTTTCTGTTTTACATCATCAGCAGGCTTTCATGATTTATTTCATCATAAATAAATTCCGCCCATTCCTCAACAGTATCATGGTCGACAAAATCCTTGTCCATTGCCAGTGCCTTGGATAAATAAGAATCACGAACGGCACGAGCTGCTTCCACTTCATTCAAATGATACTTCCTGACCAAGGTATCCCGTACATAACTCTTAAATTCCCTGATTTCCGCATTTGTCATACCATTCACCTTCTTCCCCTTGCGTTCAAATATTTCTTCTTGTTATTTATCATATCACAAGATAATACTTTTATGCAAGATATCGCTTTTAAAGTATGAAAGGAATACTGTTGCGGATATACCTCTCCATTATCTTTCAAAAACTCCTTATAATTAATGTCTTCCGGTATGACTTTGCCTCCGTTAACCTTATACGCTATATTAATTATATTGCCATCCGCAATTTCTCCATAGCAAATATCGTATTTTCCATCCTGATTGTGCTCTAGTATATTGTATGCAGACAGCATCTGTGGTTTCAATCGATTATTCAGGACAAATTTTCCCCATCTTTCCGAATGTCGTGGATAGGAACCTATTACTAAATCCATTGCACTTATCGGTTTATAATCTACTTCTACAATGTATGGTTCCTCGTTTTTATTATTTTTCGCATTATATTTCTGAGTAGTTCTTATTGCTGCCAGCGCTGCATGATCATAGCTTGGCGTTGTATAAAAACCCGGGCCAAAATCCAGATAGGGTTTACTATATTTCAGATTGATTCCATGATTAACTATATTTATTGCTGAACTATAATTGGTTCCATGATATAATTTCATCTTATGTTTACTTTCTTTCACAGTATTTTTACTTCAATATGTTTCCCTAATGCACTGGCATATTTTTCCAAAACCACCAATGTAGGAATTCCCGAGCCATTCTCCAGTCTGGCAATATTAGACGCTTTCATCCCTGTACGATCCGCGATATCACTCTGTGTCAAGCCCTGTCGATGTCTCTCTGCCACCAATTCCTTGACAACTTGATCCGTATGACTCGACACTTTTTTCTGTATTGCTTCCACATATGCCTGCAATCTTTTTAGCTGATCTTTTTTCCGCTCCTCGTCATCTCGCAAAATTTCAAATTTTATGCCATTCATATCTTCTCTTATATCGTTTTCTTTCATAATTCATACCCTTCTTCTGTGGTCCTGATTACTTTGTCATTTCATATTATATCATTGATGATAGTATCTTTCAAGATATGTTGCAAGGAATATTTATTCATATATAAAGTGTCGGAATTCTGATTCGCAAAAATTACGTTTTCCATATAATATGGTATGAATTGCAATTCTCCGCTCCACGATTCTTAAGTTCCCTCGATTTATCGAAATCCCTTTAGCCGTCAAAAACTTTACTCCCTCATTAGATAATGTTATACTTTTTATAAAACATCCCGAAAGGAGCCTGATCTTAAATGCGGAAATTTATTATGGATAAATATAATCTGATTGCATTTGCCATCGGATTGATTCCCACCATTCTACTTTACCTGTTTCCTCCGGATGCCGCTGTCCCCTTTTGGGCATTTTCTATTGTTTTATTCTTTCTGTTAATTGCCATCTGGATGTGTGCAAAGCTATGGTTAGAATCCAAAAACGATAAGGCTGTTCCCACGATATCCATCATCGAATGCAGTCACAATGTCTGTATTTGTAAAACACATGATTTTATCACATACAACTCGATTGTTACATTTTATAAGAAGGATGGGAATTTCGAAAAATTAATTGGATTCGGATTAGTAGAAACTATAAACAGCGGCGGAAAATCCGCACAGATTCGGATCGTTCCCGGTGACATGCGGAACAAGAACCAAGTCTCCGCTTCGGAAATTTCCGATTTTGTCTCTTATATTAATGACAATAAAAATAACATTATTGTGCGCCCTACTATAACAAGCGATATCGTGCCTTATATCTATAAAATATTAAATCAGGAGGTTTCCAATGAGTAAACAGATTAAGATCGTACATGTATCCGATGATAATTGTGATGTTTCTCTTAATGTTGGTTCTATTAATGGGGTACAGGAAGGGGACAAATTTCTGGTATATTCTCTTTCCGACCACGAGATCGTGGATCCGGATACCGGGGAATCCTTAGGATATCTGGAATTTGTGAAGGGTACCGGTGAGGTCGTCCATGTCCAGGATAAGATGTGCACCATCACATCCGTCACATATCGGAAACCGGTAGCCAAAAAGACAATCCGTAAGACAACACCGTCCATGACTATGTGGGCCGGCAGTACCGTGGAAGAAATTGTTCAGGATGATAACCGGGAGCAGATACCTTTTGACAATCCTCATGTGGGAGATCTTGCAAAACCTATTTAAATACTCTTTTCAAAAACGCCAGAGCTTTTAAAAGCTCTGGCGTTTCCGTTCCCAATTTTTTATTCCACCGTAACACTCTTCGCCAGATTCCTGGGCTTATCTACATCCAGTCCCTTTGCGACACTGACATAATATCCCAGCAGCTGCAGTGGTATCACCGCAAGGCTGGCCATGAAATGCTCGTCCACCTTCGGCACATAGACAGCGAAGTTCACCTGATCTTCGATTTCGTAATTGCCATAGGTAGTCATGCCCATAAGGTATGCACCACGGCTCTTGCACTCCAGCATATTGCTTATGGTCTTCTCGTATAACTCGTTCTGGGTCAGAACACCGATCACCAGCGTTCCCTGTTCGATCAGACTGATGGTTCCGTGCTTCAGTTCCCCGGCCGCATATGCTTCGGAATGAATGTAGCTGATTTCCTTCAGTTTGAGGCTTCCTTCCAGACAAACGGCATAGTCTATACCACGTCCTACGAAGAATACATCAGACGCATTGGCATACTTTGCGGCAAACCATTGCAGGCGCTCCTTGTCTTCCAGAATTTTCTGTACCTTCTCCGGAATCGTCAGCAGTTCGGCAATATAATAACCATACTGCTCTTCTGTGATCTTACCACGAACTTTGGCAAACTGCACTGCCAGGCAATACATTGCTGCAAGCTGCGCACTATAGGCCTTCGTGGTTGCCACCGAAATCTCCGGGCCTGCCAGTGTGTAAAATACTTTGTCTGCTTCTCTGGCAATACTGCTGCCTACCACATTGACAATGGCCATAGTGGTAATGCCCTTTTCTTTTGCAAGTCTTAATGCAGCCAAAGTATCCGCTGTCTCACCGGACTGGCTGACCACGATCATCAGTGCCTTCGGGTTCAGGGACATTTTCCGGTATCTGAATTCTGATGCAAGTTCCACACGCACCGAAATATCTGCCATGTCTTCCAGAACATACTGTGCCGCCATGCCTACATGCCATGCAGAACCACAGGCTACAATATAAATCTGTTCAAAGCCCTTGATCTCATCTTCGGTAATTCCCACTGCTTTGAAATCAAGCCTGCCATCCTTGATCACAGAATTCAGGGTATCCTGAACTGCTTTCGGCTGCTCATGGATCTCCTTCATCATGAAATGTTCAAAACCGGCCTTTTCCGCCGCTTCTGCATCCCATTTGATTTCCGTAGTCTGTTTCTCGATTTCATCCCCGTCCAGGTTATAGAAATGAGCTTCTCCCGGAGTCAGCTTTGCAAACTCAAGGTTTCCTATATAATACACATTTCTGGTATATTTCAAGATAGCCGGGACATCGGATGCCACATAGGTCTCCCCATCCGCAATACCGATGATCATCGGGCTGTCCTTACGGGCTACCCAGATCTCACCGGGATAGTCACGGAACATCAGCTCCAACGCATAGGATCCGCGAATACGCACCATGGTTTTCGCAATGGCATCAATGGGACCGAGTTTATACTTCTTGTAGTAATAATCCACCAGCTTGATCGCTACCTCTGTATCGGTCTGGCTGTAAAATGTATAACCATGCTTCAGCAGTTTTTCTTTCAGTTCCGTGTAATTTTCAATAATGCCATTATGTACGCCAACGACTTCCGATTCTACCGCGCCGGAACCGGATCTGCTGCAGTTGCCGGAGACATGGGGATGGGCATTGATCTGACTGGGTTCGCCATGGGTTGCCCAACGGGTATGTCCAATACCACAGGTTCCTTTCAACGCATTTCCATTGTCCGTTTTCTCGACCAGATTCGAAAGACGGCCCTTCGCCTTTACTACCTGTGCCAGGGCATCGCCATCGCGGACTGCAAGTCCTGCAGAGTCATACCCTCTATATTCCAGTTTTGACAGTCCATCCAGAAGGATCGGTGCTGCCTGTCTATTTCCTGTAAATCCTACAATTCCACACATATACTAGTCCTCTTTCTAATGGTCTGCTTATTTTCCTACTACGATTTGCTATTTAAGAAATAAGCCCCTGGAATAAAAGCAAAAGATCTGCTCTCATACCGGCAGATCTTTTTAAAATTATTTTTCTAAATCAATTGTCTTTAACAATTCACGAATCTGCTCTACACTCAGCCACTCGGTATTATTACCGGAACTATAAGAAAATCCCTCAGCGACTCTCTTGCCAGTAGGAACAGCACGTCTGGATTCACTCCATACCATCTGGGGATATACAATAAAGTGCTTGTCATATTCGTATGTGTTCATGGAATCTTCCACGGTTACCATGATCTCATGAAGCTTTTCGCCTTCGCGAATTCCGACTTCCGGCATCTCACATCCCGGCAGCATTGCCTGAGCCAGATCTGTGATCTTGAAAGAAGGAATCTTGGAGATGAAAGTCTCACCACCCTTGGACTCTTCCAAAGCCTTGATCACCAGTTCCACACCCTGCTGCAGACTGATCCAAAAGCGGGTCATGCGGTAGTCGGTGATAGGGAGTTCGGTACCTCCGTTCTTGATAATATTATGGAAGAACGGAATAACAGATCCACGACTTCCGGCTACATTACCATAGCGAACGATGGAGAAGCAGATGTCCTTGCTTCCCGCATAAGCATTGGCTGCAATGAACAACTTGTCAGATACCAGTTTGGTTCCACCATACAGGTTCACCGGATTAACAGCCTTGTCCGTAGACAGGGCAACCACTTTTTTGACACCGGTATCCAATGCAGCATCAATGACATTCTGTGCACCATGGATATTGGTCTTAATAGCCTCAGCGGGATTGTACTCGCAAGCGGGAACCTGTTTCAAAGCTGCGGCATGAATAACATAATCAACACCTTCGAACGCCCTGGTCAGGCGTTCCTTGTCTCTTACATCACCAATGAAGAAACGAAGCTTATCAGCATACTGCTTGAATTCATTCTGCATAATGAACTGCTTGAACTCATCACGGGAATAAATGATGATCTTCTTGGGATTGTAATTGTCCAACACATACTTGGTAAATGCTTTACCAAAACTGCCGGTACCACCTGTGATCAAAATGGATTTATTATCTAATAACATAATGTCCTCACTTTCAAAGCTCAAAATTCTTAATCATAATAACATATTATATGGGAAAACGCAATTATTAAGCAATTTATTCAGCATTGAAAGATAAATTTACTTTATTGCCTGCCATTTTGGAAAAATATTTTTTGAACACTTTTTTGAAATTTCAAAAAGTTATCCACATTGTATAATTGCATGGGAACGTTTTTCAAAAAATGTTTATAAATTTTTTTCCTCTTGGCAGGCATCACCTTCTTTGTTAAAATAATCTCAGTTGTGGATTGCTTTATGCAATTCTCCTTTTATATCTTCTGTCTCTGTTAGTTGCCGTCCAAAGCTGTCTAGCAGTTCAGAAGATATATTTTTTCGGCACTCTGGAATCATCAAAGGTTTTCCTGCAGATCATGGTGTATGCCAGGTCTTTTTGTATTTCTGATACTTATCTCTCTACTTTTTCCTTATCCTGCACACTGATCTCTTTCCCGATCTGTATTTCGATCAGTTTCAGCTCCGTTTGGGCGATCACGGTGTGGTTGCATCCGGCAGGCATCGTTACCACAGCCCCGGCTTTCACCTGCTTCTCCGTGCCGTCGATCACGGTCATTCCCTCTCCGGAGATCACAACCCAGACCTCATCACGGTGCTTGTGATTATGATAGTTCATGGAATGTCCCTCATTCAGCGTCACTTTGATAGTCATCGATCCGTTCTCGACATCCAGCACGCGGAAACTTCCCCAGCTCTTCTCCGCGAACATGATCTGCTGTTCGAACCTGTCCACGAACGGCTTGATGTAGGAACTTTGCTCTTTGTCAGATACGAGAATGCCTTCCGGTGATGCCGAGATCACGACATCATGCAATCCCATCGCGAGCACCGGCACATCCATTTCATTCACGATATGCACATTGGAGCAGTTGTCGTTCAGCACCCCTTTTCCAACGACAGCATCCTGCATGGCTTCCGTCAGAGTATTCCAGGTACCAAGATCCTTCCACTGACCGGAGAAACGCTGCACCTGGATTCTGTCTTCTTTTTCAACTACCGCATAATCAAAAGAAATCTTCGGAAGGGTCTCATACTTCGCAAACAAATCATGATAATCCGCAAAATCTATTAATTTATGGGCGATCTCCATGACATACTTCAGTTTATAGGCAAAGACGCCGCCGTTCCACAGTGCTCCCTGTGCGATATACTTTTTTGCCACATCCGCAGTCGGTTTTTCTTTAAAAGTCGCTACCATCGCGGTCTCATCCGATGACTTCGGAATGATGTAACCGTATTTTTCACTGGGATAGGTGGGTTCGATCCCCATCAGCACCAGATTCGCCTCGCCTTTGTCCGCCTGGGCGGAAAGCCGCTTCAGAGCTTCGAAATAATCCGCTTCCACATAAGGATCTACCGGACATACTACCACGGATTCCTCAGGGGAGACTTTCTGTACATCTACCAGATAAGCGGTAGCCAGCGCAATGGCAGGAAACGTATCTCTTCTACAGGGTTCCACGGAGATTCCGACATCCTGCCCCAGCTGATTATGGATCGCGGATACCTGTGTCTTGCTCGTAGCAATCGTCACCGTCGCTTCGGTATCCACCTTCTTGATTTGGTGATAGACACGCTGCACCATGGACTCGTAGGAGCCGTCTTCCTGTTTGAATATTTTGATAAACTGTTTGCTTCTGACATCGTTGGATAGGGGCCATAAGCGTTTGCCGGAGCCGCCCGACAGTAATATGATATTCATAATATCTTTTCTCCCATACCTTCCATCTCTATTTGTTCTTTCTGCACAGGTATCTCTACATCTATTCTTATAATTGTTCTTCTTTTAAATTACTCTTATCGTTCCGCTCTCATCGGATTATTCAGGAAATCTTCGTACGCAAGCCGGATACCGTCCTCCAACTCAGTCATGTAATGCCAGCCAAGTTTCTCTGCCTTGCTGACATCCAAAAGTTTCCTGGGGGTACCGTTCGGTTTCGTCGTATCCCACTTAATCTCTCCGGTGTATCCGACTACTTTCGCCACAAGCTCGGTCAGTTCCTTGATTGTCAGTTCCTTGCCGGTGCCGGCATTCACGGTCTCATTGCCACTGTAATTGTTCATCAGGAATACGCATAGATTGGCGAGATCATCCACATACAGAAACTCACGCAGCGGAGAACCATCTCCCCAACAGGTCACCTCTGTCTTACCCTCTACTTTTGCCTCATGGAAACGACGAATCAGTGCCGGCAATACGTGGGAATGGGTCGGATGATAGTTGTCATTCGGGCCGTACAGATTCGTCGGCATGACAGAGATGTAATCTGTGCCGTACTGCTTATTCAGGAATTCACAATACTTCAGTCCTGAGATCTTTGCCAGGGCATACGCTTCGTTCGTCTTCTCCAGTTCAGAGGTCAGCAGGCAGTCTTCCTTCATCGGCTGCGGTGCCATACGGGGATAGATACAGGAGCTTCCTAAGAATTCCAGCTTCTTGCATCCGTTTTTCCATGCGGAATTGATGACATTCATCTCCAGCGTCATGTTGAACCACATGAAATCAGCCAATGCATTCTGGTTTGCTACAATACCGCCGACCTTGGCTGCTGCGAGGAACACATACTCCGGCTTCTCTGCCGCGAAAAATTCCTCTACCTCTGCCTGACGGGTCAGATCCAGTTCCTGATGCGTCCGTGTGATAATGTTCGTATAACCCTGTCTGTTCAGTTCCCGGACAATGGCAGAACCAACCATTCCCCTGTGTCCTGCAACATATATTTTAGCGTCTTTTTCCATTATTTTCTTTTACCTTCTTATTTTATTTATCTTCCAACCACTACAGTTACCATAAGTTTAATCATAGCATGGATGCGTAATCTGCCGGATTAGTGCGGATATGCTCTTACGCCCTCTCCACAGCGACTTTCTCCATGTCGTGTTTCGTCATCAGTTCTACCAGCTGTTCGAAGCTTGTCTTGGTCGGATTCCAGCCAAGCTCTGTCTTCGCCTTGGTGGGATCTCCCCAGAGATTGACCACGTCTGTCGGGCGGTAAAAATCAGGACTTACTTCCACGATGATCTGACCGTTCGCCTTGTTGATTCCCTTTTCCTCCAGGCCTTCTCCCTGCCATTCTACTTCGATGCCTGCATAATGGAATGCCAGTGTGGCGAACTCACGCACGGAATGCTGTACGCCTGTCGCAATAACGAAATCTTCCGGTTTCTTGTTCTGCAGGATCAGCCACATGCACTCCACGTAATCCTTCGCATAACCCCAGTCACGCAGAGAATCCAGATTGCCCAGATACAGCTTGTCCTGCTTGCCCTGTGCGATTCTGGCTGCTGCCAGTGTGATCTTTCTCGTCACGAAGGTTTCGCCGCGTCTCTCGCTCTCATGGTTGAATAAAATACCGGAACAGCAGAACATGTTATAAGCTTCTCTGTATTCCTTCACGATCCAGTAGCCGTACTGTTTGGCCACAGCATACGGACTGTAGGGATGGAACGGTGTCGTCTCCTTCTGCGGTACTTCCTCTACCTTTCCGTACAATTCAGAAGTAGATGCCTGATAGATCCGGCAGGTCTTCTCCAGCCCACACACTCTGACAGCTTCCAATACTCTCAATACACCGGTCGCATCGATGTCTGCCGTGAACTCCGGCACATCAAAGCTTACCTGCACATGAGACTGCGCTGCCAGATTATAGATTTCATCCGGTTTCACCTCGCCGATCAATTTTACCAGGCTGATCGAATCTCCCAGATCGCCGTACTTCAGATGAAAATTAGGGGTTCCCTCCAGATGTGCGATGCGTTCTCTATAGTCTACGGAAGAACGACGGATCATGCCGTAGACTTCATATCCCTTCTCCAATAAAAGTTCTGCCAGATAAGAACCGTCCTGTCCTGTTACTCCTGTAATCAATGCTCTCTTCACGCTGTTACCTCCTGCCTTGCGCCACTTTGTAATATGATTTCATTATAATATAACAAAAAAAGAAACCAAAGACACTTTCTTCGGTTTCTCTTGTACTTTCTTCGGTTTCTATTGTATCTTATTACCACATTCCGCGATATTCCGTAGGAGTCACACCTTCCACACGTTTGAACATTCTGCTAAAATATCCTGCGCCGTTTATCCCGACCATTGTTGCAATTTCTTCTGTTGTCTTGTCCGTGAAACGCAACAGCCGCTTTGCCTCTGTGATTCTCACAGACACCAGATAATCCTTCAGTGCTATGCCATATTGTTCCTTGAACATTTCGGATAAATACGTTTTATTGATAAAAAACTGTGCCGCCAGTCCTTCCAAAGTGATGTCCGAGGCATAGTTGCTGTCAATATACTCTCGTACACTGACCACGTGCACCCGCTTTCCCTTCACAGCATCATTTTCCGGGTTCCAGCTGTCCTCCATCAAAAGCACCAGCAATTGTGATAAGAGTGCGTTAATCTCCATATCACGGACATAAGAATCCGAAGCCGCAACCATTTTCAGTTTTTCGAGAATTTCCCGGTATTCCAAAGTTTTTTGTGACCGGAAGACAGTTTTTCCACCGCGAACTTTGTATTTTTCATAAATATGTGCCATTTGTGGTCCATCGAAATGGCACCAGGACAGTGTCCAGAGCTCTTCTTCCGTCGTATGTGCATACGGCAGCGTACAGTCGAGAAATACGGAATCTCCGGCACGCAGCTCATAGGTCTCCCCACCGTAAGTCAGTCTGCCACTACCTGACAGCACCGTAAAATACAAGTAGGAATCCAGATTGGAACGTGAAGAAGTATGCGGTTTTAACGCTGAGAGCGTTCCCGTCTCCTGTAGTGACAACAGAGAAGAACGTGCGAAATCAGATGCTGTGTAAATGACGCGCTCAGAAGTCACCGACGGAGAGTTCATATCTGTAAAATAATTCATAACATCACCTAAGCTTTCTCAATGCTTACCGAATTTCAATCAATTTCTTCCTCCCATTCGATATTCCCCAATATTTAGACCCACTCATAGGTTTAAGTCTCCGGCGTACTGTTCAAATACTTAAACCTACATTTTATTATGACAGAAAACAGTGTCATCTTTTATTTCAATTTGACTATATTTTTTATTTCACTTATAATTAAATGCAACACATGGAGGCTACGCATGGAATCAGCTACTTATGACACTATTTCGGAAGATGAGTTAATAAAAAAATATAACTCCTTTATTGTTCCTTGTGAAGAGTCTAAGAGCATCCTTTTCTTTTTGTGGAAAAAACATCTGCCTTTTATCACAAATCAATGCAGGCTGTACAATTGTGAGTTGCCGCAACACGCAGATATATAATGCGCTGGCATAAATGTAGAACAGATTCGCGAATTATTAAAGACGATCGATTTAGAGAAATAAGAATTACTAAAACCTGATAAAAACTATTGGGAACATCAAAGGGTTCTGTGCCGTTTACCGGATCTTTTGATGTTCCCATTATTCGTTTGTCCTCAATTTGTAATTTTTTTCAGATCCACACCGGCTTCAATCCTAAAATACCAGACACCAATAAGCCTATTCTCTTCAGATATTCACAAATCCCTGCTTACAACACTTCATCCGTCCAGCCGATATCTTCGCCGTCTCCGCTGTCAGAGCTATCTCCTCCGGAGCTGCCGCTGTCCGAACTGCCACTGTCTGAACTGTCGCCTCCGGAACTGCCACTGTCCGAACTGCCACCTCCGGAACTGCCACTATCCGAACTGCCGCCTCCGGAACTGCCACTGTCCGAACTGCCGCCTCCGGAACTGCCACTGTCCGAACTACCACTGTCCGAACTGCCGCCGATAGCCGGCTGTGCTGTAGGTACCGGAGTTGCTATCGGTGCAGTAACCGTAGTTGCAGCATTTGTAGGTTTCGTCTGCTGTACTGTTGTCTTTTCTGCGGCACTCTGTACCTGAGATGCTCTTGCTAATGATGCTCCCATTAAAGCACTTTGTTTGGAAAGTATCGAGGAAATCTGTTCCTCATCTATCGTCCCATTCTGCACTGCTTCCTTATTCTGCGTAATCAGATTCTCCATCTTGGTTCTCCCGGCCAACACGGGATCTGCCTGCTGTAATTCCTCTACGGGTGCCACATCCAGCCATTGGCCGTTTTCATCCTGTAGCTGTACTATACCGTTCATCACACGTACCGTCCGGGTATTGTCTGCTGCAGCGACCGGTTGTGTCTCCTGTTCATTTTCTACTGTCATCATATTATTCTGTGCCTCTGCCAGCTGCACCTGCAATTCTCCTGCCACTCTCCATGACCGGTATAATGCTGCTGTCAGGAACAGCACCAACACTGTCAGAATACAGATCAGAACGATCTGAAATGTATTTTTCTTACTTTCCATCTGTCGTAACTCCTTTAATATATGTCTGTATCGACGAATTACTGTTTATTTTCCACACTGTCTACAATATTTTTCAGGAAATGATACCCGGAAGTACCAGGTTCGAAATCCTTGTGACCCAATATCTGCTTGCAGACGGTATACATGCTTCTGGACATCTCAGGTCCGTAGATTACAACATTGCTGCCGTTATAATCCATCACTGCGTATGGTCTGAAATAGTATGCCGTATCATAACGACTGGGCGGCAGCTTTATTAATACATTTGCGAACCGATCTCTTCCGTCTATTTTGCGGATCACTTTATTGTTAACCTTACCGTTTGCCACCCAATAAGTTCTTCCTCCTGAGACTTTATTGCTTCCATAGATCATAGGATTCTCTTCATAATTATCTGGACGCATGATCAATGTTCCCATCTCCGTGATCCGGTAACCGTTCAATCCGGAAGTACTGATCAGCTGTGCTTTTTTCGACGAATCAATGCCGTAAACACACCGCAGTCCCGTGTTGCCGGTATAACGTACGGAGAATCCATGGTATGTAAACAGATTCTCAAACTCCGGAATCGCTGTTGCTGTATAATGGTCACCCTCATAAGAAAGCATCCACACATACATACCTCTCGGTATCCCGGAAGCATCGTAGTAGTAAGCTACAGCAGTCTGTGCCGCCGTTCCTAACGGACCGCTGCCGTTACTGCCGACATACACCAGCCGTTTTGACTCATCATTCTGCCAGGCTGTACTATTCACCTTCACACCATCGATATAGAGTTTGGCACTGCTGTTATAACCTGAAGGAAGCGTCAGAACAACATTGCCGCTTCCCACGCCGGGCTGCACGGGATCAGGATCCGGGGTACCGTCGTAATCCCTGCTGTGGAAGACGATGCCACATACATCGTTCCGTCAGCGCAGAATGCATCAAACAAATTCGCATCAGAAGCAATCTTATTCGCCAGTTCCGACCATGTTCCGTCTTTGTAATAATCCGCGCGTAATTCTGTTCCGGCTGTCCTGATAATATAAGGAATCTGATCTTTTACAATAAAGCTAAAGGTTGTCAACGATCTGTCCAGTGTTTGTTCTTGCAGCGTTGTTCCATCCCATATCAGGAAGGCATTCGTATTGTCGGCATCCTGTGCCACGATATAAACCGTATCCCCCACCACATTACTTACAGCCATTCTCACCTTGGTCAAGTTGTTAATCACAGTGACTACCTTCCAGGAGTTGTCAGCCGTATCATAGCATGCTATTTTCCCCTTCGCATCCTCTCCGGAAGCATTGAAGTCGCTATATACCGCATACCATTTTCCTCGAAAGAAAAATGCGGTGGGATTACCAATATCGGCAGTTCCTGTAAAATTTTTTGTTTGCACTTGTAATGGGGTCAGTTGGGAAGATCCATTTATTCTTGCTATATTGAAAGTGCCACTTGCATGGGAACTCACCCACACTTCATTGTTTACCTGAATCAAAGCTGCATTTGTGGGATAATATTCGTTCCAACAATACACTGTATGAAATACACCGTTTTCATACTTTCCTATTGTAAGACTTCCATTCTCAATATATGCCATGTATACCGCATCATCCGCGTATAATATATCATATATCGGAGTATAACCGGTGCCAACTGTTCCTAACGGTTTCCATGTCTCATCCTGCCATCCGTACAATGCAGCACCTTGTCTATTGCCATAGGCATCTACTTGTGAGCCCGCCAGATACAGCTTCGTTCCATCCTTGCTGCCGGTGATCACCGGTCCCTGCAAGCCATTGACAGCCTCACCCTGCGGCAGCCAATAGGTGTCCCCTGACAATTCCGGAAATTCTACATGGAATGTTGCCTTTCCGTTACTAAAGCTTACATTGTTGATTACAATACCGCTGTTCGTACCGTCATCATAAAAAATAGTATCCGCCGTACAGGGAGCACTCATATCCGCATTGCCCAATGTCGGACGGCTTGCTGTTCCTACCGCTGCCTTCTGTACCGCATTCACCTCAGTGGCAGTACCATCAGCCCCTGTCACCGTATATGTCTCTCTCGCACCCCTGCTGTCCTGTGTCCCCGGACGGAATACATACATGTAGTTGTCGCCTGCAGCATTCGTATGTTCTACCGCAGTATTCACACGATACACCACCAGTCCGGATTCCGGAAGATAGAAATCATAGGGGGTACTGTAGTCTGCTCCTCTCCCCTTTTTCTCGCGATATTCCACCACAAAAAATTCCGAAGATGACAACGGTGTCTTTAAAATATACGCTCGTGTACCGCTTGTATTCGTAGCAGGTACGAGCTCATAGTCACCACTTTTCGTCACCGTAGGAATATCTGCATCCGGAATCCAGCCAAGGTCCTTTCTGGTATATACCAACGGATAGCTGGCTGCAGCAGCCGTTTTTGCCATATGGTCCCAGATACCTACCGGTTCTCCGAGATCACCGGTCGTACGATACAAGTCCGGAGCTCCCAGAGAATGCAATAACTCATGAGATACGGTGGAATATCCCAGGCCCGAATATCTGCCTGTAGGATCTACTCCCAGGCTGCTGGACGGCACAATATTATAGACCACCATATTTTTTCCAAACAGTTGCCCGCCGCTTGATCCGATATCTGCCTTATGCGGATAAAAGGCGCTTGTCTTATCAGGTGTAACCCTGTCAGCCATCTGTACAAGAAATGTTACATTGTCTATGTATTCATCATTGTTGCCGCTGTCCAGTCCCGTTGTGATCGCTGCTATCTCACCATTTTTCACCTTTTCGTTCACCAGATTTACGACCGTATTGACAAATTCCGCTTCCCTCTCCTTAGTATAGTCCTTACTGCTGCCGGGAAGTGTAAGCGATACAAACTGACCGTTTCCCAGGTCCTGTGGGAAAAGGCTGTTTATTTCCACTTTTCCATCCGAGATTGCCCGGATATATGCATGTACGCCACTATAAGGGGTGTCCGTATATATTTGCTCATATCCCATATATTTTGTTGCAAATTTTGTGGTATCGTTTTCAAAATCCACCATCAACACCAGATTCGCCACAGTGCGATCCGCAGCAAGCGCCTGCACGGGTTTCCACAGCAGGAGACTGCATACAGATAGAACAATGCCGATGAAACATTTCTTAGTGAATTTCTCCACAGATTCCTTTATGGGCATTCTTTGTATTATATTTTTAAATGTCATAGGTGACTCCTTACTCCCAAATATTACTGATGCCAAGCTGCTTCGGCGTAAATGCATCTTCGATTCTATCCGACGCTACTGTCAAATAATACGTTGTCCTACCCGCTTTTGCGGATGCGTATGCTGTTTTCCCTTCCTTGTTCAGGTTTGCAGGAGTAGTTATCGTCGGCTTTCCATCAGATGAGAACTCTCCCTCGTAGGCAGTCACCTGTGCACTACGGTTATGAAAAGCTTCCGCTGCACCGTTACTCAGGTCAACCGCACCCATCTGTATCATAAGCGTTCCTTCCGGACTGTTAGCCGCGGACAAAGTGCCTTCGTAGCTTACCAAACTTCCATCCGCGAGATTCAGTGCCGCGCTCGTAAAAGCACCTGTATGATCAGATGCACAGACATAGTAACGGATCTCGGAATCTGTCACCTGTACATAGAACATTCTGCCATCGCCAAGCGGATACTCGATTGCCGTACAATGCTGCCCGAGTTCATCGGACAGAATCGTCATCTTCCAATCGCCATCGCTGCCCGCCGCTCCTGTATAATTTCTCTGTCCGATCAGAAGATCCGACAGCATCACAGTATACCAATCCTCTGCCAGAATATTGTCCACTGCTGCGTCGACATTCCCTGCGTCCATGGATTCCAGCAGTCCCTGCGCCTTCTGCTTCACATCTTCCGTATCCTGTTCCAGTGCTACCGTGATCTCAGCTAACTGCGCCTGTCTTTCTGTGGTATAGTCCAGTCGCTGCTCCCATTCCAGTTCATTGCGCTTGGTCAAAGCCGCCGCTTCCTCTGTGTCGCCGCCTTCCGGTTGTGCACTTACATCTCCCTGTGCAGAACCTTCCGTATTCGTTGCAGCTGCATCGGTTTCCTGCACTTCCTCCGCCATTGTTAATGCCTGTGTATTCTGTGTTCCACAGGAAGTCAGCAAAAATGCTGCCAGCATAATCCCCGGAAAAGTTGCCTGTAAAAAATTCTTGTTTTTCATTCGTACTTTCTCTTTCTATGTTTTATCTATAAAATGATATCGGCATTGTAAACAAATATCTTAACATCACTACTTCAAAACAGCATTCCATTCAGTCCCAGAACCTTGTATATTTTAATAACGTATGTATTATATAGTACTTCTCCAAAAGTATTATCTCCATCCGGGATCATGTAATACAACAGTATTAAAAACAGTGACATGAAACAAGCTACTGAAACGATAAGCTCCATTCTTTTTACACGGATTGCATCATTTTCAAAAAGCAATACAGCACTCAACATGCAGTCGATGCATAAGAGCCAATAAATATCCATATGATATCTTTCCCGAATATACGGAGACATCATAGAGTCACATATAGCTATCGCAATCACAGACAGCCACAGTCCAATTTTTACTCCGATCAACTGTTCCTGTTTTAAGCGTTTCCAGACTGTGGGCACAAATAGCATTACAAACCCAAGAATCAGAATCGGGTAATTAAGAATAGCTCCCTGCAGTTTCACATACGGAAAATACTCCGTAAATCCGCACTTCCAGGCAAACAGGTAATTTCCAATTGCTCCACAAATCGTTCTAAGCGACACCGCGCCAAACCCCAGCGACAATTGATCCGTAACAGTAAGCTGGTACCGCTGTCCAAATTCAAGTATGTTACCATAACGTGCATAATTATAGTACATCAACCCTATGCCTACCAGTATATATGGTACAAAGACGCATAATAATCCCACAAGCTGCTTCCTGCATTTTACATTCTTCTTTATAAATAAACAGCACAATGGAATCGCAATCAGATTAGCCAGTCCAATGGTAGGACGACAGCCAAATGTCAATGCCCCACACAGTGCCCCAAGAACAGCCAGCACTATACGCTTGGAATACTTCATCTCCAAAAACACAGCACAGAAATAACATACCATGCTCCATATTGCGAAACATAGCCCCGAAGAGATAGCAGTGCAATACAGCGAAGGTGTATTCATGCATGACCACACACAGATCATTGAAAAAGTAGTACTCATCAGCAGATAAGTGACATAGGAAACATTAGCCTTAAAAATCTTTATTAAAAAATATAGTGTAACAAATAACCCTATAATAATGCCGGCGCAGAACACCTGCGTGCCATGATAACAGTTTAACGGTTCTCCCGTTATCATTCTATATGGTAAATACAGAACCAACGCCGGTACCACGCCAAAATACATGTAGTAGTGCCCATCTTTATAGGCATGATCCCAATGATATTCCACGCCCAACTGTTCTCGCATACTGTAATCATATGGATTGTCCATAGCCTTCAGTTCCGGACTTGCCTCACAAGGCAGATCCAGTCTTCCCTGCAGTAACGATTCCGCCATCAGTTCATACTGATGCAGGTGCTCCGTCGGATATTCTCCCGTCCACATCGGATTCATACTCATACAATAGGACTCCACTGCAATCAACAGACAGATCACCAAAGCTGTAATGCCAACATTAAATTTTCTTCCATTCACGATCCGTACATTGGACAACGGAGATCGCGGTGTGGTACATAACACAAACGAAAGCAGAACTATATATGTAATTATCCCTATCACTAAAAACTTCATAAATCTCTTAAGTATTCCCTTCTACACTTTCGATTTTTGTAAGCGATCCTATCTGTTAACATGACAAAATACCCAAATTCTCAAATAATTTCAGGATTATCTTCGTGTTGAGCAATCCTTCTCACAGCAAGTTTACAATCACTCTACTATAATGCCGCCCAGAACCGTTATCTCCTGTCGCTTCAATAGTGCCAGTTCGCTCGCGATTTCGTTATACAGAGTAGATCCTGCCTTTTCAACCAATACCACACCTGCCATGGTTTCGACTTTTTCCATAACTTCCGCATTATAAAGTAGATTATCTAGAACAGTAACGGTAATTCCCTCTTTTTCCAATGCAGCTTTCAAGCTTTCGCATGCAGCATCCGCTCCGGCACTCAGGTTGCATCCCATCAAGCAGATATTATTCAGACCGTTTTTCACTGCTGCAATCTTCACTGCCGCAAATGCCAGCTCTACAGACTGCTCCGCAGAGAACTTACGTTTACCATAATGTCTGAGATCATCGACCCATTTATCCACAATAAACTTTTTCCCGGAATCTTTGACTATGGTGCCAACCTGCGGAATATGATATAAACTCTGCAATTCATCGGACACACGAATCTTGCTGTTGAAAATATACCGCAAAAACAGAATTCCCACATAAACAAATGCAAATAACACTGCTCCCAACAAGACATATTTCTTGCTGATTGAATGGCTGATTGTCAACTGTTCTACCGTTGCGTCTTCCGGCTCTGCTTCTACTGCTTCGTTTTCCTTCCGAACCAGTAAATTATAATATTCCCACTGCTCATCCGTAAAATCTTCCTTTGCTTTTCCAATCTCGGAGGACAGATCTGCCAAATCATTCACATTGTTACGCTGGTTATTTCTAAGATTTGTATCTGCTACCGTTGCTCCTATATCAGAGATCAGAATCAGCTGATGTGTCCCCACTTTCTGTTCCAGTGCTTTCTGCTGCTCTGTCATATATTCTTTGACAGCCTCTGCTAACTGATCACAATCCGATTCCTGTGTATAACGTACAATAATCTTCATATTGTTCTTAACTGTATCCGCTGATTCCTGTAAATACTGCACACGAACCTTTTCATTGCTTTTCACAATATCCGTCACTGCGCCAGTCTGCTCTGCATCTGTATAAACCAACTCTCCGGCAACATTGGCGGCAATTCCCGTCTTTTCTTCTATCCATTGATACATGGCTGTACTGTTGATGAGATCAACGTACAACTGAGTCAACAGGCAACCCTGTTCCGGATCCTCCATTTTGATGTTATAGATCAGATCTCTCTGTGCGATCTGTTCCGGATCAAGCTGCATACTTACCGAATGATCCAAATATGACTTTTGTCGCGCATACGCTTTCTCCTGCTCCAGCAATACCTGCACAGCCTGTAGCTCCTGCATTGGCAGCATCCCCTCCAATCGCTCCAGACTGTCTACATTCTGCGCATTCTGATACGACTTCACATAACTAAATCCGCCCATTAAAACCGCACCTACAATAAGTGCTGCCAGCAGCCCTCTCCAATGGGACAGGATGTCTGTAATCATATCCAATAAATCAATTTCGCGTTCTTCCATGATGTTCTCCTAATTGTATTCTCCTTTGCGACAAGGTTTTTCTATGTCTCCAAAGCCAGCAGTCTATTTCTCCGGCATCAAGGGAATAAACATATTCTTCTCTAATTCCTCTCTCGGTAAAAACGGAGCCAGATCCTCCAGCGGTGGACTCACCAAAGTACCATCCGGCAATCTCTTGGTGCTACTCTTCGGTTCCCATACCTGGGTTGTATCGGTAAAAATCTCGCAGAATACCGGGCCATCCAGCGCAAGTACCGCATCTACCACCTTCTTCATCTCTTCGTTGCTGGTGGCAGAGTAGTAAGGATACCCAAAAGCTTCCGCTATCTTACGAAATTCAGGAAAAGACAGGTCTCCTGATTCCGGTCCGATACCGATTTTGCTATGTTCTTTGAAAAGATTGTTCTGCGTGATCCGGATAGAATGGTATCCATTATTGTTGATCAAAAACAGTTTGATCGGCAAGCGGTTCGTCAATACGGTCTGCAGTTCCTGCAAATTCATCATGATGCTTCCATCGCCTTCCAGGCAGATGGTAGTCCGGCGTCCTCCTCCGATACAGGTTCCGATTGCTGCAGGAAGTCCATAGCCCATACTGGCAACCGCACTATTATTGGCCATACGGCTTCCTTTTTGGATCACGTACGCCTGGTTTCCGACAACGCAGCAGGCTCCGTTAGATACCGCTGTCAGACTGTTTTCCGGCAGTCTGCTGCTCAGATATCTTACAAAAGCATATACATTTGCCGTTTTGCCGTTTTCCTCCCATTGTCTCGGTAAGACTGCAGGGTAATCCTTCTTCCATCTTTGGCAGGTCATCAGCCATTCTTGGCTTTGATTTACCGGATAATTCTCACCAATAAGCTTGTCCATTTTATTCAGGAAATCTTTTGCGTCCACCCAGATTGGCATTTCAACGTGAAGTGTCGGCTTTTTCATCTCTGCCCGGTCAATATCCACCATGATCACTTCCGCGGCTCTTGCCCAGGTCTTCCAGTTATATCCAACCTGCCTGATCGAGATTCTCGTTCCTATTGCCAGAATCAGGTCTGCGTTCTGGATCGCCCAGTTGCCCGGTCGGTCTCCCATATTACCGGCTCTGCCGCAATACAGTGGACTTTCATCCTCAATTAAGTCTACTGCATTCCAATAAGTTACAACCGGAATATTCAGTTTCTCTGCCACCCGGCGAAAAGCCTCATATCCACCGGACAAACGAATCCCGTAGCCTGCATGAAATACAGGCCGTTTTGCATTCCTGATCTTCTCTAACACGGTACGGACTGTCTGCTCATCCACTACCGGAGGAAGCTTTGCATCATCCTCTGTCGGATCATAGCCTTCCAGTTCCTCTGTTTCGATGTATCCGCCCTGAAAATTTACCGGAATATCAATCCATACAGGTCCGGGTCTTCCGGTCGTAGCCAGATGCCATGCTTTTTCCAGCGCATAGCGGATCATTTTAGGATCTTCTATCATTACGGCATACTTCGTCATGGGGGCAACCGACTTTACAATATCATATTCCTGATCACCCATTGCACGCAGTGGCAATCCATCCGTAAACTGCATTGCATACCTGGCAGTCGTATCATATCTGACCTGCCCGCTGATGATAAACATGGGAATAGAATCCAGCCAGCCGCCGACAACTCCGGTCAGTGCATTCGTTCCTCCCGGACCGGTGGTCACGCAGACGGCAGCGATCCGGTTGTCCAGTCTTGCATAAGCTTCCGCGGCAATGGCACAGGCCTGTTCATGGTGATTATAAGTGACCTGCAGTCCTTTCCTATGTCCCAATGCATCATTCAGATGCATTGCGCCTCCGCCTACTACGCTAAAACAATCGGTCACACCATGCTCTACCAAAAAATCCGCTACATAATCCGCTAATCTCTGTTTCATTTGTTCCCCCTGTGTAAAAGTTTTATGGAATCGTTACTGTGTTACTGCCTCTTTGATAATCTGCGCCATGTAATCAATCTTTTCGTCTGTCATTCCGGGATATACGCCTACCCAGAAAGAATTGTTCATGATATAGTCTGTCTGACTCAGATTTCCAATTACACGATATGCATCCGTTCCCCTGATCTGGTCAAAGCAGGGATGCCTGGTAATATTTCCACTGAATAACAAGCGTGTCTGAATATTATGGTCCTCCACATATCTGGTAACCCGGTTTCTGGTAAGCCCGCTTTCCGGCTTTACACTGACAATGAAGCCAAACCAGGAAGGTTCACTGTTCTCCGCAGGCTCCGGCAGAATCAGTTTATCAGCTACCGGCTCCAATGCTGCACGCAGTCTCGCCCAGTTATGGCGTCTTGCTTCAATGAAAGACGGGAATTTCTTTAGCTGTTCTACGCCCACCGCAGCCTGCATATCCGTTACCTTCAGATTATATCCGAAGTGGCTGTATACATATTTGTGATCATAGCCCTGCGGCAGCTCTCCAAACTGTCCGTCAAAACGATGGCCGCAGAGATTATCTCTTCCGGAAGGACATACGCAGTCACGTCCCCAGTCACGGAAACTCTTGATCAGACGATTCAATAAAGGGGTGTTCGTGTATACACAGCCACCTTCTCCCATCGTCATGTGATGAGGCGGATAGAAACTGGATGTTCCAATATCTCCCCAGGTACCGGAAAATCTTGTTTCTCCGTCAATCGTATATTTCGTACCCAGAGCATCACAGTTATCCTCTACAAGCCACAGATTATGTTTGTCACAAAATTCCTTCACATGTTTCAAATCAAAAGGATTTCCCAGCGTATGCGCAATCATAACTGCTTTCGTTTTCGGACTCAGGGCAGCTTCCAGCTGCGTGACATCAATATTGTACTGGGGAACCGTTACATCCACGAATACAGGTACTGCTCCATACTGCAATGCAGGCGTAATGGTTGTAGGGAATCCTGCCGCAACAGTGATCACTTCATCACCTTTTTTAATCTGACGTTCTCCCAGTTCCGGTGCGGTCAATGCCATAAATGCGATCAGGTTTGCCGAAGATCCGCTGTTGACGAGATTCGCATATTTCACACCGATCCACTCTGCGAACTTCTTCTCGAATTCATCTGAAAACCGTCCTGTTGTCAGCCAGAAATCCAATGCAGCATCTACAAGAGAGCACATTTCTTTCTCGTCATATACACGACTTGCATATGAAAGTCTGTCTCCCGGTTTGAACGCCTTTTCCTGTTCCGGCTTTTTGAAATCATTATAATATTCTGCTACCAGAGCTTTGATCTGTTCTCTGGCCTCTGCTTCATTCTTCCAATTTTCCATTACATTTCCTCTCTTATTCTACGCTTAAAAATTCGTTGATCTCTTTATCCATGCAGGCACGGATGTCGTCTCCCTGCATCCAGCATTTGCTCCATTCTACTACTTTTTCGATTGCCGTATCCAGATTCCAGTGCGGTTTCCAGCCAAATGTAGCTTTCAGTTTGGAGCAGTCCAGTTTTAGGAAGTTTGCTTCATGAGGACCTCCGTCATAACGATCGATCCATTTCATGCCTTCTCCCCATCTGCTCACAAACAGATCTACCAGGGCTCCGGTTTGAAAACAGTCGACGTCATCCGGTCCTACATTATAATACCCGGCATATTTCCCATCCTCATATTGCTTTGCCGCGATCATAAGATAAGCATACAACGGCTCCAGCACATGTTGATAAGGTCTGGTGGAAAAAGGATTTCTTACCACGATATCTTCTTTCCTTTGTGCCGCCCTGATGCAATCCGGAATGATCCGGTCATTCGCAAAGTCTCCGCCACCGATCACATTTCCGGCTCTGGCAGTAGATATGGCTACTTGACCATCTGCAAAAAAGCTGTTTTTATAAGAATGTGTCACCAATTCTGAACATGACTTAGAATTGGAATAGGGATCATACCCGTCCAGTTCCTCATTCTCACGGTATCCCCATACCCATTCTTTGTTCAAATATACCTTGTCCGTCGTTACATTCAAAAACGACCGCACGGTATCACTTTTTCTCACGCATTCCAGAATATTGACGGTTCCCATAACATTTGTTTCATAGGTATAGACAGGATCCTTATAACTATCTCTGACAATCGGCTGTGCTGCCAGGTGAAACACAATATCCGGTTTCGCCTGTTGAAATGCTTCGGAAAGTTGTTGGTAGTTCCGGATATCTCCTATTACAGAATGTACCTCCTTCTCTATTTCTGCAATTTGAAACAGAGAAGGATCCGTAGGCGGATTAAGGGAATAGCCGGTTACCTCTGCGCCTGCATTTGCTAACATATGGCATAACCAGGAACCTTTGAAACCGGTGTGTCCTGTCACAAATACTCTTTTCCCTTTATAAAAAGATAAATCAAATGTATTAGGCATTTTTAGTCCTCCCACTTTTTCCAGGGTGCATTTCCGGTTGTAAACATCTTCTCCAGCAAATCCATTTCACGTTTATTATCCATGCACTGCCAAAACCCCTTGTGTATATAGGACATCAATTGACCCTGTTCCGCAAGCTTCTGTAACGGAGCCTTTTCAAATACACAATTGTCTCCGTCAAGATAATCGAATATTTCAGGATTTAATACCATATATCCAGCATTGATCATCGCGCCATCCGAAGCTTTTTTCTCTCGGAAAGACCGAACCGCATTGTCTCCGCCGATGTCCAGTACGCCTTTCTGCTGTTCCTGAATCACCGCGGTCAGCGTTGCAATCTTACCATGATTCTGATGAAATTTCACTAACTCCTGAATATCTACATCGCAGACGCCGTCGCCATAAGTCATCATAAATGGTTCATTTCCGATATATGGTTGTATTCTCTTAATTCGCCCCCCTGTCATCGTATTCAATCCGGTATCTACGATCGTCACTCGCCAGGGCTCGCAGTGCTGGCTATGTACGATCATCTTTTTCGTTCCGTCTGTATAATCAAAGGTCACATCACTGTTGTGCAGAAAATAATCATCAAACCATTCTTTGATCACATACTGCTTATATCCGGCGCAGATCACAAAATCATTAAATCCATAATAGGAATATTCCTTCATGATATGCCAGAGAATAGGTTTCCCGCCGATTTCTATCATTGGTTTCGGCTTGAATTGTGATTCTTCGGATATTCTGGTGCCATAGCCTCCGGCTAATAATACTACTTTCATTCTATATCTACCTTTCTACTAATATTTATAGCAGGCATTTATAATTTTGCCTTTATCGTCTCGCTAACTTTTAATATTCCTTCCTCTCTCAAAATGATAAGCATAATTACATACGCGAATGCCCCCACCGTAATTTTAATTAGCAGTTCCAGCATTGGCATATTCCCGTAATGAATCGGATATACAATCATCGTCATAATTCCACCGCTTACAATTGCCTTCCAACTCATCTTCAAAATGTCTCTTAGGCGAATTAAATTTTTACTATACAATAAAACAATTCCAAAAACAACCATACCGGAAATAGCCGACGAGATAGAAATTCCTACTGACTGCAATCTTCCTACAGTTAATAAATTCATAATAACATTCAAAACAGCCCCCACCGTAATCGCTATATTGTATTCTTTCTGCTTTCTATTAGAAATCAAACATTGTTGTCCTAAATAATTAGCCAATACACTCATAAGAACATTAACAGCTAAGATTTTTAATAAAATTGCACTTTTTTCATAGCCGGCACCGAAAAATATAGGAATGAATTCTTCAGCAATACAAAAAATGCCAAATGTAACTGCTATTGCCATAATTGCTGCATATCTAATCGTCTTATACAATAATTTCTTTGCTTCTTCCTTATTTTTACCATGATTCAAGTAGGTCACTCTCGGCAAAATAACATTACTTATAGAATTAATCAGACTTCCGCACAAGGTACTGATTTTTGATGCCTGCTCATAGACTCCTACTTCATATTTATTTGCAAAAGCGCCTAATACCGTTTTATCTGCTGATGTAAAAATAGTATTAATCAATCCCGGTACGAAATACGCCATTGATGTTTTCAAATATCTGTCAATATCTCTTCGTGAAACTTTTACTATTTCAATTTTAGAAATTACAGTTGGTATTATTATAGCATAGCTAATAAAGGATGATAATTGCATAATTATTGCATATATCGCAAAGTCTCTCTCGGATTTGACCAAAATACATACCAGAAAAACATTAGCAGCTCTAACTAGTACATTACGCATTACTGTAATCTTATATTCTTCCAGCCCTGTCAAAAACCATGTTGTGTCAATTCCAGATGACACAATATTTAATATCATCACAGTGTTTAGCCATCTGTCATTCTTAGCGAGCAAAATAAATGGTACTCCATAAGCAATAATGCACCCCAGCATTAATGCTATTTTTATAAACATAATCCCAAGAAATACCTTGCTTATATATTCTATATCTTCTCTATATGCCGAAACTTCCAGCATTCCATATAATGACAACCCTAAACACTCTATTAATACAAAATATGAACTGTTTGCAAGAGAATACGAATATTCTCCTATCAGTTCCGGAGAAAGGACACGAGCAACATAGGGTGAAAGAATAATAGGTACCACTAATGCCACTAATTGATTTAACATATTGTAAAGAATATTTACTGCCAATTTCTTTTTCTTCATGTCTATTCCTTCAAAATCAAAGCTGTCATTCTTTTAACATAAGCCCCGACAGAAAAAAATTTTTCAAACATTTCGCTATTTAAAAATTCCTCCGTCTTAGCTATCATTGAGCGATATGTCTCTTCATCTATGTTTCGAAGATAGTTATCCAGTTGCTCAAAATCCTTAAATTCGCGAAAATCAATAAATATATCTTTCGGAATATAATCTGTAATATCTTCGGCCCCCCAATAAATGGGAACACATCCCGCAAAAAAACAATCAAAAATTTTTTCGGTTATATATCCATTCTTCGATTTCATATTTTCAAAGCAGATTGAAAATTTATAATTTGATAATGTTGAAAGTTTGTCATCTACAGTTCCTCTATAGGAAGGATATTCCTCTCGTGACCATCCGCCGCCAAACAAGTCAAAGGAATCATCCTTTTTTTCAAAAAATCGGATTGCCTTCATTCGCTCGGAATACAACTCATTTTTTTCATTACAAGTTTTATATCCACAAATCATAGTCATATATTTTTTTTCGGAAAAATCTTTTTTTAGCGTTTTAAGTGGCTTCACTTGTGGATAGTAAAATAGATAATATTTCTTATCATCCACACGCTTCTTGTCCCATGTTATAATAGTGTCAAAATATCTGTGGTATTTTGATTCATATGACTTGGGGCACACGATCGGAGGTTCCTGCATAACGAGAATCATTTTGCTTTTCTTTTTACTCATCAGGCATTTTAATAAATAATCATTTTCCCATTTTCTTTTTAGAACATATTTAATCAAGTCAACAAAACTATCTATTGTTGCCAACGAATTATTACTTAAATCCTTAAAAACAAATATATCAATTTCCTTAAAATTGTACCTATCCGCAGTATGATATGCATGTCCTGTTTTTTCTAAATTTTCTTTAAGCAAAATCTCAGGCAATAATAAATTTTGTCCTATTTTACATGCCGACAGATCAAATAATTTATCGTTATTATAAACATTTCCATAGGGAGTGATAACTGCTATATTCATCTTTTCATTCTATTCCTTTTAACCAAATTATAGGTACCTTGTGTGATATGGGGCATTCGTTTCTCTATATGAATCAAAATAGTTAATGCAGTATATACACCATCAGAACATTGCAATACTTTTTGCATTTCTTTCAAATAATTTATTGCCTGTTCTCCGTTAATATGTTTTGAAGCAACTCGTACCATCAGTCTTCTGGCAAACCACTTAAAATATCTTTTTTTCCCTGTCTGATCATTCTGCAATAATTTGTTGTAATATTCATTACTGCACAAATATCTCATTAAATCTATTAACATACTTTCCAAATGCAAAGAACTATCTTGTTCTGTATAGATTCTGTAATCTATCAATACCTGCGGAATTTCTGATAAAGTCCCTCCATTCCTTTCTATATCCATGTACAATACAACATCTGCACACGGTCCGGCTTCTTTCACTATTTTAATCCCTGTGGTTTTAAAAAAAGAGGTTCGGTATATTGTTGCCGGAAATGTAAATGTTGCCTGATGATGTAAATACTCTTTAAAGAACTCATTTCCTTTATATACACGTTCTTGATATTTAGCAGCATCAATCGTTCTTGTTCTTTCGCCTTTTTCGTTTATATTATTAGCCAAACATGAAACTGCTGTACATCCCGGATGTTTGTCCATATAACTTATTTCTTTTTCTATTAAATCACTATGCAAAATATCATCATCATGAAACACAGCAAAATATTCGGTTTGACAATGTTCAAAAGCATAATTGGTATTTCCTGCTCCTCCCAGATTCTTATCATGCCGAACATACCTGATTTTAGGATTATCTAACTCTTGAATATAGCTTTGCGTTCCATCATCTGAGCAATTATCCAAAATACATATTTCAAACTCGTTGTATGTTTGCTCCAATATACTTTTTAAAGTTAATTTCAACATGGAAAGTCTATTGTAAGTTATAATAAACGCTGTCATTTTGCTCATCACTTTTACCTCTTAAATAATCCTCATATTTAAACGAATACTTATAACCTATTAATATAGCAGAATATGTTGCCGCTATAGCCTCTGTAAATGTGTGTCCGCCTAAGAATCCAAATGTTACAAGGCAAAATATTGCAACATTAAAAAATAAGTTTCTGTTTTTTTCCACACAATGCCATCCAAAACTACGCAATACCAGATAATATATCCCGACAGTTACTCCTATCCCATAAGAAAAAAGAATTTCTATCATATCCATTTCCGCTCCTGACACCAGATTTCCTGCTCCAATGCCGAAAAGAAAGGTAACTGGTATTAAATTTTTAGTAACCAACATGTCCCATATTCGTTTAACCATCACATTTCTACCACTTAGCAAATAGCCCCAAATAGCTTTATGCTGTAATTGATATAATAGATAATAGGATTGATACTTATATATTTCTATAATTTTATCCAGGAAATATCGTTTCAACACACAATATGCAAAAGCTCCGCACAAAGCTACTACTCCAATGGTCTTTGCTCGATGTTTTGAATAAAACAGCATCAATAAAACCAGTATTAAAACAATATACAAATATGGTGATTTCGTTCCGAGCAATGCTAGTACCAACATATTCATCAATACTGCCATCCAATATTTTTTTTGTTTTTCTGCATACATAATGCATAGTATAAACTGCACAATAAAAATAATAGACATTGCATTTACAGAAGCGTATAACCCGGCTTTAGAACTAAATACTGCATTAGAATAATTAAACACTTTCGCTATTAGCAGTGAAACCGGGACAAACCAACAACTAAATTTCCAAAATTTTTCTATGTTTCTTTTGTTAATAATATTTCTTTCGATAGCTAAAATAATAAGTAGCAATTCTGAAACGAATAACATTAGTTTCATTGTAAAATTAATAGACCGTGTAAAATTATTTGTTGTAGAAATCATGTCAGCTACCAATACATGTACTATCATATAAATCATAATGCAGTAACTAATACACGCTACCTTCTTGCTCGTAAACGTAGTATATTTAATGCAAAAAAGCAGATTCATCAAAATAATCATAGTACGACATATTTTTCCTACCGGAAATTTATCCCCAATGAAACCATTCAGCAAGTCAATAAACGGCGTCGCATACATCGTCAACATGATATATTGTTTGACACTAAATTTGCATGTTGGAATTTTTATTTTTGTTCGCTTCAATTTCATCAAACACCTCATTTATCCCTTGAGCCATCTTATCAGGTGTGAAATTTTTCGCCATTACCTTGCAATTTTCAGAAAAATATCCTTTCCCTAATTCAAGTACTCTTTTTACACTGTCCACGTATAAGCTTAAATCATAATCATTCACCAGGTAACCTGTCTCGCCATTATGCACTGCATAAGCAATATCACCTACGTTTGTAGAAACAACAGGGGTTCCCATATATAGGCTTTCTAACACTACCAGTGACATTGCTTCATTTTCAGAGGCAAACACAAAAACTTCACTCTCTTTTAATGCTGTAGCAATTTGTTTTCTATCACATAGTCCTAAAAAAACAACCTTGTCTGCGACTCCCAATCTATTGCTTAAATCCATAAGTTCCCTTTTTTCTTCCCCATCTCCGCATATTATAAAATCAATATCCTTTTCTTCCCGGGCAAGCGCCGCAACTACCTGTAACAGAAAATCTATTCTTTTTACTTTTGATAATCTTCCAACTGTCACAATATGTTTTTTCTTCGAATCTAATTTAAGACGATTATCCGGCACCATTTTTGTATCAAAAGAGGAATGTACCGTACAGCTCTTACTTTCTACCATCTCTTTCATTTTAGGTTGTTGCTTTATGTACAATTCTCTTGAACGGTCGGCTGCCCAAATAAGCTTACAGCTTTTTTTGAGTGTAACAGCTATTATCTTCCAATATATATCCGAAAAAACTTTTAATCTAAATATAGGAAATCTTGATATTTTCAGTGTCTGACAAGGATCTCCATGACCATGATAAACAATATCAATCTTTTTATTCCACATAGGAATAGCTAATTCCGCTTCATGAATATAGTGATAATCAGCATCAATGGCATTGATCTTTTTCCAATAAAGTGCTATTCCAAGCATCACCTTCAGTCTAAAAGGAATATGTGTCTTTTCTTTATCTTTCAGGATTTTGCAAACCGGAAAAAAATCATACGTTTTGTTTCCTATTTTCTTTTTCTGCCACTTTCCCACTTCGTCTTTTTTATCAAAGCTCATTCCCACTAAGTAATAATTGTTTTTACTACTGCTGTTAGCTGACAAAAAATTATTTAGAAGCATAACCTCTCCGCCATTTGGCAGCTTTTCATAGTCACAAACGGAATATACTAATATTTTCATCAAAATCTCCATATATTTCTAAATGTTATTTATCGAAGTATTAAATTCATCCAACCAATCAACATATTTTTCCACACCATCTTCAAAAGAATACTTTCTTTTATATCCGAGCATTTTCAACTTGGTGATATCTGCACACCAGTTAATAGGATCTCCTTCCCGTCTTCGCCCACTAAAAGTCACTAATTCCTGTGGTATCTTCATATATTTTGCAAATGTCATTGCTGCCTTATAAATCGTCGTTTCTTCTCCATTCGCAATGTTATATATAATATCTCTTCCTTCATCTAATGCCACTAAAATGGCCGCTTCCACCAGGTCATCAATATATATATAATCTCTGCTCTCTTCTCCACTTCCCATTAAGTTCAATCTGCCAGACTCTTTTACTTTATGATACATATCCCAAAATATCTGTTTTTTTAATCCTGGACCGTATACAGAAAAAAGTCTAAGTATTTTCACATCCATATGGTAATTTTTATTCATATAAAGGCATACTTCTTCCGCTGCCCTCTTATGTAAGGCATAAGGAGATAACGGATGAATCGGTTTCTCTTCACTCATTGGCAATTTTACAGGATTTCCGTATACAGCAGCACTTGAAAATAATACAAATCTTGAAGTTACTCCTGTCTTTTTCATTGCAAATAAAATATTATGTGTTGTAATATAATTGCTACTTAAATCCTCGTACGGATGCTGCACAGAATAATTAACATCTGCTGATCCCGCACAATGCATTACTATATCCGGTTTTACAATTAACAGTACCTTTTCCGCATCTTCCGGTTTTTCTATAACAAAGCTTTGGATTTTTGAATTGTTCAAGAAGAGCCCTTCTCTACTCCATTCATATACTGTGTAGTTCTCTTTCTGCATTCTCAATGAAATTGCTCTTCCTATAAATCCATTACTGCCTGTAATTAAAACAATCATTCAGCTTTCTCCGTTTAATCGTTATTATGTATCAATCATTCAAAAATCTTTTCTAAAACTTTCGAATACTCTATTGTGTTATCCTCGCTTTGCATCACCTTTGGAATTTTACAATTAAATGCATCTATAATAGCATCCGCCAAACTGTTGACATCTTCTTTATCAAACATTATACAATTTGAGTTTTTTTGTTCATAATGAACATCTATATTTGACAGCAGAACCTTTTTCCCCATCTTTTTAGCATCTTCCACAACAGTCCCCCAGCCTTCGAACAAAGAGGGCTGGATAATAAACTTGGCCTCACTCATCAGATACAATTGCTGAACCCGATCAATAAAGCCCAATATTTTCACCCTTTCTACTATTCCGGGAATTTGCAATTGTCTGTTTATTGTCTTAATGTAATCAGGGTCCCTTCTATCATTAGGTTCTCCAGTAAATACATATATATAATTGTTTTCCGGTTGCTTTTCATTTACCAGTTCTATTGCCTGTAAAACCAATACATGATTTTTATGTTTCCAAAACTGATTGCAAATAATGCAATAGTCTTTATTCAAAAAGTCATATTTCTCTAATAGCATTTTTTTATCTAATTTAGCCATCTTTTTGAGTTCTTCCTCAATGTAAGAAGTAAAATGTACTACATATACGTTTTTCCTCTCTGCATTATAATATTTTTTTAAATCTGCCAGTGCACTTTGGCTGCTTACAACTAATGGATTCTGAGCATTGCACATTTTTTTGAAATTTCTGTTTCTTTGCTTTACTTCTTTTTCTTCAAAAAACTCCGGATAATAGCAATGTTGAAAATCAGCGATCCATGAAACAGGAATAATTTGCAATAATTTTAATATAGCATACGGTTTAAACGGAAATATGTACTTAACTCTATATTTTATGCAATATATAGGCAAAAAAAGCAATGCGAATAATAATACCCATCTATCCTCACAACTTTTTATTATTATCTTTTCTCCAAAGCATTCAAAGTCTTTAACATATTTATCATTTGTAATAACGAGAATATTATACTTCTCTAAAATTTCTTTGCTTTGCAAAAGCATATGAATTATATTTTTCCTGTAATATATTCCACCTATCCATGGGGAACGACTTAATGCAAAAATTAGAATTGTCCTTTTCATAATTTATTCTTTAGCAAAACCTTTCTAAACCAAATATCAACCCAGTATGCAAGATATGCTGCTGCAAAAGTAGCAATTAAATATGCAGCCACAGAAAACGGAAATTTCAATTTCAAAAATAAATCCACTATTGTAAAGTTGATTAATTGCTGGCACAAATAAGCAGATAGTGTCAAACTGCTTACGAAATGTATGATTTTATTCAACCATACATTTTTTTCTACCATTATTTTAAGTTCTTTTTCTCTTCGAAATAAACCTAATATCAAAAAAATCGATGTCAGCAATATCACAATGCCAATCAACAAATGAATCATTTGCGGTTGGCCGATTTCTTTTGCATATATAATCTTCAAAAAGGCATATATGAAAAAGGAAACAGCCGAAACAATAAGACAATGCCCCCTTTTTTCAAGCTTTTCGGCATTCTTTCTTAACCAACATCCCACGATCATTGCTATAAAGCCAATGAAATACCTCTCTGCCTGTACCGAGTCAAATATCACATGAAGTACTAATAAAAGAACAATTATAGTTGCTTCCATTTTCTCATTCTTTATCTTTTGAACTAAGAAAATCAACGGATAAAATAAAAATAGCGCACCTATAAACCAATACACCATGGGAAATATAAAGCAATGAAATATGCTTCCTACAAATTCTCGATTTGGCATAAACAAATAACTCAGCATATTAAACATCATGCTTAACGGAAGAATTCTTAAATATCTTTTTTTCACCCATGAACCGATTTCATTGAATGAGCTCCTTTCTATGGATGGAAATAGCGAAAAACCAGAAATCATAAAGAAGATATTATTTCCCAAATCTCCACCAAAACTAAGTACCGCTAGAGACTCCGGATACACATATAAGCAGTGAAAATTCACAATAAGCAAACATGCTATTGCTTTCACCAAATCAATTGTTATAAACATCATTTTCTCCGTATAACAGCATTCCATACAAATTTGCTATTTGAATACAAATATTTTTTTAATAGTCTTTTGGGATCCTGAATCAGTCTATATACCCATTCCATGTTATTATTTTGCATCCATTCAGGCGCTCTTTTTATATTTCCTGCCAAATAATCAAATCCTGCTCCTACCCCTACCATAAATCCTTCTACTTTTCCCTGATGTCTTGCCATCCAATATTCCTGTTTTGGGGCTCCCAACCCCACCCATATAAAATTTGGCTTTGTTGCATTAATCCTTTTAATATCTTCTTCATCTTCCAAATCAGTTAATTCACGAAACGGTGGGCTGTACATACCGACAATTTTCACCTTAGGATACTTGTCCCTTAACACCTGTGAAATCTTCTCTATTGTAGTTTCTGTTCCACCGTAAAAAAAATGTGTATAGTTATTTTCTTCGGAAATGCTCAAAATCTCTTCCATATATGATGGTCCCGTCGTTCTCATCATATTACGATACCCTCTTTTTCTTCCGATATAAGACAATGGTCCTCCATCAGGTATTGCCATAATTCCTCCGTTTTGAATCATGCAATACGCAGCATCCTCGCTTGCCGTAACCGTAGTATACACATTGGAAACACACATATAATCCCCTGATAATTTATAAATGTTCTTTTTCGTAAATTTCAAAAGCCATTCCATATTAATGGCTGCAATGTCTACTCCCATTATGTTACATGTCGGTATTTCTTTTTTTTCAACTTTATGTTGATAGCTCACCCAAAGTATCCTCTCATCCATTTTTAACATTGGTTATTTCGACCCTCTTCTAAACAGAACGACTCCTATCGTCTGGAAGATAATCTTCACATCCTGTCTCAGGGACCACTCATCTATGTACTTCAGATCCAGCTTCACGACATCATCGAAATCCTTGATGTCGCTTCTCCCACTGACCTGCCACATACCGGTCAGTCCCGGGGTGATACTCAGTCTCCTGCGGTAGTAGATATTGTACTGCTCGAATTCGTCAACAGTCGGCGGTCTGGTGCCTACGAGGCTCATATCACCTTTTAGTACATTAAAAAACTGGGGTAACTCGTCGATGCTTGTTTTCCTGATGAAGCGTCCGACCTTTGTGATTCTGGGGTCGTTGTCCATCTTGAACATCAGTCCCTTGACCTCATTCTGCGCCATCAGTTCCTTCTTCCGTTCTTCGGCATTGATATACATGGAACGGAATTTATACATTTTGAATCTCCTGCCGTTCTTCCCGATACGTACCTGCGAGAAGAATACCGGTCCCTTCGATTCCAGTTTGATCGCCAGTGCAACAAATGGTGTAACGAGCAGCGTGATTACTACGCCCACACTGCCTCCTACAATATCCATCAGTCTCTTGATTATCATACGGCGATAATCAAGCTCTGTCACTGCATAAGTCATCACCGGCATCCCGGCGAATTTTCCCACACCTCTGCAAGGAATCTCGAATCCGAACTGCTCCACACAGTTATGGCAGACCACTCCCATTGCGAGGAATGACTGCACGAGAAGTTCCAATTCCCGATGATCCATCAGTGGGCAGTAAAGCAATACGACATCTACCGCGCTCTGTCTCGCCACATCAATGACATCCGCTTCCTTCGCCACGACAGGAATACCGCTGATCTGCTCTCCTACATGATCAGCATCCATCACAGCAATGGAATTGACCTCGTAGCTCCATGCCGCATCTTTCGCGATCTGCTCCATGACATGCTCTGTTTCCGCTTCGCACGTTACGATCATGACCTTATCACTGCTCCGACTCTTACTATAATAGCGGCGCATATAGCTCTTGAACGCGATCCGTATCAGATAAGTCACGATCGTATTGATAACGACAAAATATCCCAATAACAGTCTGGAGAATTCCAATTCCAGGCGGAATACATAGATGTAAGCACTCGTTGCCAGGAACAGGATCACATTGTATCGCACTACACGCAGCAATTCATAATAGTATCCTCTCTGGAAGAAGTGCTTATACTCATTGGTAAAAAAGTTGTTCAGCATACAGATCAGGAGAAACGGCAGATAGATCTGCGCAATCTCGCGGTTTCCCAACGGAGAATCACCCCCATGAAAACGCATCTGATACGCCATTGCATACGATATCGTAATACAGATCACATCCAACAAGAATAAGCCATAGCTTTCTATGATCTGATATTTTTTATTATAGTTGTTCATCCCTTACTATCTTCCCCTGAAATAAAATCTGTGACAGATACAACAATGGCAGATTCCACAGTGCACTGAGCGGAAACAGCTCCATGTATCCGTACACTGCCATAATACCCAGACCCATGACCGCGTAGTACTGCCCCTTTTTATTACAATACCACATTCCGACGATATATATAGCCAATACGAACAGGAAAAGAATCCACCCATAATTATATAATGCGGTTACATACATACTATCAAACGACGCTCTCCCTGCTTGCCCCGGCACAAGATTCCAAAGTCTGTCATATATACTGTTAATCTGATTGATACGTCCTGTCAGCATGAGATTGATCCACTGGTTAAATGCCTCACTTTTCTGTGCGATCAGAGGGAGCACCAGTGTAAGCACAGTAAGGACTGCCGGGATCGCCGTGAACAGATAACCGTATATTTTCTCCACATGAAAATGTTTTGCCACTACATAGCAAAGCACCATCAGGCACAGAAGCACCCAGACAAGCAGCCCCGTCCGGCACAAAAATACTTCATACGCCCCAAACATAATGAAGCAGCCTATGAGATAGCTATACCATTTCAGTCTCTCTCTATATACCAGAATTATCAACAATAATACCACAAAAATATTGGCAAACGCCGTGTTCGGCTGGTAATATCCGTAGCAATGCAGTTCCAGATAGTCCAGGTTTTTAGGCAGCCATACGGATTCATTCTCTATCACCCCGGTCGCCGCCAGCGTCAGTGTTCCCACAGTAAATATTGCTTTCTCCCAAAGCGCATATTTCAATGCTTTATCGAGATTCACGTTCTTAGCACCGAAGATTGTCATCAACGTCAGGAGCAATGTTTTCTCCCCATTTCGTAAGAAAATGGCTCCGAACACCAATGTCAGCACCGCTATCACAACGAATTCTCTGAGGTTATAATCCGTCACTGCCATCTTAAGTACCAGGAATAATGTCGCCGCTGCGAATACATAGAGATAGATTCTGTCCTCCGAATTCAGTCCCATGGAAACCATTCCTGTCATAGGGAGCAGGAACAGCAGATAAAAGATTTCCTGATACCGGCTTAGTTTTTTTCGAAGTTCTAACATATATCACCCTCACTTTTTCGCTAATGAACCCAGAAAAACAAATATCTGCTTCGCAGCCGCCCGGTTTACTGGGCTCATTATATCATAACCATTATGTTTTCTCAACAATCTCAAAAGTTTATATGATGTGTATCAAACATTTCCTCATACCCACTGCTATCCACATGCAGACTATATTCCCTCACATATTCCTGTGCCTTCTGCTGCTGTGCATAGCAGTCCCCGGGCGACATATCTGCGATCGTCTGCATTGCCTGTACGAACTTTTCCGGTTCTTCCAGCGGTATTACGCTCCCGACTCCATTTTCCTCCAGATCCTTCCAGGAGGTTCTGTCACTGATCACAGGAATGCATCCGCCGGTCAGTGCCTCATAGATGACATGCCCGTAATTTTCCCCCATAGTGGGGAACAGGAACACCTGATACCTGGAAAAGATTTCCGGTACGCGCTCCGACTCTGCTTCTCCACAATACTTCACTGTTATATTGTCCGGCAGCTTCTTGGCCAGATCCATACACTTCTGAAAATATTCCGGATCATGTTTCGAGCCATAGATATCAAATTCTGCTTTTCCCGTGATCTGTCCCAGCACTTCCAAAGCATACGACAGGTTCTTTTCATCCGAGATACGTGACAGGAAAATCACACGAAGTACCTGATCTTTCATCGTCGGCATCAGAGACAGGTCTACCTGTCTGGGCAAGTCATGTGCGATTCTGCAGACAGCCTTTTTCCCAATTACGTTTCTGATATTGGCAGCTTCCATTTCATCCGTTGCAGACCATTCAACCATCCGGAATCTTCCACTACATTTCATCCATAAAATATATAACTTCTTTTTGAGATTCTTACGCCCAAAAGCTCCCGGAGAAAAGCTTCCCATAGAAGCCACTATCACTTTGGCAGGATACCAACGATCTCTCTTCAGCCGTAGTGCCATCCGCGCATAGTCATTATAACATCCGCAGATATATACAACATCAGCCCACACTGCCGCATCCTTCACCACTTTCGCAGTGAATCCTCCCGGCACCACATACATGACATCCGCGTTTCCCACACGCTGCCATTCTCCGTAACAGATTCCGGGATAGGCTGTCTTGTCTCCATGATCTCTATCGACTGTCAGAATTCTGAAATCATATTTTTCTCCCAGGCGATCCGTCAGATTCTTAATACTGCGCACCGGTCCTCCGTCCTTATAGCCCGGAAGATATCTGCCGTTCAATATCAGGATCCTTCGCTTTTTTCCCTCATCCCCACCTGCCGGTTCTACCCTTCTGCCGCAGAACAACAGCATGCTCATCCCACTGTAAATCGTCATGGTAAACATACGATAAGTAAATGATCCATGACCGTAGGAATGATTTTTAAACAACATGGTCCATACCACAGGAACAATGCAAATACACAGATACGGAATACATGCGTTCCAATTCCAAGCCTTGATTCCTGCTTTTTTCCGTAATATCAGAACCATCGCAAGTCCCACTGCAATCAATACCAGAAAATACACATTGGTAAAGCAGCTCAGATTAGAGGCCAGTGCCCGCAGCGGTGATATGGAGAATTCTCCGACATCCGGTGTGGAAGAACTTCTATAGACTACTTGTTCTACCGCTTCTCCGATCAGATTCCGACTTAACAGCAGCGATGCGACCACCCATTTGGATGCCCACATTCCGGCATATCCGATTCCCCAGGCGATTCCACATTGCAATACGCGCAGGATTTTATCTTTTAATTTCGATGTATACCTGCGATTCAGTAAATATACCAGCGGCAGTCCCAGACTCATAAGTGGGAATGTCAGAAAATCCACATAAGCCGTCAACAGTCCCACCACCAGGAAAAAATATCCGGTCCGTCTATCATCCAGTGTATATCCTCTGCGAAGCATCCATAGCATTGCTCCCAACATCACATAGCTTACCGTACAATACTGCATACACAGCGGAATGATGACCGGCACCGTAAACAGCAGGGTATAGCACCACAATAGCATATTCTCCCTGCTGCCCCTCTGTAAGAAGCTCCATAAAACAGCAGCCAACAAAAACAGCATCCATCCAACATTCAGCCAGCGGATCTGCTCATAACGAAACAGCAATAATAATGGCTTCAAAACCACAAGATATCCATGCCAATACCTGGAATACTCCTGTATCGCATAACCGGTATCCCCGTCCATATACCGTTTCAGTTCCTCGGTAGCCACACCGTTACAATCCTCATAAACAGGACGTTCGGCAAGCATTGCCCGTTCCAGTGCATTCCCTTCTCCGGGATAGACTGCAATATTCAGCATGGTGGCATCCGTGATATTATCCCTTGCCATCCCTCGGGTATTTAAGAGCATCACCTTCAGATCCAGAAAATTCTCCGGATTCATACGAATATCCTGACCGCCATATAGACGCGGATAAGCTCCCTCTTCTACCAGAAGTTCTGCCGCCTGTTCCACATGATCATGCATCCGCTCTACCGGCAATGCGTACACCGCCGTCAGCAGTATCGTACCGGCTACGACACCGCAGATCAGGATGATCAGGCCTTTGGCGATTGCTTTCACAGTGCTTGTTATATTACTTTTCATTCTTTTCTCCCATGGCAGCTTTCTCCTGCTTTTCCCTCTCATAAATCTTGGCATCTACCAGGAACCTATACCAGTATGCCTGCAGGAAAGCATAGATTTTCCCCTCTTTGCCGTCCAAAAATCCCAGTTTCACATAATAGCGGTACCAATAATACAGATGTGCCCGCATCCCCATCGGAAGCTTGTAATAAATACGGAATTTGATGAATCTCTTTACTCTTGCGGCTGCATTCAGATCTCTGCCGTCCAGCGGATCATCTTTATGTGCATAATAATCCAGCACTTCCCTGCCGGAATACCAGTTATGCTTGGAGATCCAATAGGTCAGATCCTTATAATCATGATGCTCCGAGTCATTTTTCATCTCGATAGCACGCCCTTCCCACAATACGATATGCTCGTCCATATTGCGATCCTCGATCTGACCTTTTCCGTATTTGAATACCAGAAGTTTTCGAAAAGGATAGATTCCTCCGTGCCTGAGCTTTCTTCCCATAAAATTTACTTCAAAGCGGACGATCAGCCCATTCACATCCGTATCCATATTCTCCTCACACAGTCTGTTCATCTCGGCTGCGGATGCCTCGGTCAGCCGTTCGTCCGCATCAATACGCAGCACCCAGGTCGTCTGTATATCTGCAATTTTATAGCCGTACATAAACTGTTTTGCATAATTGATAAATTCATGCTGATAGACGATTGCCCCCAGAGCTTTGGCTTTCTCTACGGTAGTATCCGTGCTGAAGCTGTCGATCACTACAATTTTCTTCGCTACCGGCTGAATGGAACGAATACAATATTCAATATTCTTTTCTTCGTTTTTTGTCAAAATAATTGCTGTCAGATCCGCCATGAATTCTCACCTATCCCAATATGAATTTCACTGCCTCTATGAAAATACACTCCGCCAGATACCATCTGCTGTATCCGTTTATCCGATAGCACCATCTATAGCGATCCCCGATTCTGTGGATACACTCTTTCAGGTTTTTACAGTTGCTGGCTCCTCCCATCCGGAAATCCGCCAACACCCGGTCTACCGTGACAATCTTATATCCTTCCCTGCACAATTGCAGATAGCAGCCATAGTCGTCGTGAATCCCCTTCTGCCGAAACTGGTGTGATTTGTATACCTCTGCTTTTACAAACATCGTTGGATGATTCCAGTCTCTGGAAGTCTGAAATCTCCGCTGCCGCGCTTTCTTTACAAAGCTGCTGCCATCCGCTCTGTGCAGCCGGATATCGGCAAACATCACATCACATCCAGCCGCCGTAAATGTCTCCACTGCTGTCTCGACCGCCTCCGGTTCATACCAGTCATCGCTGTTGATGATCCCAATGATATCACCCGTCGCCATACGGATACCTTTATTCATGGCATCGTAGATTCCCTGATCCGGTTCCGACTGTATCCGGAGTCTGATCCCTGCTTCCTCCATACGCACCCGGAAACTCTCTGCGATCTCTACTGTACGGTCTTTTGATGCACCATCCACTACCAGATATTCTATCAATGGTGTCGGCGAGCCTTTGGATTCTTGTGTAAGTGCGAGGTATGTCTGTGCCAGTACAGACTCCATGGTTGCCGCTATCGTCTTCTCACTGTTATAGGTCACGGTGATAATGCTCACCGTTCTCAGATCTTCAGGCATCGGCTCTCCTCTCCCGCTGTTTGGCTGTCATCAGATATTTCTTCCTCAGAATCCATATCATTCCTGCGAAAATAATAATACGAAGTATCATATCACAAGTGATTGCCGTCCGCAGTTCCAACCCCGGCATCAGTTTCCTCCCCCAGAATCGGAATATCTTCGCATTCATTGCTGCCAGATAAATACCGCACCAGACCGCATTGCCGACTCCATGCTCTGACACCTTCCAATACAGCAGAATCAGCAGATTACACAATATCATGATAATCTCATCACAAGGCGTCTTATAGCACCAGAATACCGAGCCTAATGCGGCCACTGCAAATCCGACGATCATAGAGTCTGCCACTGCCGTCTTACGAAGCCAAAATAGCATCAACCAGGTGAAAAAGATTCCCAACAATCCTGATGCCACCAGCACCATATAAGAATTCCAGCCATAATCCAACATCTTGCTGAAGATTCCGTACATGAAGAAATCATTATCCGAACCCGAGCCGTTTCCGGCATAGCCGTTGATGATCTGTGCCGTCACAGAGCCGGCTGCAGCATTTGCTTCCTGCGCATGCGCCACCAATACAGACTCCCGCAAAAAGCCGGCGATTTTTACATAAAGGAGGCTTGCTCCCCAGCCACCCAGTACCATACCACCGGTGGTAAACAGAATCTTCCACTGCTTTTTCAGCAACAGTACCAGGAGAAATAATCCGACATTCTGCGGTTTGATGCATGCCAGCGCCAGCAAAAAAGATGCAGCATACGGATGCCGCTTCATCAGAAGCACCGCCATGACCGTAAACAGGCAAAGCACTCCGCCCATATTACCGGTATCCAGTGCGTCGTCCCAATACATCGGCATGATCACGAGGGCAATCGCGATCAGCAGACCGCTCCGTCTGCTCTCCCATAAGGCTTCCTCACGCATCCAGTCATAGATCAGTTTCACGACTGCAATGCTGCATACTGCAGTCAATATATAATAATATACTGTAGCCACATTCAATGGCAGGAATCCGGGATAGATCAAGTTCGCCACCAGCCGCCCCCAGGGCATGATGATTGCCGAACGCATGGGACCCACACTGTCGACCACAATGGCTCCGTGTGCCGTCCTGTTCAGATCATAACCACGGATGGCATACGCTGTATTGTGCCAATATGTATCAATATCTACGCGCCATAATCCATCCGCCACTGTCTTCAGCACAAAATATCCCAGGCTGCACAATGCCAATCCGATCACAGCACACCACAACAATATGATTCCTGCTTGTTCCTTTTTTGCTTTCTGCACGATCTTTTCCGTCTCCTTTTTCCTGATCTTTATTTCCTCTCATCCCATCGTACCAGCCAAATGTGATCATTCGGCACTCTGCAGGTGTCTCTGTACGGTCTTACCGCCGACTCAAACAACATCCACAGACCGTCCGCACTCATCTGAATCTGTTCCACACCTTCCGGCAGCACATACGTTTCCAAAGGATCTGTATACTCTGTAGTTCCTTCCGTCCAGTCAAATACCAGCATGGCCGCATCCTGTACATCCTGTCCCTGGCTTAACAGCATCGTACGCTGTCCGGTACGGGCATCATAGACAAAAGTGCTTCCCTGAATACATTCCGGAATAGTAACATTCTGTACGAAAGCCGGGTGTAACGGATCCCGGATATCATACTGAGATAATATTCCCGTTGCTCCCTTAACATAAGACCCTACATACAGCATGCCATTGTCTACTGTAAGAAAAGAAGCCACTTTGCTGCCATTATGATTCGTCAGTCCTGCATCGAAATCCACCAGGATCTCTTCCTGTGTCCCCTGATATGTGCCATCGCACACTGATGCACTACTGATCGCCTTCACAGTTCCCTCTGCCCCGGTGACCCAGAGCAGTCCGTGCGCTTCATCATAGGCAATTCCGCCAACATGCGCCTGAAATCCGAGATCCGTAATTCCCGCCAGATTCCCTTCGATATCCATCCGATATAAGATGCTGTTCTTATCCCCGGTAGAATCATAGGCAGACACCAACAGTTGGTTTCCTATCTTCGTCATCCCCTGCACAATATAATCATTCGCGTAGGGATCCTGAAGTGCATTGTCATATAACCCAGGAAGCACAATCGTCCGCAGTGCATGCTCCGGCAGCCAGGAATATTCTTCATGTACTGCCACTAACGCCATGCCGGGTTCATTCGTCACGATACCGTCAGCACCCAGCCTGATCACATTCTCCATCTGATCCACTGTATTCACTGTCCATACATATACCTGACTTCCGGCCGCCTGTAAGTTACGGATCGTATCCTGTGTCAGTGTCTCCAGCCACAGGCCATAAGCATCCGCAGGATATTCCGTAAGCAATCTGTCGGCGTCGCCGATCTTCGTATTGCATAGTATCCTGTTGGCAGCATCCGCTTCTCTGATCTGCTGTAAATATTGATAATTAAAGGATGCAAACAATACGCGATCCTGCATCTGTGCTTCCTCAACAAGTGCAGCTACCGATACGGCAAATCCTTCCGCTTCTCCGATATCTTTCAGTTCCAGATAAATTCCCAGTTCTGTCGGCTGTATGAGATCCAGCACCTCTGCCAGCGTAGGAATGTGCTCACCGTTCCCTGCATCCAGTGTCTGCAGCCGGTCATAGCTCCACTCGGATACCATACCTTCCGCACCGGTAATCCTGCTTAATTCCGTGTCATGAAATACTACGATTTCCCCATCTGCTGTCCGCTGTACATCCAGTTCGATCATATCCGCCCCGATATCGACAGCCTTGGCAAACGCATCCAGGGTATTCTCCGGTGCCACACCACTGTAACCGCGATGTGCCACGATCTTCGGCAGCTGTCTCGCAGACTCTGCCGGCTCCCCGGTCTCTGTGGCATCCGTGACCTGACTTCCCTGCTCTTCTTGTGAGGCGGTCTCTGTCTCCGCGTTCTTCAGGTGACATCCCGTCTTGTATGCTCCGATACCGCACAGGAGCACCAGCAAGGCAACCAGCACAGCAATGATCTTTTTCCTCGTCCTCTTCCCTGCATTTTCCCACAATTTGAACACAAGTGGATACAGAAACATGATAAAAAATGCGACAAATCCCTGTAAAAAGAATCCTGCATACTTAGCCGGTACGATATGCGATAAAACGACCGTTCCCGAAGTCAGTGCCGGGAACAGAACCGCCGCTCCGATCAGGAATCGGAGCATCCTCTGCTGCCATGATCCACGGACTTCAAACCGAACCAGTCTCCGTTCCAATACCCAGCCGATGATAAATCCAAAAGAAGCACCCGCATTCGACAGGCAGCCATACTTAAGCATCGGCAGGAAGATGATCACGCAGCCCATTCCCGCGATAATGATATCCCTGCAGGAATTCTCTGCGCTGTCTACCCATGACAATAACCGGTCCGTTACGATCAGTATCACGATTCCCATACCCAATGCCACGAACACGTCCTGCGGTGTATGTACTCCCAGATAATTACGCGAAAACATTACCACTGCAACGATCGATAGGCAGAACGCAGCGATCCCACGCAAAGCCTTCTTCCATGCACTGTATCCGGCCACCCCCCAGGTGGCTGCCGTTCTCGCCGTGTGTCCGCTCGGCATAGAATATCCTCCGGCTCCCGCAACCGCTTCCTCCACCGGTGTAATCCGTGCATCACGTACCCAGGGGCGCTCTACCTTCCAGAGTCTCTTCGTCCACTGATTCAGCCAGCAACCCACTGACACATTCCATGCCATCAGCTGTCCCACACGCTTGTCCATACACCAATAGACCGCTGCCAGCAGCAAATACGTGACCAACGATTCTCCCAAAGATGTAATTTCTAACATAAAAGGCGTCAGCACCCCTGCCGACGCCTCTCTGATCTTTTGTAATAACAATAAATATGTCATTTATCCACATACTCCTTTGACGTGTTTGATAGATTTGACGATCATTCGTCAAAAACATCAAATAAAAGTCTGACATTCTTTATTTTTTCCTAAATATCATGTAATCCCCTCATATCTGTTATAACATCTGCTATAACATTATACAAGCACATTTACATGCACATACTCACATCACCATCTAAAGCTTCTACTTCTCACCAAGAAAAAGATAATTAATATATTTTCCATATATACTATGTCCAAAACGATGGCAATATTATCAACCTCTTCTACAACACTTTCCATCTATCTGTGCAGCAATCTAGCTTTCTAAATTTTATTGTCGCACTGTTCATTCTTTCTGAAAGCGTTTTTCCCTCTCCTTTTGTTATTACGCCTATTTCTTGAGGGAGAAGAAACCCTCCGTATTTATAATCCGTTGAATAACAATACTTAGGTGAGCTTTCGTCATCCGTGCCATTATTTTCAATATGAGCAAATACAACAAACTCACCATTCTCTTCTATTATTGTTGGATTAATCACCGGATATCTTACAATTGCCCTAACACAGATAGCATCGGATAAATTATGCAAGTCGTTTTGTCCAATTTCATCGTTTAGCTCCTGTATTTCTCGCAGCAAAAGGTTATATAATTCAGATAGTATCCCTTCATAATGACCGATTGTCGACCACTCTTTTCCTAATCCATCGATTCTGTTTTGAATTATATAGACAACAAGCGTATACAGATATCTTATACCCTGAGCACTTATTCTCAGTTTATAATGAGTGTTTCTGTTGGTATAATCAATAAAATAACCATTTTTATCATGTACCACATTGCTCAGATTATGTTGAATACCATTTCGAATTATTTTAAATACTCTATAACAATTCTTACATATTTTATCAAGGCAGTTTCTTTCTGGAATATTGTCAAAATGATTTTTGAAAGAAGCCCCTTCCATAAGCGCGTATTTATTCTCTAAGTATCCATCAAATACTGAAAATAAAAGAAGATTGGAAGCCACCCATGCTTCCGATAATTGAGCTTTTCTACCAAATGAATCCGATAAAATCATATGAACACAGTGACTCGCTTTTCCTTCTTCATCAATTCCACATTCTATTGGTCGGACTTCTACATTGAGTAAACATGATTCTACAAAATCAGTTTGCTTTACAAAATTCACAATCGAAGTAATACATTTACTATCCATCATTGTTGAAACACCTCTTTTCCGCAGAATTACTACTATTGGCTATTTTCCCTTTTCAATGATATATTACCAGATTTCTATATCCGAATTGAAGTAGTGGGAAGGTTTCCTAACAGATAATCTTGGGAATTCCATATAGTTCCGGTATCTCATATCATGAAGCTGTCCGTCATAATCCGATGGCACCATAACCTCGATGTTCTCAAATGGCAGCCGCAGTCCTTCTCCCAAATGCTCCTTGGGATATTTCAATTCTATACAACGGATTGCACAAGATTCCATGATATAATCCTTGCATTTCTTGTTCCAATTTGCGCTTCTTGCAAATGCGTCATACCAAAATGCGAGGAAATGAATCGGGAATATACGCCCTATGCCATGCAGAAATTTCATAAATTTAATTGTCTTTTCCGGAATCACCACCCTGTATTCATCATAATCCACAAAAGCCCGGTGCCCCATCATCAGATTGTAGATACCCTTCATCGCCCCTATGACCAGGTTGTGTACGCGCTCGTTCTCATGCGCATTATCCATTACATAGATATCCAAGAACATCCTGTCTTCAATATCCGCCGTTGCCTTACCATATACTTTATCAAAACATTTTGTTGGCAGCTTCTCTTTCATATAGAACAGCCTCGGCATACAATCCAGAAAAGCTCCTCCACCAATATCTGCATAATTCAAAAAATGGAAAGTATCATTATTTTTCCAGATTTTTTTCGCTATTTTTTTCAGTTTCTTATAGTCTTCCCTAGGCATACCGATATCAATATCATCGTCCCATGGGATCATGCCTTTATGACGGACTACTCCTATCAAAGAGCCACAGATAATATAATAGTGTAAATGATTCTCCATGCAGACCCTGTCAAACTCTGCCATCAGTATCTCCAGGACCTCGTGAGACCGTTTCAAGTATTCCCTCTCTTCCGCCGCAGTAATCGCGAACTCCTCCAGCAGAGAGATTTCATTCCTAATACGCAGTATGCGGTAGTTAAAATTACCCATCTGTTTTATCTGCTGCACCATTTCCTCGTGCTTTTTGCTGCACAGAATCACCAACACATCCTCAGGATTCTCCTGTAATAATGTATCCGGATTCTTGATAGAGATTCCTGATTTCTCTCCATTCCATTTACTGGAATTATTATCAAGTGCATAGGCCGGAAGATACTTTCCGCCTTTGCCCACATACTCTCTCATATAAATATCAAAATATGCACCGGTTCCGAACAGTACCACTTTCTGTCTGCGCTGCAAATCTTCTATGGCAAGGCGAAGTGATCCACCGCCTTCCATTGTCTGAAATGTTTCAGACATCATGGAAATAAATGAAATATTTCTCTCTGCCATAAACTGCTTATCAGCTTCAAAAGGGATTCCATATTCTGTACCATAATAGCAGACATCAAAAGATACTTTTTCATAAGCCTTTTGATACATCAAGTGCTCAGCATCCAATATAATGACATCGGTAAACCATCCGCTTTGTCTCCAATATTCCTGCATCTGTTCCGCATGGTATTCCACACGATCTCCATATAATCGTGCAATTGTCCATTCATCAGGAATTCCTAATGTAAATTCTTCACATTGAGCCACACATTGCTGCAGCCAGCCAAAGGATTCCAAATCCTGTACGGTTGTCGCCACCATACAATAACCTGACTTATACTTCTTATGTTCTGAAGCTATCTCCATTTCTTTAGTCCCTAACCTTTCACCTCATTATTCTATCTAAAGTTGCTGTATCTCTCTCCAAATCCACGTCTGATTTGCATACAGCATCCAATTTCTATTATACCAGAAAATATAGTAATTCTTATAGCCTGCCTGCCGCAAAATCCGTTCTGCCTCTCTGGCATCTCCTGAGCAAATCACAGCACGATAGGAATCCATTGGCAATTGCAATACAGCGAACTCTTCCCAACTCTCTACCGGAATCCCCATCACTTCTTCCATTGTATCCTCTCCCGGCAGTTGTACCAAATGTGCTATCTGCACTCTAGACTTATAGTATTTCAAACATGCCTGAAATACACTTCCATCGCCGAACAGCACTATCGGTTCCTGTATCGTCTCAGGATGTTTCAACCCACCGAATCGCTTTTTATATACAGTATACGGAGTGTCCACATCGTAGAAGCCATGCCGCCACTTGCCTTCCGCAAATCCCAGTCTATTACCATAGTCGTCACCATATAATCCTCGTAACAACTGTTCCCATCCTGTCGGCACCTGCATCCGCACACCTTCGTACATCAGTGGGATGGTCCTGCGAAAAGCTGCCGCATTCAAGTATTTTGCAGCTTTTTCCCCATTCATGCCATAATGACAGTATATTGCCAACTTATCTCCCTCTGCATCTCCCTGCTTCATCAGATCATTCAGTTTTTCAATCATCTTATCACGATCGATGATTTTACCGATATATTTATACGATTTCCACCGTAACAACGGCATATCCTTAAACTGTCGGAAATATCCATAAGACTTCGCATACAGTAGCCTCTGCCAAGTCCTGATCTTTCTAATCTTCTTTTCTTCCTTCCCTTTATCCGCATAGCACCTGTCCATGGGGAAAATATCAATTCCAATTCCTTCGCATACATCTACCCATTCATTCTGCGGATGAATGGCAGTAGTCTCCCGATTGCGCAGTTTCGTATACCCACCGTAAAAACAATCTTCTGACAACGGTGTTTGTAAGAAATATTTTCCATCAAACTTTTCTGTTAATTGCATGAGGCGGTCGTAATCATCCCGGGGCATAGCTACATCAATATCATCATCGCCGGCAATTATTCCCCCATCCCGTACAATTCCTAATAAGGTTCCATACATTGGGTACACCTTCAATCCGGCTTCCCCACAGACCTGTATCAGCTTTTGCAACAGATCTACCTGCACTTTTACTACCTGTCGAATTCTCTCAAGATCCTGATCAAACAGTTCTCCACCCCGGGCAGGAATCCAGTGTTTCCGAACCCACTTGTCATTCACCAACGGGGACTGGGTCTCAAGCTGCCATGCTGATAAATGCTCCGTGCGAGATGCCTCAATAAAAAGCGCTCCGTTTCCTAACGGATCACAATCCTGCCAATAGCAAAATCCTATCTGATAAAGCAGCCTGCGAATATTCCAACGGCAGTCTCCTCTTGCAGTTATTAATAATTTTCCATCTTCGCATAAATGTTTTACTGCCGGACCCACCAGTCGATCAAATTCATAAGGATCCTGAATAGTATAACCATATGAATAATCAAGATTTACTAATACATACGGATATTTCTTTTCCAAATTCCAATCATCGTATTCTTTTACAATAATATGTAGATTTGTTCTGGCCACATATCGGTACTGCAACGCTATCGCATATTCTTCCATTGGTACTACAGTATCTACATAAGCAGCTTTCTCGCAAGCAATCCCAGTTAATGCTCCGAATTTATCTCCCACCAGCAAAAGTCCAGTCCCTTCTTTTACCGAAAAAAACGAAAAGGAATGCCTTCGTATGGAGCCGAGGCTCCAATACAAGTCATCCCTATTGTCATTTTCCAGGAAGGCGTCACCATACTCATCTCCATGTAAAAATGAACTCATATAGGCTATAAAAAGTCTATCTTCTTTTGGTAACTCCATAATATATTTCCCTTCTAATTGTTTTTATGCCAGTAACTCTTCTGCCTTATCCAAGGCTGCTAAAATCACCGCATCCATGTCATAATATTTGTATTCTCCAAGTCTTCCGCCAAATATCACATTCGTTTCCTGTTGCGCAAGTTGTAAATATTTTTTTAATTTCACCTCATTTTTTTCATCATTCACAGGATAATATGGCTCCTGTCCTAATGACCATTCCGATGAATACTCCCTACTAATAACTGTTTTAGGAATTTCATTACCCATCTCATCTTTGCCAAATTCAAACCATTTATGTTCTATGATTCTGGTCCAAGGAGTTTCCGCATCCGTATAATTAACGGCTGCATTCCCCTGGAAGTTATTGCATTCAAGAATTTCCGTTTCAAATTTTACACTACGATATTCTAATGCGCCAAACTTATAATCATAATAGTCATCAATGGGACCAGTAAAAACTATACATTTTGCCAGTCTTACCAACTCGTCTCTATTCTTCAGATAATCCGTATTTAACTGCACATCTATTCCGTTCAGCATGTTTTCAATCAGTTTCGTATATCCTCCCATAGGGATTCCCTGATATAAAGCATTAAAATAATTATTATCATAAGTAAACCGTACCGGTAATCTTTTAATTATAAATGACGGCAATTGGTTACATGGTCTACCCCATTGTTTTTCCGTATATCCTTTTATTAACTTATTGTATATATCTATTCCCACCAGACTTATTGCCTGTTCCTCCAGATTACTCGGTTCTTTTATATTTGCATCGCTTTTTTGTTTTTCTATCTTTGCCCGTGCTTCTTCCGGAGTAACTACTCCCCACATTTTGTTAAATGTATACATATTAAAAGGCAACGAATATATTTCACCCTTATAATTAGCTACCGGACTGTTTGTGAATCTATTAAATGTAGCAAACTCAGTAACATAATTCCATACCTTCGAATTATTGGTATGAAAAATATGTGCACCATATTTGTGTACATTAATATCCTCCATTTTTTCTGTATATATATTTCCTGCTATATGATTTCTCTTATCTATAACAAGCACTTTTTTACCTTTTTTATGGGCTTCATGTGCAAAAACAGATCCATATAAACCTGCACCTACTATTAAATAATCGTACTTCACTTGTCCCTCCTTATTATCAGATAATCTATCCATATATAATTATAATTGCATTGATTTATCATATTCCTTTAAAACTGTTCTTGTATCTCCCATCATCACATATTGTCCATCATTAATCCACAATACCTTATCACAAAATTGCTCAAGCGTATTCGTCGCATGTGAAACAATAAGTACCGTTCGATCAGATCTCATCAATTCTTCCATTTTTTTAAAGGATTTCTTTCTGAAGTGTTCATCCCCAACCGATAAAACCTCATCTACAAGCATTATATCTGTATCTAAAATCGCTGTCACAGCAAATGAAAGTTTTGAATACATACCTGATGAATATGTTCTTACTGGTTTGTCTATAAAATCACCCAGTTCCGAAAATTCTATTATCTCATCCATATGTGCTTTCACATAAGCCAAGGGGCATCCTAAAAGCATTCCTGATTTAATAATATTTTCTCTTCCAGTATTATTTCCATTAAATCCAATGCCTATAGCCATTAATGAAACTCTATTGCCATGTGTATCTATACTTCCTTCATCTGGTTGAAAAATTCCCGCCACTGAACGAAGTAGAGTTGTTTTTCCCGAACCATTTTTCCCGACTATCCCTAATATTTCACCTTTATTTACTTCAAATGAAATATCGTTTACTGCCCTAAAAATTTCCGCCTTCTTGATTCCACCCTTTTTCAAACTTTTCGCAAGTGACATGTTCGAAATATCTCTATAGTCAATACTCACATGTTCACATGTTAATGCTATTTCTTTACCCATTTAAATCACCTTCACATATCCATTTTCATTTTTGTTTACAATATGAATTCCCACATATGCTATTAATAGACTTAAAATTATCCATATTACTATCAACGGAACATTGACTATTCTGTTATACAATAATGCATTCCTCATAGAATCAATAAACATTGCAACTGGATTCAAACACATGAGCATTTGGTTTAAAGGTTCTGAAAGGCTTGTAATTACTTCATAAAATACTCCTGATAAAAACATAAGCATATTTAATAGTATTCCAACTGCATACGCTAAATCATCAATAAAAACACCATAATGTAGAAAAATCATACCCAGTGCAAATGAAATAAGCAGCATTAATGCATAACATGGAATAATGTATAAGATTGCCCAATGAATTTCTATCTTAAAAATCAGCAACATTACAAGTAAAACCACTAAGGAAAATAACATTTTAATAAAATTGAGAACCATATTAGTTAGAAGTAAAATATATTTCGGAACATATATTTTGGTTACTATATCTCTGTTATTTCTCACACACTTTACACTATAATTAATAATATGACTAAAGTAATTCCACATTATTAATGCCGAAAACACAAATGTAGCATAACTTTCTATATTATTTCCCATGATATGTCCAAAAACAATAACATACACTAACATGTTACAAAACGGCTCCAAAATCCACCATAGTCTATTTAAATAAGAATTGGCAACTTCTGCTTTCAAATCTGCTTTTGCAGCATATACTATATATTGTATATATTTTTTTAAATTTTTTGCAAACATACCCACTTCATATATAGGTCCGTGGTTGTCTCGAGAGTTTACATCTAACTTTTCCATAGCAGCATTCAACATAATCCAACATAATATTCCAAGTGCAACTAAAGCTTCTGCAAAAATCATCCTTTCATATAAAAAAGATTGAGAGTAATTATATAATTTGCCAATGCCTTCACTATTAAAGTGAATTCCAAGATCATCATAATACCCATATCTCCCCATCCCTGAAAGGTTAATTTTTGCAATAACAATAGAATCAAAGTATCTATAAATGTTAATTTCCTTAAAGTCTGTTGTATCAAGTGCATCCCAAGATATTAGTAACTCGTCTTGGCTTTCACTTGCGTATTGTAACTCATCAAAGCTAAAACAAATTATACTTTCCTTATTTTCTGATATTACTTGCAGTTTAATTGGTTGATTGCTTACAGGATAAAATCCTATTACAAGCCCTCCCAAAAAACACAAAATAAATAAAACTTTTTTCATTATTTTAATGATTTTAATTTTTTCAGCATTCATAGTTTCCTCTCAACTTTGTATTTATATAATATTTTTTTCAATCAATTTTCGAATCTGAGTAGACGAGGTTTGTTCCGTGTATGGCAAAAAGCAAATAGTAGAATTTCTTTCTTCCAACCAGCTTTTTTGCTCCATCCACCATTCATTTCCCTGACAATCACTTCCAACAAATTGACAATCAAATACATATTTTTCATATGCATCCATCGTTCCTCGTTTCTCGTACGGAATTTCATCTACAACATCAACATACTTGCAAGCACTAATCACTTTTATACGCTCATCACATGGTATTATAGGCTCTTTCCCCTTATTTTTTCTAACATATTCATCCGATGTAACACCAACAATAAGAAATCCACATCTTTCCTTAGCCCTACGCAATAAATTCACATGACCAATATGAAACATATCAAAAGTTCCAGAAATATATCCAACCTTGCTTTTCTCTGCATATGGATCAAATATACCTATATGTGAAGGATCCATATGAGAAAGTAGTTCTATAATAATCTCCTCACAATCCTTCACACATACAACTATTTTTTCTGTGCTTTCTACTTTCCATACTTTCGTTGGGTCTTCAATTATATGCCCACAAAATTCCTTTCCTTGTTTCTTCCTATCTGAATCTATAACTCCAACAACAGAAATATGCTTTCCAATTTTTCGAATAAATTGTTCTGCATATCTACCGCTTCCCCAAATCCAAATTTTTTGGGAACTAATATTTTCTAAACATTTTCTTTTACACTCATCTATTACTGTCTTAATGTATAGTGAACCCTTTATACTAAAAATTCTGTTTCTATTTTCTTCAATCTGATCAGGATAAATCTGATGTTTCTCATTATATTCCTGAATTTCCCAATCATCTCTTAAAGAAAGATTAAATTCTCGTTCATATTTAGCAATTGTTGCAAATCCTCTAACCATATCATAGCGTTCATACAATTCATTTCGCGAAACTAATGCTCTTTCTTCTAGGATACCATCATATATAATCACAATTGACCTTAACATAATAAGATTCAATGGCATATTACTTTTACGATATTCTTGGTCAAAAACAATAAAACCATCTCCTGACCAAAAACAATTAAGCGGAACCAAATCTGGAAAGCCATTTTCCTGAATAGCTCCGCATTCATTTTCGCCTATTATATCAGCTGACTGTTGAATTAAAAAATAAAATTCATCCAGTCTTTTTAAAAATTCTTCTCTGTCGCTAATTAACAATTCTTGTAAATAGTTATTTGCCAATTTGCATTTTACTCGTGGCATTGTTATACTTGTTTTATCACTTGACAATATACCATCTATTACCCTAATACCTCTTTTTTTCAAGTATGACATGTTAGTAGCTAGTGTCATTAGCTGCTTTTTCCCTAAATCAAAAGCACATTTTTTTACTACTTTTTCTTTATATATTAATGTGATTAACGCTCTCTCCATACCACGGTCCAAGCTCAAGGTCACGCTTTCAACCTCACACTTATTCATACTAACTTGCGAAGCCTCAATAAAATATCCATTAGCAAAAGAATGTATTACATGGTTCAGAGACATCATATCGGCGAGTTCTGCCTCATTCCGATAAATTCTAGACGTATCTTTATATTTAGGAATATATCTATTTACAAGTTTTTCTTCTGGTTCGTAATCCTCTGCATATATTAATTGTGGCTGATATATATCTGGAAAAACAGAATATGTTTTCACATTAGTGAAACCATTGTCCTTAAGTATTTTTATATATTCACTTCGGGTGTAGTGCTCCTTTTCTCCCAATTCTCCGCAAAAGAATTTCATTCCCATCTGATTCTCGCATATTAAAAGAAGACGTCCATTTTTTTTCAAATATTTGCAATACTTTTTTAGCGTGGCTGCGTTGTCTCTTCCCCTTTTTATCGTATCAAATGCAATAACATAATCACAATCCTTCTCTGTTAACAAACACCCCATGTTAACCAATTCCAATTTTAAAATTTCAGGAATTCCAACGCATGCAATTCTTGCATTGTTTTCAAATGAATACCATTTTAATATACCTAATTGCAACCTCTCATATGCTGCGTTCACTTATCTTACCTCAATTTCTTAAATTATTAAATTTTTAATTGTGTCCTAATTTCCTGAACCATCAAATCATTAGTTGTTTTGTCAATTACAACAACATTTTCGTATCCCTTATCTCTTAATGCATGTGCTACCTGCAACGCAACAATTCCCGCCATTGTAATAACAATTAATGCATTTTTTTTAGGTTTATACCCTTCATTCATGACTTCGACTTTCATTCCACAAAATTCATCTGCATTATTGTCCTTTCGAGACACAATAATATTAGTTACATTTTTTCCTTGTCCAGTTAAATTTAAAAATTCTATCACTCTTTTACATCTAATTCCAGCTCCATACAACTCGATTATTTCTGCTTTTTTCATTTTTTCTACTACATTAGTCATCAATTCAATATCATTTATCTTATTGATACTAACATCACTCATTTCCAATGCCAAAGAAATTCCCTTATCCAAATCAAACTGTGCCAATTTGCCTAGTTCTTCATCAGAAATTCTATATGACATATTTCGAATGTTTTCTCGCACAAAAACAATCATTCTTAACAAACCTAAAAACTCTGTCTTATCAAAATGCTCCTCTTCATACATTTTTAGAAATTCCTTGTATATAATTGCCCTACTGTACATATTTATTGCTCTATCTTGATTAGAAGTCAAAATCGAATTACCACGGACTCTATATTGATAATACTTTTCATTAACATGAACAACTGTTTGAGCCTTCATCATACATTGAACCGTAAATAAGCAATCCTCGTATATTATGCCATCATAAAATTTCAATTTTTCTTGGCTAAGCCATTGTCTATTTATAAGCATCAAACACGCTGAATCTGTAAATTTATTATCAGCTGTCATTTCATTTAAAATTTTTCTTCCGCTTTTTTTCCCATATGCTTTACTATGTGTATAATAATTTACTTTTTCTTCATTATACTCAACTCCCTCCTCAAATACACAATTAGCGTCAAAATATACTATATCTGTGTTATTCCGTTCTGCTATTTCATATACTTCATTTAAAGTCCCCTGCTTGTACCAATCATCACTATCAATAAACAGAACATACTTTCCACTTGCAGCATTTATTCCCACATTTCTAGTATAGGCTAATCCTCGATTTTCTGAATTTGTTATTATATTGATGCGTCTATCTATGCATTTCATTTCATTAATAATTTGCAAACTTTCATCCGTAGATGCATCGTTCACGCATATTATTTCAATATTTTTGAAATCTTGATTTGATATGCTTGAAATACAGTCAGCTATATATTTAGACGTATTATATACCGGAACAATTACAGATATCTTAATCTGGCTGTTTTCTATAACATCATGATCTTTTATTCGTTTTTCCATCTCTTTAATTTCCTCTGATATTCCTTTTATTTCTTTAAATATCGTCAACGCTTCTATTTGAACATCCCACTCATTTATTTTGGGTGCCACTTCACTTATATAATTTTTCAAAATATATGCAAATTTTATTTTCCCAACATCATTTAATCTATTGTAATTCCACATATAAGATATAAATTTTCTTTTTAACCATGCCTCTTTCATCACAGGATTTTCATGTATAGTTTGTGCAATTTTTTTTTCGATCCATTCACTTTCTTTAACTATCTCACTCACTTTACTATTAGATTTGACCGATGAATTAGCATTATCAATTCTATAATCATATAAGCTTTTATTAATATAATAGCACTTACGTGAAGCAAAATGAGTAAGAACCGCAAAACCAAAATCTTGAAATGACGCACCTTGAGACTCATGCATTAATATATTATTCTTTCGAATAAACTCCGCTTTATATAAACAGGACCATACTGCAACTGTATTTCTATATAATAATTCAGGATACTCATATATATTTACCACTTTATGATATAAATAATCATATGTTGACTTTTGATACCTTGATATACATTTCTTTCCTCTATCAATATAAAACTCACTATAATCACATTTTACAAAATCAACGTTCGAGATATATTTAGACAATTCCTCATATATATTATCTTCAACCATATCATCTGAATCAATTATTGATATATAATCTCCTATTGCATTGCGTATTCCTTGATTTATTTTATATCCATAACTCGAATTTGAATCATATATATGTTTTACTCTTTTATCTGTAATTGCAATTTTATTCACAATAGCAGTAGTTCTTTTATCGGTACTGCTATCAATGCATAAAACTTCTATTTCCTTATATGATTGTTGTAGAACGCTTTTCAAACAGTCCCCAACATATTCCGCTGTATTATGAATAGGAATGATGACAGATATTTTTTGCTTCATTTTCTCCCACCTATCTGCATTGTAATGGTAATTCTTTCACATAAATTTTATTATGGCATATCCACAATGATAATAATCTTTCAGCCACATATCCAATTGCACGAATGCTTTGAGAATCTTCACCACTCAAATCTACCATTTTGCATGCGGGAACAATAATGCTAAATAACCATTCACAATATCGATCATATATGCTCTTAGTACACACAAACATATTACAATTTTGTAATACATAGCCATCAAAATATTGATCAAAATCATTCATATATTCAGGATATTTATCGCTTATTATTGTTCTTATTGTAAAATATGCTTTTTCAAAAGCGTTTTCAGATATAGAATATTTCAAAACATCTTTTACTGAATTCGGAAAACCATTGGTCGATCTAAGCGTAATCATATCATACTTTCTTAAATATTTTTCAATATACCAGCCATCTAACAAATTATCATCTTGTTCTTCCCAAAAATTACCTATCTCAAAATATCTACGATAATGAGTTATTCCAACATATTTGCAATTATAATTCTTCCAAATCCAGTATATTGCTGTACATTCATTTATTAAAGGATTAAGAGCGGCAATATTATCGCCCACATTGTCTTTTAAGCAATCATCTTCTTGATAATCCCCAACATAAATCGTCTCATAATTTTTTTTATTAGGTTTCGTAAATCTCTTATGTGCAACGGTAAATATTTTTGCATTATTCTCTTGTAAATCATTCCACGTATCTACTATAACTAGTTCCGAATATTCTAATTTTATAACTCTAAACTTTTTAAATTCCCATTTAAGGTCATTTATGTCAGAATACCTTTTAGGGCATAGATAGGGAACCGTAAATATTATATACCTGCACCAGTTTGCCAAATCTTTCAACATCTTTTTGATATTTTCGGCATTTTCATATATATATTCATCAATCATTATTGCTGCATCAAACTTTTCTTGTAGAACCTTCAACGTTCTACTATAGTTTCTTTGGGTATCCGCTCTCTGCGGCAAATAATCTACATATTCCACTCCTTTCACGAATGCATTATTATCTCTAATATAAAGTTCTTGTTTTATTAACGAGCTATGTACATCCACAATGCTTTCTATGTCTAATTCGTTAATTACATATTTTATCTGTATTGCTATATCGTTACTTATCTTTTTAGCCTTTTTCTGTATCTCAAACAAATAATATGTCCAATTGACTATTTTATCATCTGGAACTCCCAATTGCCAAAGTTGACTTCTTACTTCTGATAACATACTTGCTTTATCTAAAAAAAGGACAATATATTCATATGAATGTTCTTTTATTCTTTCCGGTTTAATAATTTTTTTGCCATATAATAATTTGTCTTGCCCTGCATTATTATCCACAAAACATAATACCTGATCCATGTTAAGTTTGTCAGCATGCTGTCTTAGAATTTTACCTGCGCCAAAAACCATAATCATTTATAACGTTCCTCCATCTATATCAAATAGCCAATCATTATCAAGTATTTTTGAACTTGGTATGCCTAAAATAATTAATTGTGACTTTATTTCGTAAAAAAATTTATTGGATGTAATAATAACATAATCATATTTTTCCTGTACGATAT